>FWWL01002118.1_pt1 | contig 43131 bp, 33 predicted proteins | sample 2228331 | NCBI WGS metagenome assembly FWWL01 (sample SAMEA103939775, study PRJEB20133) | metagenome | reverse complement strand
GTAGGTGGTGGCGGACGCAGTGCGGGTGGTTTGGGAAACAGCCCTCGCCGAAAAATGTGTACCCTTTCAGATCAGGGCGTATTTGTTGCCCCATTCGTTAAAAACATGCCTCTTTCTCTGTTTGGAAAAGAGGAGAGTACCTTAGGGTATTATCATGTATAGAAAAAGGCGCCCCGAATTGCTTCGGAGCGCCCTTTACGGGATAATGCTTTCCTAAGATTTGCCTACGGTTTTATAGTAACGTTAGTAGGCGTCATAGTTCGGCGGGCAGAGACGAGGTTGTCATTAGTAACCGCTTCTACCTGAAGGCTAAAGGCTTTGTTCGGCTCGTTTGGTACGTCGTAAGGTACCGTAACGACATGCACGCGTTCTTCAGGTACGAAATTGGGCGTGAAAGGCACGGTTTTCAAGAAGGAGTATGCGCCTGATGTACCAATTCGCTGATAGAAAACGAGTTCTTTTACAGTGGTGTTGACAAAGCTCAGTTTCACCGTCAGGGAGATGGTAGAGCCTGCCGTTGGAGAAGTAGTAGAGGGAGTCAGCTCTGACACCATGGGTACGCTGCCGATAATGTCAAAGTTATCTTCGTTTGGATTCTTTTCCTTATAGCAAGCGCTCAAGGACAGGGATATGAGGGCAAAAACGGCTAAATACCAATAGCGTTTCATAATACGTGTTCAGTTTTAGTGAATGAAACTATTCAAATATCCACATTTTAACGTGGAGGTCTTTGGTATTTCGGGCCACATTATCTGCATTCCGAGCAGCTTCCGAGTCAGGATAGTGACCGCGTTGTATCCACTGCCCTCCGAGGTCTGGGTTGTGGTTGTCGGGCAGAGCCAGTCCGGGCAAGATGTCGCTGCGGTAGTCATAGCGGCGCAGGTCGTTCCAGGCCTCTGGGTTGAGGAATAGGGCCTTGTATTTTTCAGTGATGACATTGCTAAGCGAGAGGTTCGAGACGCCCACGTCTATATTCGGGTGGCTAAGGAAGGCATTAATATTAGCAGTTGAGACGCCTATTTTTAACATATTAGCGCGAATGCCCTCTTGGTAGGCAGCATATGCTTCGGGGGTTGGCGTGCCGCCATTTTGAAGGATGCGTGCCTCAGCCTCAATAAACTTGCACTCCGAATAAGTAATCATTTGCAGCGGAGCAGAGAGGGCAAATTGCCATCCGAAGAAAATCGTACTATTATTATAGCGAGTGTTGGCTCCAGTAGCAGCGCCGGGCTTCATACCGTAGTAGATAGAGTCAGCGGCCACGGTTTTGAAGGCGTGGAGTGGCAGGCGCGGATCTACGATGCCCTGTATGGTGCCATTCATTAAGTTGATAAATGTGGCGCTGAAGTTGGTAGTGAAATTACCTGTGTTGTTGGCCAGGGCAACCTGGTGCCAGCGGCTGAGGTTGCGCTCGTTGTATACCAGTTGGAAGTCCTCGCTATTGCTGCTGATACCTTGGCCCAGGGCGCTGAGGATATCGGCATATGTACCTGTGCCGCGCTTTTTGGCCAAGTGCAGCAGGTAGCGCGCCTTGAGACTGTAGGCAGCTTTACGCCACTTGGCGATGTCGCCTTTATAGATAATATCGTCCGCACCGGGTTTGAACAGAGTAGTCGGGCTATTGAGTGCTTCAATGGCTTCGTCCAGCAAACGCAAGATGTCATTGTAGATGCTCTCCTGCGCATCATATCCCGGCTGCAGATTAGTCAGTTGATTATCTGCTTCGCGGTACGGAATATTTTCCCACAGCGAGGTGCCCAGCCCCAGGTTGTAGGCCAACACCACTTTGGCAATGCCAGTATAGTGTGGTGAGCCATTGGCTTCGGCCTTCTTGATGATTTCGTTAGCGTTGGGTAGGATATTGAGGTAAATGTCGTCCCATGTCCCGGCAAAGGTGTTGCGGTTTTGAGCATCGAAGCCGCCTGCCGTTACACTGCCAATGTGTTGTACGTAAGAATTGACAACCACAGAGGCCTTTTGCGTAGCCTCTGCCGAGTAGAACATGATGGTCGGAGCAAGGGTGTTCAGCGGCGCGTCGCTCGTCCGGTTAGGGTCCACGTTAGTGTCATCGCCTAAAAAGCTTTTACAGCCCAAGGCTGTTATGGCCCACACGGCAATGAGGAAAATGCTATGAGCAGTTATCTTTTTCATGACTGAAAGAGTTTTGTACATAGGGCAAAAAGGTTAGAAGCCTACGGATACATTGAAGGTGAAGCTACGAGTAATAGGTGTGTTGCGTCCTGTAAAGCCTATCAGGTTGGTACCTGCGCCAAAGGCTAATGCTTCGGGGTCGTAACCGCGGAAAGGTGTAGAGAGGAATAAGTTGCGCCCTGTGATGCCCACTTGCACCGAGCTCAGACGATTGCCAATGAGCGATTTAGGAAGGCGGTAAGAGATGCTGGCATTCCGCACACGGAACCACGAGGCATCTTGCAGTACATAGGAATAGTGTCCATTGATGCCAAAGGCGCGATAGGTATCCTGGTTCAGGATGGCAGTCCTCTCGTTGGGTGTACCGTCCGCATTCACCCCTTTCCACCGAACCACCATGTCGCGCTGCTCTGTGAACCAGATAGTGCCGTTGCGGATGGCGTTGTTTTCGCCCAAGTCCACCACGTGGCCACCTTGGCGCATCTCGAGCAGGAAGTTGAGGGTAAAGCCCTTGAACGAGAAAGTGTTGTTCATGCCGCCAAACCAGTCGGGCAAGGCGTTGCCCACCTTGACGTAGGTGGCGGTTTCTAAGGTAGGTAGGCCGTTAGTGCCGATGATGACTTCTCCGTTCTCATTGCGGCGCCAGTCGTAGCCATACAAGTCGCCAACGCTGCCGCCCTCTTCCACACGAAGTACGGCCCGGCCTGCCAAGGCAGAAACATAGGTAATGGTCTTGAGGTCTTCGGGCATGGATTTCACGGTGCCACGGATGCGCGTCCAGTTGAAGTCTATGCTCCAGCGGAATGGGCCGCGGATGGGGTTGAGGCCCACAAGCAACTCTACGCCTCTGTTGACAATGACCCCTGCGTTAGTTGTGTAGCTGGCGTAGCCAGTGGCCGTACTGATGGGCACGCTCAAGATTTGGTTGCGGCTCTCACGCGTGAAGTAGTTGGCCTCAATGGACATGAAATTATTGAACAGGTTGGCTTCCAGACCGACCTCAGTCTCTGTAGTGAATTCAGGCTGCAAGTTGAAGTTGCCCACGTTTGGGTCGCGCCTGAAGCCACCCACGTTGCCAAATGGGAACCCCGGCACCGGTGCAAAATAGTTGCCGATGCGATAGGGCGGAGCGTCTTTACCCACTGTAGCCCACGAGCCGCGCAGCTTCAGGTAGCTGAGTGCCTTGTTGTCGCGTAGCAGGTGGTTAGTCAGGATGTAGGAAAGGCTGGCCGAAGGGTAGAAGTAGGAGCGGTTTTGCTCAGGCAGGGTAGAAGACCAGTCGTTGCGTCCCGTGAAAGTCAGGTACAGGTAATCCATGAACTCTAAGCGAGCTTCTCCGAAAACGCCGACGAGGCGGCGCAGCGAACCACCGCGAAGCGGAAAGTAATTAGTCGCATTGGTGATGTTGTAGAAGCCCGAGGCGATAAAGCGCTCCCCACGAACCCCGAGAAAGTCGTTTTTAATTTCCGTAATAGCATTGCCTAAAGTAAAGGCTAAGTTGAGGTTATTGCTCAACGAGCGTTCGCCCATGAGAAAAAAGTTCGAGTTCAGCTCGCGGAAGCTGATAGACTGCTCTGTGATGAAACCGCCTACTTGCGTGCCCAAGTCGAGGTCCGGGCCTACAACGCGACGGCGGTTGTCATTGTAATAGTCGGCTGTTAGTTGATAGCGTGCACGGAGCCAGGGTGTTATCTCATAGTTGAGGTTGATGTCGCCAAATACACGGTTAAGCTTCGAAGTCTGTGGGCTTTCCTCGGCCATGTAGCGCGGGTTATCAATGATGCCGGCGAACGGGTTTTTCTGCGTGCCGTCCGGATTGCGATGGTCGTTAATGTCGAACGAAGGCGACCAGAACCACAGCGAGCTGAAGACAGATTTATCGCCCGAGGGCGGCGTAGTGTGGTCGTTGTTGTTGTAGTTAATCTGCGCCCCCACGCTCAGCCGGCGGCTCATCTTGTGTGTAGCAGCAAGGCGTGCAGTGGCGCGTTTGAAGTTGGAGTTCACCACAATACCGTCGCTATTCAGGTAAGAAAATGACGACTGGAAGGTCGAGTTCGCATTGCCACCCGAGAAAGACAGCGAGTGGTTCATGTTTTTGCCCGTTACGTAGAACTCTCGAAAATGGTCATAAAAGCGGTCTGTTTCCAGCGCAGGAGGGCCATATTGCCAGAATACTGTGGCTGGCGGCTTGCGCTCCAGACCATTGAAGCCCTGGTAGTAGGTGCGCTGGATTCTGGGAGCCTTATCAATGTTCTCGATGCCGTAAGAGAAATTGTAGTTGACGCTAGTGCGTCCCTCTTTGCCCTTTCTGGTAGTGATGATAAGCGCTCCGTTGGCTGCGCGCTGACCGTAAAGAGCCGTAGCCGCTGCCCCCTTGAGCACGTTGACACTCTCGATGTCATCTAAGTTCAGGTCGGCCAAGCGGTTAGAGTTCATGAATTGCTCGTTGCTATTGATAGCGTTACTACCCGCAGAAGGCAGCACACTTACTACATCGGTGTTGTTGCTGATGATAATACCGTCCACCACGATGAGCGGCTGGTTGTCGTTCTCGCCGCTAAGTGAGTTAATGCCCCGGATATTGATACTCGCCCCTGAGCCAGGAGCACCCGCAGAGTTGTTGATGACAACCCCAGCCACTTTACCTTGCAGGGCATTCACCAGGTTGGTCTGGTTCGACTGCAGCAAGTTGTCGGCAGAGAGAGACTGAGAGCCGTAGCCCAACACCTTCTTATCTCGGGCAATGCCGAAGGAGGTAACCACCACTTCTTGAAGAAGGGTAGAGGGCGACATCACAATGTCAATCACCGCCTGCCCTTCGATGGGCACCTCCTTGCGCTCATAACCAGTATAACTGACTACTATCACACCATTGGCCGGCGCGTTGTTGAGGCGGAAATTGCCACCCACATCTGTAATGGCAGCGATGTTGGCATCTTTGACAATAACGGTAGCCCCCACCAGAGGCTCCCCGTCATCCGCGGAGGTTACCTTACCCGTAATGGTAAGCGTCTGCGCTGCGGCCGTCCAGCCGATAAGGAATAGCGCAAGCAGAGTAAGTGTCTGTTTCATACGAAAAACGATTTTGATTAGGAAATGTGGGCAAATGTAACAACCTCTACCATTTCCACTACCCAAAGCACTTTTTCCCTTCTGAAGACTAACAGCCGAGGTGGCACACAAAATCACACAACCAGTTTTTATCCCGCCTTTTTTTCCTCCGTTTTTTGGGGGAAAACGGCCACCAGCTTCGTCGCAACTGCCGTGGGTGTTGCGGGCGGGTAGTGCTGCTGTTTAGCCCCGGGCATCTTTTCAGCCCGCTTCTGGGCCTTAATAACGGCGTAACAGCAGCCTCGCCTCTCCGCGCATGTAGTAGCGGAGAGGCCAACATGCCTCTACCTCATTAACCAAAACCAGAAGTAGGACGGCTATACGCCAGGGCTGTGCAAAGGCTCACGGGCTGCTTGCGCGCAGATGACTCAGGCAGAGGCACAAAGGCCGTTTTTACCAAAAGAATAGTCGTAGTGGCGGCGTATGGGCAGCGTGTGGGTGCGATGACGAGCCGAGCCGATACCCTACCTCAAGCCCTGAGACGACAAGGTGTATCTAACCCCATTATTAAGACCCAGAGCGAGGCGGGCGCACGGCCAGGGCAAAGCAAGGGCGAAAGGGTCGCCTGTGTGAAAGAAGGCTGAACAGAGGCGCATGAGCCGTTTTTCTTCAAAAAACAATCATCACGGCGCCTGCTGCGAGGGCGGCCTCACCAAGGTGGAGCGCGGCTTGAGCACCTTGGTATGCGGCTATTGTCTCCAGGGCAGCTGTCCTACGGCGCGCCCTGCGATGGCACCGAAGCGAAGCCCTTCATCGCCGTCCATGCGGAAATGAACGCCCAGCAGTACGCGCGAGAGGGCGCTTTCGGCGGCCATTTCTCCGAAAGCATCAAAGCTGCGCGGCGTACCGACAAACTCTGCACGGGACTCATGGCACCGGTCAGTCAGCGGGTAGTTGTAGCCGAACACACTGCCAAGCACCTCGGCTGCGGCAGCGCCAAAAACGGCATGTTCGGAAGGGTAGGGGGGGTAGGGTGGGTTGATGCTTTCGTCTCCAGTGAGCGGGTTTCGAAGGCTGCTTTTCCAGTTGGGGTCAATGAGCCGCCGAATGTAGGTCTGGGGGCGTTCGATGTTGTAGTGATATTTGGAGTACCAGCATGCCACGGCGGCGTCATTGAGGGCCAACCCTATTTTGGCATAGGTTTCTAGCGCGGTAGCTAGCGTGGCCGACTCGCGTTCGATGACTTGGTTGGCGATGGCAATCCACCGCGCAGCTGGACTGAAGGTGAGGTTGAGCAGGTCATCGGACCAGAACTGCGCTATCCAGCGCGACTCATGCGGCCAGGTAGGTGTGTTTTGAGCGTATACCTCAATAGCTTGGGCATGCAAGGCGGAGCTGGGTGCTTCGCTATAGGGCAGCGGCGGCCGGCAGAGCAAGGCGTCTTTGGGCAGCGCGAAGGTGCGCACGTTGCCCCAGTAAGAGAATATGCCATTGTCGGGGCCGGGGCCTATTGGCTCCCAGTCATGGGGTCTTGTTTTGCGCGTTTGCCAGTTGTAGTTGCGGACGGGGTCGCGGTGCGCTTCGTGCCCGTAGGTGTCTGTCTTGGCCCAGTCCCAGAGGCGTTCGGCCACTGCACGGCCATGCAGGCGCGAGCGGACGAAGACGTCCTAGGTGGTTTCTTCAAAGTATTTCAGCTCCAGTTGGGCTTCCAGCGCACTCATCTTTTGCTTGTCGGTCGAAGAGACGTGCTCGAAGAACAGTGGCATTAGGTAACCGTAGGCGGCATTAACTACTTCAGGCCAGTAGTATTCTTGGTTAGGGTCAGCTTTAGGCAGTGAAATGCCTGCAGTGCGTGCGGCGATGGAGTTATAGCCAGGCATTCCTCCGAGGCAGGCCTCGTAGGCGGCTAGCCCTAGATAACCTAGCGCACGAGCCGCAGGGCAAGGGCGATAGTTGGGCGCAAATCGCTCTATCTCGAGGAAAAGTCTGTTCCATTGCAGCGCGGCTTCAGCAGGCTGGGTTGTGGCGTCGTTTTTAGGGCGCGGCCGACCATCTCCACAGGCTTGCCAAATCAGTAGGCATGCTATCGCGAGGTAACACCCTGCTTTGGAGTAGTTTGTAGAGAGGTTTGTCATGCTGAAGTACATCATCATTAAGTGTTTTCTCGTGTATGTATCGCCGTCTTGCGAGCAAATGCAATGCCACAACAAGGAAGCCGTGCTTCTGTTTTTTTCTTCCAAACTGCTAATGCGGTAGGGGAGTGCCGTCTGGTGGGCATGGTTCGCCTTCAATGCGTCTCCAGAGGTCTTGCAGGAATTGTTTGATTTGCTCTGGCTCCTGGGGTGAGCGGTTGCGCTGGTAGATGTCCCACTGACCGTTGGGCTTTCGGAAGAGCAAGAAGGGGAAGATGTAGTTTCGGTTGATGAGCGTGTCGCCCTGGAGGCCGAAGCGCAGGTCGTTTACCTGAAGTGTGTCGCCGCTTTGCCCGTAGGGCAGCACGTCGTAGTATCCGTCGGAGAACCATTTTAGGAAGCGCACTGCCCGCTCATCTGGTGGTATGTGATCGAGGAGTTGATGGTTTTTGGGGATGTTGCTGATGCGTCCAAAGGCCGGCGTGCAATCGTTGAGACTGACGAGACCGTAATAGTAGGCGCTATCGCTTTCAGCCACACCGTACCAGACGACGTTGTTGAAAAGGGTGGGATTGGTCATGTAACGCTTATGGCGCACCCCTCGCTTTTCCAGTGCTTGTTCGAAGAGATGCCCTACGTGCTGTTTATGATAATAGGTGTAGGCGAGGTAGCCGCAGCTCCAGAGGATGCCAGCCCAAGTGAGGTACAGGCGAAGTGGCTGGGTGCGCTTCAGCCGAGCGGCTAACAGAAGACACAGTGCAAAGGGGACTGTATAGAGTGGGTCCACTACTGACACTATGTTCCATTGCACGCGCAGATCAGAGAAAGGCTGCCAGATTTGGGTGCCAAAGTTGGTGCAGCAGTCTAGCAATGGATGCGTGATGATACTCCAGAAAAACAGCAAAACCCAGGTATGGTAAGGTGCCTGTACGAGGCTAAGGTCGCGCATCCAGTAATCGTGCCAGAGCCACCAGGCAAACCAAAGCCCTAGCAGCAGGGTGGGAATGAATACGTACCAGCTGATGTGTCCAAAGAGCACCACTGGCACGTAGTTGATACCTGCGGCGGCTATCAAAAAGAAAAGCACCCAGATAAGGCCTGCAATGAGCTTGTAACCTCGGAGTTGGTGTATGCTTTGGCTGTAGAACCACTGCGCCAACCCGGCCAGTACCCATGGAGCCAATGCAGCAAAGAGCATGGAGTGCATGAAGCCTCGATGAAAACTCATGGCTGTTAGGCGGTCAGTGAAAAACTCCGCCATGACGTCTAGGTCGGGCATGGTGCCACCCACTGCGCCCCACAGCATGGCGCGCTTACCTAAGCGGCGGCCGGCTACAGCCTCTCCGCAAGCTGCTCCTAACACGATTTGCGTCAATGAGTCCATACGTTCTCTTTACGGCTGTTTTTTCAGCACCGCTCGCTGGAATGCTCCAAAGGGATAGGTGCTTACTTCTGGAATCTTTTCCCCATCTTGTTCGGTGTTGCCGGTGGTGCTAATGGGTTTTTCCATGCCAGAGTACACTTCAAAGAGGATTTCGCTGGGGCCTTGCCTTTCATAGGTGCACATCACCCGACTGCCCATGACGGTAAACCAGCTCATGAATTTTGGCCCAAGCAGAAAGCTTTCGATGAGAATGCTGTTTTTTTCATCCACTAGCCAAAGCCCGCGCTCGGGTGATAGGGGGGCTAATTCGTAGGGACGCCAGTCTTTCTCTTTGGAGCCATAAACAATGCCGAAGGTATAGCGTCCCGTAGTAGAAGTGTCTATGGGGTAAATTTCCAGAGACATGGCTACGGTATCTGCTAGACCTTTCGCATTGTAGATGTTCAGGATGCCCGACCATGTGCCTATCCAGTCAGCAGGAAAGGTTGGTGCAGCGGGTATTTGGGCTTGCAGTTGCGAGGAAATCAAAAAGAGAAAAAACAGGAAAGATGTGCGTGATTTCACAGCGAATAAGACCTTTGTTTCGTTAACGGCTAAGTAAAAAACGCCTGCGCGTAACCCACCCAATCACAGCACTGGCATTTTTCATTGGCAAAAGTAGCACCTATGACTATCCTGTTTCGATTGCCCTCTTTTTCTCTCACCTCTTGGATTGGCGCTTTTAGTGAAGTTTGTGTTCGCTTTCCAGCGCCTATGTTGTGCGCAGCGGTATTTACGGGCACCTTTATTTCCCTCATTTACCAGGGAGGGGATGACAACCAACAAGTTGCTGTACTAATGGCTGCCCTTTTAGGTTTACCATCAAGCATCGGCCTGACGGCGCTTGCGGAGCGCCTGGGCTGGTTTGGTCTTAAAAATTACGCCTTGCAAGGCCTAGGGCTGCTGTTAGCCCTAGGCATCTACTTCACCTTAGAACCTCAGCGGGCAGATTGGGAGGATGTCCAGATACCGCGCTATCTGCTTCTGATAGTGGTGGCTCATTTATGGGTTTCGCTCGCTCCTTATCTTCATCGTGCTGGCTCTGTTTCAGACTTTTGGGAATATAACAAGCGCTTGTTGATCCATTTTGCTACGGCAGCTATTTATTCGGCCATTCTCTACGTGGGCGTTGTTTTGGCCATTGCTGCTGTTAATGCCCTGTTTGAGCTCAACTGGAGCGGCAAGGAGTACGGTTATTGGTTTGCTATCGCGTCTGGCATGTTCCAGACAACTATTTTTCTCTACTATTTCCCTAAAAAAACTGTATTTGCAGATGAGGAGGAGGTAGAATATCCAGACTTGCTTCGCAACCTCTGCCAATATGTCTTTGTGCCCATAGTGGGGTTGTACTTCCTGATTTTGTATGCGTATTCGGCTAAGATTCTACTCACATGGGCGCTTCCTCGCGGTTGGGTTTCGTCTTTGGTGCTGGGGTTCTCGGTTGCTGGCATCTTTACTTACCTAATCAATTACCGTCTGGCTGGAAAATCAGGCGTCAGCCGGTGGGTGCTCCTATACCAACGTTTTTTCTGGTGGGTGATGGCGCCTATGGTAATTCTGCTTTTCGTTGCCATTTCGCGCCGTATTCTCGACTACGGAGTTACTCCAGAACGCTTTTTCGTGGCTCACGCAGGCGTTTGGTTGCTGGTGATGTGCATCTACTTCATGGTGTCCAAGGCAAAAGATATCCGCCTCATTCCGCTATCGTTGGCTTTGTTTATTGCTCCTACTCTGGCAGGGCCTATGAGTGCCTTCTCCATATCCCAACGCAGCCAGGTAGGAGTTCTGAAAAGTATCTTTGAGAAAAACGAGGCTTTCACTGATGGTCATTTGAAGCGCGACCTTTCCTACTTGCCCGAAGAAGATAAAGAACGCGTGCGCTCTATTGTATCCTTCCTGCAAGGACAGGGCGCCCTGTATAAACTATCCGATTGGCTGACAGAATCTTTGGACTCTATAGCTACGGACTATCCGAATAATTTAAGCCATGCCCTGTTGAATTACTGGAATATCAAGGGCGATAGGAGCAGCGGACAAATATTATACATACGGACCAACCGCAGTGAGAAAGTCATAGGGCTGGATGTTGCTGGATTTCGGCAGATATATGAGATTGACGCACACGAGCCTTTGAGGCTTGAGCAGACTAAAAAACCGCCTTACCTAGGGTTGTCGGATACGAGAAAGGAGCTGGTTGTGCGCCTGAGTGCGTCTCAGCCGACCACCGATACCCTGGCATTGGCCAGTCACCTACTCCGATGGCAATCTTTTGGTCCTCAAACGGATGGCGTTCTACCAGATAGCTTAGCCTCCTTAGATTGGAAGACGCCAAATCGCACCTATCGCCTGTTTGTAGCTGAGGTGTTGTTTGAGCGCGAGTCGCTACAAATACAGCAAATAAAAGGCATTCTGCTGGTCAAATAGGGGTTAGGCCCTTGTCGTGAGACTGCGCTCTTGCCAAGAGAATGCTGTGCCTATTTCGTCTTGATGTCTCACATTCCTACCTTTGCCGCTGAAATGCACCGAAATCGAACAAAGGCTTCTATTTTTCAGGAAAACCGGGAGTGGCGTCGTTTGCCGCCTCCGGTTTTTTTCTAATTATCCATTGCTGTGAGAGACCCATCCATTCAAACCGTTCTCATTATTGGTTCGGGGCCAATAGTTATCGGTCAGGCCTGTGAATTCGATTACTCTGGCTCCCAAGCAAGCCGCTCGCTGCGCGAAGAAGGCATTCAGGTGGCCTTGATCAATTCTAACCCTGCCACCATTATGACCGACCCGGTAACGGCGGACTTTGTGTACTTGCGGCCGCTGACACCGGAGAGTATCGAGCAGATCCTGCAAGAGCACCAGGAAAACCCTGCGCTACCCCCCATAGATGCGGTGCTCCCTACCATGGGAGGTCAAACAGCTCTTAACTTAGCCATCGAGTGTGAAAAACTGGGACTGTGGGAGCAGTATGGCGTTCGCCTCATCGGTGTGGACACGCGTGCTATCGAGACTGCCGAAAACCGCGAGGAGTTTAAACGGCTGGTGGTGAGCTTAGGTCTATCTGTAGCGCCTTCTTACATTGCCAATTCCTTTTTGGAAGGTAAAGAGGCTGCGCAAAAAATCGGTTTCCCACTTGTCATCAGGCCCTCCTACACGCTGGGCGGAACAGGTGGCGGCTTTGTCATGCACGAGGAGGATTTCGACGAAGCCCTTAAGCGCGGCCTTAACGCTTCGCCCACTCATGAGGTGCTGGTAGAAAAGGCGGTCTTAGGTTGGAAAGAGTACGAGCTAGAGCTTCTGCGCGACAAGAACGACAACGTCGTCATTATCTGCACTGTGGAGAACCTCGACCCTATGGGTATTCACACGGGCGACAGCATCACCATTGCACCAGCCATGACGCTGAGCGACACATGTTTTCAGGAAATGCGAGATCAAGCCATCCGCATCATGCGCGCCTTGGGTAACTTCGCCGGAGGCTGTAATGTGCAATTTGCTCAAAACCCCGAAACCGAAGAGCTCATCGCCGTTGAAGTCAACCCTCGGGTATCGCGCTCATCGGCTTTGGCCAGTAAAGCCACAGGATACCCTATCGCCAAAATTGCCGCCAAATTAGCCATTGGCTACACGCTCGATGAGCTGGCCAACCAAATAACCAAAACCACATCGGCCCTCTTTGAGCCTGTGCAGGATTACGTCATCGTTAAGATGCCGCGCTGGAACTTTGAAAAGTTTCCCGGTGCAGATGTCCGTTTAGGGTTGCAAATGAAATCGGTGGGCGAGGCTATGGCCATTGGACGCAGCTTCACCGAAGCTTTACAAAAGGCCTGTCAGAGCCAGGAAAACAACCGCACCGGACTGGGCGCCGATAAAAAGGAATGGCTCAAGACCGACGACATTCTGGAGCGGCTCGAGAAGGTCTCCGATGACCGCATCTATCGCGTCAAGGATGCTCTGCGCTTAGGCATTCCCTCGCGCACGGTGCAGAAACTCACAGGGATTGATAGCTGGTTTATCCAAGAAATCAAAAAGCTGGTCAAGTTGGAAGAGCAGCTTCGTGCAAGAGGACATAACGGACAACTTTTTTTTAGAGCTCAAGAAAAACGGCTATTCGGATGCACAAATCGCCTGGCTGCTGCGAGTAGATGAACAATCCGTAACGCGCGAGCGCAAAAAGCGCGGCATTCGGAGGGTATATAAAATGGTGGATACTTGCGCGGCCGAATTTGAGTCGAAGACAAACTATTTTTATTCCACCTTTGAAAGCGGCATTGCCCAGCTGACCACCGATACTGACGGCAATGAGGCCGACAAAGGAACGCTTGCCACTGTGGTGTTCAAGCCCAAAAACGAGAGTGTGGTTACTACCCGCCCAAAAGTTGTGGTGTTAGGCTCGGGGCCTAACCGCATCGGTCAGGGTATTGAGTTCGACTACTGCTGCGTGCACGGTGTGCTGGCAGCCAAGGAAATGGGCTACGAAACCATTATGGTCAACTGTAACCCAGAGACCGTAAGCACTGATTTTGACGCGGCTGACAAGCTCTACTTCGAGCCGGTGTACTGGGAGCATCTGGAGGAAATCCTGGAACATGAGCGCCCCGATGGTGTCATCGTCCAGTTGGGCGGCCAAACGGCCCTTAAGTTAGCCGAAAACTTGCATAAAAACGGGTGGAACATTATCGGCACTTCCTTCCCCGATATGGACATTGCCGAAGACCGCGGGCGCTTCAGCGACCTGCTCAAGTCGCTCGATATCCCATATCCCAAGTACGGAGCTGCACGCGACGTGGACGAGGCGCTGGAAATTGCGCGCAACATCCCATACCCATTGCTTGTGCGCCCAAGTTATGTGCTGGGTGGGCAGCGTATGAAAATCGTCATCAACGACCACGAACTAGAACGCCAAGTGCTAACCATCTTCAAGCACATGCCAGATAATCGGGTGCTGATTGACCAGTTCTTGGAGCGCGCTAAAGAGGCCGAAATAGATGCCATCTTCGACGGTGAAACACTTCACATAATGGGTATTATGGAACACATCGAACCTGCAGGCATCCATTCGGGCGACTCTTCAGCAGTGCTTCCTTATTACTCGCTTGGGCCTATTGTGATTGAGCGAATGGTAGAATATGCTGAAAAGATAGCACGCGCCCTGCATATCAAAGGCCTTATCAACATCCAGTATGCCATCAAAGACGACCAGGTGTACGTCATCGAGGCCAACCCGCGCGCTTCGCGCACGACTCCTTTCATTGCCAAGGCCTACAATATTCCGTACCTAAATATTGCTACCAAGGTTATGCTGGGCACTCACAAAATCAGCGATTTTGATCTGCAACAGCGCTTGGAAGGGTACGCCATCAAGATACCCGTCTTCTCTTTTGAAAAGTTTCCCAATGTGGACAAGCGCCTCGGCCCCGAAATGAAAAGTACCGGCGAGGCCATCTACTTCATTCGCGACCTTAAAGACCCGTACTTCCGAGAATTGGAGCGCAACCGCAGCATGTATTTGTATAGTTGAGGTGCCCGCAATGATGGTTTGCGAAAAGCCGGGGAAGTTTTTCTCCTTTCAAGCATGGCTTTTTTTATACTTTTGCGCCACATTTCCTGCTGATACTGCCGATTACTTGACGCGATTAGAAAACTTTAGTCAGAATACTGTTTACATGGAAAAGAAACGTCTGCTTTTCGTGACTCAAGAGATGGAACCCTACACCGAAGGAAACTTTATCTCCTACTTAGTTGCCCAGCTCCCCAAATTACTCCACGATAACGGCTACGATTTGCGCATTTTGATGCCGCGCTATGGAATCGTCAACGAAAGACGCCACCGCTTGCATGAGGTAGTGCGGCTTTCAGGGATGAACATTATCGTGGATGATGATGACTATCCCCTGATTATCAAAGTGGCCTCTATGCCAAACCACCGCCTGCAGGTGTACTTCCTGGATAACGAGGATTTCTTCAAGCGCAAAACGCTTTTTGAGGACGAAAACGGTCAAATCTTCGAAGACAACCCTGACCGTGCAGCCTTCTTTTGCAAAGGCGTCGTAGAGACTGTTAAAAAATTTGGATGGGCGCCGGATATCGTTTTGTGTCATGGTTGGCTCAGCGGATTACTCCCCCTGTACATCCGGCATGCCTATAGAATGGAACCGCTTTTTGCGCATTCTCAAATCATTTACAGCGTCTATGATGCACCCTATGAGCGCTTGGACAAAGAGCGCTTCAAGCAAAAAGCGGCCATCAATAACCTGCAGGAGGAATACTTAGAGCCATATTTTACCGAAGAGGGGGTCTCTGTTCATAAAGGAGCCTGCTACTATTCCGATGCTATCATCCTGGCCGAAAGCGGTGTTCAGCAGCAGGCCGAGCAGATGGGGTGGACACACAACAAGCCAACGCTAGTATGGCATCAGGAGGAAAACGGAAACATGTTTGAAGGTCTGCTCGACTTCCTGCGCCAGCTGAGCGAAGTGGAGGTGGCATAATCGTTAGAGAAACCCTTTCGTTATGCTGCGCATCTCTGGCATCCCGACGGCACCGGAGATGCGCTTTCTCATCCAAACAAGCACTATCTACACAAAATTCTCCCATCATTCGTATGCGCCTGTTTCAGGTTGTTTCACTCAAAATTTTCTGGATCGCCCTCATAGGCGCTCTGATGCTGTGGCAGTGCTCCAAACCCACTGAGTTTGGCGCCGACTTGTTGGACAGCGAGCGAGGCGAGTTTGATTACACTGATACCCTCACGCTACGCGTGTACGTGGAGCGCGAAGACAGTGTAGAAACCTCCGACCGATCTTCCACTAGCCCTTACCTGCTTTGCGGCGAGCTGCAAGATCCTCGTTTCGGACGCAGTACGGCTGCCCTTTACACGCTCTTCCGCTTGGGCGACTTGGGCCCTAAATTCAGCAATGCCCGGGTGGACTCCATCTTCCTTTACCTGCGCTATGCAGCCGACGGTTTCTACGGCGACACGACCCAGCCACAAACCGTGCGCGTACATCGGGTAGCAGCAGGCCACGTGTTGCGGTGGGACAAAGACTATTACTCCAATGAGTCTCTCCCTGTAGGTGAGTTGTTGGGTGAAATATCAGGCATATTACCCCAACCGCGCACCAACATACCGCTATTTGATACTATCGAACGCGGGCCGTACTTGCGCATTCCGTTGAGCACTGACTTCGGGCAAGAAATTCTCGATCTCGACAGCCTGACGCTCACAGCAGACACCCTTTTCTGGGAAAGCATACGCGGCCTACGCATTACAGCCAGCACGGGTGCTGCTCCAGGTGCCATTATGGCTTTCAATCTCAATAGCCGTGATTTCAGCTTTATTCGGCTTTATTACAAGTACGCCGACGACACTTTGACCACCTCCAGAACTTTCGACTTTTCTTTTCTGGGAGGTAATAAATTCAATCATTTTGAACACGATTACACAGGCAGTTAGGCAGAGAATTATGTGGACAAACCGGCAAAGGATTTGCTATTAGTGCAGGCAATGGCAGGATTACGCTTGAAAATAGAGATACCCAATGCTCACCTGTTGGAAAATATCGCCGTAAATAAGGCTGAACTCGAGCTGACAGTAGCCGACCCCACTGGAATAAATCCGAACCTGTCTCCTGCGGGGCAATTGGTATTGACGGAGCTCTCTGGCGATACGGTGCGAACCTTTATTCCGGATGTTGTTTATTCCCTCAATATTTTCAACGACTTTACCCGATTTGGCGGCACCCCAAAGACAACTATGGACAATGGCCAGACCATACAGCGCTATCGCCTTACGCTGAGCCAACATTTTCAGGCTATGGTGGACAACAATACTGGCGACTTGAAAAAGCAGACCATCTACCTCAATGTCTTCCCTCAAGGGCGCTCGGCCAGCCGCTCCGTCCTTTACGGCCCAGAAAGCACCGCCTTCCCCGCCAAATTGACGCTGAAATACACCCGGGTGCGCTAAAGGCGCACCTCCTGAAAACATTCTATTCACCCAAACCTTCTCCGCTTATGTGTGGTATTGTTGCTTACATTGGGCCTCGCCAGGCTTATCCCGTACTTATTAAGGGGCTCTATCGGTTGGAATATCGCGGCTATGACAGTGCGGGCATCGCCTTGCACAATGGCCGGCTCAACATCTACAAAAAGAAAGGAAAAGTAAGCGAACTGGAGGCCTATGCTAATGAACAGGACATAAACGGTACGGTCGGCATTGGTCATACGCGGTGGGCTACGCACGGCAAGCCCGATGACGTAAACGCCCATCCACATGTCAGTGGCAATGGGCGTTTGGTGCTAGTACACAACGGTATCATCGAAAACTACAGCGTGCTAAAAAATGCCTTGACCAACCATGGGCATACCTTTCAGAGTGAGACCGATACAGAAGTGTTGGTGCACCTCATTGAGGAAATACAGAAGCGCGAGAACTTGTCTTTGGAAGAAGCAGTACGCCAGGCACTCACCCAGGTGCAAGGCGCTTACGCCATCGTCGTCATGGATTGCCAAGAGCCTAATATGCTGGTGGCTGCGCGTAAATCCAGCCCACTAGTGGTTGGCCTGGGGAGAGGAGAGTTCTTTATAGCCTCCGACGCGACACCCATTGTAGAGCATACTCGGCAAGTTGTCTATTTGGAGGATGAGCATCTAGCCGTTATTCGGCGCGGAAAACCGCTGGTCATTCGCAGCCTGAGCAACGAGGAAAAGAACCCCTCGGTGCAAGAGATCGAGCTTGAGATAGAACAATTGGAAAAGGGTGGTTACCCGCATTTTATGCTCAAGGAGATCTTCGAGCAGCCATCCACTATTGCGGAATGTATGCGCGGCCGCATGAATGCTGAGGAGGGTTGGGTGCGCTTAGGCGGAATGGAGGAGTATAAGAAGCGCATGATCAATGCCCAGCGCATGATTATCTTAGGCTGTGGCACTTCCTGGCACGCGGGGATGATTGGTGAATACCTCTTTGAAGATTTGGCGCGCTTGCCCGTTGAGGTGGAATATGCCTCCGAGTTTCGCTATCGAAATCCAGTAGTGCGCGATAGTGATGTGGTATTGGCCATCTCTCAGTCGGGCGAAACAGCAGACACTCTGGCAGCGCTGAAATTGGCTCATGAGTGCGGAGCACTTACCTATGGTATTGTCAATGTGGTGGGTTCTTCTATTGCTCGCGCTACTCATAGCGGCTCCTATATACACGTCGGCCCCGAGATTGGAGTGGCCTCTACCAAGGCATTCACAGGGCAGGTAACCATGCTCAGCATGATGGCCCTCATCCTTGGCTACGAGCGCGGCTACTTGGGCAAGTCGCAGTACCAGCGCTTGGTGCAAGAGCTCGCCTTAGTGCCTAAGAAGGTGGAGCAATTGCTCCAGCAATGCCACGAGCAAGTGCTATACATCGCCGGAGAGTTCAAGGATGCCACCAATGCCCTGTACTTAGGGCGTGGCTACAACTTCCCTGTTGCGCTGGAGGGCGCTTTAAAGCTCAAGGAGATTTCCTACATTCATGCTGAGGGTTATCCGGCAGCAGAAATGAAGCACGGTCCCATCGCCCTCATTGACGAGCAGATGCCGGTGTTCGTCATCGCCACCAATGGAAGCACGCACGAAAAGATCGTATCTAACATCCAAGAGGTGAAGGCTCGAGGGGGCATTATCACTGCTGTCGTTACGGAAGGCGACCAAATTATTAAAAATATGGCGGACTATACCATCGAGATACCTAACACCGAGGAGCCGTTTACACCGCTACTCTCCGTTGTACCGCTGCAGTTACTCGCCTATTACATTGCAGTACAGCGCGGTTGCAACGTGGATCAGCCCAGAAATTTAGCTAAGTCCGTTACCGTGGAGTAGGGCGGCTTTCCTAATTTTCCGCATTTCCTGACCCACAAGCAAATGCCATGAATAGTCTGCACACCTTATACAACACAGAAAAAGAAGAAATCCACTTTGCCGAATACGGCCGACTCATACAAGACTTGTTGCACCATGCTAAAGGAATAGAAGACCCCCAACGGCGCCAAAAAACGGTGGAAGCCATTATTGGTATGATGCAACTGCTGCATCCGGTGGGCAATCGCAACCTCGATGATTACCGCAACAAGCTGTGGAATCACGCTTTTGCGATTGCGGGCTATGAGCTCAACGTAACGCCACCCCCAGGGATAGTCATCCGCCCTGTGGGTGAGCGCCCCAAACCCGAACCTATTCCCTATCCTAAGAGCACGACCCGGCTGCGTCATTATGGGCAGAACGTACAGCGCCTCATCCAGAAGGCCATTGCCATGCCTGATGGGCCGAAAAAAGACGCCTTGGTGGAGGTCATCGCCTCCTACATGAAACTCGCCTACAAGACCTGGAACAAAGAGCATTACGTTTCTGACGATGTCATTAAGAATGACTTGGTGCTGCTTTCGGAAGGGTTGCTGCAATTACCTGAGGAGTACGGCTCCCTTGATGTGTTGGCCTCCAGCGTGCGAAAGGAAGCCAACAACTCAGGTAAAGCCGAACAGGGGCGGCGGAAGAATGGCGACCGCTCGCGTCGGCGTAACGGCGGTTTTCGCAAGCGCAAACGCTGAATTTAGACTCACCAGGCCTGAATGCGGTGCGGGTGCCGAGTGAGGTACAGCCCTCGGATGTGGCTGCTCATGAGCTCACGCAGGGCATCTATCCCTTCGCGTGTGAGTGCGGAGACGAACACGCCCTCGCCGTAGGTGTGCTGCAGGCGTTCAGCCAGTTCGCGTTCCAGTTCGCATCTTGTGGCAGTGTCCAGCAGAGCATCGAAGTAGCGCTCGCGATAGAGGTCTATTTTGTTGTACACCATGATGGTGGTCTTGTCAGCAGCACCCAGTTCACTCAGCGTCTGCTGCACGGTGCGGATGTGGTCTTCGAACTGCGGATGGGCTATGTCCACCACGTGGAGGAGCAAGTCGCTTTCGCGTACTTCATCCAAGGTGCTCTTGAAACTCTCTATCAAGTGGTGGGGCAATTTGCGGATGAAGCCAACAGTGTCGGACAGCAAAAACGGCATTTGCCCAAAGACTACCTTTCGCACGGTGGTGTCTAAGGTAGCGAAGAGGCGGTTCTCGGCCAATACTTCAGACTTGCTTAGGAGGTTCATGAGGGTACTTTTCCCTGCATTGGTGTAGCCTACTAAGGAAACGCGCGCCCATTCGCCGCGTGTTTGGCGTTGTGTCTGTGCTTGGCGGTCTATTTCGCGCAGTTTTTCTTCCAAGCGTTTGATGCGCTGTTGCACGAGGCGGCGGTCTGTCTCGATTTGCGTTTCGCCCGGACCGCGCATCCCGATACCGCCGCGCTGGCGCTCTAAGTGCGTCCACAGGCCGCGCAGTCGAGGCAGGAAGTACTTCATTTGGGCTAATTCCACTTGGGCCTTGGCCTGTGCCGTTTGTGCACGGCGGGCAAAGATGTCTAAGATAAGGGTAGAGCGGTCAATGATTTTCACCTTCAGCGCCTCTTCCAGGTTAACAGTCTGCTTGCCACTGAGGTCATCATCAAAAATGACCATGTTTACCTCTGGATGGCGCTCCAGATATTGCCGAATTTCTTCCACCTTACCCTTGCCAATAAAGGTGCGGTGGTCAGGGTGTGGTGCGCGTTGTACAAAGCGCCGCACCGTATGCGCGCCTGCCGTGAGGGCCAGGAATTCCAGCTCGTCTAAGTACTCCTGCGCCTGGGCGTCGGTAATCTGTGGTGTTATCAAGCCTACCAGTACGGCGTATTCCTCTTCTACCCGCCAGTTGTCTTTCTTCTCGCTTAGAATCCACTCTTTGGCCATATATTGCTCAATTAAGACAGCAAAGGTAGCCATTAGAGGCACTAAGTAATGCCTGAGCGTGAAGGGCCTTACACAAAGCCTTTTTCGTTGAGTGTGGTCTCTAAGAGGCGTCATTGAGTGTCGGCGGTAATATTTATTCAGTGGTGGAAGCAGCCGTTTGCAAGTCTTATGTTTCTGAAAATCAGTGCTGAGTAAGGGCGCCTGTCGAAAAAGTGCTGTGGACCTCGTGCACAATTGGGGAGCTATCGGTATTTTTGGCCTTGGTTTTGTTGGGGCGGCCCAAACCCAAAGCCGGAGCGCAATGCGCTGAGCGCTTTTGCCCTGAAAAAACCGCTGAATAAACCACATCTTTTAATCTATTCAATGAACGCTTATGGCTGTTGCTACAAAGCAGACACTTACCCAAACCCAGACCATCAAGCTGTCTCCTCAGCAGATACAGCTGATGAAGATTCTGCAAATTCCCACCAGCGAGCTCGACCAGCGTATACAAGAAGAGATTGAAGCCAATCCTGCCTTAGAGAGGGAGGATGACGAAGCTGATTTGGAACCGGAAGTGTCGGCTGAAGACACCATGTACCCTAGCGATGAAAATGAAGATGGCGATAGCGAAACGGAAGATGAGGCGCTGAACGATCTGGAGCGCGAAAGCAGTGAGGAATACGCCGACGATGAGGCCGAACCACTTGGCGATGAAGATACTGGTCTGGATGATGATTTTATCAGGGTATTCACAGAGGAAGACCCAACTACCTACAATGGCCGTGCAGATGACCACAGTAGCTCAGAAGAGGAGAAGAGTGCTCCCATCCGGTTTGAGAAATCGTTCCACGAATATTTGGAAGAGCAATTGGGCCTGCAAACCCTAGAGCGCGAAGAAGATTACAAAATTGCTCTGTATCTTATCGGTTCTATTGACGACGATGGCTACTTGCGTCGAGATTTGGACGCCATGGTGGGCGATCTGTTTTTCAGACAAAATATCCGAACAACGCGACAGGAGTTAGAACGCCTTCTAAAAATCATCCAGCAGTTTGACCCTCCGGGAGTAGGTGCTCGGAATCTGCGCGAGTGTCTTATCATTCAATTGCGCCTTAAACTTCAGTCCGAGATTGGCGACCTGTCACCAGCTGAAAAATCGCATATTCAGTCTGCTATCAAAATCCTCGAAGACCACTTCGATGAATTTTCCAAAAAGCATTACGCCAAGTTGGCGCGCCACCTCGGCATAGAAGAGGAGGGCCTCAAGCCAATTATTGCGGAAATCCTCAAGCTTAACCCCAAGCCAGCCAGCAGTTTTTCTTCGCGCAGCGAAATCGCGCACAACTACATCGTGCCGGATTTCATCGTGGAGAACCGGGATGGCGAACTCGAACTCACCCTAAACGCCAAAAATGCTCCGGAGCTTCGCATTAGCGACCATTACCGCGAAATGCTGCAGGCTTTTCAGCAAAACAGGAATGGCAAGAAAATGACCAACAAGGAGAAAGAAGCCATTCTCTTTATCAAGCAAAAGATAGACAGCGCCCGCTGGTTTATTGACGCCATCAAGCAGCGCCAGCAGACTATGATGCTCACCATGGGCGCCATCCTTGAGCACCAGCGCGAGTACTTTCTGACGGGCGATGAAAAGAAAATACGCCCGATGATCCTCAAGGACATTGCTGACGCTACGGGCCTAGATATTTCTACCGTGTCGCGTGTGGCCAATTCTAAGTACGTGCAGACGGAGTTTGGCACTCGACGCCTGAAGGATTTCTTCTCCGAAAGTCTTCAGAACCAAGATGGGGAAGAGGTCTCTACGCTGGAGGTGAAGAAAATACTCGAAGATTTGATTCGAGATGAGAACAAGCGGCGTCCTCTATCGGATGAAAAACTCAAGGAAATACTGCTCAAGAAAGGCTACAATATCGCGCGTCGTACTGTGGCTAAGTACCGCGAGCAATTGGGCATTCCGGTAGCTCGCTTGCGCAAACAACTGTAACCTATTATGACAGAGCAACTTCGCTCCCTCATCGAAGCCACTTGGGAGGACCGCACGCTTCTGGCCCGAGTAGAAACTCAGCAGGCCATTCGCCAGGTCATTGACCTACTCGACCGCGGCCTCTTGCGCGTGGCAGAGCCTCTTGCCGATGGGCAATGGGTTACGCACGAATGGATAAAGAAGGCCGTCATCCTCTACTTCCCCATTCAGGAGATGCAGGTGATCGAGGTCGGTCCCTTTGAGTATCACGACAAGATTCCGCTCAAGAAGGGCTTTGCCCAGAAGGGCGTTCGCGTAGTGCCTCAGGCCTTGGCGCGTTATGGCGCCTTTATTGAGCGCGGTGCCATCCTGATGCCCTCCTATGTCAATATCGGGGCGTGGGTAGGTGCCGGCACCATGGTGGATACGTGGGCTACTGTAGGCTCTTGCGCGCAAATAGGCCGCAATGTTCACTTGGCTGGCGGCGTAGGCATCGGGGGCGTGCTCGAGCCGCCGCAGGCGCGCCCAACCATCATTGAGGATGACTGCTTCATCGGTTCCCGTTGTATCGTTGTGGAAGGCGTCCATGTGGAGCGAGAGGCGGTGCTGGGGGCTAATGTGGTACTTACCCAAAGCACGCACATCATTGATGTTACTGGCCCTGAGCCAGTGCGCTATACGGGGCGAGTGCCTGCGCGTTCGGTAGTCATACCGGGCAGCTATACGCGCCAGTTTCCGGCAGGCACCTATCAGGTAGCTTGTGCCCTTATCATTGGTCAGCGCAAGGAAAGTACAGACAAGAAGGTGTCGCTCAATGACGCTCTGCGCGATTTTCAAGTAGCCGTCTAAACACGTCCATTGTTGTGAGAGTTGTCGAGATACCTACGGTGCAAAACGTCGTCATCTTGTACGAGTTGGCGCCCACTCGCGATCGCTTGTTGGCTGCGGGTGTAGATGCGCTCGTCGTGCTTACGGGCGGCTCCGTGCTCTTTTGGCTGTTGGCATCCGCAGGAGATAACCTGTATGCTACCGGTCCGATTTATGTGGGTATGTTGGTGCTCGCATATGTGCTCTACAACTTGTTTTTTGACGTCTGGCGCGGTGGACAGACGCCTGGGCGATGGTTGATGGGCACGCGCACCATTCGCATAGATGGGAAGCCCATCGGCTGGACGGATGCCCTTATGCGCGCCCTTTTGCTGCTGGTGGATGGCCTGCTATCAGCGGGGCTAATAGGCTTTTTGCTCATTCAGACATCGCCCCGTGGACAGCGCTTGGGCGACATCGTGGCCCATACTACCGTCGTGCGCATTCAGAACCGCCGAGCCATCTATTTGGCTGATGTGCTGCATCTCTCTTCCATGAGTAGCCACACAGTTACTTACCCTCAGGTGCGCCGACTGAATGAGGCCGACCTATTGTTTACGAAGATGGTGCTTTCTCGTTGGAGCCAATACCCTAACGATGCGCACTGGGAAGTAGCCGAGCAACTGGCCCAACGCTTGGCTGCGCTGCTGCAAGTGCCACCTCCGGCGCCAGAGAAAACCTATGACTTTCTGGAAACCCTCCTGCGCGATTATGTAGCGCTCACGCGCTGAATTGCGGGCTATTTGCTTGCACTTCTCTGCTCGCCAGGCGCGAAGAGGTGGGACTGCTGTTGCGCCGTTATTAAGGGCCAAAAGTGAGGCGAAAACACGCAGGGGCCAAACTGGAGCCACACCTATTCGTCATACCTACAGCAGCTGCACTGAAACGGACGGTCGTTTTTCCCCAAAAAATGGAGGAAAAAGGCGGTGGTTACAAAGGGCGGCTGCTCGACTTTTTACACAACCTTTATCGCCTATGCGTGCTTTATTGGTGCTATGCTGTTTAAATGGCTGTTTACTCTGTTAGCCATCCTTTGGGTGTGGATGGTGTGGCGGCGCTATTCTGCTACGCCTGCTGAAGCGAATGGGCAGGCAGCGCTTCCTGAAGAATCCTTGGCCCCAGAACCTGCGCCAGAGTCTGAGCCAGAGCCGATGCTGCGCGTAGGTCTGCGCGCTGATGATAGCGATGAGGGCGAGTACATTGAGTACGAGGAGGTCAAGGAGTAGGGGCTTCGGCTGGGGTGGCTGCAAAATATTGCGCGATGCGCGATGCCTGGGCTTTGCCCACTACCTGAGCCATTTCTGCCTCTGTTGCCTCGCGCAGGCGCGCTACGGAGCCGAAGTGTTGTAGCAGTTTTTCAGCTGATTTTGGCCCAATGCCGGGTATTTCCGTCAATTCTGTGTGCAGTAGCGCCTTGCTTCGCTTGTTTCGGTGAAAGGATATGGCGAAGCGGTGGGCTTCGTTGCGCGCTTGTTGGATGAGCCGCAAAGACTCTGACTTTTTGTTTAGGTGCAATGGCACGGGGTCATCGGGGAAGTATATCTCTTCCAATCGTTTGGCAATGCCAATGACGGCGACTTTGCCCTCGAGGCCTAAGGCGCGCAGGCTTTTCATGGCGGCGCTCAGTTGCCCTTTGCCGCCGTCAATGATGATGAGCTGTGGGAGCGATTGACCTTCGGCCAATAGCCGCTTGTATCGCCTATAGACGACTTCTTCCATAGAGGCGAAGTCATTAGGCCCCTCGACGCTCTTAACGTGGTAGTGTCGGTAGTCGCGTTTGGCGGGTTTGCCATTGCGAAACACTACGCAGCTGGACACTGGGTTAGTGCCTTGGAAATTGGAGTTGTCGAAGCACTCGATGTGCAAGGGCAGTTCTTTGATGTGTAAATCGGCTCTCAGCGTATTCAGCACGCGCTCGGCCTGTGTTTGTCTGTTGGTGCGGTTGATGGCTGCTCTGCGTTGTTGTAGTTGGTATTGGCGTGCGTTGCGTTCGGAGAGTTCCAGCAGTTTCTTTTTATCGCCGATTTTGGGTACTGTGACGATGACGCCTTCTGGAGCTACTACGGGAAAGGGTACGATGATTTCGGGGGCGTTGCTGTTCATTTTCTGCCGCAGAGTCTCTATGGCATAGGAGAGCAGGGTGCCGGGGTCTTCATCCAAGTTTTTCGTCAGGGTCAGCGTGTAGGTATTGATGACGGCGCCATTGACTACTCGCAGGCAGTGTACGTAGGCTTGTTCATCTGGCACTAAGGCGAATACATCTACATCGCGGATGTTAGGGTTCACTACGGTGCTTTTGCCTTGGTAGTCTTCAAACAGGGCGAGTTTTTCTTTGATTTCCTGCGCTTGCTCGAACTGCAGTTGCTCTGCGTAGCGCGACATCTCCTCCTTTAAGTGAGCCTTGACTGGAGCGAAATTGCCGCGTAGGATGTTTTTCACCTGTTCTATCTTGCGCTGATAGTCGGCTTCGCTTTCATAGCCTGCGCAGGGCGCTGCGCAGTTCTTGATGTGGTATTCTAAGCAGGGCTTGAATTTGCCTCTGGTGATGTTTTGCTCTGACAGGTGTAGCGAGCAGGTGCGGAGTTGGAACAGGTACCGAATAAGATCGGTGATTTGCTCGACCCGCCCTTTATTCAGATAGGGGCCGAAGTAGGTAGAGCCGTCGCGCAGTACCTTTCTTGTTACGAACACGCGCGGGAAACGCTCTGCCTTAATGCAGATGTAAGCCAGCGGCGACTTTTCGTCTTTGAGCATGACGTTGTAACGCGGCTGGTGCTTTTTGATGAGCGTGTTCTCCATCAGCAAGGCGTCCGTCTCGGAGTCCACCACTGTGAACTCGATACGGGTGGCGTGCCGCACTAAGGCTTTAGTCTTGGCCGACTGGTGTTTTTTGTCTCCGAAATAAGAGGCTAAGCGGTTGCGTAGGTTTTTGGCCTTGCCTACGTATAGAATGGTATCGCTTTCATCCAGAAAGCGATATACTCCAGGTTCGGGTGGTATGGAGGGAAAAAACGCTCTGAATTGTTCCGTCGTCATGGCAACCACTTGGGATACGTGAAAAACGAGAGGCGTTCTCCGGGTAGTGAGATAGAGAAAATGGGCACACAGAAGACCTATGTTGTTTCCAAGTCTATGTCCATGCCCATGTCTATGTCGCCTATTCTACGCTCCGTGATGCGCGGCAGAGGATGCCAGCACTCCGTTTTCCAATTCATGTATTCCAAGCCGTAGAAGCCCAGCTTGTAGTCAAACTGGGAAGGCTCGTCGTAGCAGTAGCCGTGGTAGTAGAACTTTTTGTTCATCTTGTGGCACAGATCCATTTCCAGCAACATGGTATAAATGCCAAGCCGGTAGTGCGAGAAGTCGGGGTCAAAGAAGCAGTAGGTGGCGGATGCGGCCTTTTTGCCCAAGTGCATGTAGCTACAGGCGATGAGTTGGTCGCCTTCGTACACACACAGTTCTACTCCGGGTGCGGGTATCTTGGGGTCGGGGCACAGGAAGGAAAATATAGAAGTAGGTACGGACGAGCGGAAGCGTTTGGTGTGTTTGAAGAATAGCTTTTCTTTCTCTTCAGTGATCTGGATGATAGGTTCCACACGCACTTTCAAGTGTTTGTTTCGGCGCAATAGTTTACGCTGGCTGCGCGACAGCGTGAGCGGGTCGCTTATCCGAATACGAAGGGGTATGGTGAGGCACAATTCGTCGTTGTTGATACCGTAGTTGTGCCGAACAATACCAAAGCCCAATAGGCGCCACCCTTTGGCCAGCAATTCGTCCAGTTCCCTGGGCGCCAAGGGGTATAGGTTCTTTCGCTCGTCAATAATTTCTTGCGGGAAAAACCGGTGTGTGCGCATGGAAACGCTAGCTATGAGAGTCAGTGATAGGATGGGTAGGAAGGGCATTTTTGCTTGGGCGCTCGTGGGCCTTGGTGTGTGGCCATGGCGCTCGCGACTCTGCTTGTGAACTGCTTTTTATGACGAGGCACTGCAAAGCACAGCGAGTAGCTGCAGCCTGAGGCATTCATGAGCTGTGCAAGAGCGGTTCTTCACTCTGCCTTGATTTCACGCTCCAGTTCTTCCATCACGACGTAGTCAATGGCTTCGCTAAGCGTCGGGATGAGCAGCAGCACGGTATCTAACCGAGAAATCTCGATGAGCTTTTTCACCGATGAATGCAGCGGCCCAGCCACCACAAAAGCCCCTTGGGGTTTCCACAGGCGGTTGCCCGTCAGGATGGCGCTCAGACCGCTTGAGTCCACGAAGGCCACTTTGGAAAGGTCTAAAATCAAGTTGCGAATGCCTTCCTGGGCGAGGATAATCAGCTCACTCTTCAACTTTGGTGCAATGAGTGAGTCCAGATTTTCCTCTTCGAGTGTAAACACCACATACTGGTCTTGCTTGTCAACCCTATATTTCATGACAAACTGATTTTCAATTTTTAGTACAGAGAGAACTGGGTTCCTCCGATTGTTTTAAGCGCCAATGCAATGGCAAAAGTAGGTAAACACTCCTGCACAGTAGGCACTTTGCCTCGGCTTTTTTCTGTAACAGAGGGCGCGGCAAGAGCGGAACAGATGGGCACTGCTATTTCCACCGCGATGGGTGGCGCAAAACCAAGGCAAAAGGGACGAAAAAAGCAAAATAAAGCCCACAAAGCATATCGAGGAGAGGGAATGCGCGCAACAGGTCGTGTGTGCGCAAGCGTTTGGCCACGAGGGCATATACGCTCCAGGCAATGCTAAGGCGAATGGCCCAACAGCCCAAGGCCAACATAGCGCCGCCGTCTAGGGCGGTAGGCAGTAGCAGGACATAGTGTAGCGCATGGCTGCCCGCCAAGGCTGCTAGAATGAACTGATGAATAGGGTGGTATTGCACTCCGGCGCTCAGGTGCCGCTGTTTTTGCCGAAACCAAGCTCGCCAGCCGCACGGCGCATCCGAATACACAAAGGCATTGGGGTGCCAACACAGGGTTGTGTTGTAGCGATTTGCTGCGGCATTGACCAGCAGGTCGTCGTCGCCTGAAGCTAAGTCTGCATGTGCGCAGAAACCGCCTACTTGGGTAAAGAGGCTTTTTTTCCATGCTAAGTTGCGCCCTACGCCCATGTAGGGCATGTCGGCCAAGGCCATTGCTCCGTATTGCAATGCTGTGTGAGCCGCCTCGAAGCGGGCGAGGCGCTGCTGCAGTTTGCGGCCGGCCAACAGTGGGCTGTAACCCAACACTATTTCGGGGGAAGTACTTTGGGCGGGTTGCATGGCGCATGCCAAGTGCCGCAGCCATTGCCTCGAGGCGGGCCAGCAGTCTGCATCGGTGAATACCAACCACTCATGACGTGCAGCGGCGATGCCCTGGCTCAGGGCTGCTTTTTTGCCCGCTGTTGTCTTCGGGCTTATTCGGAGCGTTCGCAGGTGTGGGTAATAGGCTTGTAGTGTGCCCAACAGCTGAGGCGTGGCATCTGAGGAGTCATCGTCCACTACCAACACCTCGTAGTCTGGGTAGTCCTGCTCGAGCACCTCAGGCAGATAGCGGCGCAGATTGTCCGCTTCGTTGCGCGCACACACGATGACCGACAAGGGCGGCCATGTTTTCAAGGTGTCATCACACTGTGGTGCGCGCCACCAGGCCAGTCGGAGATACAGCCCTAACCAGGCCACCAACTGGAGGACCGTAACTACAAGTAGGATTGCACTTTGTACCCCAAGCGGCTCAATGCAATTGCTGTAAGGCACTTTTCATGCGCTGTATGGCCTCGTGCAGTTGTGCTTCGGAAGCGGCGTAGCTGAGGCGGAAGCAGTTAGGATCGCCGAAGGCGGCGCCAGATACCAAGCCTACGTAGGCTTTGCTCATGATGAAGTCGCAGAAATCGTCGGCGTTTTGGATGATGATTTCGCCATCCGTTTTGCCGAAAAAGTGGCTGATGTCTGGGAAGACGTAGAAGGCGCCCTCGGGGTGGTTGGCGCGGATGCCCGGGATGTCGGCCAGCAAGGAGAGTACCAAGTCGCGGCGTTGGCGGAAGGCTTCGCGCATGGCTCGGGTAGGGGAGAGGTCGCCGAGTAATGCCAGGGCGCCAGCTTTTTGGCTAAAGGCGGCAGCTCCGCTCGTTACTTGTCCTTGTATCTTGGTACAAGCATCGGCAATGGACTTGGGCGCTCCCATGTAGCCCAAGCGCCAGCCCGTCATCGCAAAGCCCTTGGCGAAGCCATTGACCGTGATGGTGCGCTCGCGCACCGAGGGCAAGCTGCCGATGCTGACGTGCTCTTCGGTGAAGTTGATGTACTCATAGATTTCATCGCTGACCACATAGACGTGTTCGTGGCGTGCAAGCACCTCGGCATAGGCCTCCAGCTCCTGGCGGTTGAAAACAGCTCCGGTGGGGTTGCACGGCGAAGAGAAGAGGACGAACTTGGTACGCGCCGTGATGGCAGTCTCCAATTGTTCCGGCGCGGGTTTGAACTCGCGCTCTACACCAGCGTATATAGGCACTGGTGTGCCGCCAGAGAGCTTGATAATCTCCCAGTAAGATACCCAATAAGGCGCGAAAACGATGACCTCATCGCCTGGGTCGAGGAGTGCCTGGCAGATGTTGTAGATGGACTGCTTGGCGCCGTTGCTGACCACGATTTGCTCGGGTTTGTAGTCCAAATGGTTGTCGCGCCTAAACTTTTCGCTGATGGCTTTGGTCAGTTCGGGCAAGCCGGGCACGGGCGTGTATTTGGTATAGCCTTCTTGGAGGGCTTGGTATGCGGCTTCTTTGATGTGTTCGGGTGTGTCAAAGTCTGGTTCGCCAAGGCTGAGGCTAATGACATCGTAACCTTGGGCGCGCAATTCGCGGGCCATGCGGGCCATCTTCAGGGTCTCGGACTCGGCCAGGGTCAGGACGCGTTTTGACAGGACGGAGGAATGTGCAGGACTCATGGGCGTACTGAATTCTTTCAGAGAGTTCGATTTGCTACGACGCAAAGGTATCGGAATGCGGCTCGTTTGTTACCGCCGGTTATGGCGCATTTGAAAGAGCCAGCCAATGCGCACATCGAATACATCAGCCACGTGCCGGTGAGCTTTTAGGGTGCTACCGATAAGCAGGTGCTTGCCTGCGGTGTAGAAGAGGCCATAGCGCTGGTAGAGCAGGTCAGTTTCGCGCGCTTGATGAAAAATATAGGTGCCTATGTGCATATTGAAACGCACGCGCCCGGCTATCAGCTCGTGGCCTACGAGCAAGCCTCCCAGCCAGGCGCTGCGGGTGTCATTCTGCAAGTCTAGGCGGGCGCGTTTCCAGCCGTCGTGGATCCATTCGGTGCCGGCGGAAAGGGCGCTTAGCCGTCCGATGCGATGACCAGCCATAGCCGTGGCGCCCCAAAGCCATTGCACGCGCCCATGGGCAAAGGAACCGTCGGCCAGCACGGTCTTGGCCGAACCCACGACATGTACCCAAATGAAATGGCGCGCTTCTTCTTTCCACACTTCTGAACGCGGAGCGCGCTGCACCACACCTGGCTTAATGGCGTAGGCCATACCGGTGCTCCAGCTGGGAAAGTTCATGCCTTTGTTGGGCAAGCTCATGCCACCGTTGGAGATGTGGTTGTAATGGAAGGAAGTCGAAATTTCCCAGCGCGGCGCAAAGCGATAGTGCAAATGCAGATGAAGCATAGCCAGCAGGTTCAAATGCGAGCTGAAGAACAGGTTAGTGGGGTTGTGCGCCGCGTCGTACACCTTGCTCACGTAGGCCACGCCTAATCCAGTCTGTAGGGAGCCGTACAGACGCCTCTCAGCGCGAAACATCGGCTCTACATAGGCAGCCAAAGCTGTGCTTTGCCCTAGCACCTCGGGGTTGTCGTAGTTGAAGTAATACAGGGCAAAACCGCGCTTGGCCACCACGCCGGAGCGTTCGGTGCGCTCCGGGCGCGACTCTACCCATTGAATATTGACTTCCACTCCGCGCGGCTTTGTCCTCGATACGTCAATCAGTTCGCGCGAGTGTGGAATGATAAACCCACGGTGCACTCGTGCACCCACCAGGACGGGGTTAAGGTTGACCTCAGACGGTTGGGCTGTTGAGGCAAAGGGCCAGAGGCTGCTCAGGAGTAACAGGACAGAGACGGGGCGCATCATTTCAAGGTTCTCGTGTTTTTACCTTTACACAGAGGCGAAAAAAGCGCTTTTCGGTCGGAAAATCTCAAATGAATTCTCGCAGCAGAAATACTGTCGCCTCTTGCTGGCCTTTCTGGGCTGAACTTATATCGAATTGTACAGCGCTGAGGGGGCGCGGGTCGTTAAGCGGATGTTCGTTTTCTGATCCGAGGTGTGCGCTCATTCTTCGCGCCAGTAGGCCGGAACACGCACCGCCCTGGCCGCAGGGGCCAAGGAAGCGAGCCAGCCAATGGCCAGCACAGTGGCCATGGTGGGCAGAAAGTCGCCAATGCGCATGGCAATGGGGTAGCTGCTTACCAGAAAGCCTTCGGGAATGGAAATGAGCTCCCACTCTTTTTGCGCCCAATACAGGCTGATGGCGAGCGCGATACCGATGAGCATACCCACGGACGTCAGCAATAGCCCTTCCACGATAAAGATGCGCCGGATGAGGCTATCGTCGGCGCCCACACTGCGCAGCGTGGCAATGTCGCGCTGCTTGTCTAAGACGAGCATCCACAACGCTCCTACCATATTAAAAGCCATCAAGACCAGCATCAGCGTCAGGATAGCAAAGCCTATCCATTTTTCCAAGCGCATGACCTTGAAGAAGGCCTCGTTCTGTTCGTAGCGGTCGCGCAAGACGAAGCCTTCGCCCAACACTTGGCCTAATGCCTGCTTGACGGCAGCTACCGGTGCGCTGGGTTGGCATCGGATTTCGAAGGCAGAGACGGTGCCCTCATCCGTTTCGAGGAGTTCCCTGACCCATTCTAAGTCAGCCAAAATATACTGATTGTCAAACTCCTGTTGGATGGAGAATATGCCCACTGGGTAAGCATATCGCACCTTGAAGGGCTGATTTATAGGGCCAGACTGTTGCTGCGGCATGTACACGCGCAGTGGCGCCATGGCACTGCCCGCGCGCAGTTTCAGTTTGTGGCTCATGCCGGCGCCCACCACAGCGTAGTAAGTATCGCCATCGCTGAGGAGATAGCGGCCGTCAATTATGGTTTTGTCAATGTCATTGATTCGGGCGTAGTAATCGTCCACACCCTTCAGGATGCCAAAATCTTGCGAGCCTTCGTATTCAAAGAAGGCGATTTCCTCCAAGGTCTCACTGACCAGCGCTACCCCTGGAGTTTGGCGCAAGCGGGCGAGCAGAGCGCTGTCCACCTCAAAGGTTTTGCCTTTGGCCGGAGTTATCTTTATCTCGGGGTTGAAGTAGCCGAACAGCCCTGAGAGCAAGTCTTCGAAACCATTGAAGACTGACAGCACCAGAATGAGAGCGGCGGTGCCAATGGCGATACCTGCCACGGAGATGCCGGAGATGATATGGATGGCGTTGCTAGTGCCCTTGGCAAAGAGATAGCGCCGTGCGAAGAAGAGCGGTAGCATAGTGCAGCAAAGGTCGTGCTTTCACGGGCAAAGGAACTGGTCAAGCTGAGCATAACCGCACAACTGCTGTTAGCCAAAAGGACGATAGTAAGACTACCTTTGCTATCACTTATCGCAAAACTACCGGCCTATGAAAAAGCGAAACGATCTGACACTAAAGGAAGCCATTGCAGCCATGCTTCGTGAGAATAGGTTGGACGAGCCTATGAGAGAAAAACAGGTGCGCGCGGTGTGGGACAGGCTCATGGGCGAGGCTATCAGCACTTACACCACGGAGGTGTCTTTGCGGCAAGGGGTGCTTTGCGTGAGGGTAATTTCGGCGCCACTTCGACAAGAGCTGTCTCTTGCGCGAGACAAGATCCGCAAACTTATCAATGAGGAAATGGGCGAAGCGTGTGTCCGAGAAGTAGTAATCCGGTAAGTTTGCTTCTCAACGTTAGCCTTTGTCCTTGTCTGGTCGTTTACCGCCGTGGAGAAACTCCTGATATGCTTTCAGGTTTTCCCATTCACCATTGGCTGCCAACAGAGCCTGAGCAGACCAAGTGCCGGGGTCGTGCATGGCATATCGCGGCCCAGCCTCAACCAAGAGGTCTTTCAGCTGCTGCACGGAGGTTGCTGCCAATTGACCGTAAGTAGTGATGCCTTTAGCAAAGAGCAATTGCTCAATTTTAGGCCCAATGCCTTCGATGACTTTGAGGTCATCATGGGGGCCGCCCACTGCCAGGATGTGCGGAGCTTCCGGCTCTTCCGCCACTTCATCAGGAGCGGGTTCGGTAGATGGGGGCGTTTCTGGGAGTTGGAGTGGGTCGGGCAGCGCGTCTATAGGGATTATGGTTCCTCGCGGAACTGGCTCGATAAATCGCACACCTTCTATAGAAGGTGTAGAGGCTGATGGAGGCGGTGTGGGGCTTGGCTGCGCTTCTCCTCGCGAGCTGCGCACGTCGGAAGGTTGGAGGGCGGGGTCTTCCTGTTCGGGTGTGGGTGCGGCGTCCAGGGGCAGACCGCGCTCGCTGCCAAAAGAGGGAGCAGTCTGGGCCACATCAGCCTGGGCGCCGGTAGAAGCGTTACCGCTGTCGGGCTCGCCTTCTTCTGTGGCCGAGGCAACTGCCTCGGAGGGTGCCACTTCCAGGGGTACGTCTTCTTCTGCGGTGTCTGGGGGCAGACTCATGCCTAGTTCGGCTGCCATGTGGCGAGATTGTGCCTTCAGGCCTTCTGTGTAGCGTTCCAGAGCGACCAGAGTACCTCGAAGATTGTCATTTTCCAGTGAAAGGCTCTGGACGCGTGTTTCCAGAGTACTGCGGTCAGACTCCAGAGTGGCATATCGCGCTTTGAGGTCTTCCATCTCCTGGCGCAGGGCTTGCACCGTAGCGGAGAGGCTGCCGTTTTCTACTTGCAATTGCTCTGCTTTTTGTCGGTAACGACTCCACAATAGCCAGCCCAGCCACAGGCCGATAAAACCAGCCACTAAGAGCATGAAGAGGATTTCAAAGGTGTGGGTGGCAAAAGCATTGCCGGATCCTTGAAAGAATAGTAGCAGGAGAAACATGCGCAAATGAGCGGTTTGAAGACCTTATGGTTAGAAAATCAGGGAATAATGCGGATTTCGACGCGTCGGTTCTTGTAGCGGCCGCGCGGGTTGTCGTTGGTAGCAATGGGTTCTTTTTCACCTTTAGACTTACAGGAGATGTGCTCTGGGGGTACGCCCTTACTGATGAGTATTTTCTTGATACCTTCAGCGCGTTTTAGGCCAAGTTGTAGGTTGCTCTTAGTGTCGCCTACATTGTCGGTGTGGCCTGTGATAATCACCTTTTGATGAGTGGCGTTGAGATAGGCAGCCAATTGGCTCAGATAGGCGTCTGCGGCGTCGGCATCTTGTTGTCGAGTAGAGTTGTAGGGGAAATGAATGAGTACTAGGTCGGGTTGTTGGCTAAAAGAAACCTGTCCTAAGTCAGCAGGTTCTTCTGTTTGAGTGGGTGTAGGTGGTTGGGGCAGTGGCGCTACAGCGGGAGGCGAGGTCTCCGCATTTTCTCTGACCAATTCATCTACGGCATAAGGTACGGCCTGTCCGCTTAAGGAGGGTTTCTTTGCGCCATTGCAGTGCTGTTTGATGTCGCAGACATACCAGCGCCAGCAGATAATGCTCCAAATAATGAAGGCAACTATAGGGGCGAGCAGGCGTGTGTTCATGTGAAAAAAAGAATGATTTACTGCGGCAAAGTAAGTGCGAAACTTCCAGAAGGGCGCTAAAACATTTCACTTTGGGCGCGGTTTATTGCTGCAACTTTGCACCCATGAATTCAAGTAATGCCCGGCCGCGCTTGTCGCGGGAGTCGTTGCGCGAAGCACTTTATCTGTTCCAATTCGTCCGTCCTTATCGGTTCCACTTCTTTGGTGGTTTGGTTTTGCTGTTTCTTTCCAGTGGCATTTTCATGCTTTTTCCTTATCTCATTGGGAAAATGCTTGATGTGGCCCAGGGAGTGGTGGTAGAGCTTGACCTAATGCGCATTGGGCTGTGGTTGGTGGTCATCCTTATATTTCAAGGAGTTATCTCGTACCTGCGGGTGAGGTTTTTTGCGGTGGTGAGCGAGCGGGGCACAGCTGATGTGCGCCGAGCTTTATACGACAAACTCATTTCGTTACCGATAGTTTTTTTTGAGAAAAATCGCGTGGGTGAGCTGGTTAGTCGGCTGACAAATGACATTGAGCGGCTCTATAATCTGCTGTATTTTGTATTGGCCGAGTTTTTTCGGCAGGTGCTCATTTTGGTGGGCGGTGTTGCTCTTCTCACTTGGATGTCGCCGTGATTGGCAGGGGTAATGTTGGCCTCATTTCCCATCATCGTTATTGGCGCGCTCATCTTTGGCCGTTGGGTGCGGAAGTTGTCTAAGCAACGGCAAGACGCCTTGGGTGAAGCCAATACTATCCTAGACGAGACGCTCCAGAGTATTCACGCGGTGAAAGCATTTACCAATGAGCTGTTTGAGCGCCGTCGCTACGCTTGGGCCAACGACAGGGTAGTGAATGTTTCGATGCGTTACGCTTCGGGGCGGGCGCTTTTTGCCGTGTTTGTTATCACCATGCTTTTCGGTGCCCTGTTTTTTGTCTTAGGTTTCGGGATGTACCTGGTGCAGACGAAGCAAATGACCGCAGGCGAACTGATAGCCTTCGTTACTTATACGGCAGTGATAGGGGGCGCTATTGCGGGATTAGGCAATTTTTATACTGAACTGGTGGGAGCGTTAGGTGCTACGGAGCGTGTGCGGGAGATCTTGCGCATGCCTGCGGAAGCCGAGGAGCGCCCGCAGACCAACCGGCAGGCCCGCCGCCTGAATGGCGACGTGGAATTTCTCGATGTGCATTTCGCATATCCTACACGCCCAGATGTGGAGGTGCTCAAGGGAGTAACCCTGACCATTCCGGCAGGCCAAAAGGTGGCTTTGGTGGGGCAGAGCGGTGCCGGAAAGAGCACCATTATGCACCTGTTGCTCCAGTTCCACCGCCCGCAGCAAGGCGATATTCGCGTAGGTGGTGTGAGCATCTACGATTATGACCTCACCTCTTACCGCAGCAATTTTGCCATAGTGCCTCAGGAGGTCATCCTTTTCGGCGGCACCATCCGGGAAAACATTCTCTACGGGCGCCCCGACGCCAGCGAGGAAGAGGTGATGGAAGCTGCGCGAAAGGCCAACGCGCTGGAATTCATCCAGCAGTTTCCTCATGGTTTTGATACTGTGGTGGGCGAGCGCGGTATTCGGCTTTCCGGCGGACAGCGCCAGCGCATTGCCATTGCTCGCGCCATTCTGCGCGACCCGGCTATTTTGTTGCTCGACGAGGCCACCTCCTCCCTCGACGCTGAAAGTGAGCGCGTCGTTCAGGAGGCGTTGGATAACCTTATGGAGGGCCGTACCAGCCTCATCATCGCTCACCGCTTGGCTACAGTGCGCGCCGCAGACCTCATCTACGTGCTCGATGGGGGGCAAGTCGTTGAGGAGGGCACACACGAAGAACTCTCCGCCCGCGAGGAAGGCATCTATAGCACCTTGGCGCGGCTCCAGTTTGACGGGCATCCGCCGGTAACTTTAGCCCGAGGCGGTGTACTATAGGGCGACATTGGCTTGGTTTTCGCCCTATTGCACACAACTCAACAAATAACACTATGAGACTGCTTTCTGCCCTCCGCAAGGTGCTGCTGTTTGCAGCCGTGTCCCTTGCCCTTTCTTCAAATGCCCAAGAGCAGACACCCGAAAAAGAGTGGGTGTTCAAAGGCCAAAAGGACGGCATCAAAGTGTATTACCGCCAAACGCAGGACGTGCATGAACTCAAGCTGGCGACTACCGTCCGCGCCTCATTGCCTGGGCTAGCGCAACTGTTTGATGATGTGCCCACTTACACCAAGTGGAGTTACCGCGTGGTGGAATCTCGCTTGGTAAAGCGCGTCTCAGAGACGGAGATGTACTACTACGTTCGCATAGACTTTCCGTGGCCTTTGAGCGACCGCGACCTTATTATGCATTCTCACCTCCAGCAAGACCCTCATACACACACTATTGTCTCTACCAGCAAGGCTGCGCCAGACATGTTACCTGTGAAGGACGGTGTGGTGCGTATCCGAAAGGCCCACTCTAAATGGGTCATTACACCCACAACGCCTGGGGTGTTGGCCGTTGAATATTACCTCTACTCCAATCCTGGGGGGAATTTGCCCGATTGGCTCATCAACATGGCCATAGACGTGGGGCCGCGCGAAAGCATCAAGAACATGCGGACATTGTTGCTCGACCCGCAGTATCGGAACGTGCGTTTAGCGCACATCAGAGAGTAAAAAGCCGCGACTTTTCCAACCTTACGCCTTAAGAGGGTGTTTTGGCGGTGCGTCTTTTCTCCGGCGCGCTGTGTTAACATGAGTTATTCGAGCTTGCGCGAGGCTGTGCGCGATTTAGAGCGCCATGGCATGTTGCTACGCATACGAGAGGAGGTAGATCCTCATTTGGAGATGGCCGAAATCCATCGCCAGATTTTTGACCGTAAAGGGCCAGCTATCTTGTATGAGCGCGTCAAGGGCAGCCCATTTCAGGCAGTAAGCAACCTATATGGTACCTTTGAACGCACGGCATTTCTCTTTCGCCACACCTTGGAGCGCGTGAAGCGGGTCATTGAGCTGAAAAAAGACCCGGCGGCCCTGCTAAAGGCACCTTTGCGCTACGCTTCAGCGCCCTTCACGGCCCTGTCAGCTCTGCCCATGCGCAGCCTCCTGCCCGCCCCCATTCTTTACGGCACGACGAAGGTGAGCTTGCTGCCTCAAATCAAGAGCTGGCCCATGGACGGCGGTGCCTTCATCACCCTGCCACAGGTGTTTACCGAAGACCCCGACATGCCTGGACTGTTGCATTCTAACCTCGGAATGTATCGCATACAGCTGTCTGGCAATGAGTATGTGCCAGATGAGGAAGTGGGCATGCACTACCAATTGCACCGAGGCATCGGAGTGCATCACACCAAGTACAACGAGCGCCCGGAGCCTTTCCGCTGCAGCATCTTTGTAGGAGGCCCGCCCAGCCATGCGTTTGCTGCCATTATGCCATTGCCTGAGGGCTTGAGTGAGCTGACCTTCGCCGGCATGCTCGGCGGACGCCGCTTCCGCTATGTGCGCCGCGATGGCTACTTGCTGAGCAGCGATGCCGACTTCGTCATCACAGGCGAGATACTCAAAGGCGTCAAAAAACCAGAAGGACCTTTTGGCGACCACCTGGGTTATTATTCGCTTACACATGACTTCCCGGTCATGCGCGTGCAACGTGTTTATCATCGCAAAAATCCACTTTGGCATTTTACGGTTGTGGGGCGCCCACCGCAGGAGGACAGCAGCTTCGGCTGGCTCATTCACGAGTTGGTGGCGCCACTTACGCCGCAGGAATTCCCGGGGTTGAAGGAATTGCATGCGGTGGATGCCGCCGGCGTGCACCCGCTTTTGCTCGCTATTGGCCACGAGCGCTACATGCCCTTCCGTGAGCGGGTGCCTGAGGAAATTCTCACTATCGCTAATCGCATCCTCGGCTCAGGGCAGACCTCTTTAGCCAAGTTTCTCTTCATCGCAGCGGCAGATGACGACCCTCGCCTGGATACGCACGACATTGCGCACTTCTTCCAGCACGTGCTCGAACGCGTGGACTGGACGCGCGACCTGCATTTTTATACCCGAACGACTATAGACACCTTGGACTATTCGGGCACAGGCTGGAATGCCGGCTCCAAATTAGTCGTTGCCTGCAGAGGCGACAAGCGCCGTCAGCTAAAGACCGAATTGCCAGAACACTTTTCTTTGCCTGCTGGTTTTCAACGCCCTGCTTTCTGCTTGCCTGGAGTGCTCGCCATCGAGGCGCCCAAGTTTGAAGTGGAAACGACAGCGCGCCGCCAAGCAGAAGAACTGTGCCGCCATCTGGAGCCGCTAGCCTTGGAGCATATTGCCCTCATCATACTTACTGATGACAGCGCCTTTACCGCTGCCACACTTAACAACTTTCTATGGGTAACCTTTACGCGCGCCAATCCTAGCCACGACACTTATGGTGTGGGCGCTTTCACAGAGCACAAACACTGGGGATGCCGTGGGCCGCTCGTCATTGATGCCCGAAAAAAGCCGCACCATGCGCCCGAACTCGAACCAGACCCAGACGTGCAGCGGCGTGTCCAGTGCCTTCTGGAGCGCTACAACCTATAGCCTCCTGCGCCCCCAAATTTTTTTTGGGAAAATTTAGAAGACCCTTTGGAAGTCTCAAAAGGATGCCCTTACCTTTGCACCGCTTTTTCCAAAAAGGGAGAATGCCTGAAAATGGCCCGTTCGTCTAGCGGTTAGGACACGTCCCTTTCACGGATGAAACACGGGTTCGATTCCCGTACGGGTCACTCCCCCAACCCTGTGAGTGTGTGAAAATACTCACGGGGTTTTTCGTATTTATGGCCCATTTTTGCTGCCTGAAAATCAAAAACCGATACCGCTGATGGCGTCAAGTGCGCCGCAGACTCAGACAGGTACCTTTTTATCTCACATTTATCCCTCGCTTATGCAGACTTTTACTCGTTCACTGCTCTTGGTAGCCTTGATGGCCTTCATCTCCTGCCAGCAACCCTCCCAACCTCCCACTACCGATGACACTGCGGAAAATCGCGTTATCCTGGACACCTTCGCTGACCTCCAAATCCTGCGCTACGACTTGCCCGGATGGGATGAACTGGAATTGCGACAGAAGATCTTTATCTATTACCTCAGCGAAGCCGCCTTAGCCGGGCGCGATATCATCTACGACCAGCACTGCAAGTATAATCTGACGGTGCGGAAAACCTTAGAAGCCATTTTCAACACCTGGAAGGGCGACCGCTCCTCACCCGAGTGGAAGGCCTTTGAGACTTATGCTAAGCGCGTGTGGTTTAGTAATGGCATCCACCATCACTACAATGAAGAGAAAATCCAGCCCGAGTTCTCGCAGGAATACTTCGCCCAATTGGTTCGTGGCGCCGACTCCACGGCCTTGCCACTGCCACCAGCGGCCTTGTTGGATACCCTTTCCCGCGTGCTGTTCGACTCCGACTTCTTGCCCAAGCGCACCAATAAAGAGGCCGGAGTGGACGTGGTGCTTACTTCTGCTGTGCATTTCTATGAGAACATCACTGCGGACGAGGTAGACCGCTTCTATCAGGAACAGCTCCGCGCTGCCGGCCCCAAGCCCCCTATGGTAGGCCTGAACTCCAAACTCATCGGTGTCAAGGGCGGCAAGCCTTATGAGCGCATCTGGCGTGCAGGCGACGGCATGTACGGGCCTGCAATAGACAAGATTATAGAAAACCTCGAAAAAGCCATCCCCTACGCCGAAAACGAACAGCAGAAAAAGGTCATTCGACTACTCATTGAGTACTATCAAACAGGAGACTTGCGCAAATTCGACGAATACAACATCGCCTGGGTACAAGACACCGCCAGTGCTGTAGATTTTATCAATGGTTTTATAGAAGTCTATCACGACCCTAAAGGCTATAAGGCTGATTGGGAAGCTGTAGTGCAATACAATGACCCCGAGGCTACCCGAAAAATGGCCATCATCAGTCAGAATGCCCAGTATTTTGAAGATAACAGCCCTATAGCGCCGGCCTACAAAAAGAAAGAGGCCAAGGGCATATCCTATCGCGTTATTAACGTAGCCATGGAAGGAGGCGATTGCGCGCCCTCCACACCCATTGGCATCAACTTGCCCAATTCCGACTGGATAAGGGCGGAGCACGGCTCCAAGTCCATCAGCCTGAGCAACATCGAGAATGCCTACGCGCGCTCGGGCGGTGCGGCTGCCACGGCAGAGTTTGCGCACGACGAAGTGGAAATCGCCCTAGCCCAGCGCTACGGAGAGGTGGTGGGCAAGATACATACCGCCCTACACGAGGTCATCGGCCATGCCAGCGGCCAACTAAAGCCCGGTGTGCCTCAGCCCAGCGCTACCCTCAAACAGTACGCCAGTACCCTCGAAGAGGCGCGCGCTGACCTGGTAGCTCTTTATTTCTTGCCCGACCCCCAACTGGTAGAGTGGGGCATATTGCCCGATACAGTGGCTTACAAAGCCGGCTACGACCAGTACTTGCGCAACGGCCTGCTGCAGCAACTTCGCCGCATCGCGCCGGGCCAAAACCTGGAACAAGACCACATGCGCAACCGGCACTTGGTCTCTTCTTGGGTATTGGAGCGCGCGCAGGCCGACAGCGCCGTGGTTAAGGTAGTGCGCAATGGAAAGACCTACATAGACATACGCAATTATGCTCGCGCGCGCGAACTCTTCGGGCAATTACTCGCCGAAGTGCAGCGCATCAAGTCAGAAGGCGACTTCAAGGCCGCGCGCCAACTAGTGGAAACCTATGGCATCCGCGTAAACCAAGACTTGGTACAAGAGGTACGCGACCGATACGCCAGCCTGCCCACCAAGCCCTATTCCGGCTTCGTACAGCCGCGCTTAGTCCTTATCAAAGACAAGCAGGGTAACATTACAGACGTGCGGGTAGAGGTGGAGACAGACTTCGTGCAGCAGATGCTCCGCTATGGGCGTGAGTACGCCTTCTTGCCTGTGCGCAACGACTGAACACTGCCAACCCGCTGCCCAAAGCGCTTTTTTTGTAGGGGCCTGGCCTGTGGTCAACCCCAGCATGGCATCTTTGCCGGACACAAATCGCACGGCTCAAATCATGGCTACTTACGAAAATCCGCGCTTGGTGTTAGACTCCTCCCGACCGCCCGAACCCGGTCAGGTCGCCTGGAGAAGCCCTAGCAACATTGCGATTGTCAAGTACTGGGGCAAGCACGGCGTGCAAATGCCGCGCAACCCTTCTATTAGCCTGACCCTTACTGAGGCATACACTGACATGGCTGTGACTTATGCGCTCAAGGAGCGCCCCGACACGGCCATCGACCTGACATTTTTCTTCGAAGACAAACCCAATGAGGCTTTTCATAAGAAAATTGCCGCTTTCTTGGAAAGTGTAGCGCCCATCTTCCCTTTCCTGCGCCAGCTGCGGCTGACCATTCGCAGCTCAAACTCTTTTCCGCATTCTACGGGCATTGCTTCCTCTGCCTCCAGCATGTCGGCCTTGGCTTTGTGTCTGTGCTCACTGGAGCAACACTTCTTCGGCACCCTGTCCAACGAAGATGCCTTCCGACGAAAGGCCTCCTATGTGGCTCGTCTGGGTAGTGGTAGTGCCTGTCGCTCCGTCTATCCGTATGCGGCGCTGTGGGGCCTCACTCCTGCTTTGCCCGCCTCCTCCGACGAGTGTGCTGCGCCGCTCGAAGACCTACTGCACCCAGTGTTTAAAACCTTCCGCGACGACATCCTCGTGGTGAGTACCGTCGAAAAGGCCGTGAGTAGCCGGGCCGGCCACGCACTGATGGAAGGCAACCCATTCGCCGAAACCCGATACACCCAAGCCCGCACCCGAACCGTACGGCTGCTGGAGGCCCTGCGAACGGGCGACCTGGAGACTTTCGGCCAAATCGCTGAAGAAGAAGCACTCGCCCTCCACGCCCTCATGATGTGTAGCCAACCACCTTACCTACTTATTCAACCTAACACCGTCGGCATCCTCCACCGCGTCCGCGCTTTCCGAAATGACGCCCACCTGCCCGTCTATTTTACCCTTGACGCCGGCCCTAATGTCCACTTACTATACCCACATCAATACGAACATACTATCAGAATGTGGGTCG
>FWWL01002117.1_pt1 | contig 43139 bp, 35 predicted proteins | sample 2228331 | NCBI WGS metagenome assembly FWWL01 (sample SAMEA103939775, study PRJEB20133) | metagenome | reverse complement strand
GGCGGCCGGTCTCGAAGCCGCCGGCACGGCTGCGGTCGGGGCGGTGGGCGGCGCGATCATCGGCGCCGGCAAGGCCGTCGGCGGCGTCGCGGACGCGGCCAAGAAGGGCGGCGAGCAGGCAGCGGAGGCTGTCGGAGGCGCGCTCAACGAGGCCGGCAAGGTCGGCGGCGCGATCGTCGAGGCCGGCAAGGACGCGGTCCAACAGGTCGGCAAGGGCCTTGCCGAGGCCGGTGAAAAGGCCGGCGAGGTCGCCGGCGGCATCGGCCGTGTCGGCGGCAAGCTGGTCGAGACCGGCGTCGCTGCTGCAAAGGAGCTGGGCGAGGGCGTCGGCAAGGCCGCCGGGGCAGCCGGCGAGGCGCTGCTCGACGCGGCGGGAAAGACCATCGATGGCGCGGCCAAGAACCTCGGCAACGTCGCCGAGACGACCGGCAAGGTCGTCGGCGCGGGCGTCGATGGCGCGCTAGACGCCGGCAGGAACACGCTCGAAACCATCGGGAAGAACCTGAACGACGGCCTCGACGGCGCGAAGGAAGCCGGCAAGGCGGCGCTGGAGACGGCGGGCGACATCGCGGCGAACACCATCGACGGCGCGGCCAAGAACCTCGGCAATGCCGCCGAGACGGCCGGCAAGGTCGCCGGCGCGGTTGCCGAAGGCCTGCTCGACGCCGGCAGGAACGCGCTGGAGACCGCCGGGAAAAACCTGAACGACGGTCTCGACGGAGCGAAGGAGGCCGGCAAGGCGGCGCTGGAGACGGCCGGCGACATCGCCGGCAACACCATCGAGGGCATTTCCAAAAACCTCGATGCGGCCGTCGAGACGGGCAAGGCGGTCGGCGAAGGTGTCGCCGCCATCGGCAGGAACGTGCTCGAAACCGCCGAAAAGAACCTCAATGACGGCCTCGACGGCGCGACGGCGATCGGCGGGGCGGCGCTGGAGACGGCGGTGGATATCGCCAACAACGTCATCGACGGCGTCGAAAGGAATCTCGGCAATGCTGCCGAGACGGCCGGCAAGGTCGCGGGCGCGGTCGGCGAGGGTCTGCTGAACGCGGGCAAGAATGCTCTGGAAACCGCCGAAAGCAACATCAACGATGGCCTCGACGGCGCGAAGGCGGTCGGCAAGGCAGTGCTGGAAACGGCCGGCGACATCGCCGACAACACCATCGCGGGTATCGGCGACAATCTCGACAACGCGCGCGACACCGGCGGGAAGATCGTCGAAGCGATCGTCGAGGGCGTCGCCACGGGCGTCGGCAACACGCTTTCGACCGGAGCGGAGATCGCCGGGGCTGTGGCTGGCGGAGCCGCAGCGATCGCCGATGAGGCTGGCCAGACGGCGGGGCGCGTCGGCGACGTCATCGCCGATGGCCTCGGCGACACGGCCGCCACCATAGAGGAGGAGTTCGGCGACGAGGCCCGCGCCGCAGCGAGCCTGGTCACCGAGACAGCGAAAACTGTCGGAGACGCAATCGCCGACGGCACGAGCAACACCATCGCCTTCGTCGAGGAGAAGGCGGCCGAGGCCGGTGCTGCGATCACGGATTTCGCCGACGGCTCGGTGCGCTTCATCCGCGAAACCGTCGACGAGGCCGGCGAGACCGCCGAAAGGGTCGGCGATGCGATCTCCGACGGGACGAGCAACACGATCGCCTTCGCCGAGGAGAAGGCGGCCGAGGCCGGTGCTGCGATCTCGGATTTCGCTGACGGCTCGGTGCGGTTCATTGGCGAGAAGGTCGAGCAGGCGGGCGAGGCGATCGCCGACGGCACGAGCAACACGATCCAGTTCGGTGAGCAGGCCGTCGCGGAGGCGAAGGAGGGTGTCGAAGAGGCGGCAGCCGCAATCGCCGACGTGGCGGCTGGCGTCGCCGGCGGCGTGGCGGCTGCCGGCGAGGAAGCGGCCCGTTCCGGTTCGCGGATCCTCGACGCCTTCAAGGAGGGCTTCGAGGACAAATCCAAGGCCGACGACGCGCTCGATGTCGTCAGCACCGGCACGTCGCGGGGCGAACAGGCGCTGTCGGCGGAGAAGAGCGAGAAGGGCGACCGCTTCTTCTCCAGTTTCTTCGACGAGGCCAAGGACGCGGTCGATGTGGTCAAGGGCAAGGGCGGCAAGGGCGACGAGCCGAACGACAAATTCGCTCTCCTGCCCACCGACAAGGCCTCCGACAAGCTCTCCGACCTCCGTGCGGAGAAGGACGGCGGGGCCGAGACGAAGGGCTTTGAACCGAAAGCCGATCTGCTGAAGGGCGTGTTCGACGAGCTGCCGAACCTCAAGCCGGGCAAGGACGATTTTGACGACCAGGCCTTCGACAAGTTCGGCGGCCGCCCCGTGGTCGAGAAGGCGCCTGCCTTCGCAAAGGACCTGCCTGCCCTGAAGCCCGATTTCGACGTCGATTTCGGCGACGACAAGCAGCCGCCCTCGTTCAACCTGTTCGGCTGAACTTGGCCGAACGGCCACGAAGCGCTCCGGCTGTCACCCGCGTGACAGCCGGAGCGTCGCGTCACGGAGCAGTATCCGCAGGACCGACATCCCCTGGAAGCAACCGGGAGCACCGCGATGACCGCCACCGATCCCCGCACCACGCCCGAAGACGAAGCCTCACACGACCACCGCCGCTTCGCCTGGCTGGCCTATGGCGCGATCCTGCTGGTCTTCGGCGGCTTCGGCGCCTGGGCCTCGATCGCGCCGCTCGATTCCGCCGCCATAGCGCCGGCCCGCGTCGCCGTGGAGGGCGACCGCAAGCCGGTTCAGCATCTCGAAGGCGGCATCATCCGCGAAATCCTGGTCAGGGAAGCGCAACAGGTCACCGAGGGGCAGATCCTGTTCCGGCTCGATCCCACGGCCGCGCGCGCCAATGCCGATCTGCTCGGCCGGCAGCTCGACGCAGGTCTGGCGCAGGAGGCCCGCATCATGGCCGAGCGCGCCGGCGCGCCCAGCATTGCCTTTCCGCCTCAACTTCTGGCGAAGGCCTCGCGCGCCGACCTCGCCCAGATCATGGCCGAGCAGCAGCGCCTGCTAATGGAACGCAAGGGGTCGCTGGACAATCAGGCCGGCATTCTGGAGGCCCGCATCGAGCAGACCGGCAAGGACATGGCAGGCCGCTCGCGCCGGCTCGATGCGCTGAAGTCGCAGCGCGCGAGCCTGCATGCCGAGATCGAATCGGTCAGGCCGATCGTCGAGAAGGGGTTCTTCGCCCGCAACAAATTCCGGGCTTTGGAGCGCGAGGCGTCCCGGATCGAGGGCGAACTCGGGGGTGTTGAGGGCGATATCGCGCGGCTCTCGCAGGTGGTCGAGGAATCGCGATTGCAAATCCGCCAGATCCGCCAGCGCGCGCAGGAGGAACAGACGCAAGCGCTGACCGAGGTGCGCGGCAAGCTGTCGGATCTGCGCGAAAAGCTCTCCGTCGCCGAGGAGGTCCTGACCCGTGTCGAGGTCCGCGCGCCGCGCACCGGCATCGTGCTCAATGTCAGGGTCGCGACGGCCGGCGCGGTGGTCGCGCCCGGCGCGACTTTGGCCGAGGTGGTTCCGCCTCTGGAGCGGCTGACGCTGACCGCGCGGGTCTCGCCGCTGAACGTGCAGAGCGTCGCCGCCGGCCAGAAGGCCGAGATCCGCTTCCCGGCCTTCTCCAGCCGCAAGACCGATTCGATGTTCGGCCGGGTGGAGACGGTCTCGGCCGACGCCGTGACCGACCCCGCGACGCGGGAGAGCTATTACCAGACCAAGGTGGTGGTCGATTCCAGGGACGTGCCCGCCGATGTCGCCGCCAAAATCATGCCCGGCATGCCGGCCGACGTGCTGATCATCACCGGCGAGCGGACCCTGCTGACCTATCTGCTGGGCCCGCTGCGCGACACGCTGGCCAAGGCGATGCGCGACCAGTGAGGCTCAGGACCTATCCGGCCGCGTCATCGGGCGAGGGCGGCAGGTGCAGCATCACGGTCTCGCCTCCTGAGCCCGGAAAAGCGGGATAGCGCAGCCGCACCAGCGGGTCGTGGCCCGGCACGATGCGGCTTTCGTCGCCGGCCAGCGTTTTGGCTAGCCGCCAGCCCTTCACCAGTTGGCCGAGGTCGAAATAGATCAGGAACGGGTTCTGCTGTTGCATATTGGCGTAGTAGTGGCTGGCGTCGCTCGCCAGCACGACCGGTCCGCGCGCGGTCTCGACCCGAACCATCTGCATCCCGGCCGAGTGCCCGCCGACCTTGTGCAGGCTGACGCCGGGCGCGATCTGCGCATCGCCGTCATGGAAGGCGACGCGCTCGGCATAGACCGCGCGCACCATCGCCACGACATCCTCGACATCGAACGGATAGCGGATGCATTCGGCGCACATGTTGACGCCGGTGGCGAACGCCATCTCGGCCTCCTGCAGGTGGAACCGCGCCTTTGGGAACAGGTCGAGATTGCCGGCATGGTCATAATGGAGATGGGTGATGACGACATCGGTCGCATCGGCCGGGTCGATGCCGAGCTGCTGCAGCGCATCGCCGACGGGACGCGTCAAGGGCCGGTCGCGGCGCGCGGCCGATTCCGCCGTGAAGCCGGTATCGACCACGATCGTCCGTTCGCCGGAGCGCAGAGCCCAGACGAAATAGTCCATCGGCATCGGCGCATCGTGGAGGTCGCTGGGCCGCAGCAGGTTGGCGCGACCCAGGCGCTCGCCATGATGTGCATAGCGCAGCGCATAGGCTTCCCAATTTGCCATGGTCGGCTCCCTTTTCGCCCGGCGCCTTACTTTTCGGACGGCACGGCGCCTTCCGCCTTCAGCACCTCATGGGCCGCCTTGAACGCGTCGAGCCCGGCCGGAATGCCGCAATAGACCGTGGCGTGAAGCAGGATCTCCTTGATCTCGTCGACCGTGACGCCGTTGCCGAGCGCGCCCTTGACATGCAGCTTGAGCTCGTTGGGTTTGCCGAGCGCGGTCAGCATGGCGAGGTTGAGCATCGAGCGCGTCCTGTGGTCGAGGCCCGGCCGCGTCCAGGCATAGCCCCAGCACCATTCGGTGGTGATCTCCTGAAAGCCCATCATGAAGTCGTCGGCCTTGGCGAGGCTGCTGTCGACATAATCCGCGCCTAGCACCTTGCGGCGGACCTTCAGGCCCTTCTCGAACTGTTCGCTGCGGGACATGCGTCGCCTCCTCCTTGGCTGTGTCGTGCCGGCATTGGCCATGGCCGCCGGATTGGCCGATGATCTGACAGGATCGCATTCGCCATGTCACGGGCGGGCGCGGCCGGTACGGACATGCCGGCCCTGCGTCGATGCGGGGATCGTGGGAGAGGACCATGCCTGAGACCAGCCCGATCGCTCCGCCGGCGGTCATCGCCCTGATCGGGCTCGGCCAGATGGGACTGCCGATGGCCTGCCGGCTGGTGGCCGCCGGGTTCACCGTGCATGGCGCGGACCCCGCGCCGGCCGCCCGCCAGGCGCTGGACGCCGCCGGCGGCAAGGCCTTCGGCGAAAATGCCAACGCAGTCTCGGGCGCTCGGGCCGTCGTCACCATGTTGCCGAATGGCAGGGTCGTGCGCGATGTGCTGCTGGGCTCCCACGGCGTCGCTGGCCTTCTCGCCAGCGGCACGCCGGTGATCGACATGAGCTCCTCGGCGCCCACCGACACCACCGCGCTCTCGGCCGATCTCGCCGCGCTCGGTCTGCCGTTGCTCGACGCGCCGGTCTCCGGCGGCGTCAAGCGCGCCATCGACGGCTCTCTGGCGATCATGGCCGGCGGCCCCGCCCAGGTCGTCGAGCGCGTGCGCCCTGTGCTGGCGGCGATGGGCAAATCGATCTTTGCGACCGGGCCGGTCGGCTCCGGCCACGCCATGAAGGCTCTGAACAACTATGTCTCTGCCGCCGGGCTGATCGCGGCTTGCGAGGCGCTGATCGTCGGCCGCCGCTTCGGCCTCGCGCCCGAGACGATCATCGACGTGCTCAACGCCTCGACCGGCCGCAACAATTCGACAGAGGTGAAAATGAAGCCCTTCGTCGTCGCGGAAGCGTTCAATTCCGGCTTCTCCTTCGCGCTGATGGCGAAGGATCTGCGGATCGCGGCCGATCTGGCGGCCCATCTTGGACTCGGCATCCCGCAGATCGCCGGCGTGGCGGCCCTGTGGGAGCAAGCGAGGGTCGCGCTGCAGCCCGACGCCGACCACACCGAGATCTACCGCTTCCTCGCCGATCTCGACGCCAACCGCGCCGAGCCCGCCTGAGCTATTTCGGCGCGGCCATCTTGCGGATCAGCGCGTCGCGCGCCGTCCGGGCCGCGGCCTTGGTCGCCTCGTCGCCAGGGCCCTGCGCACGGGCCTCCAGCGCCTTGGCGTAATAGCCCAGCGCAAGCTGGTCGGAGGAAAGTCCGGCATAAAGGTCGCCAAGGCGCTTGTTGGCGGTCAGCGCCGCATCGGGCTTTCCGGCGGCTTCCTCGAACGCGCCGATCGCGCCCGGCGCATCGCCAGAGCGCGCCTTCAGCTCGCCGAGCATCAGCAGGATGCGGGCATCGCCGGCATTGGCCGTCCGCGCCGCCTCTGTATCGGTCAGCGCCGTCTTCAGGTCGCCCGCGCCAAGCCGCGCCTCGATTCTGACCAGATGCGCCTCGGCGTCGGCTGGCGCGCTGGCCAGCCGCGTGGTCGCATCCTCGGCGGCGGGGCCGAACTTGCCCTGCGCGAGCCGCGCCTTGGCCCGGATCAGCACGAGATCGGGCTCGCTCGCCTTGGCCGCCAGCGCCGCATCGACGAGACGCTCCGCCGCCGCCATGTCGCCCGTGGCGTGGTTGATCCGGGCCGCGAGCGCAAGCCAGCGCGGCTCGGCGGGCTCGATCCGCAGCGCCATTGCGATATCGGCAAGTGCGGCGGGATTGTCCGCCATGAAGGCCAGTCGTGCGCGCTCGGCATAAGGCCGCGCCCGGTCGGGCGCGCGTCTGATCGCCTCGCTGAAATCGCCGCGCGCCGACGAAACCTGTCGCAACTGCGCCCGCGCCAGCCCGCGATGCAGGAAGAGTTCGGCGGCAAAGCCGGGCGTGAAGCCGAGATATCTCGCCATGTCCGAATCGGGCAGCACCTCGTCGATAACGCTCGTCAGATCGGAGATGGCGGCCAGCGCGTCCCCAAGCCGGGCCGCCGCGACGCCGCGCACCGCGATCGCGGCATTGTCGGTGCTGCCGGGAAGCGCTGCTTTCGCCGCCAGATCGTAAGCGGCGCGATCAGAGCCTGCCAGCAGCAGCGCACGCCCCTTCAACGACTCGCGCATGGACTCGCCAAGCGAACTTTGCCGCTTGCCTTCCCACGCCGCAAGGACAGCCTGGGCCTCCTGCGAGCGGCCGAGATCGATCAGGGCGACCGCATGCGTCTGCGCGAGCAGGTCGGCGCTGAAGTCATCGGCTCCACCCTGCGCGCGCGCCGCGACCGCAACGTCGGCCAGCGCCTGTTCCGGCCGACCGGCCATCACGAGCGCGAGCGCACGATCGGCGGCGATATGCTCGGTTGTCGCTGGATCGGCCTCGATGATCTGCGTCAGATCGGTGACCGCAGCCGCGAAATCGCCCTTGCGCTGGGACACGGCGACCCTCGCCAACAGGGCGTTGCGCCAGTCGGTCGATCCCGGCTTTGCGAGGCGCACGGCGCTGTCGGCATCGGCGAAGGCGCGGCTCATCGGCTCGCTGTCCTTGCCGAAATAGCCGAGATGACGATAGGCGCGCGCGATCAGCGCCGGCGGGTAACCTGGCGCGCCCGCCACCGCGAGATCGAGATCGGCCAGATTCTCGTCGTAAGTCCGCGCCCGCGAGCGCAGGATCAGCCTGTCGGCCCTGGCTTCCGGCGTCGCCGCCGTCTCGACCAGCCGGTCGCAGGACTGCATCCGCAGCGGGTCCTTGGCGGCTTCGCAGCGTGTCTTCAGCTCCGCCTCGGGAAGCTCCGCGACCACGATCGGCGGCGGCGCGTCGAGTTCGATCACCCAGGCCGCCGCCTGATTACGCGTGGTCCTGTCATAGGCCATTCTCGCGTCGGTGCGCGCCGCCGATTGCGCATAGAGCGCCCGCGCCCCAGCCCTGTCGCCGCCCGCAAGCAGGATTTCCGCCTTGATCCGGGCGCCGTCGAACAGGAACGCGTCGAGCTCGATCGCCTTGTCGATATCGGCCCGCGCGCCGGCGAGATCCTTCATGGCGAGCTTGACCGCGGCCCGCGTCGCGAAGGCACGGCCCGAGCGCGGCGCCGCCTGAACGACGGTTTCCGCATCCGCCAGCGCCTCATTCAGCCGGCTCTGCGCCAGCCGCGCCCGCGCCCGGATTTCCGCGAGGTCCGAGATCGCGGGGAAGCTCGCCAGCCCCTCCGTCGCCTCGGTCTCGGCGGCGGCGTAGGCGTTGAGATAGAAATGGCTGCGCGCCTTGGTGGTGAAGGTCGGATGGTCCTTGAAGCCGTGGCTCCGCGCCCGCTCGATTGCCGTGATCGCGTCGCGATACTGACCCGTCGAATAATGCAGCAGCCCCATCATGTAATGGCTGCGCGGATGGTCGTTCTTCCAGAACAGACCCTTGCGGATATCCTCCCGCGCGCCCTCGAAATCATATTGCAGCATCTTGAGATAGCCGCGATTGGCATGGTTGTCGGCGTCGAACGGATCCTTCTCGATCGCGACGCTGAAATCTTCCATCGCGCCGGCCATGTTGCCGAGGCCGAAGCGGATCTGGCCCCGGTCGCGGTAGAGCGCCATGAAATTCGGCACTAGCTTGATCGTCTCGGAGTAGTCCTTCTCGGCTTCCGCTAGCCGGTTCAGCGCCCAGTAGGCCTGCGCCCGGCCGAGCAGCGCCGAGGACCTTGTTCGGAGATCGCCGCCCCGCTTCAGTACGGCGGTGCAGGCGCTGATGCCCTGCTCGGTCTTTTGGGTCTTGCAGATCGTGGCGTTGTCGGGCTTTTTTTGCGCCGGCGCGACATTAGGCCAGAGCGCCAGGCCGCCGATCAGGCAGGCGGCGACAATGCGACCACGCGTGGACCAGACCATGCCCGCCTCCCTCCGCAAAGAAGGGCGAAGGTTAGCACACCAGCCGACGCTGCGTCATGTCGCCTGCAACCGGCGATAGCGTTCAGGCCGGCTTCGGCGCGACCAGCCACTCATGCGCCGGCTCGTTGTGGAACTTCCAAATCCGCTTCGGCCCGGCCATGACGTTGAGATAATACAGCTCGTAGCCATGCGGCGCGGCGACGGGGTGGTAGCCCTTGGGCACCAGCACGACATCGCCGTCCTGCGCGCTCAGCGTCTCGTCGAGCGAGCGGTCCTCGGTGTAGACGCGCTGGAAGCAGAACCCCTGCGGCGGGTTCAGCCGGTGGTAATAGGTCTCCTCCAGCAGCGACTCGCGGGGCAGGTCGTCACGGTCGTGCTTGTGCGGCGGATAGCTCGACCAGCAGCCGGAAGGCGTGATCACCTCGACCACCAGCAATCCCTCGGCAGGTTCCGTTTCGGGCAGGATGTTGCGGACATGGCGGGTGTTGCTGCCTTCGCCGCGGGTCAGGCACTGCACGTCGGCCGGCGCAATCACGCGTGGCGGCAGGCCGGGCCCTCCAGGCGCCGAGCAGATGCCGATCTCGCACGGACCTTGCGCGGTCAGGCTCCAGCCGGTTCCGGCCGGGACATAGAACGACCACGGATCGGGTTCGAAGGGCGAGCCCCGCCCGCCGATCGTGCCGAAATCCTCACTGCCGGTCGACACAGCCGCCTTGCCGGCGAGCAGCACGATGCAGATTTCGCGCGCGCCCGGTTCGCGAGCGATCCTCTGGCCGTCTACGAGCCGATGCACGTCGAAGCCGACATGGCTCCAGCCGGCCGAGTGCGGCGTGACATGGTGGATCCGGCCCTCCGCATCCGGCGATGATGGTCTGACGAGCAGCTTCGACATGGGCGTGTTTCCGAACTCAGGCGAGCCCGGCCTCCTTCAGGCTGGCGCGCAGATGGGCGACGCCCTTCTTGGCATATGTCAGCGGGTGGGCCTTTTCGGGATCCTGCTCGGCCTCGACGACCACCCAGCCGGAATAGCCCGGAAGCGCCCTGAACACGGCCGGATAATCCACCATCCCGTCGCCCGGTACGGTGTAGATGCCGAGTTCCGAGCCCTTGCCGAGCACGGCGTCGAGAAAACTCCAGTCATCGGCGCGAGCCTGCTCCATCACGGATTGTCGGACGTCCTTGGCGTGGACATGGCTGATGCGGGAGCGATAGTGCTCGGCCAGCGCGGCCGGGTCCGCCCCGCCCCAGGTCGAATGGCCGGTGTCGAGCAGGAGGTGGACGGCGTCGCCGGTCGCGGCCATCAGCGCGTCGATGTCGGCCCCGCTCTCGACAACCGTGCCCATATGGTGGTGGTAGACTAGCCGCACCCCTTCGCTCAGCGTGCGCTCGGCGACCTGGGTCATGCGCTGTCCGAACCGCGCCCACTCGTCCGCCGCCAGCACCGGCCGCTGCGACAGCGGCAGGGAGCGGTCGCCATGGATCGCGTTTGAGGTCTCGGCGAAGACGAGCACATTGGACCCCATCGCCTTGAGCAGATCGAGATGCGGCCGCAAGGTTTGCATCTCGGCCTCAGCGTCGCGCAGCAGCAGTTCGGCCGAGTACCAACCCGAGATGCAGGCCATGCCGAAGGGATCGAGCGCCGCCTTCAGCGCCTTGGGCTCGCGCGGAAATTTGTGGCCGAGCTCCATGCCGGTAAAGCCGGCCTCCTTCGCCTCGGCAAGGCAGGTTTCGAGCGACGTCGCGCCCCCGATCTCCTGCAGGTCGTCGTTCGACCAGCCGATAGGGTTGGCGCCGATGCGGATGGGCATGGTGTGTGTCTCCGGGATCAGTCGAGCGCCTTGAGCGCTTCGTCATAGCGTCTGCGAGCCGCCTCGACCTCTTGCCGAACCGACACCTCCGGCACCGCCACATCCCACCAATGCCCGCCGGCGTCGGTCGAGATTGCGGGATCGGTGTCGATGACGACGACGCTGGTGCGGGTATCGCCCCGGCTCTCTGCCAGCGCCGCCTCCAGCTCCGCCAGCGACGACACTTTGCGCGACACCGCTCCGAGCGACGCCGCATGCGCCGCGAAGTCGATGTCCGGCAGCGACTCGTGGCGGGCATCGGCGAGCAGGTTGTTGAAGGGCGCGCCGCCCGTCGCGGCCTGTAGCCGGTTGATGCAGCCGAAGCCGCGATTGTCGAGCAGGACGATGGTGAGCTTCAGCCCGAGCATCACCGAGGTCGCGATCTCGGAGTTCATCATCAGGTAGGAGCCGTCGCCGATCATGACGACGACCTCGCGGGCCGGGTCCGCCATCTTGACGCCGAGCCCGCCGGCGATCTCGTAGCCCATGCAGGAATAGCCATATTCCATGTGGTAGCCGCCGGCAGCGCCCGCCTGCCAGAGCTTGTGCAATTCACCGGGCAGTCCGCCCGCCGCGCACAGCACGACGTCCGAGGGTTTGCTCCAGCGCTGCACGCTGCCGACCACCTGCGCATCGCTCGGCAGCGCCGCGTTGCTGGCGTCGGCATGGCGCGCGGCCGTCGCAAGCCAGTCGGTCCGCGCGGCCTCCGCCTTCGCCGTCCATGCCGCCGGAGCCGCATGATCGCCCAGCGCGGCCGTCAATTCGGCGAGGCCGGCACGCGCATCGCAGACCAGTGGCTGGCCGCGATGCTTGCCGGCGTCGAAAGCCTGCACGTTCAGCCCCACGATCCGGCACTCCGGATTGGCGAAAAGCGCCCAGGAGCCCGTGGTGAAATCCTGCAGGCGCGTGCCGACCGCGAGCACGACGTCGGCCTCGGCTGCCATCGCATTGGCCGCAGCCGTGCCGGTGACGCCGATCGCGCCGAGATTGAGCCGATTGCCGGAGGGCAGGGCGCTCTTGCCTCCTTGGGTTTCGCCTGCGGGAATGCCGTGGCGCTCGCAGAAGGCCAGCAGTTCGGTCTCGGCCTCGCTGTACAGAACGCCGCCGCCGACGATGACGAAGGGCTTCCTGGCAGCTTTCAGCAGCGTCGCGGCCGTCACAACCTCGGCCTCGTCGGGCCGCTGGCGGCGCGCAGTCCATATCCGCTCCGCGAAAAAACTCTCCGGATAATCGAAGGCTTCGGCCTGCACGTCCTGGCACAGCGCCAGCGTCACCGGCCCGCATTCGGCCGGGTCGGTCAGAACCGCCATGGCGCGCTCGAAGGCCGGGATCAACTGCTCGGGCCGGGTCAGCCGGTCGAAATAGCGCGAGACGGGGCGGAAGCAGTCATTGGCCGAGACTGTGCCGTCGCCGAAATCCTCGATCTGCTGCAGCACCGGGTCGGGACGGCGGCCGGCGAAGACATCGCCCGGCAGCAGCAGCAGCGGCAGCCGGTTGACATGCGCGACGGCAGCCGCCGTGACCATATTGGTCGCGCCGGGGCCGATCGAACTCGTCACCGCCATCATGCGCCGCCGCCGCGAGGCTTTCGCGAAGGCGATCGCCGCATGCGCCATCGCCTGCTCGTTATGGGCGCGATAGGTTGGCAGCGTCTCGCGCGCGCCATGCAACGCCTCGCCCAGCCCCGCGACATTGCCATGGCCGAAGATTGCCCAGACCCCTGCGAACAGCGGCAGCGTCTGCCCGTTGCTGACGGCCTTCTGGGCGGAGAGCGCCTTCACCAGCGCCTGCGCCATGGTGAGCCTGATCGTCGTCATGTCTCAGTTCCTCACCGGCCCTGCCAGACCGAAACCAACCGGCCGAAGCGTTCCGCCATCTGCGCCGTGGCCGTCTCGTCGTCGATCCTGCCTGCCAGCCACTGCCGCGCGACCTCGCCAAAAATCGTGCGGCCGACCGCGAAACCCTTGACCGAAGTCGCCGCGCGCGCGCCACGAAAGGCCTCGGCCACCGCTTCTTCCGGCGCGTCGAGTCCGAGCAGCAGCACGCCCCGGCAATAGGGGTCGCACGAGGCGATCGCGGCGTCGATTGCGGCCCAGGCGGCCGGCGAGGGCTGGCCCTCCAGCTTCCACCAGTCGGGCCGGATGCCGATGGCGTAGAGCCTTCGCATCACGCCGGCGGTGGTCTCGTCACCGACCGGGCCATGCTTCGAGGTAATGATCTCAACCAGCAGCTCCCGCCCGACCTGCCGGCAGGCCAGCGCGACGCGCTTCAGCACGGTCTCCTGCGCTGCTTTCAGCGCCTCGGAATCGTCGGGATGGTAGAAGCAAAGGCATTTCGCGACATGATCGACCGGCCATTCGGCCAGTTCCGCGCCGAGCGAGCGGTCCGCATCCGTCTCCAGCGCGAGCGGACGCGAGCCCGGCAGTTCCAGCGGACGCGCGATCCAGAAACCGTGGTCGCGGGCGCGGAACAGAGCCTCGCGGCCATGCGTGCCGTCGATCAGCATGCCGAAGCCCGGCCGGCCGGCTGCGACGCGCGCGGCAGCCGCGACCGCGAGCGTCTTGAAGGCGGCAATGCGCGCGAGCGGCGCGCCGGCCTCCGCCGCCATCTCCTCAAGCTGCGAGCGATGGTCGATCGCCAGCGCCATGATCGTCGGCGATTGCGGCGCGCGCGTCGTCGCCCAGTGGATGTGGTTGATCTCGGTATCGCGGCGCAGCGCCCTGTGGCGCGAGCCGTGTTCGAGAAAGTATTGCAGCTCCGGCCAGGTCGGGCTTTCCGGCGAGCAGAGCAGGCGCGAGACCGCAAACGCGCCGCAGGCGTTGGCATAGGCGCAGGCCGTCTCGATCGGCTCATCCCGCAGCCAGCCGCGCAGGAAACCCGACATGAAGGCGTCGCCCGCGCCCAGCACATTGTAGACCTCGACCGGGAAGCCCGGCCCCTTGATGCCGTCCTCGATCGAATCCGGGATCGCGCCCTGAAACACCACGCAGCCCATCGGCCCGCGCTTGCAGACGATGGTGGCGGAGGACAGGCTCCGGATCGTCCGGATCGCCGTCAGCGTGTCCTCGGAGCCGCCGGCCGCGTGCAGCTCCTCCTCCGTGCCGACGATCAGGTCGCAATCGGCCATGATCGCCTGGAGATGCCCCGTCACCGTCCCGGAACGGATATAGCGCTCCTCGCCGGCGGCATGACCCGCCAGCCCCCAGAGATTGGGCCGGTAATCGACGTCGAACACGACCTTGCGGCCATGCTTGCGGGCAAGCGCGATCGCCTTTTTCTGCGCGGCCGCCGGGCCGGGCGTGGCGAAATGCGTGCCAGTGACGACGATCGCATTGGCCGAGGCGATGAAGGCCTCGTCGATCTCGCTCTCGTGCAGCGCGGCATCCGCGCAGTCTGTGCGATAGAAGATCAGCGGAAACGTATGCTCGTCGCGCACGCCGAGGATCACCAGCGCGGTCAGGCGCTTCGGGTCGGTGACGACGCCCGAGGTGTCGACGCCCTCGCGCCGGAGCTGTTCGAGGATGAAGCGGCCCATCTGCTCGTCGCCGACGCGGGTGATCACCGCCGATCTCAGCCCGAGCCGCGCCGTGCCGATGGCGATATTGGTCGGGCAGCCGCCGACCGCCTTGACGAAGCTCCCCATATCCTCGAGCCGCCCGCCGATCTGCTGGCCATAGAGATCGACCGAGGAGCGGCCGATCGTGATGACGTCGAGCGTCGGGGCGGGAGTGTCGGTCATGCGGCTCTTATCCGGCCAGGTCTGGATCGGCGGGCATGCCGGCCTTCTCGGCCGTGGCGACGGCGAGCGTCATCGCCAGCGCGAAGGTGGCGGCCATGGAGCGGAACGCGCCGTAATCGGCTTCGGCCACTTCGAGCCAGAGGCGGCAGTTGGCCGCCAGCGGCGAGAGCGCGCTGTCGGTCAGCGCCAGCACCGGCACGCCTCTGGCGTGGGCGGCGGCGGCCAGCTCGACCGTCGCCGCCGCATATGGCGCGCAGCTCACCGCCAGCACCACGTCGCGCGGACCGGCGATGGCCGCCTGTTCGGGGCCTAAGCCGGCGATCTGATCGACCAGCACGGCCCGGATGCCGAGCTTGCCGAAGGCGTAGGCGAGATAGGAGGCGACCGGAAACATCCGCCGCGCCGCGACCAGCACGATCGTCTCCGCCCGCGCCAGCAGCGCCACCGCCGCGTCCAGCCGTTCGGGTGTCACCGTGCCGCGAAGCTGCGTCAGCGAGGCCTCGCTCGCCTGCACGAAACCTTCCAGGAGCGCCGCGCTGCCGCCGGTCGCGGCCGTGGTCGCCCGCAGCGCGGCAAGCCGCTGGCGATGGTCGGCCGCCTGCCGCAGGCGGGACTGGAACACCTCCTGCAACTCGCTGAAGCCGGAATAGTCGAGCGCCTGGGCGAAGCGCACCAGTGTCGAGGCCTGCACCCCAGCCTTTGCCGCGATCTGCGCCGTCGAGCCGAACGCCATGTCGTCGAGATGGCTGAGCGCGTGGTCGGCCACCTGCCGCAGGCGCTTTGGCAGCCCCGGCCGTCTCTCGTGCAACAGCGCGACGAAGCCGTCGAAATCGGGCCGAGCAGCGCTGTGAGGGCTGTGTTGAGACATCGGAATCCGTTGGAACGCAGCTTGACTTTGCCGCGCTATATTTGGAATGTTTATTCCAAACAAGAATAAAAACAATCCATCTGTATCAGATTTTCACCTGGGGAGGGTGATCCCGCAGTGTCCGCTCAGACTGCCAGCGCGCAGGCTTTCAGCCGCGACCTCGCCGACAAGGTCGCCATTGTCACCGGCGGCAGCCAGGGGGTGGGCGAGGCGATCGCGCGCGAATTCGCTAGCCGGGGCATCGCCGGCCTGCTGCTGACCGGGCGCAACGTGGAGCGTGGCGAAGCCGTCGCGGCGTCGCTGACAACGACGTCCTGCAAGGCGATCTTCCGTGCCGCCGATCTTGCCGATCTCGACGCGGTAAAAGGCATCGTGCCGGCGGCCGAGGCCGCTTTCGGCCGGCTCGACATTCTCGTCAACGCTGCGGGCGACACCGATCGCGGCTCGATCCTCGACACCTCTCCCGAGCTCTACGAGCGGATCATGGGCGTCAATCTGCGCGCGCCCTTCTTCCTGATCCAGGATGCAGCTGCGCTGATGCGGCGGCGAAAGATCGAAGGCGCGATCGTCAATATCCAGTCCATGTCGGCCCATGGCGGCCAGCCCTTCCTCACCACCTACAGCGTCTCCAAGGGCGCGCTGGCGACGCTGACGAAAAACGTCGCCTACGGACTCCTGAAGGACCGCATCCGCGTCAACGGCCTCAATATCGGCTGGATGGCGACGCCGGGCGAGGACGCCATCATGAAGCTGCGCCATGGCGTGCAGGATGGCTGGCTCGATGAGGCAGTGAAATCGCAGCCCTTCGGCCGGCTGATCGACCCGCGCGAGGTCGCCAAGGCTGTCGCCTATCTCGCCTCGACGGAATCGGGATTGATGACGGGCGCGAACATCGATTTCGACCAATCCATCCTCGGCGCGCATGACTGACACAACCGAGCACAGACGGGACTGACGACGACGATGATGCGGTTTGGATTGCTGGGAGCGGGACGGATCGGCCGGATTCACGGGCTGAACGTCGCCGCGCGCACTGACACGGTGCTGGTCGCGGTGGCGGATGCGTCGGCTGAGGCCGCCGCCTCGCTCGCGCTTGCGGCCGGGGCCGAGGTCGCGACAGTGGACGCCATCCTCGCAGACGCCGCCATCGATGCGATCCTGATCTGTACGCCGACCGACACCCACGCCGATCTGATCGAGGCCGCCGTTGCGGCCGGAAAGGCGGTGTTCTGCGAAAAGCCGGTCGATCTGGATGCCGCCCGCATCAGGGCCTGCCTCGCCACGGTCGAAAAATCCGGCAAGCCGCTGATGATCGGCTTCAACCGCCGCTTCGATCCGAATTTCGCCGCACTCGAAGCCCGTTTGCGTGCAGGCGAGGCCGGCGCGGTGGAGATCGTCAGCGTGATCTCGCGCGATCCGGCTCCCCCGCCGGTCGACTATGTGAAGCGTTCGGGTGGGCTCTTTCGCGACATGATGATCCATGATTTCGACATGGCGCGCTTCCTTCTGGCCGAAGAGCCGGTCGAGGTTTTCGCGCTCGGCTCGGCGCTGGTCGACAAGGCGATCGGCGAGGCCGGCGACGTCGATACCGCCGCCGTGCTGATGAAGACGGCCTCGGGCAAGATCGCCCAGATCTCGAATTCGCGTCGCGCATCCTATGGCTATGACCAGCGCATCGAGGTCCATGGCTCGGCCGGCATGCTGCGCGCCGGCAATATCCACGAGACGACGGTCGAGATCGCCACCGCGAAGGGCTTCCGCGCCGATCCGGTGCAGAACTTCTTTCTTGAGCGTTATGCCGCCGCCTACCGCCTCGAGCTCGACGCCTTCGTCACCGCCTGCAAGGGCGGCAAGGCCCCAACGCCGACAGGACTCGATGGCCTCAAGGCCCAGATCCTCGCCGACGCCGCCACCGAGTCGGCGCGGACCGGCAAGCCCGTCGCCGTCGCGCTGGAGGCGATCTGATCATGTCGCCGGCCGAACTCGAACTGCGCCATTACGCCGTGCTCGGCCTCGTCAGCGAGGCCGCCGTGATGGCGCTGGATTACTTCAACAAAAGCGACAGCCTCGGCGTCACCATGAAGGGCGCGCAGGACTGGCTCACCGTCGCCGACGGCAAGGTCGAGGATTTCCTGCGCGCACGCCTCGCGGTGATGTTCCCGGACGACGCCATCATCGGCGAGGAGGGTGGGGGAGAGGCCTCGGACGCGGTCTGGATCATCGATCCGATCGACGGCACCGCCAATTTCGCCCATGGCGACCGCAACTGGTGCATCTCGATCGGCTTCCTGCTGAACGGCGTGCCCGAGATCGGCATCGTCGCCGCGCCCGCGCTTGGCGAGGTCTACGCCGGACGGCGCGGCAAGGGCGCGACCTTGAATGGCCAGCGGATCAGGGTCTCGGGCGGCGCCGACATCGCCCGCGCCTGCATCGAGCTGGGCTGGTCGACCCGCGTGCCGGCCGAGCGATACATCGCGGTCATCGGGCGCATCTACGGGGCCGGGGCCGCGATGAAGCGCTCGGGCTCGGGCGCGCTCGGCCTCTGCCATGTCGCCAATGGCAGCACGGACGCGTATGCCGAGCTTCATATCAACGCCTGGGACGTCGCTGCGGGCATGGTCATCGCCGCGGAAGCCGGCGCAATGATCAACGACTTCTTCGCGGGCGCGGGCATCGCCAAGGGCAATCCGATCCTCTGCTGCACGCCTGCGCTGGCCGGCGATCTGCAAAAAATGACAGGAATAACTTAGCTGGCGCGACAGGCGTTGATCTTCAGGTCCCGTCGTCCCAGTGTCACGTCAATCACAACAAGAACCAAACGGTTCAATCGGGGAGGTTACCATGCACGCACGATCCAAGCAGACGACATCCTGGCTCAAATCCGGCCTGTTCGCGGCGCTCGCTACCGCGTCCTTCGCAGCCGCGCCCGCGCAGGCGCAAGGCGCGCTCGTGCTCTATTGCTCGGTGCAGGAGGAATGGTGCCGGCCGATGGCGCAGGCATTCGAGAAGGAGACCGGCATCAAGGTCTCGATGACGCGCAAGAGCTCGGGCGAGACCTATGCGCAGCTCAAGGCCGAGGCGTCCAATCCCCGCGGCGACATCTGGTGGGGCGGCACCGGCGATCCGCATCTTCAGGCCGCCGAGGAGGGCCTGACCGAGGCCTATGAGAGCCCGCGCAACGCCGATCTCCATGATTGGGCGGTCCGGCAGTGGAAGCAGTCGAAGGGCAGGACGGTCGGCGTCTATGCCGGCGCGCTCGGCTTCGGCTTCAACACGAAGCAGGTCGCCTCGCGCAAGCTCGACGAGCCGAAATGCTGGGCGGACCTGATCAAGGCCAATCTCAAGGACGAGGTCCAGGTCGCCGATCCCAACTCGTCGGGCACCTCCTATACGCTACTGGCGACGCTGGTGCAGTTGATGGGCGAGGACAAGGCCTTCGACTATCTCAAGGCCCTGCACAAGAACATCAATCAGTACACCAAATCGGGCGCGGCCCCCGCCAAGGCGACGAGTCTCGGCGAGACCACGGTCGGCATCACCTTCATGCACGATATGGTGACGATGGTCGTCGATGGCGGCCCGGTGAAGGTCGTCGCCCCCTGCGAGGGCACCGGCTACGAGATCGGCTCGATGTCGATGGTCAAGGGCGCGCGCAATCCCGACAGCGCGAAGAAGTTCTACGACTGGGCCCTGACCCCGGCCGCGCAGACGCTGGCGACGCAGGCCAAATCCTATCAGGTGCCGTCCAACAAGAGCGTCGTGCCGCCGCCGCAGGCGCCCAAGCTCGAAGAGGTCAAGCTCATCGACTACGACTTCGCCAAATACGGCTCGTCGGCCGAGCGCACCCGCCTGCTCAGCAAATGGGACCGTGAGGTGAAGGTGCTGCCGAAGTAGTCGGTCCGTCCGTCCGGTCGGCAACGGTAACGCCCGCCATGCGCGGATCGACGAAGCTCGCGCTGCTTCTGGGGTGGCTGGGCTATGGCCTGCTGCCCTGGTACCTGCTCGAGCGGGTCGGGCTTTCCAGCTTCGGCTGGCTGGCGGGCTATCCCTTCGGCCGGGCCGGGAGCGCGCTGGCGCTGGCCCTGTCCGGGCAGGCGCCCTGGCTGCTGCCCGTCGGGCTCGCATTCGCGCTGGCGACGCTGGCGCTGTTTCGCCGGGACGAAGCCTCGGTCGCGCGCCTGCTCATGCTCGCGGGCGCCGCCGGCATGGCGCTGTTCTTCGCGCAGGGCTTCGCCATCGGCCTGAAGGGTCAGGGCATGCCGTGGCTGGCGGCCCTCCTCGGCGGTGCGGGCGCGAGCCAGCCCGGCATGGGGGCGGGCGCTTTTCTCGCCATCCTGTCGCTGCTGCTGCTGTTCTGCCATGGCCTCGCCTATCGCGGCTATTGCAAGGGCGACCTCTTCACCACCAGCGCGATCGGCGTCATCGTCCTGCTGATCGGGCTGTTCATCTTCTTTCCGGTCGCGACCATCCTCGAAAGCGCCCTGATCGACCAGAACGGGGCTTTCGCCCTCTCGGCCTTTACCAGCCGCTTCTTCGATTCGTCGATCTGGGGGCTCGGCTGCATCACCGCCAACACCAATTGCGGCGTGGCCTGGAACACGCTGCTGCTGGCGGTGCTGTGCGGCGTCATCACCACGCTGCTCGGGCTTGCCTGCGCGCTCCTGATCCTGCGAACCGGCATGCCCGGAAAGCGCGTGATGCGGGCGCTGACCGTCCTGCCGATCATCACTCCCCCCTTCGTCATCGGGTTGGCGCTGATCCTGCTCTTCGGCCGTTCGGGACTGCTGTCGAACGTCCTGTATGAATGGTTCGAGGTGCCGCGCTCCCGCTGGATCTACGGCCTGCCGGGCGTCCTGCTGGCGCAGGTTCTGGCCTTCGCGCCGATCGCGTTTCTGGTGCTGATCGGCGTGGTGCAGGGCATCAGTCCGAGCCTGGAGGAAGCCTCCCAGACGCTCGGCGCAAAACGCTGGCAGACCTTTCGCACAGTGACCTGGCCGTTGCTCAGGCCTGGCATCGCCAACGCTTTCCTCCTCGGCTTCGTCGAGAGCATGGCCGATTTCGGCAATCCGCTGGTGCTCGGCGGCAATTACGAGGTGCTCTCGACCAAGATCTTCTTCGCCGTCGTCGGGGCCTCGCATAATCAGGGCCAGGCGGCGGTGCTCGCCATCGTCCTGCTCGGCTTCACGCTCGGCGCGTTCTGGATCCAGCAACGCTGGCTCGGCGACAAATCCTACACCACCGTGACCGGCAAGGGCGATTCAGGCCTGCCCACGCCTCTGCCGCGCCGGGTCTCCTGGCTGGCCGGCCTCGTGATCCTGCCCTGGGTGGCGCTGACCTTCGTGATCTATCTCGTCATCCTGACCGGCGGCTTCGTGAAGTCGATGGGGCGCGACTACACCCCGACGCTGGAGCATTACCGCACCGGCTTCTCGATCGACTGGAGCCGCGGACTGTTCTTCGACGGCGCGGCCTGGGATTCCTTCTTCACCACGATCAAGGTCGCCGCCATCTCCGCCCCGCTGACGGCTCTGATCGGCCTGATCACCGCCTATCTGCTGACGCGGCAGCGCTTCGCCGGGCGCGGCGCGCTCGAATTCGCGACCATGCTCTCCTTCGCCATTCCAGGCACCGTGATCGGCGTCGCCTACATCCTCGCCTTCAACGTCCCGCCGATCGAGATCACCGGCACGGGGCTGATCCTCGTCATCGCCTTCGTCTTCCGTAACATGCCTGTCGGCGTGCGCTCGGGCATCGCTGGCCTGTCGCAGATCGACAAGAGCCTCGACGAAGCCTCGACAACGCTGCGCGCCCGCTCCTTCACCACGCTCTGGCGCGTCGTGCTGCCGCTGCTCAAGCCCGCGATCGTCTCGGCGCTGGTCTATTCCTTCGTGCGCTCGATGACCGCCGTCAGCGCCGTGATCTTCCTCGTCTCGGCCGAATACAACCTCGCCACCGCCTATATCGTCGGCCGCGTCGAGGCCGGCGAGTTCGGGCTCGCCATCGCCTATTCCTCGGTGCTGATCGTGGTCATGGCGCTCGGCATCGGCCTGATCCAGCTCGGCGTCGGCGAGCGAAAGCTCGGCCGGCGCAAACTCGTCGCGTTGTCCAGCTCGGCCGCTCAGCCCATCGCGCAAGGAGCCGCAAGTTGACCAAGGCCGGCCCCGCATCCGTCGAGTTCCGCAACGTTTCCATGCGCTATGGCAGCGTCACGGCGGTCGACAACGTCTCCTTCGCCATCGAGGCCGGCAAGCTGGTGACGCTGCTTGGCCCCTCGGGCTGCGGCAAGACCACGACCCTGCGCATGATCGCGGGGCTCGAGATCGCCAGCGAGGGCCAGATCCTGATCGCCGGCAGGGACGTGACGCGGCTCTCGGCGGCCGATCGCGACGTCTCGATGGTGTTCCAGTCCTATGCGCTGTTCCCGCATATGAGCGTCTTGGAGAACGCCGCCTACGGTCCCACGGTGAAAGGCCTCGGCAAGGAGGTTGCCCGCGACATGGCGATGGCCAAGCTGGCGCTGGTCGGCCTCAAGGGCTTCGAGAGCCGCTATCCTTCGGAACTCTCCGGCGGCCAGCAGCAGCGCGTCGCGGTGGCCCGCGCCCTTGTGCTGGAGCCGCAGGTGCTGCTGTTCGACGAGCCGCTCTCCAACCTCGACGCCAAACTGCGCCGGCGCGTCCGCGAGGAGATCCGCGAATTGCAGCAGGACCTCAACCTCACCGTCGCCTATGTCACCCACGACCAGGAGGAGGCGCTCGCCGTTTCCGACCGCATCATCGTGATGTCGAACGCCAGGATCGCGCAGGAGGGCGCGCCGCGCGAACTCTACGAGCAGCCCGCCAACGCCTTCGTGGCTGATTTCATCGGCGATGCGAATCTGATCGACGTGGCTGTCACGCGCGTAACCGATGGCAGCGCCGACGTCGCGCTCGGGCCGCTGACGGTGTCGCTGCCGGCGCGGGGACTGTCGGCCGGTCCGGCCCGGATCGCGATCAGGCCCGAAAGCCTGCTGATCGGGCCCTCCTCTGATGCGTCCGGCCTGCCCGGAACGGTGCGAAAATGCGCCTATCTCGGTAATCACCTCGACATCATGGTGACGACGGCCGTCGGCGAGCTCTTCGTCATCCAGTACGGCTCGCGCGAGATGCTGCCGGAGGGCTGTCCCATTTCGCTATCCTTTGCCGGCTCGGGTGTGACTTTGATCCCGCCGGTCTAAACCGGATAGCTCGGCAGCGGCAATTTCCGTCATTCTGCGCAAAAATTCGACGCCTGTGCCGCATTATCAGCAAGTTCGGCTGGCATGGTCGATGAGTTGGCTAATGAACAAGCGATGATTTTGCGATAGAATCACGCTCCCGAACTTGGAGACACCCCACCCAGATGACCATCAACGACAGCGCCACCACGATCCTGATCCACCTCGCGGGCGGCGTGGCGCTGCTGATCTGGGCGGTCAGGCTGGTTCGGACGGGGGCGCTGCGGGCCTTCGGCGGCTCGCTGCGCCAGGCGCTCGCGCGCTTCACGCAGAACCGCGTCGCCGCCTTTGGCAGCGGCGTCGGCGTCACCATGGTGCTGCAGAGCTCGACGGCGACGACGCTGCTTGTGTCCTCCTTCGCCGGCCGCGACCTGATCGCGCCCGCCATGGCGCTGGCCGTGCTGCTTGGCGCGAATTTCGGCACGGCGCTGGCCGCCTTCGTGATTTCGTTCGATCTCGGCTGGCTCTGGGGCCTGTGCATGGCGATCGGCGTCGGCCTCTATCTCAGCCATGAGGCGATGGACCGCGCCCGCAATATCGGCCGAGTCATCGTCGGCATCGGCCTGATCCTGCTCGCCCTCATCGAACTCAACGCCGCGGCCGCCCCGTTGGCGCAGTCGCCGACCTTTCGCACCCTGTTGGCAGCCATCGCAGGCGAACCGCTGCTCGCGGTCCTCGTCGCCGTCGCCGCGACCTGGCTGACCCATTCCAGCATCGCCATCATCCTGCTGATCGCGACCTTCTCGTCCTCGGGCCTGTTTCCGCTCGCGACCGCGCTGACGCTCGTGATCGGCGCCAATCTCGGCAATGCGCTGATCCCGGTGCTGGACCAGTTGGGCGCGCAGATGGCGCAGCGTCGCGCCGCTATCGGCAATCTCCTGACCCGCCTGGTGCTGGCGGCGCTGCTCCTGCCCTTCGTCCAGCCGCTCTCGACCTGGCTCATCGCGCTGCCGGCCGCCGATGCGCGGCTGGCGATCGAGTTCCATGTCGCGCTGAACCTGCTGGGGGCGTTGGCCTTTCTGCCGCTTGTCGCCCCCATCGCCGCGCTCGTGGAGCGCTTCACGCCGGGCCGCGACAGCGCCGAAGCGGAGGTCAAGCCGCGCCATCTCGACCCCAATCTGCTCGACAGCCCCTCGGAGGCGCTGGCCGGCGCGATGCGCGAGGCGCTGAGCCTCGGCGACCGCGTCGAGACCATGCTGCGCGACACCATGACCCTGATCGAGACCGACGAACTCAAGCTTTCCCGCGCGATCGCGGCGCAGGATGACGGCGTCGACACCATCCACGAATCGATCAAGCTCTATCTGGTCAAGGTTTCGCGCAACGAGCTGAGCGAGGCGGAGAGCCGCCGCCTGTTCGAGATCATGACGCTCATCACCAATCTCGAGCATATCGGCGACATCATCGACAAGAATCTGCGCGAACTGGCCGAGAAGAAGATCCGCAAGCGCTACGCCTTCTCGCCTGAAGGGTTGGCCGAGATCAGGGATTTCCACCAGCGCGTGGCCTCGGGGCTGGTGCTGGCGTTGAACGTCTTCGCGACGCGCGATCTTGCGCTCGCCCGGCAGCTCTTTGCCGAGAAGGCGGTGATGCGCGATGCCGAGCGGCGCGCGACCGAAAGCCACTTCGAACGCCTACGCTCAGGCCGCGGCGAAACGATCGAGACCAGCGCGATCCATCTCGACATCATCCGCGACCTGAAGCGCATCCACGGCCATATCGCCTCCATCGGCTACCCGATCCTCGAAAGCGCCAATGCGCTGCGCGAAAGCCGGCTGATGGAAACGCGCGAGGCGCGCCTGCAGCAGGACCAGCCCAGGCTGGCCGGCGCGCCGCGCTGAGGGTCTGGCGTTTCCTACCCACCGCCCTCATCCTGAGGAGCGCCGAAGGCGCGTCTCGAAGGATGCTCCAGATGGCAGCGGAGCCTTCTGGATCATCCTTCGAGACGCCGCTTCGCGGCTCCTCAGGAAGAGGGGTGAGGGTATGCTGATCGGGAAAACGGAATGGACGACGTAAATCCGCTGCCAGCAGAACCCTTCGCCGACGCGCTCGCCCGCCTTCACGCCGCGCTGGCGGACGTCGCCAATGGCGATGTCGCCGCGATCAAGGCGCTTTACGCCCATGACGAGGACGCCACCTCCTTCTATGGCTGGGGTGGCTACGAGAAGGGCTGGGACGAGGTTTCGCGCCGCTGGGACTGGGCGGCGACGCAGTTCGGCGGCGGCACGGTCGAGCATGACAACGTCACCACCGTGGTCGGCGCGGACCTCGCCTTCACCACCGACATCGAAACCTTCGTCGTCACCCGCCCAGGCGCGAGCGAGCCGGTGCGCTGGTCGAACCGCGTCACCCATGTCTTTCGGCTGCGAGACGGGCGCTGGCGGCTGCTGCATCGCCACGCCAACCGGCTGGAGACGCGCTACGAGCCGGGCGCTCGCGAGGGCGGCTGAAAGCCGCCTTCACACCGGCTACAACTGCGCAATCAATGTCTTCAGGCCGGGTTCGTCGACCAGATCGGCGGCGTCCTGCCGGCTGAACCAGTGGCACCGCCTCTGCGACTGCTCGGCCCAATTCTCGAGCTGGCGTTCGAAATCGAGCCGGTAGAGCTTGACCTCGCAGAGCACGAAATGGTCGTCCAGCCGCTTCCAGTAGGTATAGCGGCCGACGGGCTTGCGGCCGATCCTGCCGACGACGCCCGCCTCCTCATAGGCCTCGCGCGCGGCAGCATCATTGTCGTCCAGCCCCTTGATCGTCCAGCCCTTGGGCACGATCCAGCGCTGCGTCGTGCGCGAGGTCACGAGCAGCACGTCGAGACCGCCATCGAGGGCGTGGCGGACAGGGACCGCAGCGACCTGCACCCGGGTCTCTCCGACGCCGCCCTTGGACTTCTTCATGGATCGTGGATGCTCCCTTTGCCCGTCCGGGCTCGCGCTTCGGCTTCGCGCGGATCATCTTCATCTTCTGCCGAGAGCGTTCCGTAAGGGACAGTCCCGTAGCTTTCCATATAAGATCATTGTCCGGCTTTGCGACATATGCAGGGCCGCCAGACCCTGCCGGCATGACGCCTTGCCGGCTTAGCGATCGACGGTCGCCGACGCCTTCCAAAGGCTCGTCGAATCCGTCTTGCCGATGCCGTCATCACGGTCCAGAAGCTGCAGGAGACAGACGGGACGGCGTTGGCGGACATCGGGAGCGATCATGAGCTGGGGCGACGCGCTTGGACTGTTGGGCTTCGTCGCGGCCTGCGTCGCGGTAGCGAGTTCGGGCGCGATCTTCAGGCCGGGCGACTGGTATGAGCGGCTGAGGAAGCCGTGGTGGCGGCCGCCGAACTGGCTGTTCGCCCCGGCCTGGACGGTGCTCTATCTGATGATCGCGGTCTCGGGCTGGCTGGTCTGGCGCGAGGCGGGTTTTGCGGGGGCAGCCCTGCCGCTGGCCCTCTACGGCGTCCAGCTCGGCCTCAACGCCGCCTGGTCGGGCCTCTTCTTCGGCCTGCGGCGCATGGACCTCGCTCTGGTCGATGTCGCGTTGCTCTGGCTCTCCATCCTTGGGCTGATTGTGCTCTTTGCGCCGATCGATGAGACGGCGGCGCTCCTTCTCGTCCCCTATCTCGCCTGGGTCAGCTTCGCGGCCTTCCTAAACTGGACGATGTGGCGGCTGAATCCCGACGCCGTGACGGCCTGAATCGGCTCAACCGCCGCGCAGCCTTGTGAGGAAACGCGCTTGCGACAGCCGGCGCGTGCGCGCGGCCTCCACCGCCGCCTGCGGTGACATGGCGCTGAACGCGACCTGCGCCCGGCTGCGGAGCTGGACGAAACCGTCGAGATGGCCTGAGATGATCGTCGCGATCTTGGGATAGCCGCCGGTGGTCTGGTGGTCGGCCAGCAGCACGGCCGGCACGCCGTCGCCCGAGACCTGAATCGAACCCCGCGCGATCGGCTCCGACGGCATGTCGAGCACGGCGTCGGGCCTGAGCGACGGGCCTGCCAGCCGCACGCCCATCCGGTCATAGGCGTCGGTCAGGGTGTAGGGCTGCGAGAGCAAGGTCGCGATCGTCTCGGGACTAAAGAAGCGGTCCTGCGGGCCGAGCACGATCTTGACCGTGTGGCGTGGTCGCGCCGTGACCGGGCAGTCGAGTTCGCCGATGCGCGCCTCGCGGCGCTGGGCTTCCGCGATAACGAGACGCTGCCCCGCCATCAGCCTGCCGCCGCCGAAGCCCGACGGGCCATGGGTCGAGACGCTGCCGAGCCAGTGTTTCGCGTCGAGCCGTCCGGCGAAGGCGAGATAGGTCCAGCTTCCCCACAGGCCGGGCCCGATCGCGAGCCGCATGCCCGCCTTCAGCTCGGCGACGATCCAGGACGGGTGCTCATGGCCATCGAGCGTGACGCGAAAGCCGCCGCCCGCCAGCGCGACCGTGACCGAGCCCTCGACGCAGTCGAGCGCCAACCCGCCGACCGAGATTTCGATCCCGGCTGTCCCATCGGGGTTGCCGAGCGCGGCGTTGGCGATGGCGAAGGAGCCTCGATCCATCGGTCCCGATGCCGGCACGCCATAGCGCATCAGTCCTGTCCGGCCGCCATCCTGCACGGTGACGAGTGGGCCTGCCTGTACGATCTCGATGACGGCGCGGGTCATGGCTCAGGCCTGCCGCAGGCAGGCGTCGAAGCCGGCGCGGTCGATCCGCCGGAACCGAACATCGTCGCCGATCTCGAACAGGAACGGCCGTCCGGTCTCCTCGCGCAGGATCTGCGTCGGCGAGCGGCCGATGATGTGCCAGCCGGTCGGCATGATCAGCGTGGTGACGAGGCATTGCGGCCCGGCGATGAGCACGCTGCCCGCCGCGATCCCCCGAACGGGTGCGGGTTTGCGCGGCAGCCTGATCGCCTCGGGGACGCCGGCGAGATAGGCATAGCCCGGCGCGAAGCCATACATGAACACGTTGTAGTCGCCGGCCAGATGCGCCGCGATCACCGCCTCGCGGCTGAGGCCCGTGGCGGCGGCGACCGCGTCGAGATCGGGCGCGAACTCGCCCTCGTAGCAGACCAGCACCTCGCGCGGCTCGCCTTTGGGCCGCAGGGTCGCGGGCTTGCTCAGCAGCGCCGTCATCGCCGTCTCGACCAGATCATGGTCGCTGACCAGCGGATCGAAGCCGACCAGCAGGCTGGCATAGGCCGGCACGGCTTCCGTGAAGCCGGGAAACGGCGCTGCCGACAGCGCCGCATCCAGCCGCCGGACCTGCGCGTTGATGCTGGCGTCGATGGTTTCGCCGAGCTCAACCAGAACGGCATGTTCCGCCACCGGCTGGAAGCGCGGGAAGCCCTGTTCCGGCGCGTTCATGCCGGGCGCGGCAGGAAAGGCGCGATGGCGATGCCGGCCTTCGTCAACGCCTCGCGCACGGTCCTCGCCATGGCGACTGCGCCTGCGCTGTCGCCATGCACGCAGATCGAATGCGCCGCCAGCGCGATCGGCGGCCCGTCCAGCGTCGGCATCAACCCGGTGTCGAGCATATCGACCAGCCGCTGCGAGGCGGCGCCGGCATCATGGATCATCGCGCCCGCATGGCTGCGCGGCACCAATCGGCCATTGGGCAGATAGGCCCGGTCGGCGAAGATCTCGCTATGGACGGAAAGCCCGCAGGCGCTGGCGGCGGGCTCCAGTTCCGTGCCCGAGATCGCCAGCACCGCGAGATCGCGCGAGACGGCCGCGACAGCACGCGCGATCGCGTCGGCGACGTCGCGGTCGTCGCAGGCGAGGTTGCCGAGAGCGCCGTGCGGCTTCACGTAAGCGACGCTCGCACCTGCCAGCGCGGCCGCGCCCATCAGCGCGCCGATCTGCACGGCGGTGAAACGCTCGATCTCGCGGGCCGTGCAGGGGATGATCCGCCGGCCGAAGCCTTCCCGGTCGGCATAGCCCGGATGCGCGCCGACCACGACGCCGCGCGCCTTGGCCAGCGAGACCGTCTCGACCATCGTCTCGGGATCTCCGGCATGGCCCCCGCAGGCGATGTTGGCGCTGCTGACCAGGCCGAGCATGGCGGCGTCGTCGCCGGCCCGCCAGGGGCCATAGCCTTCGCCGAGATCGGAGTTGAGGTCGATGCTGCGCGTCACCGCGTCACCCTAGCACGATGCAGGCCAGCGCGATCAGCCATCCGCCACCGGCACGGTGTAGTTCAGCACCAGCCGCCCGCCATCGGGATAGATCGTCTGCCCGGTCATATAGGAGGCGTCGTCGCTGGCGAGGAAGACGGCGACCGAGGCGATCTCGGCCGGCTCGCCGCAGCGGCCGATAGGCGTGCGCGAAAGCACGGCGCGCCGCGCCTCGTCGGAGGTCATGATCGCCTTCTCCACCATCTCGGTGAGGATCGTGCCCGGCCCTATCCCGACGACTCGAATGCCGTGCGGGGCGAGCGCCATCGCGGCGACCGCCGTGAGCTGGTTCATGCCGCCCTTCGACATGGCATAGGTCGCGAGGTTCGGGTTCGCCAGCAGCGCGTTGATCGACGACATGTTGATGATCACGCCGCCGCCTTGCGTGACCATCCGCCGGCCGGCGGCCTGCGTGCCGAAAAAGGCGCCTTTCAGGTTGACCCCAAGCACCGCGTCAAAATCGCCGTCCGCGATGTCGAGGAAGGGCTGGCTGCGGGCGATACCGGCATTGTTGAGCATGATATCGAGCCGGCCAAAACGTTCGACCGCAGCCGCGACGAGCGCATCGACCTGCTCGCGTTTCGTCACGTCGGTCGGGACGGCGAGGACGTTCGCTGGTCTCCCGAGCGCATCGGCCGTCCGGGCAAGCTCCGCGACGTCGATATCGGCCAGGACGAGCTTCGCGCCTTCCTGCAGGAAGCGCTCGGCGCAGGCGCGGCCGAGCCCGCGCGCCGCCCCTGTGATCACCGCGACCTTGCCGTCGAGCCTCATGATGCCGTCTCCCGTCAGCGCTTCAGTCTCGGCTTCTCGATCCCGGCCTGATGGCAGAGCGCATCGACCATCGCGGAGAAATCCCGTCCGCCGAAGCCCCCTGCGCGGGCCGCGCTGAAGGCCTCGCGCGCGGCCGCCGCCAGCGGCATCGGCACTTTCGCGGCGTTCGCCGCATCGACGATCAGGCTCAGGTCCTTGTGCGCGAGGTCAATGGTGAAGCCGGGCTCCGTATCGTCGATCAGCACCTTGTTGGGCCAGTTGACCTTAAGCTGCCCGTTCACGGCGGTCGTGCCGTAGAGCACGTCGAGCGTCGTCTCCAGCATCAGCCCGAATCGCTGTGACAGCGCCAGCGCCTCGGCGTTCATCTGGCAGAGCGAGACGGCGAGGTAGTTGTTGACCAGCTTGGTGCGCATGCCGCTGCCCACCGGGCCGCAATGATGGATGGTCGAGCCCATGCCCTCCAGCAGCGGCTTCACCCGGGCGAAATCGGCGTCCGTGCCGCCGACCATGAAGAGCGATTCACCCCGGTCCGCATGCACCGCCAGCCGCCCGACCGGCGCATCGACATAGCCGATGCCTTTGGCGGCCGCCTTCTGCGCCAGCGCATCGGTGACGAGCGGGTCGATCGTGCTCATGTCCATGATCACGCTGCCGGGTTTGGCGTTCTCCAGCACGCCGCCGGGTCCGGCCACGACCTGCTCGACGATGGCCGAGTTCGGCAGCATGGTGACGATGACATCGGATTGGGACGCGACCTCGCCTGCCGAATCCGCCGGGCGCGCCTGCAACGAGGCAAGTTCGTCGACGGCGTCGCGATTGACGTCATGGACGACGAGCCGAAAGCCCTTGCGGCACAAATTGGAGGCCATGGGCCGGCCCATGCGGCCGAGCCCGACGAAACCGATCATGTCTGTCACAGCATTTCCTCGTCTTTTTTGGTTGGCGTCGGTTCTGTCGGGGCCACTGGCCGTCAGCCCTGCGGCAGGCCCAGATGCGCCCGGAAGCGGTTCTTGATGTAGACCGCGTCGCGCGAGGGCAGGGAGCGCGGCGGGTTTTCGGCCGCGACCTTGATCACGAACAGGCGCGGACCTTGGGCCTTGGCCTGCAGCGTTCCCGCCAGCGCCTCCACCTCGTCCATTTCCTTCAGAGTCTCGGCCGTCGCGAAGCCGCAGACCGCCGCCACCTTCGCCAGATCGATGCCATGACCGGTATGGCTGCCCTGCATCCCGGTTTCGCCGAAATGCTGGTTGTCGATCACGACGATGTCGAGATTCCTCGGCTTCGCCACGGCGATGGAGGCGAGCGCGCCGAAAGCCATCAACTGCTCGCCGTCGCCGGTGAGGACAAGCACGCGGCGCGAGGGTTGCGCCTGCGCGATGCCGAGGCCCACCAGCGCTGCCCCGCCCATCGCGCCCCACAAGTAATAGTTGCCGTCATGGTCGCCGGCGGCGTGGACATCGTAGGTCGCCGAACCCAGCCCCGTCACGACGAGGCTATCGCCCCGGCTCCTGAGCAAAGTGGCGACGACGGCGCGGCGAGCGAGGGGTGCTGCATCGGAATTGGCCATCGCGCTCACCACTTTTTCTTGCCGAGCAGGCGCTGGCCGATCAGCACGGCGATCTGCTGGTCGCCCTCATAGGCGAGCGCGGCCGCCGCCTCGACCGTATCGACGAGGTCTTCGGCCGTATCGGCCCGCATCACCTTGATTCCGACAGCCTCCAGCGCTGGTTGCGTGCCCCGCCCCATCGGCACTTGCCATGGGTTGAACTCGGCCCATTCGCCGCGCATCGTCACGAGCATCAGCAGCGGCGCCCGCGTCATCACCGGCAGCGACAGCATGTTGATGCAGTTGCCGACGCCGCTCGACTGCATCAGCAGCACGCAGCGCTGCCCGCCCAGCCAGGCTCCGGTCGAGATCGCGATGCCCTCCTCCTCGGTGGTGAGGACATTGGTGGTCACTTGCGGGTCGGCCTGGAACATGCGGATCAGCGCGCTGTGGCCGGCATCGGGAACGAAGGCCATCTGGCGCACATCGGCCGCTTTCAGAATGGCATGGAGCCGCGCCGGCCAGCCGCTGACGGCCGCTGCCGCAGCCTCCGCGTCGGCTGCATTGGGAACTGCAATCTGCTGCACTGGCGTCCTCCGGTGATTTTGCAGGCAAGGATGGCCGCTGGCGGCGCTGGGCTCAAGCCCGGCGCGCCTGCGTTTGCAGGCAGGCGTCATGTCGATTGGGCATGTGGCGCGCGGAGCTGGAATCCAGGACTCCGCTTTCGCCGGATTTGCGCTAGCGTTCCGCATGTCGGCGGCCGCCGTCGCCAGCATCGCCGCGCCATGATCATCCGCCAGCTTGTCTATCTCGACGCACTTGCCCGCGAGCGGCATTTCCGCAAGGCGGCCGAGGCCTGCCATGTCTCGCAGCCGACCTTGTCTGCGGCCATCGCCCAGCTCGAGGCCGAGCTCGGCGTGCTGATTGTCGAGCGCGGCCGCCGCTTCCAGGGTTTTACCCGCGAGGGCGAGGTCGTGCTCGGCCATGCGCGGCGCATTCTCGCCGAGGCCGATCTGCTGAAGGAATCGATCGCCGAACTCACGCAAGGCGTCAGCGGCCGGGTCAGGCTCGGCGCGATCCCGACCGCGCTGCCGATGGTCGCCCACATCACCGCGCCCTTCTCGGCGCGCTATCCAGGCGTGTCGCTGACCGTCCTGTCGCTGACCTCGGCCGAGATCCAAAGCCGGATCGACGCCTTCGACCTCGATGTCGGCCTGACCTATCTCGACAACGAGCCGCTGGAGCGGGTGATCTCGAAGCCGGTCTATCAGGAATCCTACGTCCTGCTGACGCGCGAGGACGGCCCGCTCGCCGGCCGCGAGCGCATAAGCTGGGCGGAGGCCGGCGCGCTGAAACTGTGCCTGCTGACCCCCGACATGCAGAACCGCCGCATCGTTGATGGCATCTTCCGCTCGGTCGGCGTCTCGCCACGCCCGGCGATCGAAACAAACTCGATCTTCAACCTGTGTTCGCATGCCGGCATCGAGGGCGTCTCCAGCATCGTCTCGACACAGTTGCTGGAGTTCTTCGGCGTGCCGCTCGGCACCATGGCGCTGCCGCTGGTCGAGCCCGTGGCGCAGCGCACCATCGGGTTGATCGTCGCCGACCGGCAGCCCTTCGCGCCGCTGGCGCGCAACCTGCTCGCCATGTCGCAGCCGGTCACCGAAGCGGTGCTGCCGCGTCGTCCGATCGTGAGATAGGTTCGCCCTATCGCGATACTGGCAGTCGCGCGACCATATCCGTCGCTGCGAGCACAGCGAAGCGATCCACGTGTCTCGCGCAACCTCCGGATTGCTCCGCTGTGCTCGCAATTACGGCGACAAAACCCAATTAATAGGCCAGATCTATCAAGCAGTCGATAGAATCGATTTGAACTCGTTCCAATCCTGGCGCTCCATTCCGGACATGACGGCCTGCAAGGCAGGCAGGAGATGGCGGACCGATGCAGCGCTACCCGGTCTGGGATCAGGACGAGGCCCGTTCAATCATTGCCGGGCTCGCGCATCTCGAAGGCGCGACGCTGCCGATGCTGCACGCGCTGCAGGAGGCGTTCGGCCATGTCGATGCGCAAGCCGTGCCGCTGATCGCCGAGGCGTTGAACCTGTCGCGCGCCGAGGTGCATGGCACGATCTCGTTCTACCATGATTTTCGCGGCGCGCCGCCGCCGGCCCGCGTGGTCAAACTGTGCCGTGCCGAGGCCTGCCAGGCCCTGGGCTGCGAGGCGTTGGTCGAGGGGCTGGCGCGCGAGCACGGCATCGCGGTCGATGCCGCGACGGAAAGCCTCGCGGTCGAAACGGTCTACTGCCTCGGCAACTGCGCGCTAGGCCCCGCCGCGTTGGTCGATGGCGAACTGATCGGGCGGCTCGACGCGGGACGGCTCGCCGAAATCTGCGGCCTTGCGGAAGCCGCAGCATGAGCGAGGCGATCCGTATCTTCGTGCCGATCGACGCCGCCGCCCTCTCGGTCGGCGCGGACGCCGTGGCGCAGGCGATCCTGTGCGAGGCGCAAGCGCGCGGCGTCGTCGTCGATCTCCTCCGCAACGGCTCGCGCGGCATGCTCTGGCTGGAGCCGCTGGTCGAGGTCGAGACAGCGCAAGGCCGCATCGCCTACGGCCCGGTCACAGCTCGCGATGTCGCGGACCTGTTCGAGGCCGGCTTTCTGAGGGGCGGCGCGCATGCCTTGCACCTCGGCGTCACGGAAAAGCTCGACTGGATGAAGCGCCAGCAGCGCCTCACCTTCGAGCGCGTCGGCGTCACCGATCCGCTCTCGCTCGCCGACTACCAGTCCCATGGCGGGTTTGCGGGACTGAAGGCCGCGCTCGCTCTGACCGGCGCGGAGATCGTCGAAACCGTCAAGTCATCCGGCCTGCGCGGGCGCGGCGGAGCCGGCTTCCCGACCGGGATCAAGTGGAAGACCGTCCACGACGCGGTCGCCGAGCAGAAATACATCGTCTGCAACGCCGACGAAGGCGACAGCGGCACCTTTGCAGACCGCATGCTGATGGAGGGTGATCCATTCCTGCTGATCGAGGGGATGGCGATCGCCGCCGTCGCTGTCGGCGCGACGCGGGGCTACATCTATCTGCGCTCGGAGTATCCGCACGCCCACCGCACGCTCCAGCGTGCCATCCTGAAGGCCGAAAACGCCGGCCTCCTCGGCGACGACGTGCTCGGCTCCGGCCGCGCCTTCGACCTCGAGGTCAGGCTCGGCGCGGGCGCCTATATCTGCGGCGAGGAGACGGCGCTGCTCGAAAGCCTCGAGGGCAGGCGCGGCGTCGTCCGCGCCAAGCCGCCGATCCCGGCTGTGCAGGGCCTGTTCGGCAAGCCGACCATCGTCAACAACGTGCTCTCCTTCGCCGCCGTGCCCTGGATCCTCCAGCATGGCGGACGATCTTACGCCGATTACGGCATGGGCCGTTCGCGCGGCACGCTGCCGGTGCAGCTCGGGGGCAATGTCAGGCGCGGCGGGCTGGTCGAGCTCGCCTTCGGCGTCACGCTTCGCGAGATCGTCGAGGATTTCGGCGGCGGCACGCTGTCCGGACGGCCGATCCGCGCGGTGCAGGTAGGCGGGCCGCTCGGCGCCTATCTCACCGAGAACCAGCTCGACGTCGCGATGGACTATGAGGCGCTCGCCGGCATGCGCGCCATGCTCGGCCATGGCGGCATCGTCGTCTTCGACGACACCGTCGACATGGCCAGACAGGCCCGCTTCGCCTTCGAATTCTGCGCGAAAGAGAGCTGCGGGAAATGCACGCCCTGCCGCATCGGCGCGACGCGCGGCGTCGAGACGATGGACAGGATCATCGCAGGCGTCGAGCGGCCGAAGAATCTCGCCGTGCTGCGCGACCTGTCGAAGCTGATGACCGACGCATCGCTCTGCGCCATGGGCGGGCTGACCCCGATGCCGGTCATGAGCGCGCTCAACCATTTCGCCGAGGATTTCGACCGGCCGATCCTGCCCATGGCCGCCGAATGAGGAACCTGCGATGAGCCTGATCAAGGAGATCGATTTCGGCACGCCGATCCGCATCTCGGACAAAGCCGTGACGCTGACGATCGACGGGATGAGCGTCACCGTGCCGGCCGGAACGTCTGTGATGGCCGCCGCGATGTCGCTCGGCACCAAAATCCCGAAACTCTGCGCCACGGATTCGCTCGAACCCTTCGGCTCCTGCCGGCTCTGCCTGGTCGAGATCGAGGGCAGGCGCGGCACGCCCGCCTCCTGCACGACGCCGGCCGAGGACGGCATGGTCGTGAGGACGCAAAGCGAGAACCTCGCATCCTTACGCAAGGGCGTGATGGAGCTCTACATCTCCGACCACCCGCTCGACTGCCTGACCTGCTCGGCCAATGGCGATTGCGAATTGCAGGACATGGCAGGCGCCGTGGGCCTGCGCGAGGTGCGCTACGGCTATGAGGGCGAGAACCACGTCTTCGCGAAATCGCCTGACGGCCTCGCCAACGAGAACTGGCTGGGACAGGACACCTCCAACCCCTATTTCACCTACGACCCGACCAAATGCATCGTCTGCAATCGCTGCGTCCGGGCCTGCGAGGAGGTTCAGGGCACCCTTGCGCTGACGATCACCGGACGCGGCTTCGCGTCGCGCGTGGCGGCGGGCCCGACCGATTTCCTCGGCTCCGAATGCGTGTCGTGTGGGGCCTGCGTGCAAGCCTGCCCGACAGCGACGCTGATGGAGACCTCCGTCATCCAGATGGGCCAGCCCGAGCATTCAAAGGTCACGACCTGCGCCTATTGCGGCGTCGGCTGCTCCTTCAAGGCCGAAATGCAGGGCGAGCGCGTCGTCCGCATGGTCCCCTACAAGGACGGGAAGGCCAATGAGGGCCATAGCTGCGTCAAGGGCCGTTTCGCCTGGGGCTACGCGACGCACAAGGACCGCATCACCAAACCGATGGTCCGCGGGAAGATCACAGATCCGTGGCGCGAGGTCTCTTGGGAGGAGGCGATCGGCCACGCGGCGTCCGAGTTCAGGCGCATTCAGGACCATTATGGCCGCGAGTCGGTCGGCGCGATCACCTCCTCGCGCTGCACCAACGAGGAGGTTTTTCTCGTCCAGAAGCTGGTGCGCGCCGCCTTCCGCAACAACAATGTCGATACCTGCGCCCGCGTCTGCCATTCGCCGACCGGCTACGGGCTGAAGACGACGCTGGGCACCTCCGCCGGCACGCAGGACTTCAAGTCGGTCGCCAAGGCCGACGTCATCCTGATCATCGGCGCGAACCCGACCGACGGCCACCCGGTCTTCGCCTCGCGCATGAAGAAGCGGCTGCGGCAGGGCGCCAGGCTGATCGTGGCCGATCCGCGCCGCATCGACATCGTCCGCACGCCGCATGTCGCGGCCGATTTCCATCTCCAGCTCAAGCCCGGAACTAATGTCGCGCTGACCAACGCCATCGCGCATGTCGTCGTGACCGAAGGACTGATCGACGAGGATTATGTCCGCGAACGCTGCGACCTCGCCGATTTCGAGCTCTGGGCCCGCTTCATCGCCCGGCCGGAAAACTCGCCGGAAGAGACCGAGCAGTTCACCGGCGTGCCCGCGGCCGATGTCCGCGCCGCCGCCCGGCTCTACGCCACCGGCGGCAACGGCGCGATCTATTACGGGCTCGGCGTTACCGAGCACAGCCAGGGCTCGACCATGGTGATGGCCATGGCCAATCTCGCCATGGCGACAGGCAATATCGGCCGCGAGGGCGTGGGCATCAATCCGCTGCGCGGCCAGAACAACGTCCAGGGCGCTTGCGACATGGGCTCCTTCCCCCATGAGATGACCGGCTATCGCCATGTCTCCGACGATGCGACGCGGCAGGTCTTCGAGACGATCTGGGGCGTGGCGCTTGACGACGAGCCGGGACTTCGCATCCCCAACATGCTCGACGAGGCGGTCGGCGGCACCTTCAAGGCGCTCTATGTCCAGGGCGAGGACATCGCCCAGTCCGACCCCAACACCCAGCATGTCACCGCCGGCCTCTCGGCGATGGAGTGCGTCGTCGTGCAGGACCTGTTCCTGAACGAGACCGCGAAATACGCCCATGTCTTCCTGCCGGGCTCGTCCTTCCTGGAGAAGGACGGCACCTTCACCAATGCCGAGCGCCGCATCAACCGCGTCCGGCAGGTCATGGCCCCGCTATCGGGCAAGGCCGAGTGGCAGGTCACGGCCGATTTCGCCAAGGCGCTCGGCTACGAGATGGATTATTCGCATCCGTCCGAGATCATGGACGAGATCGCGCGTCTCACCCCGAGCTTTGCGGGCGTCAGCTACGAGAAGCTCGATGCGCTGGGCTCGGTGCAATGGCCCTGCAACGAGGCCGCGCCCGAAGGCACGCCGCTGATGCATGTCGACCGCTTCGTGCGCGGCAAGGGCCGCTTCATGATCACGGAGTTCGTGCCGACCGAAGAACGTACTGGCGCTCGCTTCCCGCTCATCCTGACGACGGGGCGCATCCTCTCGCAGTACAATGTCGGCGCGCAGACCCGTCGCACCGCGAACTCCGCCTGGCATGACGAGGACGTGCTGGAGATCCACCCCTTCGACGCCGAGAACCGTGGCGTCAAGACGGGCGATCTCGTTTCGCTCGCCAGCCGGTCGGGAGACATCTCGCTGCGCGCCGAGGTCTCGGAGCGGATGCAGCCAGGCGTGGTCTACACGACGTTCCATCATGCCGAGACGGGCGCGAACGTGATCACGACCGACTATTCCGACTGGGCGACGAATTGCCCCGAATACAAGGTCACCGCCGTCGAGGTCAGGCGGACCAACTATTATTCGCAATGGCAGGAGCGCAACCGCGAGGAGGACATCTCGCTTCGCCGGATCGCCGGCCGGGATGCGGGGAGGCTGCCCGATGCGGCGGAATAGCAAATCGTTGGAAGGCACCCCCGCCCAGCCTCCGGCCTCGCAGGCCGTCTCGGTCGCGCCGCTGCGCTTCGAGACCGGGGTTCCGGCCGCCGCCATGGCCGAAGTGGCCGTCGAGGCGCCGGTCAGCATCGTCTATGGCAACCAGCCCTATGCGGTGATGATGGCGACGCCGTCCGACCTCGAGGATTTCGTTACCGGCTTCAGCCTGACCGAGGGCATCGTCGCGCGAGCCGACGAGATCAGGAACATCGCAATCGAGCCCCGGCGCGACGGCATCGTCGTCACGGTCGATCTGGAGCCAGGTCGCTTCCGCGAGCATCTGGCGCGCCGACGCAATCTCTCGGGCCGCACTTCCTGCGGGCTCTGCGGCGTCGAAAGCCTGTCCGATATGCCGAAGACCGCGCGCGGGCCAGATGCAGTGACCACGCTGACGCCTGCCGCGATCCGAAGGGCTTTGGCCCAGATCGAGCGTCATCAGCCGCTGAACCGGCTGACCCGCTCGGTTCACGCCGCCGCCTGGTGCGACCTTGACGGCCGCATCCTCGCTGCCCGCGAGGATGTCGGCCGGCACAACGCGCTCGACAAGCTGATCGGCGCGCGCCTGCGGGCTGGCTGCGACGCGAAGGGCGGCTTCGTGCTGGTCACCAGCCGCGCCTCCTTCGAGATGGTCGAGAAGGCGGCGATCTTCGGAGCAGGCGCGCTGGTCGCGATCTCGGCCCCGACCTCGCTGGCGATCGAGCGGGCGCGGGCGCTCGGCCTAGCCTTGGTTTGCGTCGCCCGCGAGGATGGCGCGGTGCTGTTCGCCGGCGAATGGCAGCGCGAGAGCGAGCCTGCGCGATGACGGACACAAGTCACGCCAGCACGGCAAAACGCGAAAAACTCGCGCATATGGCCGGCCAGATCGCCGATTTCTTCAAGGCCTATCCCGACGAGCAGGCGGCTCCCGCCATCGCCGACCATATCAACCAGTTCTGGAGCCGGTGCATGCGCGCCGATTTCATCGCGGCCTTCGAGCGCGCGCCCGAGGCTCTGCCGCCGCTGTTGCGAGCGGCGTTGCCGGCACTCAGGCGCGCGCCGGCGGAGTAGGCTGTTGGTTTGCTGAGGAAACACTCCGTCATCCCGGACAAGCGGCGTAGCCGCGCTGATCCGGGATCCATCATAGAGAACCGATTGCGCTCCAGGATGGATCCCGAGGCAAGCTCGGGATGACGGAGCGCTTAAAGTCAGCGAACTCCGAGTGACCTCAAGCCGCCTTGTCGCGCGGCGCCGGCTTTTCCCATTCCTCGCCCCAGACCATGACGGAATGGCCGGGCGAGACCTCGCGGAAGATGCGCTCGGGCGGCACGTAGTCTGCCGGGCGCACCGGGCTCTTGATCTCGTCGTTGGAAACCGGGCGCTTGTCGTGCCGGCGCGTCGGATCGGCGACCGGGACCGCCGCCAGAAGACGCTTGGTGTAAGGATGCTGCGGGTTGCCAAAAATCGCCTCGCGGGGGCCGATCTCGACGATCTCGCCGAGATACATCACCGCGACGCGGTGGCTGACGCGCTCGACCACCGCCATGTCGTGCGAGATGAACAGATAGGCGAGCTTCATGCGCGCCTGCAGTTCCAGCATCAGGTTGATGACCTGCGCCTTGACCGAAACGTCGAGCGCCGAGACCGATTCGTCGGCGACGATCAGCCGGGGCTCCACTGCGAGCGCGCGCGCGATGCAGATGCGCTGGCGCTGGCCGCCCGAGAACTCGTGCGGGAAGCGGTTGGCCATGTCCGGGTTGAGCCCGACGCGGCGCAGCAGCTCGTCGACCTGCTCGCGGGCCTGGGTGCGCGTCGCGAGCTTGTTGATCAGGAGCGGCTCGGCGATGGCGGTGCCGATGTTCATGCGCGGGTTCAGGGACGCGAACGGGTCCTGGAAGATCATCTGCATGCGCTTGCGCTGCTCGCGCAGCGCGGCCGGGTCCAGCGTCAGCATGTCGACGCCGTCGAGCAGGACCGAGCCGGCCTGCGGTTCGATCAGCCGCATCACCGAGCGCCCTGTCGTCGATTTGCCGCAGCCGGATTCGCCGACCAGCGCCAGGGTCTCGCCGCCCTGCACGCTGAAGGAGACGTTCTCCACCGCGTGGACCCGGCCCGTGACACGCGAGAGGATGCCGGTGCGGATGTCGAAGCGCGTGGTCAGCCCGGAGACTTCGAGCACCGGCCGCTCGGCCGATTCCACCGTATCGGGCACCTCGACCGGCACGTCGGACTCGCCAGTGGCGCGGTCGACCACAGGGAAGCGCATCGGCCGGGTCTTGCCCGTCATCGCGCCGAGCTTGGGCACGGCCGAGAGCAGCGAGCGGGTGTAGGGGTGTTTGGCCCGGGCGAAAATGTCGGGCGTCTCGCCCGTCTCGACCGCCTCGCCATTATACATCACGACGGTGCGGTCGGCGATTTCGGCGACCACGCCCATATCATGCGTGATGAAGAGGACGGACATCCCCTCCTCCTCCTGCAGCAGCTTGATGAGCTGCAGGATCTGCGCCTGGATCGTCACGTCGAGCGCGGTGGTCGGCTCGTCGGCGATCAGCAGCTTGGGCTTGCAGGCCAGCGCCATCGCGATCATGACGCGCTGGCGCATGCCGCCGGAGAAGCGGTGCGGATACTCGTTGAAGCGCGATTTCGCCGCCGGAATCCGGACCTTCTCCAGCAGCCGGACGACCTCGGCCTCGGCCGCGGAACGAGACATGCCGCGATGCAGGATCAGCGATTCCGCGATCTGGAAACCGATGGTCAGCACCGGGTTCAGGCTGGTCATCGGCTCCTGAAAGATCATCGCCATGTCGTCGCCGCGGATCTTGCGCATCTCCGAATTCGGCAGCGTCAGAAGTTCGCGGCCGTTCAGCTTGACCGAGCCCTCGACGCGGCTGTTGCCCGCCGGGGTCAGCCGCATGATCGAGAGCGCGGTGACGCTCTTGCCCGAGCCGGATTCGCCGACGACCGCGAGCGTCTCCTTCGGCGCGATGTCGAAGGAGACGTTGCGGACGACGGGCTTCCAGACGCCCTCCACGCGGAAGGCCGTTGTCAGGTTCGAGACGGAGAGGATGGGCTGTGTCATGTCGCTCTTTCCGCTCGTCAGCTCACGCGACGCGGGTCGAGCGCATCGCGCAGGCCGTCGCCGATGAAGTTGATCGAAAGCACGGTCAGGAAGATGGCGGCGCCGGGGAACAGCGCCCAATGCGGCGCGGAATCGAGCTGATCCTTGGCGTCGAACAGCAGCCGTCCCCAGGTCGGGATGTCGGGTGGGAAGCCGAGGCCCAGGAAGGAGAGCGTCGATTCCGCGATGATTGCCGACGAGACCTCGATCGTCGAGGCGACGATGACGGGGCCGATCGCGTTGGGCAGGATGTGATGGACCATCTGGTGGAGCTTCGAGGCGCCCGACGCGCGCGCGGCCTCGACGAATTCCTTCTCGCGCAGCGACAGGAACTGCGCCCTGACCAGCCGCGCCACCGGCATCCAGCGCAGCCCGCCGATGACGATGACGATCAGCACGAAGACGCCGCCCTCGACGCCGAAGGCGGCCTTGAGCTGCTCGCGGAAGAGATAGATCACCAGCAGCAGCAGCGGCAGCTGCGGCAGCGATAGGAACAGATCCGTCACCCACATCAGCGCGGGGTCCATATAGCGCCGCGACATGCCGGCGAAGGCTCCGATCAGCACGCCGAAGAAGGTCGCGACCACCATCGCGGCCAAACCGACGGCCAACGAAATGCGCCCGCCATACATCACGCGCGCCAGCAGATCCTGGCCGAGATCGTCGGTGCCGAGCGGATGCTTCCAGGACGGAGTCTGGAGTTGCGCCGAGAAGTCGATCTCGTTGATCGGCACCGTCCAGATCCACGGGCCGACGACGACGCCGAGGATCAGCGAACCGAGCACGACGGAACTCGCCATGGCGAGGCGGTGGCGGCGGAAACGGCGCCAGGTCTCGCGCCCCGGCGAGACGGGCGCGCTCGCCTTGGCCGCCCCGGCGACGGGATCAGCTGAAGGAGATGCGAGGGTCGAGCCAGCCATAAAGGATATCCGCGATGAGGTTGAACAGGACGACGAGGCAGGCGAAGACGAAGGTCACCGCCATGATGACGGGGGTGTCGTTGGCGAGGATGGCGTCGATCAGCAGCGAGCCGATGCCGGGGATCCGGAAGATCTGCTCGGTCACGATGGCGCCGCCGAACACGGCCGGCATCTGCAGCGCGACCAGCGTCACCACCGGAATGAGCGCGTTGCGGGTGATGTGGCGCAAAGTCACGCGCTTCTCGCTCAGCCCCTTGGCGCGGGCGGTGGTGACGTAGTCCAGCCGGATCACGTCGAGCACCGAGGAGCGCACATAGCGGGTGTAGGACGCCGCCTGGAACAGGCCGAGTACCATGATCGGCATGATCGCCTGGCGGAACATCTCCCAGTACCAGCGCCAGCCCGTGGCGGCGAGGTCCGAGCGGTAGACGAAGGGAAACCAGTCGAGCGTCACCGAGAAGAGCAGGATGAACAACAGGCCGGTGAAGAAGGTCGGCAGCGAAAAGCCGACGAAGGCCAGCGTGTTGGCGATCTGGTCGAAGATCGAATAGGGCCGCGTCGCGGCATAGATGCCGACCGGCAGCGCGATCGACAGCGCCACGAGCTGAGAGGTGCCCACGATGAAGAGCGTCGTCGGCACGCGCTGCAGGATCAGCTGGTCGACATCGATGCGGCTGGCGAAGGAGAAGCCCCAGTCGCCCTGCGCCATCGAGCTCAGCCAGCGCAGATAGCGCACCATGACCGGGTCGTTGAGGCCGAAGCTCTCGCGCAGCGCCTCGCGCACCTGCGGCGGCACGTTGGGGTTGGTCGCCATCTCCTGGAACGGATCGCCGGGCGCAAGCGCCAGCACCGTGAACAGGATCAGGCTGATTCCGAGCAGGCTCGGAATCGCGATCAACAATCTTCGGAGGAGGTAACTCGCCATGTAAAGGTTCTCTTTTGGACGCTCGGCATCGCCCGTGGTGAACGGAGCGCATCGGATGGTGAGGTCCGGGTCGCCGCCGCTGCGCGTCGATAATCGGGGCGACGGAAAAAAGCAGGGCCTCCGCGCGCCGCGGGCGCG
>FWWL01002112.1_pt1 | contig 43185 bp, 30 predicted proteins | sample 2228331 | NCBI WGS metagenome assembly FWWL01 (sample SAMEA103939775, study PRJEB20133) | metagenome | reverse complement strand
GGCGGGGGGGGATTGTTCTCAAAGTGACGGGGGTTAGCCACGGGACGGGTAGTGGCGGGAGTGGGGCTATTTTTCAGAATTTTTTGCGGACTAGCTACTTGATAGGCGGTTGTGGCGTCGGTTAGAATCAACACCTGACAACCAGGACCGCTCGTCCAGACACCTGGGACCGCTCGTAGCACGTGAGGGGCATGACCATGGATTCCTCCACCAGCAAGGAGCGCGGCGGCATCACGCGGCGAGGGTTTTTGACCGGCACGGGCGTGGCTGCGGCCGCGGCGGCAGGGCTAAGTCCGGCGGCCGCCGCCACGGCCCAGGCTCCTCCGGCCGCCATGGCTTTCGGACCCGGCCCGGTCCGCATCGAGTTGACCGTCAACGGCAAAAAAATGACCACGCAGGTCGAGCCGCGGGTCACCCTGCTGGACGCCCTGCGGGACTACCTGGACGTCACCGGCTGCAAGCGGGTGTGCGACCGCGGCACCTGCGGGGCGTGCACGGTGATGGTGGATGGCCGGGCGGTCTATTCCTGCACGATGCTGGCGTTGGAAGCCCGCGGTCGTGACGTCCGCACCGCCGAGTCGCTGATCGTCGGCGACCGGCTCGACCCGGTGCCGCAGGCGTTTGTGCAATGCGACGCCCAGCAGTGCGGCTTCTGCACCCCCGGGTTTGTCGTCGCCCTGCGGGCGGCGCTGGACAAAAACCCCAACGCCACGCCCGCCGAGCTGGAAGAGGCCGTCTCCGGCAACATCTGTCGCTGCGGCACCTATGAGCAGATGCGTGCCGCCATTGCCCTGCTGGCCCGCAAAGGAGGCTGAGAGATGGTGGAAGCCTGGCCCAAAAACCGCCGCGTCGTCGGCGCCAAGGTGCAACGCCTCGATGGTCCGGCCAAAGCCACCGGTCGGGCCAAATACACCTTCGACATCAACCGCCCCGGCATGCTGCACGGGGTCATCGTCCGCTGCCCGCATGCCCACGCCCGCATTACGGCCATCGATACCAGTGCAGCCCGCAAGATGCCCGGCGTCAAAGCCGTCACTGTCCTCGGCGTGGCCCGCGACGGCATCATCGAGGCCATCGACGGCAATACCCTGACTATTGCCCCGGCCAAAAAGAAAGGGGGACTGGCCGACCGCCGCAAACTCACCCTCGGACCCGGCGTGACCATCATCAAAAATCACAGGCTGGCCGCCCTGGCCGACCTCAAAGTCGGCGACACCGTCACGGTGGAAGTCGAACAGGACGCGGTCGGGCGGGAGCTATTTTACGCCGGAGACGAAGTCGCCGCGGTAGCCGCAGATACCCTCGAGCACGCCCGCGACGCCGCACGGGCCATCCGGGTCGAATACGAAGTCCTCGACTACCTGGTCCGCGAGGAGGACGTGCTCAAGGACCGCAAGAAGCGGACCGTTCCGGCCCCGGCAAACTACACCGAAGCCAAAGGGGCGACCCAGGGGGACGTCGAGGCGGGCTTCCGTGAGGCCGACGCCGTGGTCGAAGGCACTTACGGCGTGCCGGTCATCTCCCACCAGTGCCTGGAGTCGCACGGCCTGGTCGCCGAGTGGACCGCCGACGGCGGCCTGACGGTGTGGGCCTCCACCCAGGCCACCGTCGCCACCGCCCAGCAGTTGGCCGCCCGCTTTGGTATTCCCGTAGCCAAGGTGAATTGCATCACCCACTACATGGGCGGCGGCTTCGGCAGCAAGTTCGGCCCGGACGTGCAGGGGTTTGCCGCCGCCGAGCTGGCCCGACGGGCCGGGGCACCGGTCAAAATCATGCTCGATCGCGCCGAAGAGGTCGTCGCCGCCGGCCACCGCCCCAGCGCCTACGGCACCGTCAAAATCGGCGGCAAAAAAGATGGCACCATAACCGCCTATGCCATCGACTGTTACGGCACGCCCGGCTATACCGGCGGCGCCACCGTCAACCTCAACCTCCTCCCTTATGTCTATCCGGACGCCATTCCCAACTGGAAGCGGTCCCACTCGGTGGTATACATCAACGGCGGCGCCGCTCGGGCCATGCGTGCCCCCGGCCATCCGCAAAACTGTATCCTGACAGAATTTGCGATCGATGATCTGGCCGCCAAGCTGGGGATTGACCCGGTGATCATCCGGCGGAAACACCTCCCCCCCAACAACCCCAAGGCCCCGCCCCACTCCTGGGCCGCCCGCCGTAACTCCATCTACAACGAGCAGATCGATATCGCCCTGCAACTGTCCGGTTGGAAGGAGAAGTGGCACCCGCCCGGCAAAGGGGACAGCCACGGCCCACGCCGGCACGGCATCGGCATGGCCCTGCACACCTGGGGGGGCTTCGCCGCCGGGGCGACCAACGAATGCTTCGTGACCATCAGCCGGGATGGGAGCGTCGCCGCCCGCACCTCGACCCAAGACCTAGGGACCGGCCAGCGGACGGTCACCGCCGTGGTGGTGGCCGAAATCCTCGGCCTCAACCCCGCCGACATCACCACCGAAATCGGGGAGAGCCGCTTCGGGTTGTCCACCGGCAGCGGCGGCAGTACCACCTGTCCCTCCCAGGCCCCTGCGGCGTTGCGGGCCGCCCAGGCCGCCCGCGACGACCTGTTCGCCAAGGTCGCCCCGCGGGTCGGGGCCGACCCCAAAGACCTCCGCATCGAACCCGGCAAGGTCGTGGACGCTAAATCCGGCAAGGCCTGGAGTTGGAAAGAGTTCTGCGCCCGCCTAGGGATGGACCAAGCCCGCGGTCGCGGCGAATGGAGCCTGGCCATCGCCAACGAACCCGGCAACCAGGCCATCTCCAGCGGCCAGGTCGGCGGCGTCCAGGTTGCCGAAGTCACCGTCGATGTCGAAACCGGCCTGGTCCGCGTCCATCACCTGGTCGCCGTGCAGGACTGTGGCCTGGTGGTCAACCGCCTGACCTGCGAATCCCAGGTCGGCGGTGGCGTGATCATGGGTCTCAACTACGCCCTGTTCGAAGAATGCATCCTGGACCGGGCCACCGGCCGCCCCCTCAACCCCGACATGGAGTTCTACAAGCTCGGCGGCCTCAAAGACATGCCCAAAATCACCATCCACCTGCAAGACATGCCGGAGCGCGGCGTCATCGGCATCGGCGAACCGCCGACCATCTCCACCGCCGCCGCCGTCGGCAACGCCGTGTTCAACGCCCTGGGCGTCCGTGTCCCCTTCCTGCCGCTGACCCCCTGGCGGGTCCTCGATGCTCTGGCCAAAGGAGGGAAGGCCTCATGAACAACTTCACCTACTACCAGCCGACGACGATTGCCCAGACCCTGCCGCTGCTGGATGACCAGTGGGGCAAAACCGAGCTGCTGGCCGGCGGCACCGACCTGCTTGACCGGATGAAGGACTACGTCAGCCAGCCGGCACGGGTGGTCAGCCTGACGGCCCTGGGCGGGGCGTTCCGGGAAATCGCCGCCATTCCGCGGGCCGGCCAGCCGCCGCGGGTGGTGATCGGGGCCGGCGTGCGACTGGTCGACATCGCCGAAAGCCGCCTGCTCGCCCCTTACCCGGCCCTGACCACCGCCGCCGCCCAGATCGCCGGACCGCAGATCCGCAACATGGGCACCCTCGGCGGCAGCCTCTGCCAGCGCAACCGCTGCTGGTACTTCCGCGACGAACACATCCAGTGCCTGCTCAAGGGGGGACGCCGCTGCTACGCCCACGACGGCGAAAACCACTTCCACGCCATCTTTACCCAGGGAACCCCCTGCGTCATCGTCCATCCGTCCACTTTGGCCCCGCCGCTGATCGCTCTGGGGGCCACCGCGCAAATCGTTGGCCCGAAAGGAGAACGGGAAATCCCGCTCGAGAAGATGTTCCAGGCGCCGTCCAAGCCTGAGCAGCGGGAGCATACCTTGGCCCCCAACGAAATCCTCGTCAGCGTGACGATTGCTCCGGAGGTCCCCGCCGGTGCGGCGTTGGCCAACGCCAGCTACGAGGTTAAGCAGAAGGAGACCTCGGACTGGCCGCTGGTGCAGGCCAGCGTGGCGTTTGTGCGGGAACCGGGGAACAAGCGGGCCAAGCATGTGCGAGTCGTGCTGGGGCATGTGGCCCCCACGCCGCTGCTCAGTCCCGAAGCGGCGGCGGAGCTGGAAGGCAAGGAGGTGACCGAAGCGACCGCCGCCGCGGCCGGCGAGGCCGCCGTGCGCGGCGCCCGACCCCTCAGCCACAACGGCTACAAGGTGCAGTTGCTCAAAACGGCGGTCAAACGGGCGGCCCTGCTGGCCGCGGGCGTCCAGCCGAACTGGTGATACTGAGACGCAGTTGCAATAGGCCGCTCGTGGCCGCACCCACGCCCTACACCGACGCCCCGCGGCGGCAACGGCGGCTGGAACGGTGACTGGGCACCGCCCGCCTCGCCCGGACACCGTGCGCTCCAGTCCGCGGAATTAATCAGAATTGTTGATGGCGCCTGGACACAGCGCGCCCGAGCGCCCGAGTGACCTCTTCCGGGCCCAACGACGCCGGAACACCCCGAGGACCACACCCTTGCGGTTCCATTTCCCTCTAGTGGCGGAGGTGCACCCAATGAACCGACCAGAAGACGTTACCACGTCCCTCCCTGTCTTGCGGCCCCGCTGCGTGCACCTGGTCTCCAAGGCCATGGCCGTCCACGGCGAGGCCTTCTCCGCCGACCCCGACTACCAGGACGGCATGACCGATTACTGGTGTGTCAAATCCGCACGGGCCGTCGGGCCGGACTTCGGCCCCATTAACCTCGAGGCCTGCTCCGACCCCGCCCGCGACTGCTACGAGGAATTCTGACCCGGCGGCCCAGACCACAGGGCGTCGCCGCAGACTGCAGCGCGTCGTCGCAGACCGCTGTGCGGTTCGGCCCGGGCGCGGTGCAAGGGCTCCGCCTTGCCTGGCTCGGGGGCCGTCGGAGTCCCGGCCCCGCTGGCGGCTCATCGCGGAACCGCGGCCGGGGATGCGGCTATTGCGAAGCTCCCCCGGCTAGCTTTTGGACGCCGGGCCGGTTGACTTCGACCACAAACGACGCCCGCAGCTTCGCCGGGGCGCCGGGGCGGGTGACGTCCTCAACGATCACATAATCACTTTGCCACTGCCGGGGCGTCACCCGGCAGCGGACGTAGCCACGATTGGCATTGAAAAACTTCACGCACGGATTCTCCTCCATGACAGAGCGGGCGAACATCCCCCACAGTTTGGGGTTGCCGTTGCCTCCGGAGCTGATTGAGGTGCCGACGAACTCGACGGCGACAACCGGCAACTCCGGCTTTCGGTCATCGACCCGCAGCTCGTTGACCCAATTGCTATGGATATCGCCGGTCAGGACAATCGGATTGGGAATGCGGCGTTCAGCGATCCACCGGAGCAGTCGCATCCGCTCAGCCGCGTAACCGGGCCACTGGTCCATCGAGTAGCCGACCTTTTCGTCGGGGACCACATCGACCATCGCCATCATGACCTGTTGGGCCAGAACGTTCCAGGTGGCGATGGAGGACAGCAGCTCGCGTTGAAGCCAGGCGGACTGTTCGGCCCCCAGCAGGGAGCTGGTCGGCTGGAGGGCTGCATCGTTGAGTGGGGAGAGCTTGTCGCCATTGGGTTGATCGGTGCGGTACTGCCGCGTGTCGAGGACTTGGAAGGAGGCGAGGCGACCGAAATGGATGCTGCGGTAAAGCCGCATGTGCGGGCCGCGGGGAAGGGAGGAGGGTCGCAGGGGCATGAACTCATAGTAGGCCTGGTAGGCATTGGCCCGCTGGACGAGGAAGGCGACCGGATCGGTCCCGGGGACTTCGGAGATGTCGTTGGCGTAGTTGTTCTCGAATTCGTGGTCGTCCCAGGTGACCACCCACGGGCAGCGTGCATGCATGCGGTGCAACAATGGATCGTGACGGTACTGGGCATGGCGTAGCCGGTAGTCATCGAGCGACTGCAGGCGGGTCTTGGCCGGGCCGATGTGCTTGCGGACCTGCTTGTCCCGTCCGGGGTATTCGTAGATGTAGTCCCCCAAGTGAAAGACGAGGTCGAGTTCGTCGCGGGCCATGTGTTCGTAGGCGGTGTACAGGCCCTGTTCATAGTGCTGACAGGAGGCGAAGGCGAAGCGGAGCTCGTGCGGCGTATGGGTTCGGGCCGGCATGGTCCGCGTGCGGCCGACCGGACTGGTGGCGTCGCCGCAGTGAAAGCGGTAGTAATACCAGCGGTCTGGCTGCAGTCCGTCCACCAGCACGTGAACGGAATAGCCCAGTTGCGGCGTGGCCAGGCGGGTGCCCTGCCGGACGATCGACTTCATGTTCTCGTCGCTGGCCACTTCCCAGCGTACCGGGATCGGCTCCGGCGGCAGTCCCTGATCTACTTCCAGCGGCCGTGGGGCCAAACGCGTCCAGAGGACGACGCTTGTGGGATCCGGATCGCCGGAGGCGACCCCCAGGGTGAACGGGTAATCGCGTGGCGGACGGCTCTCCGGGGACGGCTCGGCCCGCACCGCCGCTAACGGCAGGCTTGCCCAAGCCGCGCTGTAGGCCAAAAAGGCGCGGCGATCCCAACCGTGCCGACGCACCGTCTCCGCCCATTGTTGCCAAAACGTGGCCATCTCCGATACCTCCCGAACCACATGCAGATATTCCCGAGACGATGTACGCAGCCCACGCCGTCGGTGGCCTGCCGGTCCCGCGGCAGGTCCCCCCGCGGTCCCAACCGCCTCAGCCCCGCTGGGACCCCAGCACTCAGCGGTTAGTATGCAAGTTACTGAGAGAGGTTCGTAGTCGGCGTGAATATCGTGTGTGATTTGGTTGAAGTAGCTTCGGCCGGTAGGGCGGCGTATCCGGCGTGGTGGCGTGGGCGATCGCCGCCGGAGCGGGACCTGGTCGGATGGACCGCCCACCCCGCTATGCCCGCCTGGCGGCGTGGGCGATCGCCGCCGGAGTGACTTGGGTTATGGGCCTTTACGGGCCTTTACGGGCGGATCATCGGATGGGGGGCGTCCACCGGTGCGGCTCGCCGGGACGGCGATCAGGGACGCTGCGGGGCTGCCGCGACGGTGAGGACCTCGATCGAGTCCAAGGGGCTGCCGCCCCCCGCTCCGCCGAGCAGGAGCACTTCCTTGGCCGACAGGGGCAGCAGGCGGGCGACCATCCGCTTGCGTCGGGCCTCGCCGACCACTTCCCAGTCGTCGCCGCGGGCGTTGAGCCGATACAGCGGTCCGGCGGAGGTGTTGACCACCAGCCGGCCATCGACGACGCACGCGGCGGGGGAGAAGGCACTGCGGGTGGCGCCCGGCAGGTCCGGCCCGCGACGCCACTGACCGGTGGCAACGTCGAGGACGTCCAGCCGTGGGTCGGGGCCGTCCGCGGTCAGGCCGCCGACGACATAGACGGTGGTGCCGCAGGCAGCGGCGGTCAGGGCCCGACGCCGGAACGGTTGTGGCAGCTTTTTCCATTGCAACGGTTCCGTCCGCAGGTCGAGCAGCAGGGCGTGGTCATGCCAGCGGGGCGGCTGGCCGCGGCCGCGCAACTCCCAGCCGCCGACGACCACCAGCATGTCGCCGACCACGACCACATCGTGTGACGACCGTCCCTCCGGCAGCGGCGGCAACGTTTCCCAGCGGCGCGACTGCGGGTCGAACCGGGCACAGTCCCGCAAGGAGACATTGTCCGCCTCTTCGCCGGGGGCGTTGCGTGGCTGCATCCCGCCGATGCGGTAGATCTTGCCGCCGTGCGCCGCCAGGTTCAGCCCCTGGGCGATCGGGCCGCTGGGCAGCTCTTCCCATTTGCTGGGCGGATCCAGCCGCAGACGGTAGAAGCGGCCGAGCACCGACTGGGTGTCGTAGTGGTGGGTTTTGCCGGCGTGGCCACCGTAGATGTACAGGTAGCCGTCGCAGATAACGGCCCCGAAGCTGGAGACCGCATGCGGCATCGGCGGGAACGTGGCCGGCTCGGCGGCGTGCAGGGTCAGTAGCATCCCCCACCCCGCCGCCGCGACCAACAAGCATACCATCCGTCGGCTCATGACATCCTCCTCGTTTTACTTGGTAATACTATATACAACGCCGTTGCGATCGACAAGAGCACGGTCAACGGAATTTGGTCTTCTGTAGGGGCTTGTCGAGGTAGTGCTGGGCGGCAGTGGACGGATCGAAGGTGACTTCCGGGGGTTCCGGCGTCGGCGCTTGGGTCGGGGCCGTCGGAGTGGGCGTCCGGGGGGTCCGATCGCCGCAACCGACGGTGGCAGCAGCTAGTCCGATGGCCGCGACCATTATCCAATGACGGATATTTGCGCATTTCATTCGTTGATTTCTCCGATTCAGCGGTGCCGGGCCGGTTCAGAAATCGTTGGGGATGACTTCGCCGCCGTCGCGGGTGCCCAGGGCCTGATAGACCGGCAGGCTGAGGCGGCCGTTAGCGAGGAAGCGGACGGAGCCATCGGCAAACAGGAAGTTGGCGCCACCGGGATGGTCGCTGCGGAAGGCGCCGAGGCGGGCGGTGCGGTCGGCGGGGGTGCCGACGACAGTGTTGAACATCACGCCGGTGCTGCCGAACGAGTAAGAGGCATAGCCCCAGACCCATTGGGTGTTGCCGCCGCGGAGCATTCCGGCATAGGGACCGCTGGAGAAGAAGTAATCTTTGAGCTGGAAGCCCATCTCGCCGGCCAGGAGGGTGTTGGAGGTGCCGTCGGGGATTTGGGTCATTTGCACGCCGCGTTGGTAGGTGAGGACGCCGCTGCCGCCGCCGGTGAGGCGGACGATCACGCCGTTGTCATAGGGCGGGTTGCCGTTAAGTCCGGGGGCGAAAAAGGGGTTGGGGTGGTTGCCGATGCACACGGCGTAGCTGGAGTAGCCGGGGAAGGCCTGTGGCACGGGGGGCGGCAGCATGCTCGGGCAGAGGTAGGTCTTGATGGCCATTTGGCCCAGGAGGAGGTTGGAGTAGCCGTCGCCGTCCGGGTCGGTGTCGTCGGTGGGAGTGCGGTTGGGGTCGTAGCGGCGACCGATGTTTTCCTGCTCGAGGTAGGGCAGGATTTGGGTAAAGGCGGAGTTGAAGGTGGGGGAGTTGGCGGTGGGGAAGCGGCCGTGGGCGTCGTGGAAGTTGTGCAGGGCCAGGCCGATTTGTTTGAGGTTGTTCAGGCAGGTGGTGCGGGCGGCGGCTTCGCGGACCTTTTGCACCGCCGGCAGCAGCAGGCCGATGAGGATGGCGATGATGGCGATCACCACCAGCAGTTCGATGAGGGTAAACGCCGCGGGGGCGGCCCGGTTCAGACGGATGCGTCGCATCGTAGATCCTCCGCACAATGGGACACGGGTTCAATCTGGGTCGGTCGAGCTGCATGGCGGCGGGGGGAGGGTGCGGTCCCGGCAGTGTTCCGCGGGCTGTCGGGGCCGGCACGCCGTACCGGGCGGCGGCGGAGCAGGCTCGTCTGGGCAAGGCCGGGGGCGACGGTCACCCCAAACCTTGTTGCAATTGCGACTCAGTCGCAATATACACTCTTTACTCTATGCCCAATACCTGTAGACTGTCAAGGGGTAAAAACAAAAAATGTCCCTGTCCAGTGCGGTTTCACCTAGTACTCCGCACCAGCTATGCTAACGCAGACTGTGTCTCAATCGCAACAAGCTGAGAGGAGAAAGTCATGTCACAATCGTCACCGTTGCCGCCCGGAGCGCCGACCGGGGCTGGCGGGCCGCACCCGCAATCGCAGCCGCAACCGCCGCAACGGCGGCCGGTGCGGACCCTCCGCAGCGAGGAGCTGTTTGGGGAGGACCGCGAGCTATGGATTGAGCACCACGGACAGTACTACCGCCTGCGGATTACCCGTCGCGGCAAGCTGATCCTGCAGAAGTGAGCGGCGAGCGTATGGCCAGGCCAGTCTGCTTGGCGACGGGCAACAAAAAACCGCCGTGCGGCGGGGAAAAAAGCGTTGGAACTGGTGGTGGCCAAGGCGTACGGGACCAGGCGGCCACGGTTGTCTTCGTGTCACCAATTTGCGGGGCCAGCAGCCGATGGGCGGGGTCAATCTGGCGATGTCAGTGGCGGCAGCCGCTGACGATGGCACGGCTGCCGCAGCATCCCCGCAGACCCTTGCAGGGGGCTGCACACGGCTGGGCGACCGGCGTGTACACCGGCACCTTCACCGTCGTCTCGTACGGCACCCACTTCATCACCGTCTGCTTCACGGTCTTTTCCACCGGCACGCACTTTTTGACCGTCCGCACGCCGGTCTTCTCGACATATTTGTGGGTGCAGACGTCGATCTCCTTTTCCACCGTCTCGTAGTAGCAGACCTGCCGCTTGCCTTCCTTCTGGACGGGCACCAACTTGCAGACAGTGACCTCCTTTTCCACGTGTTGCGGCTCATAAACGGTGACTTTCCGCTTCTCCTTGCGGGCGACCCGCTGCATGGTCACCACTTCCACTTCGACCTCGCGGCAGACCCGCTGCTTTTTCATGACGGTGTAGCAGACCGTCTGCGGGCACGGCTCGTCGCAGTCCGCCTTCTTGCGGCAGCACAGGCCGAATAGGCCGCCGCTGCGGGGCACCACCGTCACCTCCACCGTGGTCGGCACACACACCGTCTCCCTGACCTTTTTCTTCTGCTTGGTCTTGACCGGCACGCACTCGTGCACCACCACCTCGATCTCCTTGGTCACCGGCTTCAGCTCGCAAACCTTGACCTTTTCCTTGACGTGCTGCGGCTCGTAGGCGGTGTACGTGAAGGTTTCCTCCTTCGTCCGCGGCTCGAGGACCTTCACCTTCTGCTTGACGGTCACCGGCTCGCAGACGGTGTACTTGTACTCCTCGCGGACGTCCCGCCATTCATGGACGACGACCTTGACTTCCCGGGTTTCCGGCTGGCATTTGTAAGCGGTGACCTTCTGCTCGACGTAGCTGACCGTGCACGGCGTGGCACACGAGCCGCTGCGGCCGCCAAAGGCGGTCGCCGACGCCGGAAGCCCGCAAGCGACTCCCAAACCCAATACGATCCAGCACCATACGCGACTAGCCATCATGCGACTCCCTAACTGGATTGGGGAATGTGGTCGGTCCGCATGCTCCTTCATGCGGATCGGGCCGGGGGCGTGATGACCGCCCGTCCTGGGGCGGCCCGCAAGGTTGTCCTTTGCTGTCGCAGTTTGTCCATCCTTCCCAATCTTGCTTGTCACTACAAATCTTACAGACCCGACATTGCGGCGGCAACAAAAAAAAACGACCTTCAGGTCCGAATTCCGAATCCGCACGGCGGAGAAACGGTGCCATCCCTGCGGCGGAGAAACGATGCCCGCCACCCCGGACGCGGCAAGGACAAACCATCAGCGGCGACGCCACGCGGAAAAACGGCCGCAGTCGCCGGGTTTCTCCCTAGTCGATGGCCGCGGCGGCGGCTACGACAACGCCACAAGGGGGAACCGCGAACGGACCGGACGTGCGCCCGGCCAGGCTTTTGCCGTTGCGGTCACCGATGCCGATGGTCCATAAGAATGCCCGTTGTTGTTGGGCACAAAAACCGCGCCGAACGGGAGGAGACAGAGCCATGACGACGATCCGACTGATCGGGCACCTGTTTCTGGTCGCGGCGGTGTGCGGCGTGCTGGCCGCCCTGCCGGACTGTGGCCGCACCGCCGACAGCGACGGCTGGATCCCCCTGTTCAATGGCAAGGACCTCAGCGGCTGGAAGATTCCCTATCCCCCCAGCGGCCAGTTCCAGGGGGTTAAGACGGTCAGCAACGACGCCGGCAAGCCGGTGGCTTACGTCGGCGTCCTCAAAAACGGCCAGGAGGTTATGCTCTGGCAGGTTAAGGACGGCCTGCTGATCGGCAGTGGTCCGGCCAGCCACATCTTCAGCGAGACCGTCGCCGACAACTTCCACTACCGGATCGTCGCCAAGATCAACCATAAAGGGAATAGCGGCCAGTACTTCCGTACCCAGTTCGGCCCTGGCTTTCCCAAGGGCTACGAGGCCCAGATCAACGCCACGCATACGGACCGCATCCGCACCGGCAGCCTGTATTTCCCCAAGGTCAAGGAGGTGCTGGTGCTAGACAAGGCACCGCATCAGCCGGACGAGTATTTCACGCAGGAAGTGATCGCCCTTGACAATCACATCCAGGTGTTTGTGAACGGCAAAAAGACGGTCGATTGGAAGGACCCGAACTTCACGTACAAAAGCGGGCATTTTGCCCTGCAGGGGCACGATCCGGGGAGTGTGGTGACGTTCAAGGCGGTGGAATACAAGCCGTTGCGGTCGAAGTGACGCCGCGGGCGGCGGCCCGGACGCTCCCGGCAGTCGCGGCAGCCTGGACGCTATAGACTGTCGCGGCAGGGGATAACCACGGGTGGTCGCTGCGGGAATGACGCGACGGCTAGCCCAGGCGGAGTCGGGGTCGGCATAACCGGACGGATCGCGAGCAGCGGTTGGCCGTGCGGGAGGGGGCGATGAGTCTGTCGGGCGTTTTGTTTGTGGCGACTGCGGCGGTGGTGGCGGTGTCTGCCGCGGGGGTGGTGCTGGCCCGCCACATCGTGCGGATGGTGGTGTGGCTGCTATTTACCCTGGTGGGGGTGTCGCTGCTGTATTTTTGGCTCGGCTCGGAGTTTGTGGGGACGGTGCAGTTGATCGTGTATGTCGGCGGGACGCTGGTGCTGCTGGTGTTCGGGGTGATGCTGACGGCCCAGGGGCCGCTGTCGGGATTGCGGACGTCGCCGGCGGAGTGGGCGGTCGGCGGGCTGCTGGCGGCGGTGTTGTTGGTGCTGTTGGGGCAGTGCATCCGGCAGGTGGCGTTGCCGGAAGCGTCGCCGGGGCCGCTGCCCGGTCCGGCGCCGATCGGGTTGGGGCTATTGGGGGTAAGCGAGACGACATCGACGGCGACGCTGACGGGCGTGCCGCCGGGGACGTCGATCGGGCGGACGCCGGTCGCGTATCTGCTTCCGTTCGAGATCGTCTCGGTCCACATGCTGGTGGTGCTGATCGGGGCGGCGTATCTGGCGCGGGCGCGGCGACGGGTCGGGGCCGCAGCGGAACCGTCTCACGACCGTCCGAATGCTTGACAATCCGCCATTTATGGTGCATAATTGCGATGAAACCAGCGATCCTTCCCCCCTTCGCCGCGCCGTTCGGCACTCAGAGCCAGATACTACTACGATTCGTTCGACACGACGTAGCCGCTCGCGGCGGCCCGGCTGCGGCTACCGTCGCCGCGAGGGCGCTCGGGGCCGGAACGGCGATGGCCGCCGTCTCGGCGGCTGCCAAACTTGTTCGGCGGGTGTATCGCTCGTCATCCGGATGGATGGTTTGTCTAACGAGTAGATTGTTTGCCAGGCCAGTACGCTGTTAACGGGTACGTTGTTGGCGGGTGCGTCATTTACCAGATGGGTCAACTGGTGGTCATGCGGGCCTGGGAACGGGGAGACGGACGATGAACGAGGTCGGGGTGCAGCCGGTGTTGCTGTTGGGGGCGTGGCTATTCGTGTGTGGCGTAGCCTGCATCGCCCTGAAGCGGAACGCCCTGGGGGTGCTGATGGGCGTGGAGCTGGTACTGAACGCGGCGAACATCAACTGGGTCGCCTGGGCGCGATATAATCCGGGATTGCGGTTGGAAGGGCAGGTTTTTGCGTTGATGGTGATCGTGCTGGCGGCGGCGGAAGCGGCGGTCGCCTTGGCGATCATACTGAATTTTTACAACAACGCCGCGACGGTGGATGTGGACGAGGCGCAGCAGTTGCGGGGCTAGCGGAGCCAGCGGAGCCAACGGAGTTTGCGGAGTCGCCCGGAGCTGCCAGAGCCCTCCATGCGATTGGCTGTGACAGCGGAGTGTCCAACAGTGACCATCGATTGTCCGACAGCGACTGCTGACTGTCAAATAGTGACAGTAGGGTGTCCAAAAGGGACGATTGAGTGTCTAAAAGTGACCACGGGGCGTCACCGACTGGGACGATAGGGGCAAGGGATGTTCGAGTGGTTTGCGGCGTCGCCGGGACGGTTGTATGTGGTGGCCACGCTGGTGCCGCTCGGGGTGTTTGTGCTGCTGCTGGTCGCGGGGGGGCTGCGGTCGTTGACGCGGCCGTACCGGCAGCACAGCGGGCTATTGGCGGCGGTGTACTGGGTGCTGGGGGGGGACAAGCCGCTGCGGACAGGGGCGTATGTGTCGGTGGTGGGGATGGCGATCAGCGCCGTGCTGGCGGTGGTGGGGCTAGGGCTGTATCTGTCGGACGGCGCGCCCGAGGAGCTGCGGCAGCAGCGGTGGCAGGGGCGGATCGACTGGGTGCGGGTGGGTCCGGCGTGGGAGCCGGCGGCGGTGTTGGCCGAGCCGACGGACGGGTCGGTGCCCAGCGGGATACTGCCCGCGACGGTGCTGCAGGTGGGCTACGCGATCGACGCCCTGACGGCAGTGCTGTTCGCGATGGTCGCGGTGGTGGCGACGTGCATATTCGTCTTTTCGCTGGGGTACATGCGGGAGGAGAGCGAGGAGACGGTGGCCGATGCGGAAGCGGCCCGGCAGTACGGGCGGGCCGAGCCGGTTCGCCGCCGCGGCCGCATGGGGCGGTTTTTCCTGTTCCTGTCGCTGTTCTGTTTTTCGATGCTCCATCTGCTGATCGCGGACAACCTGTTCCAGGTGTTCGTGAGCTGGGAGCTGGTGGGGGTATGCTCGTTTTGGCTGATCGGCTTTTATTATGAGCGGCCGAGTGCGTCGTGGGCGGCGAACAAGGCGTTCATCATCAACCGTATCGGCGACGCCGGGTTTTTGATCGGGATCGCCATCGCCTGGACGCACGTGGGGACGCTGAATTTTGCGGAACTGGCGGCGCGGCTCCGCGGGCCGGGAGCGGTCGCCGGCCAGTCGGATCATGGTGGCAGCAACCATCGGGAAGCAGCCGGCTGGACGTATGCGGTGGCCGCAAGGGGCGGCGCGACGTCGGCAAGCAGTACGGCGGAGCGGTACCATCCGACGTCCGAGCCGTCGGCGGGCCAACCGCGGTTGGTACTGTTGCATCCAGTGGGGAAGGAGCCGGGGGGGGTGCCGGCGGAGGTGGATGTCCGCCGCGGCGGATCGCTGCTGGAGTACGGTGTGATGCCGTACTGGCTGGTGGCACTGATGGGGGTGGGGATCTTTTTGGGCTGCGTGGGCAAAAGTGCGCAGTGGCCGCTCCACACGTGGTTGCCGGATGCGATGGAAGGTCCGACGCCGGTGTCGGCGTTGATCCATGCGGCGACAATGGTGGCTGCCGGGGTGTACCTGGTAGGCCGGGCTTATCCGCTGTTTGTGCCGGAGGTGCTGCTGCTGATCGCGTATGTCGGGGCGTTCACCGCCGTTTTGGCGGCCAGCATCGCTTTGGTGCAGACCGACATCAAGCGGATCCTGGCGTACTCGACGTGTAGCCAGTTGGGGCTGATGTTTCTGGCGCTGGGGGTGGGGGGATGGACGGCGGGTCTATTGCACCTGCTGACGCATGCGTTTTTCAAGGCGTTGCTGTTTTTGTGTGCCGGGAGCGTGATCGTGGCCTGTCACCATGAGCAGGACATTCGCCGCATGGGCGGGCTTTGGCGACGGCTGCCGGTCACCGCGGTGACGATGCTCGTTGGTGTGCTGGCGATCTGCGGCTTACCGCTATTGAGCGGCTGGTACAGCAAGGAAGCGATCATGGCCCAGGCGGTCGGTTTCGGCGTGGCGTATCCGTGGCATGCGGCGTTGCTGGTGCTGCCGCTGCTGACGACGGCGTTGACGGCCTATTACATGTTCCGGCTCTGGCTGGCGGCGTTTACGGGTCCGCCGCGGGATGCGGACGTTTACGGGCATGCCCACGAGTCGCCGCTGGTGATGACGGGGCCGCTGGTGGTGCTGGCGGCGTTGAGCATCGGGGGAGCGTGGGGTTGGCCGCTGTGGGAGGCGGAGGCGAGCTGGGCGGGCCGGCAGTTGGCCCGGGCGGAACCGGCGGCGGCCTGGCCGGAAGCGACGGAGGCGGCGCACCGGCATCACCTGCTGGCCGGGGGCGTGGCCCTGCTGTTGGCCGTGGCCGGGGCAGTGGTGGCGTACATCCGCTTTGGGCGGCAGGCGGTGCCGGCGGAGGAGTTGGTGCCGCAGACGTCGGTCGGGCGTTTTCTGTGGCACAAGTGGTATTTCGACGAGCTGTACGAGGCGGCGGCGTTGCGGCCGGCGGTGCGTCTGGCCGAAGCATGCGCGGTGGCGGACAAACGCCCGACCGATGCGGGAGAGCTGCCGGCGACAGCTGCAGAACCACCGCCGCGACGGTTTGATTGGGGGACGCTTGACGGTTGGCTCAACGCCGTGGGGGACGCGGCGTGGTCCGCCGGGCTGGCGTTGCGGCGGCTGCAGAGCGGGCGGTTGCGGCTATATGTGTTGAGTCTGGCCTTGACGGCAGCGGTGTTATTGGGGATTCTCACGGCATTGGCCCGTTAGGGAGGGGGGGAGGTTGGGTCGCGGCAACGGGTCGGGCGTCGGACCGCCGCTGAGGTGGGGGATCCGGACGACGGCCGCTGCGGCAACGGCGAGGAGGCCCATGTACGAGAGCGACCTGATCTGGCTGACGGTGCTGATCTTTTTGCCGCTGGGGACGGCGGGGCTATTGCTGCTGGTGCCGCGTGGCTGGACGGAGTTGATGCGCTGGCTGGCCACGACGGGGGCGGCGGCCACCTTGGCAATCAGCCTGTGCGTGGTGGTGGGATACTATCTGCTGCTGGACAGCCGGTTGGATAGCGACGGGCGGCCACGGTACAGTGCGGCCAGTCGCCTGGAGGCGCGGGTGGAGCAGGCCGCCGCGGACGCCACTCAGCCGGTGCCGCGCCCGTATCTGTCGGAAGACTGGGTGGCCCGCCGGCCGTGGATTGCCGATTTCGCCATCGATTACGCCGTCGGCGTCGATGGCATCGGCCTGTCACTGGTCGTGCTCACCGCACTGGTCACCCTTTTGGCCATCGTCGCCAGTTGGACGATCGACCAGGCCGTGCGCGGCTATTTGATGCTGGTGCTGATTCTGGAGACGGGGGTGATCGGGGCGTTTTTGGCCCTCGACTTTTTCCTGTTTTACGTGTTTTACGAAGTGATGCTGGTGCCGATGTTTGTGCTGATTGGGCTATGGGGCGGGGCACGGCGTCGGTACGCGGCGTTCAAGTTTGTGCTGTATACGCTGAGCGGCAGCGTGGCAATCTTGGCGGCATTATTGGCGTTGCACACGGTGGACGTGCGGGACTTTGTGGACGCGGCCCAGGTGCGTCAGGAGGCGGAGCGGCTGGCCCGCCGCGAGCGGCTGCCGCTGGCCGAGGCGGAAAAACGGGTGCGCGTGCACACCTTCGACATCGTCACGCTCAGTCGCGTCGGACGGGCGGTGATGCTGATCCTCAGCGGGCAGGAGGACCGCCTGGCGGCACGGCAGACCATCGCCGAGCAGTCCGTATGGGGCGCTAGCGGCGGTAAAGTCAAGCTGTTCGCTCCCGGCGTGGACGTGCCGGCGGCCATCGAGCGGCTCAAGGCCCAGCCAGTGTGCACGCCGGCGTTCCAGTACGTGGTCTTTGCCCTGCTGTTTTTGGGCTTTGCCGTCAAGGTGCCGCTGGTGCCGCTCCATTCCTGGCTGCCGGACGCCCACGTCGAAGCCCCCACGCCGATCAGCATGATCCTGGCGGGCATTTTGCTGAAGCTGGGGGGGTACGGCCTGCTCCGCTTTGCTGTTCCGATCTGTCCGTGGGCGGCGGCGGAGCTGGCGATGGTGGTGGGCGGCCTGGGTGTGCTGGCGATCCTGTACGGGGCGTTGGTGGCAATGGGCCAGACCGATTTCAAAAAGCTGCTGGCCTACTCGTCGGTCAGCCACATGGGGTTTGTGGTGCTGGGGCTGGCGGCATGGTCAGGGGGGGAGCGGGCGCAGTACTGGCAATGGGGCGTCAACGGGGCCGTTTTCCAGATGCTGGCGCACGGGATCACCGCCGCGGCGTTGTTCTTCGTGGTCGGGGTGATTTACGACCGGGCCCATCACCGGGACCTGCGACGGTTCGGCGGACTATGGGAGCCGATGCCGCTGTATGCGGGGCTAGCAGCGATCCTGCTGTTTGCCAGCATGGCCTTGCCGGGGCTGTGCGGGTTTGTCGGGGAGTTTTTCGTGCTGATGGCGGCGTGGCATTTTTCGCCCGCGTTGGCCGTGCCGGCGATCCTGAGCGTGATTCTGACGGCGGGCTATTTGTTGTGGACGTGGCTACGGGTCTTCACCGGTGCGCCGCAACCGCCGCCGGAGTATCCCGACCTGACGCCGCGGGAGTTTGTGGTTTTGCTGCCGTTTGCCGTGCTGGCGGTGCTGCTCGGGGTGTTCCCCTCCGTGCTGGTGTTGCAGTGGGTCGATCCGGCCGTGACCGGCTGGGTCGCCAACCTGGCGGTGCTGCGGTGAGTGGTCGGATAGTCACATTTGACCGGACAGTCAATTGGGCTGGATAATCAAATTGGCCCGGTGCTGCGGCGAGTGGCTCGTGGCTCGTGGTCAAGCTGGCGATGCAATGCACCGGCTTTGGTCCGTCCCGCGGCGGGGTCGGGCGTGCTCCGCATGAGGCGCCGCATCAAGTTCCGTAGGTCGCCGCGAGGGTCTCTTTCCATTTGCGGACGCGACTGGCATCGATCGTCGCCCGCCGCTTGTTCCCCACGCACGCCGAGCCGCGTACGGCGAAGTAGTCGGGGCGGACCCCCTTGAGGCTTTTGAGGTGTTCCGGTCTTAAGCTGCCGCCCACGGCGACGGTCAGGCCGGCCTCCTGCAGCCAGCCGACTAGCTCGGCCAGCTTGTCCGCCGCTAGGAAATCGAGGAGGCTTTTGCCGTCCTTGGTGTAGGTGTCGATCAGGAACGCGCCGAAGCGGTAGCGGCGGGCAAACTTGACCAGCTCCGCCGGGGGGATCGACTTGGCTTTCTCCCAGTCGGCGTAGGCCACCAGCACCATCTGCATCGACGGCGGCAGTTGCCGGCGGGTCTCCAGCAGGTCCTCGCCCCAGCCGGGTTGGTGGCGGTAGCCGGCCAGCCCCCATTTGACGTACTGCAGGGGCAGCTCGAGGTGCCAATGGGCCTCGGTCAGGGCGTGCGGCGACCACTCCCCCAACGCCGCGCTGACCGGTACGCGTCCGGCGACCTGCTCGATGACCGCCGCGACTACCTCCGCTTCCGCCGGCCCGAGCGGCCCCTTGTCCGGCTCCTTGACGTCGATCAGGTCCGCCCCGCCTTCCAACGCGGCGGCGGCCTCCGGAACATCCCGCACACTGATCAGCAAACCGGGACGACGGCTCATACCCCGCGAATCCTTTCACGACTCGGAATCCGCACTCCCTGCAGGCATCATACGGAAACCGTCCCTCCCGGCGACGGCCATTTGAGAGAACGCCGGTCTACAGAGATGTAGCGATGCGGCTAATTGATCAATAACGCCAAGGGGGTGGCGGTGAAGGCGGCGGCGCGCTGCACATCTGTCTCTCTTGAAGCTTGATTCCTTCCTCGAGCGGCATTAGCTTCAATTCAAATAGTGCTTACTGAAACCTTCGCCGGCGTGATTGTATAAGTTCCTGTTCTCGCTTGCGTTCCTCTTCTCTGCAATCCTGAAGGTAATTCCATGCGTCTGGTATATTCTCCAATGGGTTGTGTTGGCGACCGATCTCGCTTCTTGGTTGTGGATCTGTCAAAGAATTGCCAAGAAAAGGAGACTGTGCAGGACGTAACGATGATGGTTGATTGAAAATAGGCCGAGGACTTGTGCTAGGTGCTCCATGATTGGGATTTACCACGCGGGGACGGCATCCTGTGCTCAGGTAGATGATATACAGCAATAGAACCGTGACAACAAAGGGTAGTAGGCGAAGCACAGCGGTGACTTCCTAAGCATGTCGGCAGTTTGTTGAAAGTTGCAGTTGCAAAACTTTACTTCCTTATAACAACCTAAGTTAAAATTACTAATATCAAAACTCAATTTTTCCGTTTTTTCATGGTGCAAGCTCCTGATCAAGGGTAAGCCAAGGCTGCGTCTAATGATGGCTGGATGCAGAAGGATGCGGCCGATGTGCCAGCAAAATGGGCACTCTGCCCAATCGCGCGGCGGGGGTGGGTCGGTTCCTGTCTCGGCAAAATCGTCCATAAATCCTTATCTCGATTGCAGTTACGCTCAAAATCATCGTCTGGCATTAAATTTGCTGGCGTTCGCGGTCGGCGGCCGGTTCCTCTCCCCGTGGCATGCCGCTGCCGGCCCCACACAGGCTGTAGAGCCGCAGGTTTGCCCGTAGTTGCGACCATCCGGAATGTCCATGGGGAGCGTGGACCTACCATCGATCGGCGAGGCGGTCTGCCCGTATTGCGGCGTCGGCTGCCATTTGCGCTTCGAGGGGGAGGGGGGGCGGATCCAGCGCGTGCGGGGCGTGGAGACGGCCCCGGCCAACCGCGGCCGGCTCTGTGCCAAGGGGGCGCAGCTTGGGCCGACGCTGCAGACGCCGGACCGGCTGCTTTACCCGCAGTGGCGGCGGCAGCGGTCGGGGGAGTTCGAGCGGGTCAGTTGGGAGGCGGCGTTGGGGCATGTGGCCGCGGAGTTTCGCCGCATCCTCCGCCGCTATGGGCCGCAGGCGGTCGCCTTCTACGGCAGCGGCCAGCTCGACAGCGAGACGGTGTACGTCGTCGGCAAGCTGTTCAAGGGGCACCTGGGGTGCAACAACACCGATTCCAATAGCCGGTTATGCATGGCCGCGGCGGTGGCCGGCTACCGCACCAGCCTGGGCAGCGACGGTCCGCCGTGCTGTTACGACGACATCGAGCTGGCCGATGTGATTTTCATCATCGGCAGCAACATGGCCGAGGCCCATCCCGTTCTGTTCGACCGCATCCGCGCCAGTAAAAAGGTACGTCCGCAGCAGCTTATCGTGGTGGCCGATCCGCGACGCACCCCCACCGCCGCGGCGGCCGACCTGCACCTGCCCCTGAGGCCGGGCAGCGACATCGCCCTGCTGAACGCTCTCGGCCGCATCTTGCTGCTGATGGACGCCGTCGATTACCCCTTCGTCGCCGCCCATACCAACGGGTTCGAGCAGTACCGGCAGTTTTTGCTGGGTCAGGACCTGGGCGAGCTGATCGCCGCGACGGGACTGGAGGAGCGGCAGGTGTACCGCCTGGCCCAGTGGATCGCCCGGGCGGGGGCGTTTTTGAGCTTTTACTGCATGGGGCTGAACCAGAGCACGGTGGGGATGTGGAAGAACAACAGTCTGATCAATCTCCACCTGTTGACCGGTCAGATCGGCAAGCCCGGGGCAGGGCCGTTTTCGCTGACCGGCCAGCCGAACGCGATGGGGGGTCGGGAAGGGGGACTGCTGGCCCATCAGCTTCCGGGTTACCGTTTTGTGGAGGTGGCGGAGCACCGGCGGGAGGTGGAGGCGTACTGGGGGCGACCGGCCGGGAGCATCGCCCCGCAGGCGGGTCTGACCGCCGTGGAGATGTTCCGGGCGTTGGAAAAGGGGCAGTTGCGGGCGATCTGGATCGCGGCGACCAACCCGGCGGTCAGCCTGCCAGACCTGCACCACGTGCGGCGGGCCTTGCAGAAGGCCGAGCTGGTCGTCGTCCAGGACTGCTATCATCCGACGGAGACGACACGGCTGGCGGATGTATTGTTGCCGGCGGCGCAGTGGGCGGAAAAGGAGTGGACCAGCACCAACAGCGAGCGGATGGTCAGCTACAGTCCGCGGCTGGTGCCGCCGCCCGGGGAGGCGTGGCCCGACTGGCAGATTTTGGCCCGGTTTGCCCGCACGTTGGGGTTTTCGGGTTTCGACTGGCCGTCGGCGGCGGCGGTGTGGGACGAGTTCATCCCGCTGACGGCGGGCCGGCCCTGCGACATGTCGGGCATGAGCAGCGAGCGGCTCCGGCGATGCCGGCATTTGCAGTGGCCCTGCCCGACCCCGGACCATCCCGGCACGCCCCGGCTCTACCAGGACCGCCGCTTCGCCACGCCGGACGGTCGCGCCCAGTTCCTGCCGCGGGAGCACCGCCTGCCCCGCGAGCTGCCCGACCACGAGTTCCCCTTCGTCCTAACCACCGGCCGGATCTACGCCCACTGGCACACGCTGACCCGTACGGCCAAATGTGACAAGTTGACCCGCCGCGAGCCAGGGCCGTACGTGGAGATCCACCCGCAGGACGCCGCACGGCTGGGCGTGCAGGAGGGGGAGGAGGTGCTGCTGTCCAGCCGGCGGGGGACTATCCAGCTAGCGGCCCGCCTCCGTCCGGAGGTGCCGCCGGGGCTGGTCTTCGTCCCGTTCCATTGGGGGGACGAATTCAGCGGCGGCAACGCGGCCAACTACCTGACCATCAGTGCCATCGGCCGCGTCGCCCGTCAGCCGGAGCTGAAGTTTTGTGCGGTCAACGTGGAGAAGGTGCCAGCGGCGGCAATCCCGGAGGTGGTCCCGGAGACAGGTCAGGAGACTGTCCAGGAAGCCGCGGCGACGGTGACCTGGCCGGCGGAAGCGGCGACGGCCTCTGCCGGGCTGGCGGCGGCGGACTGAGGCGACCCGCCGGAGCGGCCTCCGGAGGGCGATTCACGTAACTTGTTGGCCGGTAAGGAGTTGTCATGCATCTGCGGGAGTTCCTTCGATCGGGGCACACGCCGAGCCTGCTCAGCGCCTTTTTGTACTTCGACGTCAGTTTCATGGTCTGGGTGCTGGTTGGGGCGTTGGCCAACCATATCGCGCCGGAGCTGGGTTTGAACGATGCCGAGCGGGGCATGATGGTGGCGGTGCCGCTGCTGGGCGGGGCGGTGCTGCGGATCGTGCTGGGTTTTCTGACGGACCACATCGGCGCTCGTCGCACGGGGATGATCGGCCTGACACTGACGGTGCTGCCGCTGCTGTTGGGGGGGCTGTGGGCGGACAGTTTCCCGAAGGTGGTGTGCGTGGGGTTGCTGCTGGGGGTGGCAGGGGCGAGTTTTGCGGCGGCGTTGCCGCTGGCGAGCCGCTGGTATCCGCCGCAGTACCAGGGGCTGGCCATGGGGATCGCCGGGGCAGGCAACAGCGGTACGGCGTTGGCGACGCTGTTGGGGCCGCGGCTGGCGGACCTGGTCGGCTGGCAGAACGTGTTGTTGCTGGCCGCCGTGCCGGTGGTGCTGACGTTGGGGGTGTTTACCCTGTTGGCCAAGGACAGTCCGCAGCAGCCGCCGCCCAAGACACTGTGGGACTACGCGGCGGCACTCCGGACGCCGGACGCGTGGTGGTTTTGCATCCTCTATTCGGTCACGTTTGGTGGGTTTGTGGGACTGGCGAGCTACCTGAACAGCTTTTACCGGCTGCAGTACGGTCTGTCGCCGGTGGCGGCGGGGAACTACGCGACGATTTGCGTCATCGCCGGGTCGCTGTTGCGGCCGGTGGGGGGCTACCTGGCGGACCGCTGGGGCGGGATCCGGATGCTGCTGGTGGTGTACGTGGGTGCGGGGTTGGCGATGCTGGGGATCGCGGGCACGCCGCCGCTGCTGCTGGCCACGGTGCTGATGTTTGCAGGCATGGGACTGTTGGGGATGGGTAACGGGGCGGTGTTCCAGTTGGTGCCGCAGCGGTTTGTGCAGCAGATAGGGGTGGTCACCGGCCTGGTGGGTGCGGCGGGGGGCATCGGCGGGTTTGTGTTGCCGAACCTGCTGGGGACGGTGCGGCATCTGAGCGGCGGCTTTGCCTGGGGATTTGCGAGTTTTGCGGTCATCGGCTGCCTGGGAGCGGCCGGAGTGCTGATGTATGTGAGCCGGATTTGGGAGACGACGTTTGTGCAGCGGGGCGGTCTGGCCATGATCCCGGGGCATGAGTCGGATCCGGCTATGGCGACGGTTCCGGCAGCAGCGACCGTTCCGGTCGCGGCGACGGCTCCGGCCACGGCGACGGCCCCGTCCGCCGGTTGGGAGGGTGCGACGCCATGATTTTGTCCCGCAAGCGTGCGACGCTGGTGATCGTCGGCACCGGGATGGCTGCCGGCAAGCTGGTGGAGGAGGTATTGGTCCGGGCGCCGGACCGCTTCCATATACGCATGTTCGGGGCCGAGCCGCACGGCACCTACAACCGCATCCTGTTGTCCCGGGTGCTGGGCGGGGCCGAGGAGGACGCCAAACGCTTGTGGCTCAATCCTTTAGAGTGGTACGAGCAGCATGGCGTGGTCGTGCATGCGGGGGTCAAGGCCGAGGCGATCGACCGCGGCGAGCGGGTGGTGGTCGGGGGCGGCGGCAAGGTCGCCGAACCGTACGACTTTTTGGTCTTGGCGACCGGCTCGCGGCCGTGGCTGCCGCCGCTGCCGGGGGTCGGCCTGGGCGGCGTGTTCACCTTCCGTACCCTCGAGGACTGCGCAGCGATCGCCGCTTATGCCCAACAGGCGGAACGGGCCGTGGTGTTAGGTGGCGGCCTGCTGGGGCTGGAAGCAGCCCGCGGCCTGCTCCATCACGGCTTGGAGGTAACGGTGGTCGAGATGGGGCCGCACCTGATGCCGCAGCAGCTCGACGACGCCGCGGGGTCACTGCTGCAACGCAAGTTGGAAAGCATGGGGCTGCGGGTGCTGGTCCGCACCACCGTCGCGCAACTGCTGGGGGAGGACGGCCGGGTCTGCGGCGTGCAGTTGGCCGACGGCACGACCCTCCCCGCCGACATGGTGGTGGTCAGTTGCGGCATCCGTCCGAACGTCGAGCTGGCCGCCGCTGCCGGACTGACGGTGGAGCGTGGCATCGTCGTGGACGATCAGTTGCGGACCAGCGACGCGGCGATCTACGGCTTGGGCGAATGCATCCAGCACCGCGGCAAGCTTTACGGCTTGGTCGATCCAGTCTACGACCAGGCCCGCGTGCTGGCCGACGTCCTGACCGGACACAACCCGCAGGCGACCTACGCCGGATCGGCCTTGGCCACCACGCTTAAAGTCATGGGGATCGACCTGACGGTGATGGGGGAGGTGTCGCCGCGTGGCACCGGGCCACAGGGCTGGACCGAGGAGGTGGTCAGCCACCTCGACCCGGACCGGGGAATGTACCAGAAGATCGTGCTGCGGGAGCGGCGGCTGGTCGGAGCGATCGTCCTGGGCATCCCCGAAGGGGGACGGCTGCTGCGGCTGTTCAAAAGCGGCCAGCCGATCGACCGGCCGGCTCACGAGCTGCTGCTGCCCGATCCGGCGACGGCCAGCCCCGACAGTGCCGCAGCGGCGGCCGCCGAGCTGGACCGGCTCCCCGATGACGCCCTCATCTGCAACTGTAACCAGGTCAGCAAGGGCCGCATCGTCGCCGCCATCCGTCAAGGCAAATGCACCATCGAGGCGGTCGGCGAATCTACCCGCGCCGGCACCGGGTGCGGCTCCTGCCAGTTGTTAATTGGGCAGTTGCTGGAGCGGCACGCCCCCACTCGCCCCGCCGCCGCACCCAACAAAATCGAACTGATCAAACAGGAAAAGGACGGCCTGGACGCCCTGCCAGACATCCTCCGCCTGGCCGAGGGGAACCGCTGGCAGGAGATGACCGAAGCGGACAAGCAGCGGGCCAAATGGCACGGCCTGTTCTTCCGCATGCCCACCCCCGGCCACTTCATGATGCGGCTGCGGCTGGAGGCCGGACAGGCCAACTCCCGGCAGTTCCGGACCATCGCCGAGCTTTGTGACGCATACGGCAAAGGCTTCTGCGACCTGACCACCCGGCAGCAGATCCAGCTCCGCTGGTTCACCCTGGCGGATGTGCCGGAGATCTGGCGGCGGCTGCAGGAGGTCGGCCTCCACAGCAAGCAGACCGGCATGGACAACGTCCGCGGCGTGTGCGGCTGTCCGCTGGCTGGCCTGACCCCCAACGAACTGCTGGACGCCACACCAGCGGTACGAGCCTTCACCGCCATGATCGTCGATAACAAGGAGTTCACCAACCTGCCGCGGAAGTTCAACGTCACGATTACCGGCTGTCTGGAAAATTGTTGTCATGCCGAAACGCAGGACCTGGCGTTGGTTCCGGCCACGCGCACGGCGGCGGGCCAAACCGTAGCGGGCTTCAACGTCCTAGTAGGGGGTAAGCAAGGCTCGGGGGGCTATGTTCCGGCCCGGCCGCTGGACGTGTTTGTGCCGCCGGAGGATGCGGCCGGGGTGTGTGCGGAATTGACACGCATTTTCCGGGACCACGGCCCGCGTGGCAGCCGCACCCGCGCCCGTCTGGCGTTTCTGGTCGAAGATCGCGGCGTCCGCTGGCTGCGGGACGAGCTACAACGCCGCTGGGGCCGCCCCCTGCTGCCCGCTGGCGAGGATGCACGTAAGTCCAAGCACACCGACCACTTAGGAATTCAGCCGCAGAAGGGGCGGGCGGCCAACGGTTCGCCGCTCTACTCTGTCGGCCTGCTGGTCCCCGTCGGACGGATCACCTCTGCCCAACTGCGGGCCGTCGCCGACCTGGCCGACCGCTACGGCAGCGGCGACATCCGCCTGACGGTGGGCCAAAATCTGGTCATTCCCAACGTGCCCGAAGATCGCCTCGCCGAGCTGACAAGCGAGCCGATCTGCCGCGAACTTCCTTACGATCCCTCGCCGATCCTGCGCGGCCTGGTCGCCTGTACCGGCAACGACTACTGCCACATGGCCCTGATCGATACCAAGGGCTACGCCATTCAGATCGCCCAGGAGCTGGAACGCCGCACACAGGGGCGAACCGTTCGTCCGCTGACCATCCACTGGTCGGGTTGTCCGGCAGGCTGCGGCCTGCACCATGTGGCCAGCATCGGCTTGCAAGGCTGCCGGACCCGTATCCAGGGGCAGGTGGTCGATGCGGTGCACGTCAGCGTCAACGGCCGGGCCGGCCCGGAGCCGCGCCTGGCTACGGATCTGATGTACGACGTGCCGATCGAGCGCCTGGCGGACGCCCTCGAGCCGCTGGTACTGCACCTGCCGCGGGAGGGCTGAGCGTCGGCAACGCCCAGCGGCGGGAGGCTGCGTCGCGGCGGCGTCATTTTTCATGTCGAGCATCAATTCCGTGGTCCGGCCAAAAATGAGAGCGGTCCTTTTTGCCATCGCGGCATTTGCAAGCTAAAAGATAGTAGCCTGTGAGCGTGTGCCGCCCCCGCGCTCGCCCGAACCGGCGGCGTGACGAGGGGTTATTGTCTTTGAGCTGCGGAGCCGCCATGCCTCTACGTCTGGCCAGTCAGGAGGAGTTGCCGGCCCCCCTGGCGGGCTACCGGCTGCTGGAGCGGCTCGGTCGCGGCGGATTTGGCGAAGTGTGGAAGGTGGAGGCCCCCGGCGGACTGCTCAAGGCCGCCAAGTTCGTTTTCGGCGACCTGCACAGTTCCGATGAACAGAGCCGTCCGGCCGAGCAGGAGCTGAAGGCCCTCCGCCGCGTCCGCGAGATCCGCCATCCGTATGTCCTTTCCCTGGAACGGTTTGACATCATCGATGGCCAGTTGGTCATCGTCATGGAGCTGGCTGACCGCAACCTATGGGACCGCTTCCGCGAATGCCGGGCGCGGGGCTTATCAGGCATTCCGCGACCCGAGCTACTCCGTTACATGGAGGAAGCCGCCGAAGCCATCGACCTGATGAACGGCCACTACCAGATTCAACATTTAGACATTAAGCCGCAAAACCTGTTTTTGGTGGCCAATCACGTCAAGGTCGGGGACTTTGGCCTGGCCAAGGTGCTCGACGGGCTGACGGCGACGGTGACTGGTGGGGTTACGCCGGTCTATGCCGCGCCGGAGACGTTTGAAGGGCGGGTCACCCGGTTTTGTGACCAATATAGCCTGGCAATTGTCTATCAGGAGTTGCTGACCGGTAGCCGGCCATTTGCGGGGACCAACGCCCGGCAGTTGCTGCTGCAGCATCTGACGGGGACGCCGGATCTGGAGGCGTTGCCGGGTGGGGACCGTGCGGTGATCGCCCGGGCGTTGAGCAAAAAGCCGGAGGAGCGGTGGCCGAGCTGTCTGGAGATGGTGCAGGCGTTGCGGCGGGCCGACCATCCGGGGATGACGGCAGTGTCGGGGGTAGGGGTGCCAGCGGCTGTGGCGGCAAGTGAAGCTGCGGATTTGTCGCAACGGATGACGCCGCCCCCCACGCAGACGGGTGGTGGCGGTCCGTCCTCGTCGTTGGCGACGCGGATGGCGGCGGGGCGGGGGATACCCCCGCTGACCGTCCACGGCCAACCGGTGTCGACGCCGGCCCCCGCGACTGTGCCGCGCGGCGGAAGCGTTACGCCGCGGCTGGTGACCCCGACAACCACGGTCCGTCCGCCGTCACGGCTGCTGACCTCTGCCGAGTTGGCCGCCGCACCGCCGTCTCCGGTGGTCGCCCTGCCGCCGGAGCAGCATGGCCCGGGGGTGCTGGTGCCGACCCTGATCGTCGGGTTGGGGGACCACGGCCGCCGCATCCTCGAGCGGTTGCAGGAATTGGTACGGCAGCGGTTTGGCGGCCTGGACCGCGTGCCGCACCTGCGGTGGCTGTGCATCGACCCGTCCGGGCCGCGTCCGGGCGAACCGCCCGCCTACGAAGTGGTAGCCACGCCGTTGCACCGGCCGGCCCATTATTTGCAGCAGCCGCGGCTGGCCGACCTCGAGCAGCGATTGCCCCCCGGCGTACTCTACCGGCTCAACCGGCAGCACGACTCGCCGCAGGGGGTGCGGGCGTTGGGCTGGCTGGCGTTGTGGGACCACGCCGCGGCGGTCCGCAAGCAATTCCGGCGGCACCTGCACGCCCTGCTGGCGGACGACCCACTCCGTCAAGCGGCCGCCGCCACCGGCCTGGAGCTGCGGTCGAACCGGCCACGGGCCTACCTGCTGGCCGACCTGGGGGGTGGCACGGGGAGTGGCATGCTGCTGGAGGCGGCCTACCTGTTGCAGCGGGAATTCGAGCGAAGCGGGGGGCTGCCGCCGGCGGTGCACGCCGTGGTGCTGCTGCCGCAGGGGGGACGTCCCACGAGCAACGATGCGGCCGGCCGCCTGGCCAACGCCGCCGCCGCCCTGCTGGAGCTATGGCACTACCAGTCGGGGCAGGGGATTTATCATGCCCCGCCGCTGGCGGAGGGGGAGTCGCCGTGGACGGCGTCGTACCCGCCACTGCAAGAGCTGTGCCTGATAGGCTACAACGACGAGGAGGAGATGCACGCCCGGCCGATGGCGCTCGCGGCGGCGGCCCGGTTACTATTTCTGCAACTGTTTTCGCCGCTGGGGCGACACCGGGAGCCGCCGCCGGTGCCGGATCGGCCGGCGGTACCGCCCCAGTCGGTACTCCCAGCACCCTCGACCCTGCCGGCGGTCGGCCGCAGCGTCGGACTGTACCGTTTCCACTGGCCGCGTCAGGAGCTGCACGAGGAGTTGGCATACCGCCTGGCCGTGCGATGGGTGGAGCAGTGGAACCGGCCGCCTCCGGAGACGATGCCGCCGGGACTGGCCGAGTGGGCCGAGCAGCAGTGGCAGCACCACGGCCTGACCATCGAGCAGTTGCTAACAGGAGCGGAACAGGCCCTGGCCCAGCGGCTCGGCGAGTCGTGCGAGCAACGCTTCCAGAGCCTGTTGCAGCCGTTGCTGACGGCGACCCCCTCGGCGGGGAAGGTCGATCCGTACACCGTCTGCCAGGTGCTCGACGAGCTGCTGCGGCTGGTGGGCACGCCCGACCCCAAGCCGCCCCAGGGGACCGGGGCATGGGCAGCGTTGCTCGAGGAGCTGGCGCCGCAGCAGCAGGCGGAGGTGGAATCGCGGCTGGCGGCGTTTGCGGTCGCCGCTGTGGAGGTGCCCGGCTACCGCTTTGCCGCCGCCCGACAGGTGCTCAAATATTCGTACGATCGTTGGGTCGGACAGTTGGCCGAACTGGAACAGTTGCGGCAACAAATGGCGCAGCAGTCCCGCTCCCACTATGCCCGCCTGCTGCAGGTGATCGGGCAGTTGCAGGCGGGGGGATGGACGGTCAGTTGGCGGCGGACGGCTCTGGGGCAGGAGCTGCTGGAGCTGTTACGCATTTTTCCGCGTCGCCGCTTGCAATTTTTGCTTTTAGAGTACATAATTACATTAGGGCGGCACCTGCTGGCCGGCTTGCCTGACCTGCAACGCGACCTGGAGCAGTGCCAGCAGAACCTGCGAACCGTCGCCGAACACCTGCGGCAGATGGCCCCGGCCACGCGGTCCGTCGAGCCCGGCTGCTGGCTGTTTGCCGACGGCCAGATGGACATCGCCACGGCGGCCCAGCAACTGCTGGACACATTGCCCGCAGCGGTCGCCGCCCAGTGGGAACAGGAGTTGCAAAAGCAGATTAGCCGCAAGTTCCATGGCCTGAGCGCCGTGTGCCTGAAGGTCCAACGGCTGGGCCGGATATTTGCCGAGTGGCTGGTCCAACAGTGCCGGAGGTTGGTCGAGCAACATTTGGACATTCCGGAGCCGGCCCGCATTCTGGAGCAGCAGATCGCCGAGGGGGCGGGGCTGCGGCTACTGGCAGAAGCGGCGACGGCGGCAGAACCGCTGCTGCGTCCGACCTCGCCGGATGCGGTCGCCCGCGGCGTGGTCATAGCTCCGGACGCGGCGATCGGTCACCGCCTGGCCGATTGCCTGCAGCAGCTCACCGAGGGGCTGGACTGGGAGGCGGTGGCGGCCGAGCAGGAGCTGTGTCTGTACCGCGAGTACGGCCCGCTGCTGCTGAGCGAGCTGCCGCACCTGCAGGCGACAGGCCGCCGGGCCGTGGAGCGGATGCTGGCCGCCGACCATCCGCCGCACACCCGGGTGGATGTAGCCTGGTCGTGGCCGGCCACCTCGCAGTAACGGTCCAGCCGGCCACTGTCGGTTGCGGCGTCGGTGTGGCGGTCTAGTGCCGGCCATTACTGGGTGCGGCGTTGCAGTGACGGTGGAGTGTCAGCCAAGTCGATGGTAGCGGCGGACTGACAGCGGGGCGTTGTTGCTGTGCGTCGATCATCTGCGGTGCAGCGATGCCGCATCCGCACGGGTCGGCATGGCTCACTTTTTGTCGTTTGCGGGCCGGCTGGTGGTGCCGCCGATGGTGGTGCGGGTGGCCCGGATGCGGGCGAGCAGGTTCTCCCGGGCGATGCTGGCCGGGTCGCCGGGGGAGGCGATTGGCCCCGCAACGGCCGGAGCAGATTCCGTTGCCGGCGGAGTCTCCTGGGCGGGGGCCGTGTCGCCGCTGTCCGCATCGGTCGGGCTGGCCTTGTCGACGTAGCCGGTTTCGCCGTAGTACCGCTTCAGCTCGCCGACGCGGACCGTGCGGTCCAGGCGGATATAGGCAATCGCGTCGTAAGGGATGAAAAAACCGCGGCCTTCGTCGGTGGACCCTCCCTCCCGGCCACGCAGCACCAGATAGTGCGGTTCAAAGCGGGCGATCGCGTCCACCGCGATGACATACTGGTTGACCAGCACCAGGTTGACGAAGCTGTGCAACGCTTCCGGCAGCTTTTGGAAAATATCGAGGCATTCCTCGCGGCGCATGGGCAGGTTCTCCCGTAACGGGGGGACGCTGGCAGCTACCAGGCTGTCCGCAGCCGTGCTCGGCGCTGTTATGCGATTGTCATGCGGGCAATCAAAGCGGTAGCACCGGATCGGGCATCGGTCAAATGCTGAAGGACTACAGCAGGCCGATTCAGACCGGAGCGGGGAATTATCGCGGCGGCGCAACCGCGGCGGGGGCCAGCGTTGCGGCCGGGAGGACGGCCCCTGGAGCAGCAGCCCTGCTGGCCGCATCCTTGCCGGCATCTTGAAGGCGGCCGGCGGCGGGGTAACATGGCAGCAGGTGCACTGCGAGGGGACGATCATGGAGCGACAGTGGGATCGTCGGGAGTTTCTGGCCGCTGTTGGGGCGGCTGTAGCTGGCGGCGGGATGGCCATGCCGCAGCGGACTCACCCAGCCCGGGCGGATGGCTGCGTGCTCATCCAGTTGATCGGTGGGCCGCCGCATCTGGACACTTTCGACCCCAAGCCGGAGGCCCCGGCGGAGTATCGCGGGCCGTTTGGGGCTATCCGTACCCGCCTGCCGGGGGTGTTCGTCAGCGAGCTGTTGCCGCGACTGGCCGAGCGTCTGGACCGGGTGGCTCTGGTCCGGTCGGTGTATCATGACGCCCCGCCGGTGCACGAGTGCGGCCTGCAGTTGCTCAACACGGGGCGGCTGTTCCGGGACGGTCCGGCCTGGCCAAGCCTGGGGTGGGTCTGGGCGTGGCAGCAGCGGCGATCGGGGGATGCGGGGGCGGCGCCGGTGGTCTGGCCGCATCTGCATGTGGACACGGGGATCGCCGTGGACAAGGGGTACGGCCCAGGGTTTTTGTTGCCGGAGATGTCGTCCGCTGAGCAATGGGCAAGCGACGTGGCCGTGTCATCGGGTGTGGCGGAGGCGGCGGATGATCCCCGTTACGGTTCGACGCCGCTGGGTCGGGCGTGCCGCCGGGCCGTGGCCCGCTTGCGCCACCGGCCGCATAGCTTCATCACCATCACCATGTATCAAACGGTCTTTGACACGCTGAGCTGGGACTGTCACGGTGACGGCGGCGCGTTGCGGACGCGGGTCCGTGATCTGGCCGGGGGCATAGCCGCGGCGTTCGACCAGGCCTTCGCCGCGTTTCTGGACGAGCTACACGCCTGCGGCCTGCTGGAGCGGACCCTGGTGGTCGCCTGCGGCGAGTTCGGCCGCACGCCGCGACTCAACCCGCACGGTGGCCGCGACCATTGGGCGGGGGTCTGGACGGCCCTGGTGGCCGGAGGCGGCGTCCGCGGCGGACAGGTGCTCGGACGCAGTGACCCTCGTGGCATCGAGCCAGCCGACCGCCCGGTGCACCTGCAGGAGCTGGCCGCGACCGTCCTGTACGCGTTAGGAGTTCCCACCGACGCGGTGCTAGCCGGGCCGCAGGGGGCCGTGCCCGCTTACCCCGCCGCGCCGCTGCGCGAGCTGTTCTGAGACTTGGCCCGCGGACGCTTGCACGAGCTGTTTCCAGACGCGGCCCGGCGGACACCAAGCGAGCTGTTCTGAGAGGTGACCCGTCGGACGTTGGCCGACTCGCCGGGATTGCTGGAATCCCTCGTCACGCCCGCGGCCGGCGGCAGTCGCTCACGCCGCACGAGCCAGGTTAAGCCTGTCGTAGCCTCACGGGGATCTCCCGCCGTGATTGACGGGCAGCAACGGAAGGAGTCACACCATGCATCGGGACGCACAAGACTGTACCGGCCGGGCTTTTGCCGGTCGAGTTCCTGCCGCTTGCGGGCGGCGGTGGCTCCCGCGTCTGGTGGGCGTGGCGGTAGTCGGCCTCGGCATGGGGGTAGTCGGCCCCGGCGTGGCGGCGTGGCTGCCGCCGTTGCGATCCGCCCGGCCGGCGGCATCGATAATCCCAGCCCAGGCGGCTCTCCCTTCAGCGGCTGTACCCGCGACGGTTCTCCCGGCGACGGCCGATGCTCCCGCCACACTACCGGGGACGGAACCGCTGACCCTCGACGGCGACCTCGCCGCCCGGATGGTCGAGGGGATCCACCGCTTCCTGGACCGGGCGTTGGCCGAGTCCCCGTCGCGTCGGGCCGCACGCTGGAAGTTGGACTGCAGCAATCCGGAGCGGTTCGACCAGTCGGCGGCGGGTCACCGCGAGCGGCTCCGTAAGGCGTTGGGGCTGGTCGATGCGCGGCTTCCTGTGCAACTGGACTACGTGGGTGGGCCGAGGCGGGAGCCGCTGCTGGCCGAGGCGGAACGGTTCCGCGTGTGGGCGGTGCGGTGGCGGGTGCTGCCCGGGGTGGACGGCGAGGGGCTGCTGCTGGAGCCACGCGGTGCGGCGGTGGGGGTGGCGGTGGTCGTGCCGGATGCGGACTGGACGCCGGAGATGCTCGTCGGGCTAACGCCGGGACTGCCACCGGCGGTGCTGGTCGGGCCGCGACTGGCCGATGCGGGGGTGCGGGTACTGGTGCCGGTTCTGATCGACCGCAGTGATGCGTTTTCCGTCAACCACGCCCTAGGGCGGGGGACCAACCAGCCGCACCGTGAGTTCGTCCACCGCATGGCTTACGAGATGGGCCGGACGCTGCCCGGCTACGAGCTGCAGAAGATTTTCGCGGCGATCGACTGGCTGGTGCGGGAGACGCCACCGCCGGCCCGGGAGCGGGTGGCCCTGATCGGCTACGGCGAGGGGGCGTTTTTGGCCCGCTTTGCGGCGGCGTTGGACCCGCGGATCCGCCTGACCGCCCCGTTCGGTTTCGATGGGGCGGTGGAAGCGATCCACGAGCAGCCGTTTTACCGGGACATTTGGGGGTTGGCGACGGAGTGGGGCGTGGCGGAGCTGGCGGCGTTGGCCTGGCCGCGGGTGGTGCTCCCTTCGCCGGTGACGGAAGCAGAGGGGCGACGGCAGTTGCGGGCCGAGGTGGGCTGGCCCCGAGTCGCCGGGCCGCCGCCGCCCCGGCCGGGACGCAGCGGGGCCGCACCGGGAAGCCTGGACCTGCCGCCGCTGCCACAGGTCGAAGCCGAACAGCAGCGGCTGGTCAAACTGCTAGGCGGACGGGCGTCGGACGACCCGATCGGGCAGGAGATCCGCCGCAACTGGCCGATTTTGGCTGACGGGCCGGCCCCTGCCGTGCGGCAGTTGCGGCCGCTGGACGACCCACAGCAGCGGCAGCAGCGGCAGTTCGAGCAGTTGGTGGCCTACACGCAGCGGTTGTGGCGGACAAGCGAACCGGTGCGGCGACAGTTCTGGAGCCGGGCCGATGCCGCCTCGCCGCAGACGTGGGAACGCTCCTGCTCGTACTACCGCGACTACTTCCACACCGAGGTGATCGGTCGGCTGCCCGAGCCGCAACTGCCGCTGCGGCCCCGTAGCCGCAAGGTTTACGACGAGCCGGGCTGGACTGGCTACGAGGTCGTGCTGGACGTCTACCCTGACGTCTTCGCCTACGGCATCCTGCTGCTGCCCAAGGACCTGCGGCCCGGCGAGCGGCGGCCCGTGGTCGTCTGCCAGCACGGCCTGGAAGGCACGCCGCGACACACCATCGACCCCGAAAAATACCCGGTCTACGACCGGTTCGCCCGCCGCCTCGTCGAGCGCGGCTACGTCGTCTATGCCCCGCAAAACCCCTACTACGGCAGCACCCGCTTCCGCCAGATCCAACGCAAGGCCCACCTGCTAAAGTGGTCCCTGTTCAGCTTCATCGTCCGCCAGCACCAGCGGACCCTAGACTGGCTCGAACAACTGCCGTTTGTCGACCCGCAACGCATCGCCTTCTACGGCCTCAGCTACGGCGGCAAAACCGCCATGCGCGTCCCGGCGATCGAAACTCGCTACTGCCTGTCGATCTGCTCCGGCGATTTCAACGAATGGGTCGGCAAATGCGTTTCCGTCGATCTCGACCGCAGCTACATGTGGACGATGGAGTACGACATGTATGAGTTCGACCTCGGCCACACCTTCAACTATGCCGAAATGGGTTATCTGATCGCCCCGCGGCCGTTCATGGTCGAACGCGGCCACGACGACGGCGTCGGCACCGATGAAATGGTCGCCTACGAGTACGCCAAGGTCCGCTACCTCTACCAGAACCGCCTCAAGATCGGCGACCGCACGGCGATCGAGTTTTTCCCCGGCGGCCACCGCATCCACGGCGTGGGGACGTTCGCGTTTTTGCAGAAACATCTGCAATTCCCCGTCCAAGACAAGCCGCGGTGACAGCAGCCCTGCAGGGGCGGCATAGCACAAAGGTACGGGCCGTGGCCCGATCATGGAGCGGGAGAGTCGGAAGCTGTGGCGTCGGCGGCGGAATCCGCAGTGTCGGCGGGTGCCGTAGCCTCGATGTTGTCCATGTCGGGGGAGCCATCCGACCTCGCCGCTTCCAGCCTGTCCGTTGCCAGCTTGTTCGCTTCCGACTTATCCGCCTCCGGCTTGTCTGCTTCCAGCCTGACCGCTTCCGGCATGTCTACATGGGCGGCGGGGGGCAGACGCCAGCGGATGACCCGGGCGGGCACGCCCACGGCGATCGCCCCGTCCGGCAGCGGGCGGGTTACCACTGCTCCCGCCCCCACCACGCAGCCCCGGCCGACATCCGCCAGGATAATCGCCCCTGCGCCGATCCAGCTCCCCGCACCGATGCGAACCCGCCGCCGCTCCCCCCCCTGCTCGCGGATCGGACGCCCCGGGTCATCAAAATAGTGGGCGTGCGCCCCGGAAGGGATCTGCACGTGGGCCGCCAGCAGCACGTCCCGCTCCAGGTGCACCAGTCCCACTACGCACCGCGGCCCGATGTACACGTTCTCCTCCAGCACCGCACCGGTCTTGGAAAAGAGCGTGCCGAACTCGACCACCACCCCCGGCCCGCAGCCGGCCAGCACCTGCCGCAAAAACGCCCGCCGCACGTACTGGCCGCTGATCCCCGGCCACAGACTGAGCAGTTGCGAAAACGACTCCAACGACCGATCCCCCCCGAAGACCGCCGCGTGCAGCCAGTACAGACCCACTAGCGGCCAAACGGCCAGGCCGGCCAGCAGTCGGGCCACGGCCTTGACGGCGGCCTTGCCACGGGATGCCGCCGGAGCGCTAGCCGGTTGCGGCGGTGCCGGGTTTGCCGGTGTTGACGCGGCCGGTGCCGGTTGCGGCGGTGCCGATGCCTCCGTGCCGGGCAAAGTCATGGTCGTGCAACGGACCTTGGGGAATGAGCGTGCCGGAAATTATGGCTACAACTGGATTGTATGTTCGGACAGAAATAATGATCATCTGAGTTATGATGATTATTCAAATTCATTGTATGATCTCTCTCGGCAATGACAATCCGCTGTGCTATGATACGGAGAGGTTGGGTGTCGCAGGGAGGGGGCACCGTTGCCAGCGGGGGAATGGCAGGTCCATCGCACGCCCCAAAATGGAGGAAGTCGCCCGTGAGCGATGCGATCATCCAGCGGTTTGCCGAGGCATGCGGGCTCCGCCAGCCGCTGGCATTGCGGGTGCAGTTGAGCGAGTCCGAGGTGTTGGCCGAGGGGACGATCGACTCGCCGTTTTGCCTGATCGGCCGGGACGACGCCTGCGACGTGACACTGACGGATGCGGAGGTGGACCCGCGGCACGCCTGGGCCCAGGTGGTGGACGGGCGGGTCTTTCTGGTGGATTTGGGGAGCCGGGGCGGGATCCGCTGGCCGCAGGGGGTGCAGCATTACGGTTGGTGGGAAGCGGGCCAGGCAGTGCAGATCGGTCCATTTTACCTAATATTACGGGTACCGCCGGACAACGAGCCGCCAGCACTGCCGCAAGGGAACCTGTTACAATCGGACGCATCGATTGCCGAGCGGTTTCCGGCGACGGTGCTAGAGTTCCGCAACGGGCGACGGGCCCGCGACCGCTGGCGGGTCAACCGCCGCATCACCCTGGTCGGGCGGGCGGTGGACTGCAAGATCCGGCTGACGGCCAGCGACATCCCGTCGTACTATTGCGGCCTGGTGCTGACGCCGCAGGGGCTATGGGTGGTGGACCTGTCGGGCCGGGGTGTGGTGGTCAACGGCGAGCGGCTACGGGTGTCGCCGCTGCCGGACGGGTCGGACCTGTGGCTGGGGCGGTTCCGCATCGGGGTGGACGTGGGGGCGTCGGCCCTGCGGGCGTTGGCGGCAATGGGGGAAAGCCCGCGTTCACAGCCGTCGGGGGTCGGTTCACCCGTGTCCCCTCTCGTTCCTCCTGCCCCCGCGCTGCCGATGCCGGGGACGCCGGCCGTGCCGCCAACCACCGCCGGCGACGACGAGGTCCCGCTCGGGGCCGAAACCAGCGGCGATCCCTCCGGACTATCCAGCTCCCATATCATGGCCAATGTCCTGTTGCCGGAGGCCGCGGCGTTCAGCGATGTTTCGGGGTCGATTTCGATTGCCAACACGGGAACGCTGCAGTCGCCGTTTGCCCGTGTAGGATCCCTGTCCGGCGGGGCCGAGACCGTCCCCTTCCCGCCGAGCAACGACGCCGCGGGCGGACATCCCCTAGCGATGGTTGTCCAAGAGCTGTGCCAGTGGTACCAGGTGATGGCAAGCCTGCTGGAACAGTCCTGTGACGTGCTTTTGCGGCTATCGGTTCAGTTGCAACAGCAGGGGCAACGGGGGGAGTTGCAGGAAGAGATCGGGGCGTTACAACGGATCCGGGCCGGTCTGCAGCAGGTGCGGCAGCAGTATCACCGGCTGGCGGCGGAGACGCCACGGGAGATTGGCTGGCCGCCGCCGCGGACGCCAGCTCCGCCCCCTGCGGCCACCGCCGCCACGGACGCCCTGACCGACACCCAGACCGATCGCGTCCCACTTTCCGCCGATGTTCCCCGGCCGGCGGAAAGTTGACCCGTGGCCGCAACGGTCGCCACCGCCGGTGCGGCCGGTGGCCGCCGGTTAGCTGCAGCTACGGCGTGGGCGGTCGGACGGGTCCCCATGATCTGGCAGGGTGAGAAGGGGGTTAGCTGCAGCTACGGCGTGGGCGGTCGGACGGGTCCCCATGATCTGGCTGGGTGAGGCGGCGGAGAGCGTCGTGGTAACGGGCCGCCGTCTGGGCGACCACCTCCGGCGGCAGTGGCGGCGGCGGACTGCGCTTGTCCCAGCCGCTCTGCTCCAGCCAGTCACGGACGAACTGCTTGTCGAACGACGGCGGCGACTCCCCCAGTCGGTACTCCGCCGCCGGCCAGAACCGCGAGCTATCGGGGGTCAGCACCTCGTCGATCAGGATGACCGTTCCGTCCGGTAAGCGGCCGAATTCCAGCTTGGTATCGGCCAGGATGATGCCACGGCGGGCGGCGTAGTCGGCGGCGCGGCGATAGATGTCCAGTGTCCGTTGCCGCAAGGTTTCCGCCAGTGCTGCCCCCACGCGGCGGACGACCTCAGCAAACGGGATATTTTCGTCGTGGCGGCCCCCCTGTTCCTTGGTCGCCGGGGTGAACAGCGGCTCCGGCAGCCGCTCGGCCAGGCGTAGCCCCGCCGGCAGGGGGATGCCGCAGACGCTGCCGTACTGTTGGTACTCCTTCCAGCCGCTGCCGGCCAGGTAGCCGCGGGCGACGCACTCGATGGGGATCGGCTCGGTCCGCCGTACCAGCATGGTCCGGCCGTGCAGCTCGGGCCGCCGGAACGGTGCGGGCAACTCGTCCAGCGAGGTGCTCAGCAAGTGGTGCGGCACGCCCAACCAGTCGAACCAGAAGCGGCTCAGCTCGGTCAGGATGCGCCCCTTGCCGGGGATGCCGTTGGGTAAAACCCAGTCAAACGCGCTGATGCGGTCGGTGGCGATGATGACTAGGCGGTCGCCGAGATCGTAGATGTCGCGCACCTTGCCGCGGCGGCAGGGGTAGCCGGGAATGTCGGTGCGTAGCAGGACGTCAGGGCCGCCGGGATCGCCGGGGTCGCCGGATGGGGTGGCGGGATGGCTGGTAAGGCTCATGAGGACATTTTAGCTGTCCGGCGGGGGTCAGTTGTTGAATTCCCCTTTGCGTTTGGCCAGTTGGGCCTGCAGGCGGGCGACGATGCTGGAGTGCATCTGGCTGACGCGGGATTCGCTGAGGTTGAGGGTGGCCCCGATCTCTTTCATGGTCATTTCTTCGTAGTAGTAGAGGATGATGATGAGGCGTTCGTTGCGGCTGAGGCCACGGGTGACCAGTTTCATCAGGTCGCGGTTTTGGAGGCGGCCGGTGGGGTCTTCGGCCTTTTTGTCTTCGAGGATGTCGATTTCGCGGACATCTTTGTAGCCGTCCGTTTCGTACCACTTTTTGTTGAGGGAGACGAGGTTGACGGCGGTGGCCTCGTCGAGGTAGCTGTCCAGCTCATCGGGGGGTATGCCGAGTTTGCGGGCCAGCTCTTCGGGTTGCGGCGGCCGGCCCAGCTCCGCTTCCAGCTCCTTGCGGGCGGCCTGCAGTTTGCTGGCCTTGCTGCGTACCAGCCGCGGCACCCAGTCCATTGTCCGCAGCTCGTCGAGCATGGCCCCGCGGATGCGCGGCACGCAGTAGGTTTCGAACTTGACGCCGCGGTTGAGGTCGAATGCTTCGATGGCGTCCATCAGGCCGAAGATCCCCGCGCTGATCAGGTCGTCCAGGTCCACGCCGTCCGGCAGTCGCGCCCAGATCCGCTCGGCGTTGTAGCGGACCAGCGGCAGGTAGTGCTCCACCAGGCGGTTGCGTAGCTCGATGGTGGGATGGGCGCGGTAATGCTGCCAGAGGGCGGCCACGTCGGTTTCCACCTCGGTCACGGTCGATCCTCCCTGATCGCGGGCAACAGAGGCCGGCGGACGGACCCGGCGGCCAGTGCCGCTGGCTCGCTCCCGCCACCTCCGTAAAGGATGGAGGGGGGAGGAGCGTGGCGCGGTGCGGCCGTCGCAGGGGGGAAGTGGGCGATACCCCGCTGCGGCGTGCCGCAAACACCGTCGGTAGCGGATGGGCGCGTCCGGCCGCCGGGCTGAGCCGCCGTGCCCTTAGGCCGGCTCGCCGCGGTCGACGGCGTCGCGGCTGGGTCTCGCCGTATGTATCGGCTGCGCCTGTTGTGCCGATTCAGTCAACTCTGCTGCCTGTCGCGATTTCCCCCAATTGTCAGCTTGGGCCACGGTTGCCCGGTTGCCGGCCGCTTCCCCACCTTGACGGCCGTGCCGGGTCCGGCGTGCGGATGCGGCGACCGGAGCCGGCGGCAGCGGTTCGCCGTGGCGGTGGGGCTTATGCCGTCGACAGGGCCGCAGGAAAAGGGCAACATTTACAATCGGGCCGATTTTTGCCGTGGATGGGTCGTATTCCGACACGCGGAATGGTAAGATGTGACAAATGGGGCAGGGAACGCCACACACCGCCGCACGCGGCGACGCCGCAACGGGCGGATGGCCTGTGGCAGGGGGCGGTCGGCGGCGGGTATGCAGGAGGGACGGTGATCATGACGGCAAAGACCCGGCGATGGATAGGGGTCGGCCTGGTCGGGGTCGGGGTGGCCGTCGGTTGGGGCGTTTGGGGGGCGATGGGGACTCCGCCGGCCTCCCGGACGTCGCCGGACGGAACGCTACCGGCGATCGGAGGCGGTGGGGAACGCGCCGTGGCAGCCAGGGACACTGCCGGTTCCCGGAATACCGCCGGATCCCGGGACGCTGGCGGCCAGGGTGATGCTGCCCGCGTGCGGCCGGTCCCGTTCGACAAGGAACGGGCGATGAAGTACCTGCAGCGGCTGTGCGAATTGGGGCCGCGGATCAGCGGCACGCCAGCCATGACCCAGCAGCAGGAGATGCTCGAGAAGCACTTCCGGGATCTCGGAGCGGTCGTGCGGCGGCAGGAATTCACCGTCCGGCAGTATAGCCGCCGCCACGACACGCCGATGGTCAACCTGATCGTTACCTGGCACCCGCAACGGGAGCGGCGCATCCTGATCGCTTCCCATTACGACACCCGCCCCATCGCCGACCAGGAGCCGCTGCGGGCCAACTGGACCAAACCGTTTGTCAGTGCCAACGACGGCACCAGCGGCGTCGCCTTCCTGATGGAGCTGGGGCACCACATGAAGGAGCTGCCGACGGCCTTTGGCGTCGATTTCGTCTTTTTCGACGGCGAGGAGTACGTGTTCGAGACCGGCCCGTTCGGCAGCGGCGACAAGTACTTTTTCGGCTCTGAACACTTTGCGGCCGAATATGTCCGCACTAAGGCGACCCGTACCTACCGCTACGATGCCGGCATCCTGCTCGATCTGTTCGCCGGTAAAGACGCCCAGCTCAAGATCGAGCTGTATTCGTGGGACGCCGCGCGGCCGCTGGTCGAGCAGATCTGGGGGCTGGCCCGGTCGATGGGGGCCAAATCCTTCGTATACGACAAAGGCTATGAGGTGCTCGACGACCACATTGCCCTGATCCGGGCCGGCATCCCCACCATCGACATCATCGATTTCGACTATCCGCACTGGCACAAGCTGTCGGACACGCCGGACAAGGTGTCGCCGGAACAGATGCGGGAGGTGAGCGATGTGCTGAGCGTGTGGCTGCAGCGGATCCGCTGATGGCGGCGTCAGTTGCTGCTTGACGAGCGTTTCCGTTGCGGTTGGATGTTGCGACTATTGGGTATTGGGGTTTGCGGTCAGGAGGGGGATCGCGGCGGTCTGGTGCGGGCGCGATGCGGGTGCCGGGAGTGGAGGCATGGGCCCGGCGGCAACGGGCGTCGCCAGGACGGCTGGGACGTAGGCTATCATAAGTTGCGAGCAAGTCATCAGGTGCGTTTAGAGTTGGGGTGCCAGCGGCAGGTATGGGCCAGGAGTGTCTGGAGTGTCCGTGCTGCGGCGGGGCGGTGCTGATGCCGCCTCGGAGGGGGGAGACCGTCGGCTGCCCGCACTGTCAGCGGGAGTTTGCGCGGTCGGCGGCACGGCGATGGTCGGGGCCGCTTGTGGCGACACCGCGCGGGGAGGAGCCGTGGTGGGCGGCGGCGGAAGCGGAGTGGTCGTCGCCGGAGCCGTCGGAGTCGTTGCCCGCCGCGGCGGGGCTGCCGATGTCGGTGGTCATCGGCCTGGCCCTGCTGCCGTTTGGGGTGCCGATCTGCTGGCTGATCGGGCCGCCGCTGCTGGGGCAGATGCCAGCAGTGAGCTTGGCGGTGCCCCTGGCGCTGGCGGCGGGGATGTCCGTGTTGTGCCTGTCGGTCATCTACACGGTGGACTGGTCGGCGGGGACACGCCTCAAGGGGGTGGGCATCCTCGTGGCCCTGGCGTATTTCATCGGCCTGACGTTGTATTTCACCAAAAAAGAGACGCTGGAGCGGCTGTACCGGCTCGGCAGGGAGGCGGAGTGGGAAGAGTTCCGCGCTCCGCAGGGGCCGGCCTATTCCGTGCGGGTTCCTTTTAAGCCCCAGCCGCTAGGACCGCGACGGTTGGCATTGGCCGATCTGGTTTTGTATGAGTCGCGGGACCCTCTGGATGTGTGGATCGGACGGGGGATCCACTACCAGATGGGGGCGGGGGATCCACTTCCCCGCCGGGCCGCCCAGGACCCCGATCCCGGCAGCGACGCTTGGTTTGACCAGGCCCGTCAGACCGTGTTGCGAGACAGTAGCGGCGATCTGGTGCTGGAATTCCGGGGGATTCGCTATGGCCCGTTTCCGGGGCGGCAGTGGGAGATCCAGCTCCCTGATCCGCAGCAGCGGCAGGTGGTGCGGCTGTTTGTCATCCGCGGCAAGGTGTATTATTTGTCGGTCCAGGGGCAGCAGATAGCCCCGGAACATCAGGAAGTGCACCGGTTTTTCCAGTCGTTTTTCGTGCCGCAGCAGGACTAAGGCGTGGGCGGCGGAGGGGCCGCATAAGGGGTGGTCCGGGTCATGAGCGCTCCGGTGCGATCGTTGCCGGTGGTGGTGACGCAGGTATGGGACTGCGGCGGCGGCTGC
>FWWL01002111.1_pt1 | contig 43206 bp, 42 predicted proteins | sample 2228331 | NCBI WGS metagenome assembly FWWL01 (sample SAMEA103939775, study PRJEB20133) | metagenome | reverse complement strand
AAATCATGTCAAGTATTTTTTTAAAAATTAATCTGTTGACATTTTTATTCTTTTTTGTTAATATTTTTTTATGCAAAAGAGAAGCCTTTTGTTAAGAGCCTTCTATATAACGAAACTCTTAAGCAGGGTAATGCCCAATCGCATCCACTGGCGGGGTCCAATTATCCTCTGCCATCTTGTCACCGGGCACTGCAATTGTGTATGTGAGTCCTGTCTCTGGCGGGATAACAGTACAGATGACCTTACTCTGGATGAGATTAAAAAACTTTATCGCGATGCAAGGGAACTCGGATTTATTATGAATTTTATGTGGGGCGGAGAGCCCTTGATCAGGAAGGACTTTGGAGAGATTGTCAGGTTTTCAAAAGAGACAGGCTTTTTAAATGTAATAAATACCAACGGCTGGTTTCTTGAGGAGCGGGTTGATGAGATTGGTCCCTTTACAGATGCAATGATTCTTTCCCTTGACCATCCCTCAGAGAAACATGACGAAATCAGGGGCAGGAAGGGATTGTTTAAAAAATTAATAAAGGGAATTCATGTTACAAGAGAGAAATATCCTCACATAAAGTTAATGTTCAATTTTTTACTTACAAATAACAATAAAAATGCAATTGATGATTCTGTTAAACTTGCCGATGAATTGGGGGTCTCCTTCTATGTATGCCCCATGGAGATTGACCTTTTAAGGAGCGGGAAGATGGATGGAATTAAAATGCATTTAAAGGCGAGCAAGGAGGAAGAATCAGCGGTTGCAGAAAAATTGATTGATTATAAAAAACAGGGATACGCCGTGAATAATTCATATCTCTACCTGGAGAGCATCAAAAACGGGAAGCGCCCTTACCGCTGTCATTTTCCGAAGATGGTTCTCCAGGTTGGTCCCGAGGGAAATGTCATTGACTGTCGTGCCTGGGATAAGCCCATAGGCTGGGTGAGAGAACAGGGGCTCAAGGATATTTACTCACATCCGCGACTCAGAGAACTTGCAGGACCTGAAGGAGAGAATTGCAATAAGTGCAACAACCCAAACAGGATTGATATGTCTTACTTCTGGGAGTTGCGGATGGAGCCGGTCTATTCAATTGTCAGGATGTTTTTGAAAGAATAATGATAGATGAAAGAGACAGTTTTTTGTGGCGATGACCTCATTGAGGTAGAACTTCCTGATGATACAGCAATTATTTACCCTCCTCCTGCAATAAATCCAGAAAAATCACCGGAAGATCTGATAGAGGATGCACTTCATAATCCCATTAATTTTAAGCCGGTTGAAGAGATTCTCAGACCCCATTACAGGATAACCGTCGCCTTTGATGACCCCTGTCTCCCGTTACCTCCGATGAGGGAAGACCCGAGAGGACTGATTGCAGAAAATCTCCTTAAAAAATTCCTTAAAGCAGGAATTAAGGGGGGTAACATAAAGTTTATCTGTGCCAATGGATTGCACAGGAAATGGACAGAACGGGAACTGAGAGCAATTATCGGTAACAGAATCCCGAATGAATTCAGATATAACGAGGGGCTCCTCTGCCACGATGCAGAGGATAGAGAAAATATGGTCTTTCTTGGAAATACGGAGGCAGGGGAAAGGGTGGAGGTAAACAAGGCAGTGGTTGAATCTGATATTACATTCTATATAAATTTGAACTGGACGAGCATGAATGGTGGATGGAAGTCCATGGCTGTGGGGCTGGGGAGTTATGATTCAATAAAGTTCCATCATTCCCCTGAAATTCTTGAGAAGAGTTCGCTCCTTGACCCCCCATCATCTCAGATGCATGCATCAATAGAGAGGATGGGCAGGGTTATAAAAAGATATGCAAATGTCTTTCAGATAGAGTGTATAATTAATAATGAAATCTGGGATGATTCATACAAAAATCTGATTGACTTAAATCGTCCGCCATCACGATTTATGAGGTTTGCCCGATATGCTCCCTATCCTCTAAAACGGACATTGCGTTCCTTTTTGAGGAGCAATTATAAACTTATCGGGGTTTATGCAGGCGATGTAGATGCGGTTCATAAAAATACCCTCCGGTTATTATCCAGACAGGATGGCGTCCCTGTTGATAGACAGTATGACCTTGTGATTATCGGGTTACCAAACCTGAGTCCCTACAGCGCTTTTTCAGAAATTAATCCACTCCTTGTGATGAACCTTGCCCTCGGTTATGTTTTTAATTTTCACAGGGGGAAACCCTTTATCAAAGACAAAGGTGTTTTTATAATTCTTAACCCCTGCAGAAGAAAATTTCATCCGCGGCACCATCTGCCATACATAGAGTTTTTTGAAAGGGTCCTTAGAGAGACAAAGGATCCCATTGAAATGAGGAAGAACTTTGAGGAGAAATTTGCGAGAAGCCCGAGGTATATTGAGGCATATCGCTCATTATTTTCCTATCACGGCGCACACCCTTTCTTTGTGTGGTACTGGGGCGCAAGGGCATTGAAGCATCTCGGCAGGGTAATTATTGCGAATGTCAGAAGCCCTGAGGCAGTTGAGAGAATGGGCTTTGTTCCTGCAGGGAGTATGGCAGAGGCATTGACGAAAGCGGAGGAATTTCTGGGGAAGGATCATTCATGTGCGCTTCTGAAAATGCCTCCTATTTTTACCCTGGAGTATCATAATTGAAACGAGAGAGGTGGATAAATAACTTTTTCAAGAAGGCAATACATGGCAACAGGGTGAAAATCCTCAAAAACGGCAGCGAAGCCTTTCCTGTGATGTTTGAAGCAATAGAGAATGCAAAAGACACAATTCACCTTGAATTCTACAAGATTGTGAGCGACAGAACCGGCTGGGAGTTTGCCAGACGCCTCGTCAGGAAACAGGAGGAGGGATGTGCTGTAAGAATAATTTATGACTCAATCGGCTGTATTGACACAGAGGCAAGATATTTTGAGTATTTGAGGGCTGGTGGAGTAAAACTTCTTGAATTTCATCCGGTCTTTCCCTTCAGCGGTAAGCACTGGGGGTGGTGGCAGAGGGATCACAGAAAAATATTGATTGTGGATGGCAAAATTGGCTTTGTGGGAGGAATAAACCTCACTGATGAGTATGCAGGCGTAGAATCCGGAGGAGGCGGCTGGCGGGATACGGACATATTAATTGAGGGACCGGCTGTAAGGGAGTTACAGAAATTGTTCCTTTCCACATGGAGTCAAGAGACCGGGGAGGTTCTTGGCGGAGAGAGGTTTTTCCCGAGGATAGAATCAAAAGGAGATATTTCATTAAAAATAATTGGCTCAAAGGAAAGAAAGAATCGCAGGGCAATAAGAAAGGCATATCTTCAAGCCATTAAGAATGCAGAAAGAAGGATTTTAATCTCAAATGCCTATTTTGTCCCTGACAGAGGTATTATGAGGGCATTGAAGAATGCAAGGAAGCGGGGTGTGGAGATATACCTGATGTTGCCCCACAAGTCCGATGTAATACCGGTAAAATACGCAAGCAATTCTCTTTATTCTAAATTTTTGCGCTGGGGCATAAAGATATACGAATGGCAGGGCACGGTCCTCCACGCAAAAACCGCTGTTATTGATGGATTGTGGAGCACCATTGGTTCTTTCAATATTGACAGGCGGAGCATCACCCATAATCTTGAAGTAAATGTGGAGATTCTCAATGCTTATTTAGGGAGAGAGATGGAGGAGATGTTTTTTGAGGACCTGAAGAATTGTAGAGAGGTCTCTTATGAGGAATGGAAGGGAAGACCCATTAAACAGAAAATCTTTGAGAAGTTATTTTATCTCATCAGGCACTGGTTATAGGATTAATATGGTGGAAGTTCAAATATTATATTTATTGTATTCAGATATTTATAAAGGGCAATCACATTGACAATTTCAACAATCTCCGTTGGGTTGTAAATATTTTTTAAGGTCTCAAAAAGTTCTGAGGTTATCTCAGGCGGATTTGAGGATGCCTTTGCGGTAAATTCAAAAAGAACGCTCTCTTCTTCTTCATATTTTGAAAAGTCAAGTTTTTTTAAACTCTCTATTTCTGTTTGTCCAACATTTAATTTCTTGAGATTATTTATATGAGCCTCCGCAGAGGGCTGGCATTTATTTACGATTGATACAATGACCGCCATTTTCTCCTTTGTAATTTTATCTATTCTGCCTGATTCCATTATGCTTTTCTTTAATTGAAAGAGTGCCTTTGTAATATCTGGTTTCCGCACAATAACCCGATAGATCATTGGAATGTTACCGTAATATTCGTGCAGTTCTGCCAGCACCTTTTTTATCTCGGGGGTCGCCTTTTCTACAGTTATGGGGTCAATCTTTGCCATAATCTAATCCTTAAATTGCAATAATATTACTTTTAGAGATTAAATGCAAGAAAAAATTGAAGGATATTGGGGATGCCTATACCGAGACCCCATTGTGTGGAATTGAATTGGTCAAAAACTCTAAAGTTATTTTAATCCTGAGGCTTTACTCTGACATTTTTGTTTTGCGATAACACAGGAGTAAATTTTATTTGATTTACATGAATTTTTGTGATACCTTTTTGCAGAAGCGAGGTGTGAGATGTCCCTTTTAAGTAAGGTTGACCCTGAAATCTATTCTGCAATCCAGAAGGAGACGGAGAGACAGGAATTCGGGCTTGAACTTATTGCCTCTGAGAATTATGTGAGCGAAGCAGTGCTTGAGGCGATGGGGAATGTAATGACGAATAAGTATGCGGAGGGCTACCCGGGAAAGCGATACTATGGCGGGTGTGAATTCGTTGACATCGCTGAGCGCCTTGCGCAGGAGAGGGCAAAGGAATTGTTCAGGGCGGACTTTGTAAATGTCCAGCCTCACTCTGGGTCTCAGGCGAACATGGCTGTTTATTTTTCTGTGCTGGAGCCGGGCGATACATTCCTTGGAATGGATCTGAGCCATGGCGGACATCTCACCCACGGCAGCCCTGTTAATTTTTCAGGACGGCTCTATAAGGTTGTCCCCTATGGCGTGAGGAAATCAGACCACAGGATTGACATGGATATGGTTCGGGACCTTGCGAAAAAGCATAAACCAAAGCTTATTGTTATAGGCGCCAGTGCCTATCCGAGATCTATTGACTTTAAGCCATTCAGAGAGATTGCTGACGAGGTAGGTGCAAAACTCATGGCTGACATCGCCCATCCCGCCGGGCTTGTTGCAGTTGGCATTCATCCAAGTCCTGTACCTTACTGTGAGTTTGTCACAACGACAACGCACAAAACGCTGAGGGGACCACGGGGTGGGATGGTGATGGGAATGAAGGAGTATGAGAAGGTTTTAAACAGCAGAATTTTTCCCGGCAGTCAGGGTGGTCCGCTCATGCACATCATTGCAGCAAAGGCAGTCGCCTTGAAAGAGGCACTTGAGCCCGGGTTCAGGGAGTATCAGCACCAGATTGTTAAAAACAGTCAGACGCTGGCTCAGGAATTAATGAATCGTGGGTACCGGTTGATTTCCGGCGGAACGGATACCCATTTGATCCTCCTTGACCTTACGCCGCAGAACATAACGGGTAAAGAGGCTGAGGATGCCCTGGGCAGGGCAGGAATTACAGTGAATAAAAATACGATTCCATTTGAAACGAGGCCTCCTGCGATTGCCAGTGGCATAAGAATAGGAACTCCCGCGGTTACCACAAGGGGGATGAAGGAACCAGAGATGAAATTGATTGCTGAATTTATTGACTCCGCCTTGAAAAATTTGAAGAATGAGGATAAACTTTTAAAGATTAGATCTGATGTAGTGGAACTGTGCAAGAAGTTTCCAATTTACAGGGGGCGCCTGGTGAAGGATGGAGAGCAAAATAGGTGAATAAAAAATGAAATGTCCCTTCTGTTCAAATCTGACAAATAAGGTTATTGATTCCCGTCTCAGCAAGGAGGGTGATACAATCCGGCGGAGGCGCGTTTGCCTTGAGTGTGGAAAGCGCTTTACCACAAAGGAACGCCTTGAGGATGATCTTCCCATGATAATAAAGAAGGATGGCAGAAGGGAGCCCTTTGACAGACACAAGATTGTTACAGGAATCCAGATTGCCTGTAAGAAAAGGCCCATCGGTGTAAAAGAGATTGAGAAAATGGTGGATCGTATTGAAAAGAAGGTGATGGAACTCGGTGAGAAGGAGGTGCATTCAAGTTATATAGGAAATGAGATTATGAAGGAGTTGTATAAACTTGATCATGTTGCCTATGTTCGGTTTGCCTCTGTTTACAGGGAATTCAAGGATGTGAATGAATTCATGAATGAGTTAAAGAATCTGATGAGTTCAGAAAAAAAATAACCTCTATTCATGTCAGCAATAAATCATAGAACTATAATGAAATATGCCCTCACTCTTGCCCGGAGAGCCAGGAACAGAACTCTGCCCAATCCCCAGGTGGGTGCGGTAGTTGTTAAAGACGGGAAGATTGTGGGAGAAGGGTATCATAAAAAACCAGGGGGACCCCACGCAGAGGTTTATGCAATAAATTCTGCCGGGAGAAGAAGTAAGGGTGGTAGCCTCTATGTTACACTTGAGCCATGCCCTCATTATGGAAAAACCCCACCGTGCACAGATCTGATTATCAAAAGTGGTATAAAGAAGGTTTTCGTAAGTATGATTGATCCAAACCCTCTTGTAAGAGGGAGGGGTGTAGAAATTCTAAAAAGTCATGGAATTGATGTTGAGGTGGGAGTTCTTGAAGAGGAGGCAAGAGAGCTGAATGAGGTGTATATCAAGAATGTCACCAAAAAGATGCCCTATATTATTTTTAAATCAGCAATGACCCTTGATGGAAGGACCGCAACGAAAAGTGGCGATTCAAAATGGATAAGTTCTGATGCTTCCAGAAGCATTGTCCATCGTCTTCGCGCTGAAGTGGAGGGAGTTATGGTAGGAATTGGCACCGTTCTTAAGGATAATCCTTCCCTCACAACCCATGGAGTTAAGAACCACTGTCCCTGGAGAATTATTGTGGATTCAAGGTTAAGAATTCCATCTGATGCTAAGGTGCTGAATGATATGTTTAAGGATAGGACACTGGTGGTGACAACTTATGACGCACCGCGTCAAAAAATAAAACAACTTGAATCAAAGGGCATAAGGATAATTCAGGTAGATTCTAAAGGAAAAAGGGTAGATTTGAGGGCTATGCTCACAAAACTGTATGAATTAAACATTTACAGGTTGCTTGTGGAAGGTGGCGCTACACTTGCCGGAGGACTCTTGAAGGAGAAACTTATTGACAGGGTCATTTTTTTCATTGCACCCAGGATCATCGGATATGGCAGGGGCGTATTTGAGGGATTTGGAGTCAGTCGTATTAGAGATGCAAGGGAGATAAAGGATGTTATAATAAAAAAAATAGGCACTGATATAATGATAGATGGAAGACTCTAATATGTTTACAGGGATTATACAGTTTACAGGGAGGATTAAAAAGATTATACATAAGGGTATGGAGATGCAGATGGAGATTGAATCCTCAGGAGATATTTCACCATTAAAAATTGGTGACAGTATTGCAGTGGATGGCGTGTGCCTTACAGTTGTACAGAAGAGAACTAATAGTATAACAGTTGATGTGGCAAAGGAGACAGTTACAAGGACCACCCTCAAGAACCTGAGACCCGGCGATATTGTAAATCTGGAACTTCCGTTAACTCCCTCAACTCCTCTCGGTGGACATATAGTTCAGGGCCATGTAGACTGTGTTGGAAAAATTATTCAGAGAAGACCCGAGGGAAAGGGAGAGCGAATTACCATTGAGATTCCCTCTGAGTGGGATAAATATATTGTTGAGAAGGGCTCTATAGCAGTGGACGGAATGAGTTTAACTGTTGCAAAGAAATCCGGTAAAAGGATAGAGATTGCCATAATTCCCCATACATTAAAAACCACAAATATTTCTTTAAAAAGGACAGGCAGTTATGTTAATATAGAAGTTGATGTAATCAGCAAATATATTTATAATTTCCTTAAAAATACAGAGGTGTTAAGATAGTAAATGATGAATATCAAGAGAGTAGAAGAGGCAATAGAAGAAATTAAAAAGGGCAGGATGGTCATCCTCGTTGATGACGAAGACAGGGAAAATGAGGGCGACCTGTGTATGGCTGCGGAAAAGGTAACACCTGAGGCGATTGCATTCATGGCAACCTATGGCAGGGGATTAATATGCCTCTCTCTTACTGAGGATGTATTTAAGAAATTAAATATCAATATGATGGTTCCTGAGAACACGGCGCGTTTTGGAACAGCCTTTGGTGTCTCAATAGATGCGAGAGAGGGGATAACAACGGGAATTTCTGCCCATGACAGATGCAGGACAATTCTCACAGCAATCTCTGATACTGCAAAGCCATCTGACCTTGTGACGCCTGGACATGTATTTCCACTGAAGGCACGGAAGGGTGGTGTGCTTGTGAGAACGGGCCAGACTGAGGGTTCCGTTGACCTTGCCCGGCTTGCGGGGCTTAAACCTGCAGGGGTGATCTGCGAAATCATGAAGGACGACGGAACAATGGCTCGAATGCCGGACCTTGAAGTATTTGCAAGGAAGCATAACCTCAAGATTGTGACAATTGCTGACATAATTGCCTACAGGTTCAGAAAGGAAAAACTTGTGAGAAGAGTGGCTACCGCAAAGATTAATACAAAATATGGTGGTGAATTTATTGCCTGCGTTTACGAAAGTGATGTTGACACAAACCAGCACCTTGCACTTGTAAAGGGCGAATTCAGGGAGGATGAGGATGTTCTTGTTCGCGTTCATTCTGAATGTGTTACAGGGGATGTCTTCGGTTCAGACCGATGTGATTGCGGCGAGCAGTTAAAGAAATCCATGGAAATTATAAAAGAAAATGGGAAAGGTGTCATTCTGTATATGAGACAGGAGGGAAGGGGTATAGGGCTTGCCAATAAGATAAAGGCCTACGCCCTGCAGGATGAGGGGCTGGACACTGTTGAGGCAAATAAGGCACTGGGGTTTAAGCCAGATATGAGGGACTATGGAATAGGTGCGCAGATTCTGGTAGATCTCGGATTGAAGCGGCTCAGGATACTTACGAATAACCCAAAAAAGATTGTGGGACTTGAGGGCTATGGGCTGGAGATTGTGGACCGCATTCCAATTATGGTTAAGCCGACCCCAAAGAATTTTAATTATATCAAAACCAAGGTGGAAAAGATGGGGCATCTAATAAATATCAGCGAATTATCAAAGGATGATTCATCTGAAAAATAAAAAACAAAGAGGGCGGAGGTAAATATGCCGAAAATTAATGAAGGAAATCTTTCAGGAAAGGGGTTGAAAATTGCCATCATCCAGAGTAAATTCAACCATTTTATTACAGACAAACTCCTTGAGGGCGCTCTTGATGGACTGAAGAAATGTGGCGTCCTGGATGAAGACATTACTGTTTACAGGGTGCCCGGCGCCTTTGAAATACCATTTATTGCCCGACAGCTTGTGGATCTTGGTAGTTTTAACGCAATCATTGCTCTCGGCGCGTTAATCAGGGGAGAGACACCCCATTTTGATTATCTTGCGTCAGAGGTGACCAAGGGGCTTTCTTCTGTTGCAATGAAGTCAGGGGTACCTGTTGTCTTTGGAATTCTTACAACAGATGATGTCTCTCAGGCAATTGACAGAGCAGGTGCTAAGGGAGGCAATAAGGGCTATGAGGCAGCACTTACTGCAGTAGAACTTTCAACGCTGTTAAGGGCTCAAAAATGACTTCCAGAAGGAGCGGTGCCAGGATAGAGGCACTGAAAGCGCTTTATATGTCAGAGATAACAGGTGAGTATGATAAGAAAGAAATGTCTCCTTTTGCCTGCGAAATAGTTGACGGTATCAGGTTACATTTAAATGAGATTGATGAAAAGATTGAATCATTTTCAGAGAACTGGAAATTATTTCGGATGCCAATTATTGATAGATGTATACTGCGCATTGCCTGTTATGAGATACTCTATTGCCCTGAGATTCCAGGTAGTGTTACTATAAATGAAGCAGTTGAACTTGCAAAAAAATTTGGCGGGGAGGATTCTGGTGCATTTATTAATGGCGTTCTTGATCGTATAGCACATGAAACGGGTAAACTGCCTTCAAGGGATGACGATGAAGTTCAATTTTATAGATAAACTGCCAGAAAAGTCTGAGTCCCAGCTGTTTGTTGCCACACTCTTTGAGGATGAAAGACCGCCAAGGGGCCTTTCCGGGCTCCTTGACTGGCATCTGAATGGAAGAATATCGGGCTTTATACTTGATGATGTCTTTGCTGGAAGGTTCGGTGAAAAATTGCTATTCAGTGTTTATTCCCGTCTACCCTGGGAAAGGTATATGCTTGTGGGAATGGGAGTTCACAATGAAATTACACAGGAAAGATATAAGGAGATTTCAAATGTTATAATATCGTCAATTGCTGACATGAAATACGATTCTGTATGCTGTCAGGTGCCGGGATTTCATAGACTTAATTTTGAGTTCTCCAGGGCATTTGAATTATTCTTATCCATCCTTGAACAGCAGGAAATAAATATCCCTGACCTTAATATTATCTGGATTGAGGATTTAATTGAGTCCTGATACCTCAAAACGGCTTATAACTGCAGGAGTAGCAGTTCCTGTGCTCGTTGTATTTTTTTTACTGGGAGGAATCCCATTTTTTATACTTATTGTTTTTGTTGCCTCCGCCGGCATTCTTGAGATGGATGCCATCCTGAAAACCAGAGGTGTAGTACTTAATAAACCCTTGATGTTTATACTTACCATTGCTGTGCATATCTCTGCTTATGTGAACAGTAAATACTTTGAGAAGGATGCAGATATTATAATATACCTTGCGGTTTTATCTTTTACATGCGGAGTTATACTCCTTTTCCATCTTCTGAGCGGGGAAGCCTCAGACTCCATAAGAAAAACAGCCTTAACTCTTTATGCTCACCTTTACATAAATTTTCCCATGAGCACTGCAATTCTTCTGAGAAATTTTGCCATTGACAATATAAGAATAATGGATTTCAGTATTCATTCGGGCGACAAAGTCGGGACAATATTTTTGTTTTTCGTCATTGCAGTTACTTTTCTCTCTGATACAGGGGCATACTTTGTCGGCAGAAGATTTGGAAAAACCCCCCTTGCACCCAAAATCAGCCCGAAGAAATCGCTTGAGGGGGCAATTGGGGGCATTCTATCAGGTTGTGCAACAGCCCTTTTTATAAAGTTTCTTGATTCATCAATTTTTAAAATAATACCGGATTTTTCATATTTTCATACACTCATTCTCGGCGGACTCATCTGTATATCTGGAATTATGGGGGATCTCTTTGAATCAATGATGAAACGCGATGCGAACATTAAGGATGCAGGCGGATTGTTGCCAGGACATGGCGGAATACTGGATCGGCTTGATAGTTTAAATTTTACTATACCTGTGGCATATTTTTATGTTAAAATATTTTACAGTTTTTTCTAACGGTTATTGTTATGATAAATAAATTAAGAAAGGAGAAGAAAATGAAGAGATTAATTTTTGTGATTGCAACATGTGTATTTATCATTTCAGGCAGTTGTAGCAGGAAGGGTTCAAAGGCAACCGGTGTACCACAAGGGCAGGAATCGGGTGCGGTTGAAGTGATTTCGCTGGACGAAGAAATGAAGGAGAAACTTATAGATTACTTAAGGAAGGCGCTTAATGTTCCACAGCAGTATGATATGGAGTTGCTTGACCCTAGGGCATCCAGGGTTAAGGGCTTGAGCGTTGTTCCTGGGAAGGTTACCTTCCAGGGGAGGAGCCAGAATTTTGAAATTTATATATCCAATGACGGTAGATATGTGCTGGTTGGAAAATTGTATGACATTACCGGCTCACCATACGAAAAGAGAGACATGTCATCTGTGAATATGAATAAGGATGAGGTAAATTCAAAGGGACCCGATGATGCTCCTGTTACAATTGTTGAATATTCCGATTTTCAATGCCCCTATTGTTCCAGAGCATATCAGACGATAGAGAAGGAAGTGCTGAAAAAGTATAGCAAAAAGGTGCGATTTATCTTCAAGCACTTTCCTCTTGATTTTCACCCCTGGGCAATGAGTGCCGCAATTGCAGCAGAGTGTGCGGGTCTTCAGAAGAAAGAGTTATTCTGGAAGGTCTACTCTAATTTCTTTGAAAAGCAGACAGAGGTTAATCCTGATAATGTGAAATCAAAGGTAATTGAGTGGCTTTCAAAAGAGGACTTTGACAGAACTAAATTTGAGAAGTGTTACGATAACAAGGAGACAAAGGCAAAGGTTGAGAAGGACAGACAGGAAGGTATCTCCCTTGGCGTCAGTGGAACGCCTGCTTTCTTCGTGAACGGGATTTTCCTCAGTGGAGCAATGCCCGCACAGAAGTTTGAAGAGATTATTGAATACGAACTCAGCCAGCGCTCCTGAGTGATTCTCTGCTTAACCGCAGGCAAGCAATATTTTCTCAAGTTCAGGGGGGAGAGGGGCTTCAAGTATGAGATCCTCTTTTTCCAGAGGAATTTCTATTCTCCTTGCATGAAGGAAAAACCTGTCCTTGAGTTCCGGGAATTGTTTTTTTCCACCATAGAGCTCATCGCCCGCTACGGGAAAACCTAGGTATGAGAGGTGTGCCCGGATCTGGTGCGTTACCCCTGTATTTGTCTCCAGTTTTATGAGGGTGTAATCCCTGAAGTTCTCTACAGGCGTTATAATAGATTTTGAAAACCATGATTTCTTATGGGCTGGCTTATTGAGGGAGAAGCCCATTTTTTTACCAGCCACACCTTCGTGATAAAGGAAACCCTCTAATGAGCAATCCCTTTTCATAATACCGTGGACAAGGCACAGATATTCTTTCTTTATCTTTTTTTCTTCCCATTGCTTTCTTAAAAAATTATAGGCGCTCTGGGTTCTTGCAATTATGAGTACGCCCGATGCCCCTCTGTCCAGTCGGTGAACCAGCCCCAGGGACAGGCTCCCGGGATTTACAGATTGAATTTCCGGAAAAAGGGCAAGTGCTCCGTTAAGAACGGTATCCCTTTCATCTGGTTTAAGCGGATGGGAATGGATTCCGCCTGGCTTTGCAACCGCAATAATGTCGGGATTCTCAAATATTATATCTAATTTTATTTCATTGTTCGGGATTACCTTCCATTCAATCTGCCCGCTCTCATCTATTGTGACGACATCGTTTTCTCTTAGCATATAGCCCTTTTTTATTCTTCTCCCGTTGACAGTAACATATCCTGATTGAATAAGATAAATCGCCTTTTTTCTGGATAAATTCTTAAGATTCAGGCACAGGAATCTGTCAATCCGGAGGTTATCTTTTTTATTGATCAGGCGCATTTGGGGATAACTTATATTCTTTACAAGATAATTATTATATGTTATCATATAAAATTAATAAAGACCTATGAGCCTGATTGGAAGCTTGGAGGACCTCGGACTCGGGGAGATACTCCAGATTGTAAGTCTGAGCAGACGTTCAGGGGTATTATATCTTGCGAATCAGTCAAGAAAGGGTATGATTGTATTTAAAATGGGACAGGTTGTTTCAGCATCAACAAATGAAAAGAAACTGAACTTTGTGAATGAACTGGTGAAGAGAGGACTTATTACTCCTGAAGGAGTGAAGGAGAGTTTTGGAGAATGGAAGAAAGCAGGCGAGAAGAAGGCATATTCTAAATTTTTGCTTGAAAAGTTCAATATTCCACAGGCAGTTCTTGATGACATTAACAGGGGTGTGATTGAATCAATAATCTGGGGTTTTTTTGAATGGAATGGCGGAACATTTAATTTTGAACTCAAGGAAAATGAGGGTGAACTTGATGAGGTTCTCTCCTCACCACTTTTGAGCATAGTTGAGCCTGGCTTAAGTCCCCAGTTTCTTGCCATGGAGGGCACAAGAAGGGTTGATGAGTTAAAACGAGACAGAACCTCAGTTTCTGCTCCATCTGAAGATGGGAAGAAAATAGCCCGGGAATTACTCAAAGAATACAGTGAACCTATAATTGAAGAAAAAAAGGAAGAGCAAGTAGAAGCAAAAACTCTCCAGTTAAAAGAGGAGTATAAAGAGAGTTTGTCCCTTACTGATGTCCTTGATGAGGTCCGAACAGAATTGGAACAATCGGATAAACTTTTCCCGGAGATGGAGGAGACAAAAAGGGCTACATCAAGTCCGGGGATTGAGCTTTTAAAATCCATGCTTGCAGAATTAACAAATCCTGATACCACTCCGGAAATATCATTGCTTATACTTCGTTTTGCAAGCGAATTGATGAATCGTGCTGTTCTTCTTCTTGTCAAGAAGAACGAGGTATGCGGGCTCGGTGGATTTGGAATTGTTATGAAGGATAAAAACCCTGATTTAGCAGTAAGAGAAATAACCATCCCTTTAGATGAACCATCCATTTTTAGAGAGGTTGTTACTAAGAAATATCCTCTCAAGAAGCAACTGGAGATGGTAAAATGGAATAGATATTTTCTGGATAAACTTGGCGGTGGAACCCCTGTGGAGTCCTATGTTGCTCCTATTTTTGCGGTAGGCAGGGTTGCTGCCATAATTTATGGAGATAATCTTCCCGAGAAAAAGGAGATTGAAGATGTATCGGCGCTGGAAATCTTTTTGACGCAGGCAGGGCTTGCTATGGAAAAGGCGCTCTTAAGACGTAAACTTAATGAACTTAAGGGGAAGGACAGACAATGGGTGAGACAGTAATGGGAGAGGTATAGAATATGTCCTGGTGGGTTCTGATTGTTGAGGATTCTCCATCCACGCGTTCTTTTATTTCTCAGGCGCTTGCAGATATTGATGACATTCAGATTGTTGAATCAGGGACGGGCTTTGAAGCATTGAAGGTACTGCCGAGGTATAATTTTAATCTGATTCTGACAGATATCAATATGCCTGACATAAATGGTCTTGAGCTCATCAATTTTATCAGACAGAATCCAAACTACGCGAATACTCCACTCTTTATAATTTCTACAGAAAGCAGTGCCCAGGATAGAGAAAAGGGATTGAAACTGGGAGCAAACGAATATATAGTAAAGCCCTTTAATCCAGCAGACCTGCAGAAACTTGTGAAGAAATATCTGAAAATTCAGGAAAAGGAGCATGTATGATGGGGGAAAGTGGAAAACGTAGCAAAAGAGCATTTAATGAGTTCATCTCAGAGGCAGAAGAATTAATAGAAAAACTCCTTATTAATATTGGTGAGATGGAAAATCAGCTTCCTGGCGGTAAAATACACCCTGACCTTCTGAACGAGATTTTCCGTGGTGCTCATTCACTTAAGGGACTTGCTGGGATGTTTGGGTTAACCCAGATGTCCAAATTGAGCCATAATCTTGAAAGTCTCCTTGATAGTCTCCGCCTCGGTAAGGTTGCCCTCACAAAAAGGGTTTTTGATATTCTCCTTGAGGGAGCTGGCATCCTCCGCAAGCACCTTGAGAAATTGAATGCCGGAGGTTCAGAAACAGAGGACGAATTTAAGGACTTCATTTCCCGAATGGAGAAAGTACTTTCAGAAGGTGAGGTAAAAGAAGAGGCATCCATTCTGGATAAGGTTAATCTTGACAAGAATATCCTTGGTGTTCTTACGGAATACGAAGAACATCGTCTGAAGGAGAATATTAAGTCCGGAGCGAATATTTTTAAGATCTCTGCGGTCTTTGATCTCTCAAACTTTGACCAGGAACTTTCAAAACTAAATGAAAAACTAAAGTCGCTGGGTGAGATTATCACAACTTTACCAAGCGCAGGAACGCCAGGAGAGGCAGAGATTCGCTTTGACCTTATAGTGGGGTCGGAAAAAGACGAATCTGCTTTTAAGGATGCATTGAGGAATTTTGGTGTTACATTAACGTTATTAACTGGAGAGAAGAAAAGTAAGACAGTACCTGTTGAGAAGAGCACAACTGAGGAGACAACGGTGGAGCAGGCTCAGGGGCCTCAGGAAGAAATTATTTCAATTAAGAGCGTGAGCCAGACCGTTAGGGTGGACATTTCAAAACTTGATTACATTATGAACATTGTAGGTGAACTTGTCTTGAGCAAAACACAACTTTCCAGTATTGCCTCAAGGTTGAGAAATCAGGTAGGTTTTACAGGGATTGCGGCAGAGTTGTACAAGACGACGCGAGAACTTGAAAGAAAGTTAAATGAATTACGGCTCGGGGTGATGGGAATCAGAATGGTGCCGTTGAGGCAGGTCTTTGACAAACTTGTAAGGGCGGTGCGTAGAATTTCAAGTGCCACGGGTAAGGAGGTTTCAATAGAGATTTTTGGCTCTGATACAGAACTGGATAAGTTAATTATAGAGGAACTCGGAGACCCCCTTATGCATATCATCAGAAATTCTATTGACCACGGTATTGAAATGCCCGAGGAGAGAAAAAGAGCCGGAAAGCCGCAAAACGGAAAAATTATTCTGAACGGTTATCAGAAGGGAAACCATGTGGTCATTGAGGTAAGCGATGACGGAAGGGGGATTGACCCTGAAAAGGTTCTGAATAAGGCAAAGGAGAAAGGGCTTGTGAGCAAGGATGCAATTCTTACAAAACAGGAGATATATGAACTCCTCTTTACACCGGGCTTCAGCACGAAGGACACAGTGAGTGAAACATCAGGCAGGGGTGTTGGTCTTGATGTTGTCAAAAACAATATTTCAGCGCTGAGCGGAATGATTGATATTGAAAGCGAGCCAGGCAAGGGAACGAAATTTATACTTACATTACCAATTACGCTTGCAATTATACAGGCCCTTTTCGTTGGTGTCCAGAACCGTACATTTGCAATTCCATTAAGCTCTGTCCTTGAGAGTCTGGTTATTCAGAATAAGGATATCAAAACAGTTGAGAAAAAGAAGGTCATTCAACTGAGAGAATCAACCCTTCCTCTTTTGCACCTTGCGGAGATCTTTAACCTTGGTGCTTACAATGTCAATGGTGATAAATTTTTTGTTGTTGTGGTGGGGCTGGCTGAGAAACGATTGGGGCTCATGGTGGACCAGTTAATGGGTCAACAGGATATTGTAATTAAACCAATAGGGGAGGTCTTAAAAAATATCAGAGGAATTGCAGGAGCAACAGAACTTGGAACAAACCAGACAGTGCTGGTGCTTGATGTTGGTGCAATTCTGGATGAAGCATTGAAAATCAGGGAGGCTTGATTTGTACGAAGAATTTTATGGATTTAAAATAAAACCATTCAGCAAGACGCCTGATCCGAGATTTCTGTACAAAGGCAGGGCGCATGCAGAGGCTCTTGCGAGACTTGAATTAGCAGTTGAGGAGAGAGAGATTGCTTTGCTTACCGGGGATATTGGCTGTGGCAAGACCACAATCTCAAGGGCGTTAATTGATTCTATAGAGGAGACCTGTAAGCCTGTTGTCATTATCAACCCGAGGTTAACGCCCACACAACTCTTAAAAACAATAGCAAAGCGCCTGGGAATAGAAAAGATTCGTAATAACAGAAACGATCTGCTTGAGCAGTTGAGTGAAAGGATCTCTCAGATTGATGAAGGGGGAATTAACACAGTGATTATTATTGACGAAGCACAATTAATTCCATCGCCAGAGTCATTTGAAGAGTTACGGTTGCTTACAAATTTTCAATTGGATGAGAGAAATCTGCTGACATTAATCTTAATTGGACAGCCGGAATTAAAAGAAAAACTGAAAAGCAGATCCTGTGCTCCATTAATGCAACGGGTTGGTGTAAAATATCATATTAAGCCCCTTGATCAATCAGAGGTAAAGGAGTATCTCAATTTCAGAATGTCTGTTGCAGGAAGAAGGGAGGAGTTATTTACTGATTCAGCGATAGAGTTAATCTATAATCTGTCAAAGGGTGTGCCCCGCGAGATAAATACAATAGCCAACTACGCCCTTCTGGAGGGCTTCGGGAGGGAAGCAAAGGAGATAGATGCAGATATAATTCGCGATGTTGCCTCTGATATGGAGTTTGAACTGGTGTGATATGGATATTGTGAAAATCAGAAAAAAAGAGAAGGAGTGGAGAGAAAAGAGAAAAGGCGCAGTTGAACAGAAGACGGAACTCCCCACTGATGCAGGGATCACGCAGGGGACAGAGCAGACGGGGACAGTAACTGAGAGTAAAGTAAATGTGGATTTGAAGTCGGGGCAGAGCGTGGTAAGGGATGAAAGCCAGAAAGTGACGGTGGGAACTATGGAGACAGGGATAGATGAGCAGGTGCCTGAGAGCAGAGCAGAGGAGTTTGCTGAACCAGAAGAAATTTTTGAGGAGAGTAAAATTGTCTTTGAGATGCCCCACATTGAGGTTCTTGAGTTTGTTCTCGGAGATGAGGAATATGGAGTTTTGCTTGAGGATGTCCGTGAGATCATAAGAATGAAACCCATAACAGAGATTCCAAGGACCCCCGCCTTTGTTAAGGGTATTCTATCCCTGAGGGGTACGATGATACCGGTGATTGACTTGAAGATGCGACTCAAGTTAGGGGAGACACAGATAACTCAGATGACAAGAATCGTCATTATATCAGATGATACAAGATTTTTTGGGATTATTGTGGATAAAATAAATGGCGTTGTAAAAATCAGGGAGGATATGATTGAGCCAACTCCACCCACAATAAGTGCTGATGTTGCTGAGTTTATAAAAGGGCTTGGGAAGTATGGAGAGAAAATAGTTAGACTGCTTGATTTACACAAAATTTCAGTCTTTGAAGTGGGCAATGTTTAAATTTAAGGCGAAGGGATAAGGACAATGCAGGATGAACTTTTACAACTTGCAAGTTTTAAACTCGGGGGGGATAAATATGCAATAGATATAATGTGCATAAAAGAAATTACAAAGTTACAATCTATCAAGAGGGTGCCAAAAGCCCCGCCCTTTATAGAGGGCGTGATAAATCTTCGCGGGACAATAATTCCGATTCTGGATTTGAGGAAGAGATTTGATGTGCCTGCAATAACAGAAAGTAAAAAGAACAGGATATTTATTGTAACAATACTGAAAAAACTTGTCGGACTACTCGTTGATGAGGCTACAGAGGTTATCAGAATTTCACCAAAGGAGGTAAAACGTACGCCTGAATTTGCAAAGACGAAGGACTCACAATTTTTCAAGGGTGTCTTTGATAAAAATGGGGAATTGATTTTTATAATTGACCTTGACAGGATTCTTACATTAGAGGAAAGAACGGGACTTAATGAAATGAAGGCACAGGGGATTTGAAGAATATGGTTTAATATGAAAATATTTATTGAGTAAAAAAGGAGGTATATCGGTATGGCTGGTAATGAGGTGAAGTTCAGTTTACGGATAAAATTTATACTATTTGTTCTGTGGGGTATATTCATCCTGAGCGTAATCTACTCCGTGTTATACCTTATCAGGTCAAAAATAATAATGGAAACGGAACTATCAAAGCGGGGGGAATTGCTTGTTCAGACCCTCTCAAATAATGCGAAATTTGGTGTCCTTGCGGAAGACAAACAATTTCTTTTGCAGATAATTACAGGTGTCTTTGAAGACAGAGACGTTTCTTATGTGCTTATCTCCAATCCGGAAGGTAAATTGCTTGCAAGCAGGTTCAGGAATGCAGAGGCAGAGAGTGAACTGCAGAGGGTTTTTAGTTTGAGAAATCTTGATGAGACAGTGAAAATTTCCCTGCCAGGGGATGGAACGGTAATAAATCTCAACAGGAAGGTTATTATTCAGAGGGATGGATTGATGGGTGAAGGAAATAAGTCAGGGGGTGAGGCGAAGGATGAGATTAAAGGATATGTTCAACTGGGTATCAGTACCGCTACGCTTTCAAGAAGTTTCAGGAGATTGGTTGGAGTGGGTGTCCTGTTCTTTCTTTTTAACATGTTTGTGGGCACTCTAATCACTTATGTTTTCGCCAATAGATTTCTTGCTCCAATATCATTGATAACGAGCAAAACCCTTGATATCGCCAGGGGAGATCTTACACAGAAAGTGGTACTGGAGCGAGAGTCAAAGGATGAGGTTGGCATTCTTGCTGAGACATTTAACAGAATGTCAATAAATCTTAATGAGATGGTGAAAAGCATTCATAATTCATCGGAAAATGTAACAAGAGCAAGTAATATTGTTGCAACGAGTGCAAGGGAGGTTCTGGACGGCGCACATGCACAGGCGGCCATAATTGAGGACACATACAAATCAGTTGATGAAATCAATACAGCAATAAAGGGCATCGCAGATAATCTTGAGATACTCAGTAATTCAGCCGAGGAGAGTTCCTCTTCAATTTTAGAATTGAGTGCCTCTATTGAGGAAGTTGCTGAAAATATGGAGACCCTCTCCGCATCAGTGGAAGAAACAACATCTTCTGTTACAGAAATGGCAGCCTCAATTAAGCAGGTTGCAAACCATATAAATGAACTCTTTAAGTTGTCAGATAATACTGCCTCTGCAGTAAATCAAATGGATGCCGCAGTAAAACAGGTAGAAAAGAATACCCTTGATACAGCCCGGCTCTCGGAAGAAGCAATGAGGGATGCAGAAGAGGGGGTCGTTTCTGTGGAAAAGACAATAGAGGGAATCAACAAGATTTATGAGATTTCCGTTGAATCTGCGAAGGTGATTTCATCTCTTGGAGATAAGGCGCAGGAGATCGGGAATATTCTGAATGTCATTGATGATGTAGCCGAGGAGACGAATTTACTCGCCTTAAATGCAGCAATTATTGCAGCCCAGGCAGGAGAGCATGGCAGGGGTTTTGCTGTTGTTGCAGATGAGATAAAAGACCTTGCGGAAAGGACTGCTGCCTCTACAAAAGAGATTGCCCAGTTAATTCGCACTGTCCAGGAAGAGTCACAGAGGTCTGTGAAGATGGTTAATCTGGGGATGAAGACGGTGGAAGAGGGCGTGCGGCTGGCTCAGAGAGCAGGTGAAACGCTTAAAAAAATATATCAGAGTTCTCAGACAACAAGGATGATGAGCAATGAGATAGCAAAGGCAACGAGTGAGCAGGTGAAGGGAAACAGAATAATTACTGAATCAATAGAAAAAATGGTGACAATGATAGAGGAAATATCAAAGGCAACAGGTGAGCAGGCGCAGGGAAGTGAACAGATTATGAGGGCTGCACAGAAGATGCGTGATATCTCAATTCAGGTGAAAAATGCAATTCAGGAGCAAGCAAAGGGTAGCAAGCACATAACAAATGCTACGGAGAATATCAGGGATATGGTAAATTATATAAATAGTGCAACGCAGACCCAGCAGAAATCAACTGAACAGGTTGTCAAATCAATAGAAAACATTAAAAAGATCTCCCAGCAAACAATTGATAGTGTGTCAAAATTAGATAGGGCAGTTGCTTCGTTAACAGGGGCAGCGGAATCACTCCAGATGATTGTAAACAAGTTCAAGGTTTAGGAGGTAGAACATGATTGTCTTATGTCCTCACTGTAAAATTAAGGTAATGATTGATGATACAAAAATCAAACCGGAGGGTATAAAGGTTAGATGTGCAAAATGTAAGAATATATTCGGGGTGAAGAAAAAGGTTCCACCGCCGCCCACCCCTGAAAGGGTAAAGGTTTTAATTGCCCACGAAAGCGACGTCTTCAGGCAAAGTATAATGGATGTCATTCGCAAGGATGGATATGAGGTTATTGATGCCCCTGACGGGGCGAGGGCATTGCAGATGATTGAAGAGCATCTTCCTGCGGTAGCAGTTCTTGATGTGATGCTACCCAAGATGTTCGGATTTGAGATAGCAGATATCGTTAAAAAAAATGAAAAGTTGAAATCAATTAAAATTATCCTCATCGGAGATGTCTATGACAAAACGCGACTGAGAAGAGAGCCTCAGACATATTATGGAGCAGATGGATACATTGAAAAACCAATGGTTCTCAGTAATATATCACAGCTCTTGAAGAAGATCCTGGGATATAAGACAGTTCCTGTGCCAGCGCCTGAGAAGAAGACGCCGGTTCCACAGCCGCCCCCACAGGTTGTAGGGAGACCTCCGGGCATTCCTGAAATGGTCGGACTCTCTGAAGAGGAGAAGGCGGAACATGAAAAGGCGAGGCGGCTTGCCCGGCTGATTGTTTCAGACATTGCGCTCTACAATCCAAAACTCGTTGACGAAGGCATTAGAAATGGCACCTTTTATCAGATACTTGAAAAGGACATAAAGCAAGCGCACAAACTTTATAATGAGCGTGTCCCTGAACAGATAAGAAGCAAGACGAACTATCTTGAGGAAGCCTTTGAAGAATTTATATCCAACAGGAAGAAGTATTTACAATAATACTGACATGAAAGAGATGAAAGGAATTTTAGATAAATTTGATACACTTGACGAAGAAAGCCGGATAGAGTCACTCCTTCTGTTAAAAGGAGAGCCGATTAATGCCGGCTTTTTAAGTCTACTGAAGATGGGGTTGTCAGACCCGAGCTGGAGGGTTCGGAAGACAGCTCTTGAAATTGCCCTTTTGAGAAGGGATAACAATAGGATTCAAAAGCTGTTTATAGAAGGTCTCAGGTCACATGATAATGCAGGATTAAGAAATACATCAACAGAGGGATTAATTCAAATGGGAGAAAAGGTTCTCCATCTCCTTGAGAAGGCAGTCAGGGACCCCGACACAGATGTGAGGAAGATTATTATTGATATCCTAGGTGAAATTAAAAGCAGAAAATCTCTGAGGGTTGTGGCACAATTTTTGAAGGATAAAGATGAGAATGTCCGTTCGGCTGCAGCAGAAGCAATAGGGAAGATAGGTGATAAAAAGGGAATCCCGATACTTTTAAACACACTCAGGGGAAATGATAATTACCTCAAATTCACCGCCCTGGAAGCCCTTAGTTTTCTCGGAGAGAAATATGGAATACAGAATATAAGTCTTATTATTGAGTGCCTTAACAATTCCCTTCTTGGAAAAGCAGCGTATGATGCCCTGGGAAGGTCAAAAAATCTTGCATCGGTCAAATACCTGATAAAGGGGCTTTATGATCTTAGAAGGAGCTACAGGGAGTCAGCACTAATGGGGATTGTGAATCTCTATAACGATTTAAATAAGGAGGGAAGAGATATATTAATTAAGGAACTAAAAAAGAATGTTAATGAATACCTGAAGAATGAATTAATAAAATCCCTGCGGAGTTTTACTGCAAAAATTAAGATTTCCAGCGCAGCAGTGCTCTCATGGCTTAAAGTAAAAGAGTCGCTTCCAGTAATGGTTGAACTCTTAAAAGACGAGAGTATTTCTGAGAAGATTGAAGAACATATCTCTGGATTTGGATCTGTGATTACCTCTGATATCATAGGGATAATAAAAGAGGGCGATGAATTTACGATATCTGCCCTCTGCAGGGTTCTGGGCAGGATTGGCGATACAAAAGCGGAGGATACCCTCATTCAATTATTAAAGAGCGACAGCGATTTGGTCCGAATCGCAGCAACGGAGGCACTGGGGAAGGTTGGAACAGACAGAGCAATAAAGGAACTCTTTGAATTATTTACTCTTGATGACGATGCTCTTCATAATGTAGTAAGAAATGCCCTGAGAGAATTGAGTAATAAATACAGGGAAGAAATAAGAAAGTATTCTATTGAGTTAATCTCATCGCCAAATGTGAGTAAGCGTAAGAATGCAATTTATGTCCTGGGCTTTACCGGGGACAGAGGCGTGCTGGAATTAATAAATCTTGGATTAAAGGATGCTATACCTGAGGTGAGACAGGTGTCAGCAGAGGCGCTGGGAATGCTGGGATTTCAGGAATCCATTGAGCCCCTCTCTTATGCTCTTACAGATGAGGATTATAGAGTTCGCCTCTCAGCTATAAAATCGTTATCATCTATAAAGACGCCGAAAATCATTGATTCACTGAAGATTGCTTTACGGGATGAACATATATGGGTGCGCGTCTCTGCTGTGAAAGCCCTCTCAAAATTTGACATAAAGGTTGTTGAACCCTACCTTAATTTTGCCCTGATGGATGAGGCGCCTCCTGTTGTTATGGCAGCCCTTGAGAATTATAAGGGAATTAATAGCAGATATTATATCAAAGCAATCTCAAAGGTTATGACGCACAAAAATCCCGAAATAGTTAAAGAATGCATGAAGATTTTAAAGGAGATTCCTCCCCGATCAGCTATTAAAATATTAGAGGGTGCAACAGGTCATCCTGTCCCAGAGATTCGTCTTGAGATAATTCAATTTTTTAATGAGGTTTTTCCCAAGCAGATGAAAAAACTACAGAGAAAAATGTTAATGAATGAAAAAGACGAAAAGATAAGAGCATTTCTTCTTAATTTGAGATGATCCTGAAATGGTTGAGTTTGAAAACAAAACAAAATTAAGTGATGATGAATATAAGGAAATTTCAGAGTTTATACGCAATTATTGCGGCATAAACTATGATAGCAATTCAAAATTTATTCTGGAAAGACGCCTTCTGCCAAGATTAGAATTTCATCACCTCTCAACATTTAAGGAATATCTATTTTATATAAAGTATGATGCCAGGAGAGAGGAGGAACTTAATATAATTGCAGACATACTTACAACCAATGAAACCTATTTTTTCAGAGAGGAGTATCAACTGAAGGCATTTAAGGATGAAATACTTCCAGAATTAAAGAGCAGGAAGGCAAAAGAATTTCAGAATGAAATTCGTATCTGGAGTGCGGGATGCTCAACCGGAGAAGAACCATATACTATAGCCATGATTGTGCTTGAATCTGGCATTTTGAATGATACGCATATTGAAATTTTTGCAAGTGATATAAGTCAAAGGGTTCTGCAGGTTGCGAGAAAGGGAATTTATTCAAAATCATCATTCAGGGCTACAGATGAATTATACACAAAAAAATATTTTGACCAGATTGATGGAAAATACAAAATTAAGGACGAGGTGAAACGTCTTGTCAATTTCGGACATCTCAATCTGTTGGATACAGCAAGAGTTAGATTACTCAAGCCAATGGATGTTATATTCTGCAGGAATGTTATCATATATTTTGATCTTGAGTCCAAAAGGAAGGTTATTGATAATTTTTATGATAAACTGAATGATGGCGGCTATCTCCTCCTCGGGCATGCAGAATCATTGATGAATGTTTCAGCACGGTTCCAACTGTGCCATCTTAAAAATGATCTTGTTTATCAAAAACCAATCAAACATGCACATAAATGAAGGATGATAATCTAAAAGTAATTCGTGTTCTTGTCGTTGATGATTCTGCTTATAACAGGCGCACACTTACAGCCATGCTTGAATCCCATCCTTTGATAAAGGTCGTGGGGACAGCAGTAAATGGTGAAGATGGCATAAAGAAATTATTAAGTTTGAAACCAGATGTTGTAACGCTTGACCTTGAGATGCCTGAAATGAACGGATTTACATTTTTACGAATAGTTATGAATCAGGCTCCCCTTCCTGTAATAGTGGTAAGTTCACGACGGGAGGAGGCAAATGTCTTTAAGGCAATAGAACTGGGCGCCGTTGATTTCCTCGCAAAGCCCACTGATAGAATTTCTACTGAATTATATAACATCAAGGAGGATCTGATTAACAAGGTTCTTGCTGCAAAGATGGTTAACCTTTCAACATTAAAACGCCGTTTTGATCCCATTGCTGTGAAGATTGAAAAGGGTGAACTTCCTCCTTCACCAGCGGTAAAGGAGATGAGAGATGTATCTCCTGCTGATTCCCGTAAGGTTATAGGGGCGGTGGGAATCGGTGCTTCCACAGGTGGCCCCAGCGCTTTAATAAAGGTACTGTCTAAGATAAGTTATGACTTTTCCCATCCAATTCTTATAACTCAGCATATGCCGCCTGGATTTACCCGTGCCTTTGCTGAGCGACTGAACAGATATTCATATCTTAAAGTCAAAGAGGCAGAAAATAACGAACAACTGGTGGGGGGAATGGTTTACGTTGCTCCTGGCGGTTATAATATGTCTGTTCAATATGATAGTAATGGATTTAAAATAAGGCTTAAGAAAAGGACAGCGGATGATAAATATGTCCCTTCCGTAGACGTTTTATTCTCATCAATTGCGGAGACATTTGGTGAGCATTCAGCCGGGGTTATTTTAACCGGAATGGGAAATGATGGTAGAGTTGGCCTTCAGATGATTCGCGAATCCGGGGGATTGACGATAGCGGAATCAGAGGAGACGTCGGTTGTCTTTGGGATGCCACGGGAGGCAATAAAGAGTGGATATGTAAAGAAGGTTCTGGCAATAGATAAAGTCCCGGAGGAGATTAATGCCTGGGGGAGAGAACTTGACAATAAAAAACGCAATTCGGGAGGTTAATATGAAAATAGATATTGGTGAAACAGATAATGTCCGCTCGCAACTATTAATTGTCCCTGTATTTGAAGGAGAAACAGAGATTAAAGAGATAAAAAATAAAGGGCTTTCAGAATCTATTTCAAGGGTTTTAAAATCCGGCGTATTAAAGGGGAGGATTTTTGAGACGCTCTTTACAGTTACCGATTTGACTGAGCCGAAATATATCATATTTGCTGGGATGGGCAAGAAAGAGGGGGCAACGCTCCATGACCTCAGAAAGGTTGCGGGGGTTGTATCGAAAACCTGTGCTCCGAAGGGGATTGAAAAATATGGGGTTATGCTTCGTGGGAAATGGCCCAAAAAATTATTAGCGCCCATCTGGGTTGAAGGGTTACTTCATGGCGCTTACAGATATACGGAATTTAAGTCAGAAAAGGAAGAGAATGCATCCCATGAGATAAAGGAGATCCTTCTATACAATGTTAATGAAACTGAAAAGGATACCATCAGAAGTTTATGCAGCACCGCCAGCAATATATTAACCAGCGTTAACGCTTACAGGAATATTATAAATGCGCCACCAAATTATATGACGCCTGCAAAACTCGCGGATGTAGCAGTTGCAATGGCTCAAAAGAGAAAGATTAAATATAAAGTTTTTGGATTGAGAGAGATTGAAGAATTGAAGATGGGCGGAATAATTGCGGTATCAAAGGGCAGCAGAGAGGAGCCGCGATTTGTAGAACTTGATTATTCTCCGGATAAATACAGAAAGACAGTATGCCTGGTGGGCAAGGGAGTGACATTTGATAGCGGTGGAATTTCAATTAAGCCCTGGGATGGCATGGAAAAGATGAAATATGATATGGCTGGCGCCACTGCTGTGATTGGTGCAATGGATGTAATATCTCAGATGAGACCTGCTGTGAGGGTCATTGGTCTTGTGCCCATTGTTGAGAACCTTCCAGGTGGCTCTGCATACAAGCCAGGTGACATTCTAAAGATGTATAACGGGAAGACCGTTGAGGTAATCAGCACAGATGCTGAGGGTCGTTTGATCCTCGCCGATGCCCTTGCCTACGGATTAAGATATAAGCCGGACGCAATGATTGATATTGCCACTCTTACAGGTGCCTGTGTTATTGCCCTGGGGCATGAGGCAAGCGGAGTTCTCGGGAATGATGAAAAACTTATCAGAATTATAAAATCCGCAGGAGAAGAAACAGGGGAGAGGGTGTGGGAGTTGCCATTATGGAAGGAGTATGAGGAACTCATTAAAAGTGACCATGCTGATATGAAGAATGTCGGCGGTCGTGATGCAGGGACAATTCAGGGCGCTGTATTTCTTAAAAGATTCGTTGGTGATGTGCCGTGGGCACATATTGATATTGCAGGCACTGCCTGGTATGATAATGAGAAACCCTATGCATCCGCAGGAGCCACTGGCTGGGGCATACGATTATTATCAGCGGTGATAGAAAAATTTACATAATTATTTGGAAAATTTTATTGAAACTTGACATTGCTTCTTAAATTCGGTAATATTCTATCAGTGTGAAAAAAGTGACAATAAAGAAAGGAAGGTCACTAAAAACTAAAAAAAAGTCACAGAAAGATAAAATAAGCCCGGAGTTCTTCACTGCCCTCCTCAAGAATGCCCTTGATTTCACCGCTGTGCTTGATGCAGAAGGAGGGATAATTTTTCATACAGCCACTGTTAGAGGTTTTCTCGGTTACAGAGAGAATGAGTTAAAGGGCCATAACGTTTTTGATTTAATTCATCCCGATGATATTGAAGAGATTCGCCGTGCCTTTTATGAACTTGTTAAAGTTCCCGAGGGGATAGTTACAAGGGAGTTTCGCTTCAGGCACAAGAACGGAACCTACCGCTGGATTGAATCCACCGGGTATAATCTTCTGAGTGACCCTGTGGTGAAAGGAATCGTTGTAAATTCCAGGGATGTAGATGACCGCAGACGGGTTGAGGAATTATTAAGGGAGAGTGAAAAGAGATATAGAACGCTTGCAGAAGCATCACAGGATATGATATTTATTATTGACCGCAATGATAGAGTTGTTTATGCAAATACATGTGCTGGCAGGTGGTTTGAGGGTAAACCCGAGGATATAATTGGCAGGAACATGGCTGATTTGTTCCCGCAGGACCTGTATGAAAGACAGAAGAAAAATTTAGAGTTAGTATTTACTTCAGGTGAGCCCCTGTATGTTGAGAATGGTCTCAGATTTAATGATAAAGAAGCATTTATAAGTACCTGGCTTGTCCCGCTTAAGAACGAGAGGGGAGAAGTTCAATCAATTATGGGTGTATCAAGGGATATTACCGACAGAAAGAATGCAGAGGAGAAATTAAAGAGGAGCGAAGCACTCTTCCGGGGGTTGATTGAGAATACCCAGGAAATATTTACAATAATTAATGATAGAGGTGAGATGACATATCTCAGCCCATCAATAGAGAAGATAATGGGATTTAAGGCAGAGGAATTAACACACAGAAATGCCTTTGACTTTATTCATCCAGATGATGCGTGGATACTGGCAGATGCAATTAAAGAGGTTCTTGAAAAACCGGGTAAAATCGTCACAAGAGAGATAAGAATGAGGCATAAAGATGGATCCTTCAGATATATTGAGTCCACTGGTTATAATCTCCTTCATGACCCTGCAATCGGTGGAATTGTAGTAAATTCCAGAGATATCACGGAGCGCAAACAACTGGAGCAGGCACTCATAGAGAGTATGGATCGCTTCAGATTGATTTTTAAGCACTCTCCAGTGGGAATTTTTCATTATGATACTGATTTAAAGATAACAGATTTCAATGACAGATTTGTCAGTATTTTACAGTCAAGTGAGGAACGGCTGAAGGGCCTTGATATGAAGACATTACGAGATAAAAGCGTTCTTCCTGCCCTGCTTAAACCATTAAGCGGAGAGTATGGTTTTTACGAAGGTTTTTATTCAGCCACTACAAGCAATGCAAAATTATGGATTTCTATGCAGACAGCTCCATTGCGGGACATAACCGGGAAGGTGGTGGGCGGTATTGGTATTGTAGAGGATGTGACGGAGAAAAAGTTGCTTGAGCAACAGCTCTTTCAATCCCAGAAACTTGAAGCAGTGGGTCGGCTTGCAGGAGGGATTGCCCACGACTTTAACAACCTCCTGACCCTTATTATGCTTCACTGCGAGATGATTCTTAAAGAGCTTGAGGAGGACAGCGATGTTTCTGCTTCAATAAAGGAGATATACGATTCAGCCCAGCGTGCATCAAACCTTACTGCTCAACTCTTAAGTTTTGCAAGGCGTCAGGTCATTGAGCCAGTTGTCTTCAATGTAAATACCCTTATAAAGGGGATTAATAAAATGTTGAAGAGTTTAATGACCGAAAAGATTCATATAGAGACAATACTTGATGAGAACATTTATCCTGTTAAAGTTGATCCTGCCCAATTAGAACACGCAATAATAAATCTTGCAATCAATGCCAAGGATGCCATGCCAGATGGCGGAAAATTAATCATTGAGACGCAAAATGTTTTCCTGGATGAAAATTATGCCAGAACCCATTCTGAAGTGGTGCCCGGGAGATATGTGCTTATTGCAGTGAGCGATACCGGGGTTGGGATGGATGAGGAAATAAAATCAAAAATCTTTGAGCCATTTTTTACTACAAAGAAGGAGGGCAAAGGAACTGGATTGGGTCTTGCGAGCGTATATGGTTTTATAAAGCAGAGCGGAGGGCATATATGGGTTTACAGTGAACCAGGTAAGGGAACCACTTTTAAGATATATCTTCCTGCACACATGGAAGCAGTTGAAGAGACAAAAATTCCAAAGGAAGAACCAGAGAAATTGGACGGGACAGAAACAATTCTCCTTGCAGAGGATGAACCATCAATTCTTGATCTGATTGTAAAAATTCTAACTTCATATGGGTACAGGGTAATCCCTGCAAGGGATGGAATTGATGCACTGGAGAAGGCAGAGAAATTTGAAGGCAGGATAGACCTGCTTGTGACAGACCTCGTAATGCCCCGGCTCGGCGGTAAGGAATTGTATGAGAGATTAAAGCAAATACGACCCGAGACGAAAGTGCTCTTTATTTCGGGGTATACAGATAATGTGATAATTCATAATTTTATTGTTAAAGAGGGAATAAATTTCTTGCAGAAGCCATTCAGACCTATGGCGCTTCTTAAAAAAATTCGCCAGGTTCTTGAGGAAAAAAAGCCCTTCTGATAATATTTTCATAATGGTAATGGTGAAAATCTGCGGTATTACGCGGTCTGAGGACGCAATCTTTGCCTCTGATTGTGGTGCAGATGCCCTTGGTTTTGTTTTCTACAGTAATAGCCTGAGGTATATCTCTCCCGAGAGGGCATATTCAATTATTCAAAAACTGCCTTCATCAATTGAAAAGGTGGGGGTCTTTGTCAATGAAACACCCGATAGAATTAACAGCATTGTTGAAAGTGCAGGACTTACTGCTGTTCAGTTACATGGTGATGAGTTGCCGGAATTCGCAGAGGCGATAAAAGTCCCTGTTATTAAGGCAATCAGAATAAGGGATAAAAATGATATTAAAGTTATGGCGCAATATTCTGTATATTCTTTTTTACTTGATTCCTTTACACAAAATTATGGTGGCTCAGGAAAGAGATTTGACTGGAATATTGCTGTAGAGGCAAAGAAGTTCGGGAGGATAATTCTCTCCGGTGGGCTTACGCCCGAGAATGTTGCTGAGGCAATCAGGATTGTGGAGCCCTGGGGCGTTGATGTAAGCAGCGGAGTGGAAGTAAAGCCAGGGGTAAAGGACAGAGAGAAGGTGAGGGAATTTATAAAAAACGCAAAACTTAATCAGGGATACTTCTGAAGTTGAGATTGTTATTGCCGTCAGGTCAGACGGTGGACTCGGAACTTTTTCAGTAGCACATCCCGTATAATAAAAGATTGAAATCAAAGATAACAGGAAGTAAATAATTGATGTCTCCTTCATGAAGTGCAAGTTCTGTATTTTATCTTTATAGCATATTATTATGTGTCAAGATGGCGAGAATCAGGCGTTCCAGATTCATCCCGGGGGCCAGCCCATGACCCTTCCGCCGAGGAGGTGCATATGGAGATGAAATACGGTCTGCCCTGCTTCAGCGTTACAGTTTATCACTGTTCTAAATCCCCTCTCCGCAATCCCTTCCTTTCTTGCAAGGTTCCTCGCTACTGTAAAGAGATACCCGAGCAGTGACTCATCCTCTGTGTTCGCCTCCATCAGGGACGGTATGTGTTTTTTAGGGACAATAAGTATATGCGTCGGTGCCTGAGGGTTGATATCCCTGAAGGCGAAGACCCTTTCATCTTCGTAGACCATGTTGCTGTTTATCTCCCGGTTAATTATCCTGCAGAAAACACAGTTCTGTGCCATAACTACCTCCTTCAATTACCAGAATTTTATCCGCGAAAGAAACCTGTTCATTATGTCCTCTATACCTTCTGGTATATTATTTTTATCCTCTGCTGCCTCAAAGTATCCCCTTGCTTTTAAGAGACATAAATTATCCCTGTCCAGATCCAGCGTCGTGGTGAATTTTTCCTTTGAAGTTATTTTGAAATATTTTGAGTCATCTGCTTTGAGGGAGGATGGAAGATTATCAATATTTATCACCTCTGGAATGACCCTCCTTGCTTTAGCGAGATGGATTGAGTTTACTTTAAAGGTTCCCTGCATCATGGAGAGCCGAAATTTTAATGGCATCTCTTTATGGAATCTGATTGCTTTTTTGCAATTGTATTTTAATACAGGATGTAACTCCGCAATTTGTTTCCAGGAGTTGCCATTCCACTGATAAACTTTTAATGTGAGACCCTTTATATTAAAATCTTTTTTGTCTTCCTTATCTTCTTTTTTCTTGAGGAGGCTTCCTCGTGGTCTCAGAGGGACTCCAAAGCCATCTCCACGGGAGTATTCTATCAGGAGGTAATCCATTCCTTCTGTATATTTCCTATTAAAATCAACGTTGACCCATACTTCACTCTCTTTTTTAAAGAGGGATTTTTTCTGTCCCCAGAATTTTGAATCGCTTTCCCTTAAGTCATCTCCAACCATATTGCCTTTTGAATCCAGGGCAGTGTAAAGTTCCTGCAATGACTGAATTTTCAGGAAGTTTCCATCTATATCAAGAGCACCTTTTTTTATCTTTTTTGAGGTGCATTCAACTATAAGAGAATTTATGAAATACATCGCCCCTGAGGGTGAGACCAATTCAAGTAAAAAATTTTTATTATCCGCCGTTTCAAATATAATCTCCTCTACCCCTTCATTATGCTTGAGGTAATTGAATCCAAGAAATTCCTCCTGCGCAACGATTGTCTCTCCTGACTTAATAAAGACCTTCAGTCCATCTCCATATAATAAATCTGAAATCATAAAGGGATAGAAAATTATTATGTATTTAAACAGTTCCTTCAAAGGCACCCTTGAAGAGTTCAATTTTCTCCATGCCCCTTTCGTTATCTATGGAAACGACATCAAATCTGATGCCCGCGAATTTTCTTTTAGTTCTTGCAAGATAATTTAATGCAACGAGGGAGATCTGACGCTGTTTTCGAGGTGTCACAGATAGGAAGGGTGGACCATAGGAGAAATTATTTCTCGTCTTGACCTCTACAAAACAGAGGGTATCCTTTTCCATTGCGATGATGTCAATTTCTCCTGATTTGCATCTGTAGTTTCTTTCAATAATCTTATATCCTTGCTTCTCAAGAAATCTACAGGCGATTGATTCACCACTCGACCCTAATTCCCTTCTGTCCAAGTTCATACACCCTTGAGATTATAGACCTGACTCCCTGCTTTTGCAAATATTGTTTTTGAGGTGAAATGTATGATCTTTGTTTTTTCAGATAGTTTTTTCAATAATTTTGCGAATTCAATTATGCGCATCTCATCAGAGAAGATGAAGGGCTCGTCAAGAATAATGGGCAGGGGGTTGAACTCAATAATCTTCTCAAGCATTGTTAATTTTAAGCCAAAATAGATTGCCTCCTTTGACGATGGGGATAGTTCCTTCCATTCTAATTCCCTGCCGTCTTTTGTGATTGCGAAGATATTGTTATCCTCTTTCAGATGTAAAGCCTTATACATTCCTCCGGAGAGATTACTCAAATTACTATTCAATAACTCCTCTGTCATTCCAAGTATTTCTGGAGTGTTTTTCTTCATTGAGTCAGCGCTTAATTTTATTATATGCAGTAAGGGCGATTCGGAGGTTGCATGAAATGAAGGAGGGGGCACTTCAACAGTTTTTCTTATAGGTTGCCTTTTCTTCACAGATTCTCCCTTTCCTCCCCTGGGAGAGAGGGTGGCTCTCAGCCGTTCAATCTCCCGTCTTATCTCATTCGGGTCGTTTGAGAAACCGCCGGCCTCAAGTAATCGTTTATTATGCTCCTTTATCGTGTTTTCAAGTTCTTTCTTTTTGTTGAGCAAGCCTTCAAGGTTGTATTTTGCCTTCAGTGCCATCTTTTCCTCTTCAAGTCGTCTTTTCTCCTCCTTCAGCATTTTTATATTCTCAAGGGCATCAAGAAGTTCCTCGGAATCATTGACTTGTGCCTGCTGGAGGAGATTCTTCAGGAGGAGTGCTTCCACTTCATATTTTTTCTCAACTGTTTTCATTCTTTCCTGTGCTTCCTTGAGCCGTTTCTGTGCCTTTTTCTCTTTGTCCCTCCGGGACATTTCATTCCAGGCGCTGTAAAGCAAAAGCCCCCAGCCCGCAAGCCATATAATCGGGAAAAATTTTGTAATTGTGGTAACCATTGGATCCTCCGTTACCACAGTGAGAACAAATTGAGCAATCAAAAATGGAATTGCGGTGCTTATGCCTGCAATAAAGGTTTTTTCCTTATAGAAGGGAGTGCCTGTGTATTTTTGAAGTTCCTGCTTTGCATATTGTAATTCTTTCTGAAGTCCCAGGAGTTCCCTGTTTTTTGCCTCTTCCTGTTCCTTCAGCGACTTTACCTTTGCCTCAATACCTTCGGGCAGATTTTCTACCGCCTTTAGTTTATCAAGTTCTTTATCTATACTTGCGATCTTTTCATCTATTACCTTGACTTCCTTAAGTTTTGTTTCAATCTCAAAGACCTGAGATTCCAGACCATCAACCTGAAATTGAATCTTCTGTATCTCCTCAACCAGTATTAATTCCTCCTCAAGTTGTTCAATCCTCTTTTTTATTGCTTCTTCTTCGTTATAGTCTCCAGAGGAGTAATAAATTTTTTCACTGAGCTCATAATCATTATTGCTGTTTTGAAATAATTCATCTGATTCTGGAAGAGTGGATTCCTTCAGTGTTGTTGATAGTGGTTGTGCAGTTGGCCTTGTTCTTTCATATTCAAGGGACGAGGAGAGCAGGAGGTCTTTTAAGATATCACCGGATGGAAGCCCTAATGTGCTTATGAGATGGTCATGTATCCAGTCTGCCTCACGGGAGAGGGGTTCATACTTGCCTTCTCCTGTTGCTCTACTCAGGGTTGTGGATGCACTTGAGAAATCCTTAACAATTCTTAATGTATCAGCGCCAACTTTGAAGACAAGGCCTGCCCTGCATGGAGAGCCCACCGCATCCCAGGGGATGAATGTTCTCGCTTTTTCGTCGGCAAACTTTTTGTCAAGTATTGCCAGGATTGTTTCAAAAATGGTTGTTTTTCCACATTCGCTGGGACCAAAAAATACATTATATCCATCCTTTATTGTAAATTTCAGTGCTGAGTTAAATTTTCTTATGCCCTGGATGGCTAATTCAAGAATGTCCAATTAATGTACTCCGTAAAGTGATATTTCAGTTCTTCTTGTCCTCTGCGGCGGTAACTCCTTCTGTTTGTTCCTGAACTCCCTCTTCGGGTACGCTAATGATCCTTTTCTTTATTTTTGTACCTTTTCCAATTTTGTGTCTCAGATAATAGAGTTTAGCCCTTCTAACTCTTCCAGCATGAATTACCTCCACCTTCTCTAAAAGAGGGGAATGTAGTGGAAATATTCGCTCCACGCCAATTCCATAAGAGATTTTTCGAACAGTGAAGTTGGCATTTATGCCCCTTCCGCCCTTTTTTATAACTACGCCTTCAAAGACGTGGACTCGCTCCTTCTCACCCTCCTGTATGCGGAAATAGACCTTTACAGTGTCACCCACCTTAAATTCAGGCAATTCCTTTTTTAAATAATTTTCTTCTACTTCTTTAATTATATTCATTATTTTCCTCCCGTTCAGTTTTGAATCTTACTCTTCAACTCCTTTATAAATTCAACATCCTCCTCAGGAAGATAGGGCATTGCCTTCTCAATAATGTCAGGTCTTATGAGAAAGGTCTTTTCAAGCGCCGTTCTATGTCTCCATTTCTGAATCTCGGAATGGTTTCCTGAAAGAAGCACATCCGGCACCGTATATCCTCTAAATTCTCTTGGCCTTGTATATTGTGGAAAGTCAAGCAAAAATCCTGAGAATGATTCATGCTCTATGGACTCTTTCTTCCCCACGACGCCATCAATAAGACGAACAGTTGTTTCAAGGACAACAAGGGCTGCTGCCTCACCGCCATTTAATACATAGTCGCCAATGGAGATGGATTCGTCAACGAAATATTTTCTGACCCGCTCATCTACTCCCTCATACCTTCCGCAGATGAGGATTATCTGGTTATATTTTAACAGTTCCCTGGCTTTATTCTGGTTAAATTGATAACCATCGGGGCTGAGCAGAATCTTTCTCACAGGGATATTTTTTAATTCAATGCTCTCAATTGCAGATACAATTGGCTCAGGTTTCAGGACCATTCCACCACCACCACCGAAGGGAACATCATCCACACTTTTGTGCCTGTCAGTGGCAAAATCACGAATATTTGTAATCTTTACCTCTACTAAACCGTTTTTGATTGCTTTTCCAAGCAAACTTTCCTTAAGGGGTGACGAGAAATATCCAGGGAAGAGTGTAAGTATGTCAAATCTGATCCCCATTTTGATGCAGGCATATCTCAATAAAATTTATTGCATTCATTATTTTTCCAGCGTTGATTATAATTTTATAAAAATAAAACTATTCTATTATTTCAAGGTGTGTCTTTTTCTTTAGTTTCTGTGAGGCGGCACTGAGTATTGTTCTCATTGCCTTTGCTGTCTTTCCCTCCTTGCCTATAATTTTTCCGATATCCTCCTTTGCTACTCTGAGTTCAATCACTGATGTAGATTCACCTTCAACCTCTGAAATTTTTACTTCTTCTGGTTTGTCCACGATGGCTTTCACCACCTCTTCAATCAGACCTTTCAGAGAACTCATAGTCACACCTCCGAATTTAGTTGAGAAAATAAAAACATATCTCTTATGCCTCTTTCAAAATATTACTTTTCCTTGCTTTTCTGATTAAACTTAACACCGTTTCAGAGGGCTTTGCCCCCTTACTGCACCAGTAATCAATCCTTTCAAGATTCAGGTTAATAAGAGGTGGTTCTCTGTTCGGGTCATATTGCCCCACATTCTCAATGAATTTGCCATCCCGGGGTGCTCTCTTGTCAGCAACAACGACGCGGAATATGTCCCTGTTTTTTCTGCCAATTCTTCTCAACCGTATAACTACTGCCATTCAGTTTCCTCCTGTTTTTAATATAATAATATAATAAAAACGAAAAATAAAGTCAAATGAAAAGTCGTAATATTTTTAAAGACAAATCATAGAGCTTTCTGATAGAATAGTATTTATGCAGCCTGAATTTATAGGGCGATACAGGGTTATTGCCCAGATAGGCACGGGCGCAATGGCTTCAATATACCGCGCCAGTATGCAGAATCTTGGAAGGGATGTTGCGCTCAAGATTCTGCATACGCATCTGACTGAAAAGAAGGAGCATATCCAGAGATTTATCCGTGAAGCCCATGCACTGGCAAATCTACCGCATCCGAACATAGTTCAGATTTATGATTTTGGTGCGGAGGGTGATTTATATTATATTGTAAGCGAATTTGTAAATGGGAAAGACCTCTCGCAGATCTTATCTACCATAGATCCTTTGCCTGTTCCTGTGGCAACAATAGTTGTGCTTCAGTTACTGGAGGCAATTGATTATGCCCACCGGCATGGCATCATTCACCGGGACATAAAACTTGAGAATGTAATGATCGGGAGCGATGGAATTGTTAAACTCACTGACTTTGGAATTGCCCATATTTTTGAATGGGATAAAATGACCCTTCCGGGTGCTCTCATCGGGTCACCATATTACATGGCGCCTGAGATAATTGAGGGGAAGCCAGCGAAGGCAGAATCGGATATTTTCTCTGCCGGCGTTTTATTTTACCGACTTGTAACAGGGCGTTTTCCCTTTCCCGGCAATAACCCTGCTCAGGTGTTGAGAGCCATTCTGAAGGATGAACCCCAGCCTCCCCACAAGTTAGTCCAGCAGGTTGATAGGGATCTGAGCAGGCATATTCTGGAGTGTATTAATAAAAACCTGGATGAAAGGCCTGATGCAGGGGAACTTAGAGATGAATTACTGAAATATCTTGAGCCATTATCAATAAGGGATGTTCATCATGAATTGAGGGAGTTTTATCTGAAGCCAGGGGAATACTGGAAATTAAAAAATGAACAGTTTATCCAGTCGCTCACTGAAAATGCCAGGAAATTTATAAGTGTAAAGAATTATGGTTCAGCCATCGCTCTTCTTAATCGTGCAATATCTTCTGGTGCCGTCAGTAAAGAAGTAACGCGTCTGCTTAATACCGCCAAATTTAACAGGCGGATATGGGTTTATCCTGTGATTCTTCTTACCTCCCTTATTATACTTATTGGGGGAATCAAATTTCTTGAGCAGAAAAAAGAAGAGGATATAAAGGCGTCCATTTCTCCGGTTGTCATAAAGACGGAGAAAAGAGAGGAGGGGTTAGAGGAAAAAGAGGGAAGCAGGGAAGAAAAAACAGAGAAAGAACAGGACAAAAAGGAGATTGTAAAAAAGGAAACAAAGATGGCTGTGTCAAAGGAAAAATTAGAGATACCGGTTGAAAAGCCAGAGATAAAAACGGGGAAATTAAAAGTAAGAACAAATCCCTGGGCTGATGTTTATATTGATGGTAGATTTTATGGAAGGACTCCTTTTATTGATACTATTGAATTGCCCGAAGGAAAGCATATAATTGAGGTCAGGAACCCCTTTGCGGAAAAGGTGAGGAAGGAGATAATCATAGAAGGGGGGGAAGTTTATACTGAACATCTGACTCTTCCGTTGCTTCCTGGCTCAGTGGACATTATAATTAATGTGGAGGCACAGCTCTATATTGACGGCAGATTAATAGGAGAGGGGACAATTTTTCAAGATATTCCAGTAAGTCAGGGAAGGCATACAATAAAAATTGAAAGGAGGGGATACAGGCCAGTGGAAAAATCAATTGATATAGATGCAGCCCAATCACTCAGTTTAAAATTTGACCTTGTGAAGGAGTCCATAATTTGGAAAAATTGATTTTTTTATTTTTCCTCCTTCTCTCATTGAATTTACATCTCTGTGCCGATGACTTTCAGGATGGCGTTGAGGCATACAACAGGGGCGAATATATGAGCGCCATACAGCACTTTGAAGAATATCTTATAAAGAGCGATGAATTATCTCATAGACAGTTGCTTGCAAAGGCATACCTTGGCGCCTCTCAGTTCATACTTGGAAGGCATTCAGTGGCAACGGGCTGGTTTCTTTCAATACTTCAGGATAATTATGGATACGAACTGAATCCTGTCTATTTTCCTCCTGAAATTGTCGCTTTTTTTAATGAAGTGAAATTGACTGTCAGCCCCATAGTTTTTAAAAAGGAAGAGAGACATTTTTATCTGAATTTTTTGCCTTTTGGTGCAGGGCAGTTCCAGAATAAAGAATATGTTAAAGGTGCTCTTCTTGCTGGAGTTGAGGTCATTGCCCTTGCAGTCAATTTAGATACATATCTAAGGAGAAAAGCCATGGAAGAGGATGGAAGGTATCCTGAAGACAGGTTAGGGGAGGCAAGAAGATTACAGAATATTCAGATCATTTCAGGCGGGATTTTGATTGCTGGCTATATCTATGGGGTGATTGATGGCTCCTTGAATTATAGGAAAAAAGAGAGAGAAACAGGGCTTTCTTTTTTTGATCATGGCAGTTTTGTAAGTTTGACATATAGATTTTAATATCATGTTAATTCACTATTACTCTCAGAAATCTTCTTTTACCAACTTTGATGTTATAAGTTCCTGGCGCATCAATTTTATAGAATTCTGAGTCAATCTTTTTGCCATTCACCTCCACTGCGCCCTGTTTAATCAGCCGCTTCGCTTCAGACCTGCTTTTGACGAGATTTTCCTTTACAATGATGGTAATGAGTTCAAGGGGCCCATCCTTTGTTCCGGTTTCAACAACAGGAATTCTTTCCGGTATCTCTTTTTTACTGAAAACATTTCTGAAATGCTCTTCTGCCATTGAAGCCTTTTTCTCCCCATGGAATCGGAGCGTGATTTCGTATGCAAGTTTTTCCTTTGCCTCTTTAGGATTTATTCTACCCGAATCTGTATCTTCCTTTAATTTTTTTATCTCTTCAATGGGTCTTCTGCTGAGAAGTTCGTAGTATTTCCACATTAAATCATCGGAGATTGACATAAGTTTTCCGTAAATGTCTTCAGGTTTTTCATTAATTCCAATGTAATTATTTGCGCTCTTGCTCATCTTTATAACCCCGTCTGTCCCTACAAGGAGCGGAAGGGTCATAATAACCTGCGGTTCCATACCGAAGAACTCCTGCACTGCCCTGCCCATCAGGAGATTAAATTTTTGATCCGTTCCGCCAACCTCAATATCTGCCTTAAGGGCAACTGAATCGTAGCCCTGAAGAAGGGGATAAATAAATTCGTGAATATAAATTGGTTTTCCCTTTTTAAATCTACTGTTGAAATCGTCTCGTTCAAGCATTCTTGCAACTGTTTCAACACTACACAGACGAATTAAATCAGAGGGATTGAGTTTATCGAGCCATTCACTATTGAAGCGGATTTCTGTCTGCTCTTCCTTTAATATTTTAAAAATTTGCGACCTGTAGGTCTCTGCATTTTTCAGAACCTCTTCCCTTGTGAGCATAGGTCGTGTTGCCTTAGCTCCAGTTGGGTCACCGACCATCCCTGTGAAGTCACCAATGAGAAAGATGACTGTATGACCGCAGTCCTGAAATTGTCTTAATTTTTCCAGAAGCACTGTATGTCCGAGATGAAGGTCCGGTGCTGTAGGGTCAAATCCCGCTTTCACACGGAGGGGTCTTGAGATTTTTATGCTCTGTTCAAGTTTTCGTTTAAACTGGTCTTCGGGGATAATTTCAACAGTCCCGCGGCTCAGGACCTGAAGTTGTTTATTAAGGTCTCTCTCCAAATTTAATTCACAATGAATCTATATGTAATGGCTATTCTGCCTTTACAATGCAGTCAACGGGGCAGACAGCCACACATTTTGGTCCGCCTTCTTCTCCTGCACACTCTGTGCATTTCTGAGCGTCAATTATGTAAATCGGGTCACCTGCTGAAATTGCTCCGCGGGGGCATTCTGGTTCACAGACACCGCATGAAATGCACGTATCCAGAATCTTCATTGCCATATCAAGAACCTCCTAATTTATTCTCCATTCAGATTAACATCTAAAGATGTTTTAGTCAAATAAAAATTAAAAGTAATTTAACTACAGGGAAAACTTGCAAAATATCAATAGAGAGATATTGGACATTTAGATTTTATACTTACGGATTTTTAAATTACTGTTATCCCTGACCATCTGAATGGGGTATATTTTTTAATAAATGTCCCATTAAAATACTTTTTGAAACATAAGGTTATGTAATTATAATTCTATTGACATTTAAGATAAATTATGATAATTTTTCTTTTGCAAAAATGAAGAGAGGAGGTAGAGTATGTTACAACCAGATTATGAAAAGTTAAGTTCTTATCTTATTGAAACAGGTAAAATTTGTGAACAATTTGATTTTCTAAAAACATTTAGTTTAAGGTTGAATGAACTTAAAGCAAAGGTTGAAAATTCCGAAATTATGATTACCATTGTGGGTGAGTTTAATTCTGGAAAGTCCTCTCTCTGTAACTATCTCTTGGGGAATAATTTATTGCCGGTAGATGTTCTTCCGACAACCTCAACAATATGGGAGATAAGATTTTCCTCTAAAGAAGATAAAGTTGATATTATCTATAGTGATAGTTCCACTGAAGCAATAAAGGACTTTTCGTTATTAAAGGATAAAGATTTATCAAATGCAAAATTAGTTAAGGTTTATAGTTCCTCAGGTATTATTTCAAACAATGTAGTTATTGTAGATACCCCCGGCCTTTCGTCCAATATAGCCGAACACGAACAGATACTTCTGGATTATGTTCCCAATTCAGATGCCTTAATTCTTGCTGTAGATGCAAATCAGGGATTTACTAAAACATCCCTGAATTTTCTTAAAGCCGTTAATCCATTGAATAAAAGAATTTATTTGATCATTACCAAATCAGACACCAAGGTTCCAGGCGAGACCCAGGATTTGATTAAATATGCAAGAGAAAAACTGCCCATTAAGCCAGAAAAAGTAATTGCCACATCAACAAAGGATAAAAGTACAGAGGATTTTAAGTCATTGCTTTTTGATATAATCCATATAAAAAACGAAATAATTGCGGAGAATGTTAAAAAAGAACTTACAAATATCTGTAATGAGATCATTGATCTTTTGAACTTACAGTTATCTTCGTCAGAAATAGATGCTACAGAGATAGAGAGGAGGATAAAAGAGATAACATCGCAGAGAGACCGTCTCCGTGAAGAAGTGAGTAAAGAGATAGCCATCGTTCAGGAAAAGATCTCTGAAGCAGAAAAGGAAGCCGTTAATAATTTTGAAAGTTATATGCGAAAGGAAGTGGGGAGACTTGTTGATGTCGCCTTTAATAAAACAGAAGAACTTGAATCTGTTTTTGATGACTGTGTCAGGAATGCTATCAACCATGCTGTTCAATCCTATCAGGAAAGTGTAAAAGATACTTTGAAAGATATGAAATCAAATCTTGAAGATATATCTAAAAGAGTTGATATCGGGCGAATACCTGCTATAACGATAACAAAATTCATCATTGAAGGTGTTATCCTGGTAATTTTAGATTGGCTCATTCCAGCAGGACCGCTGGGCAAGGTCGGGAAGGTTCTTGAGAAGGGGCCCATTGATGCATTACTTGTGCGTTTAGGGATGAAACTTTCCGAAAAATGGCCTCGTGTAAAAGAATTCTGGGACACAATTTTAGGTCCCATCAGAGAGATTATCCAGAGTGGGGTAAGATGGCTGGCAAAATCCTTTGTTCAGAATAGAATAGAAAATGCCATTTCAGAAGCAACGAGGCTTTTTTATTCAGAGGTATCCAGTATATCAAAGGATATATATGAAAAATTAGAGAAAGGAATAAGGGAAGAGTTTTCAGAAAGGGAAAGGACAGTGATGGAAAGTCTTGAATCCCTCAGGAAGGAGAAGAGGGAGAGGTTATCTGAGTTTGACAGATATATAGAGAGTTTGAAAGGAGCAAGGGCAAATGTTGAAAATATGCTTAGAAACCTGTGAAAAGATAGTATGCATATCCTAAACATAAATTTACAATAATTTAATTAGGAGGTAGGAGTATGGAAAGGCAAAGGCTATTAAATTTGATTGAAGAATTACACAGATCTCAACCGGTAAAAACTATTGACCATGAGAAGGAAGAAAAAATTCATGAATTTATTTATGAAAAATTTATCCCCTTTGTTGACAGTTTAAATATTTACGAAGACGAGTATAAATTTTTCAAAGAAATAGACTCAAAATTTAAAATGTGGAAAAACATTATCAC
>FWWL01001462.1_pt1 | contig 43251 bp, 34 predicted proteins | sample 2228331 | NCBI WGS metagenome assembly FWWL01 (sample SAMEA103939775, study PRJEB20133) | metagenome | reverse complement strand
TCCGGAGGACGCCGCCCCCGAGGCTTCCCCGAGGAGGCGCGCACGGCCACCCCGCCCTTGGGGCGTTCCTCCGAAGGCAGCCCCTTTGGCTTCAACGCAGAGGGTTGGGCGAGCGCAGAACGCCCTCCAGCTTCTCCCAAGGGATCTTCACGACGAACGTGCCCTCGGCGTACGAGCCGACCGCGTAGGGCGAGAACACCCAGGAGATCCCGGCCGGCGTGGCCACGAAGCAAGACAGCTCGGCGGGGCCGAGGCTCTGCACGGGACCGGAGCCGCGCGCCCGCTTCACCTCGTTCAGCTCGGGAAGCAGGATCGCGGCGACGAAGTCCTGCTCCGAGACGCCCGGACGAAGGAGATCCTTCAGGGCCAGGCTCTTGCCGTCGGCCCCGAACACGAAGCCCTCGTGGTAGGTGTTCGGATGCGCGCCGCCGGCGTACTGGACTACCGTCAGCAGCACGCTGACCCGTCGCGCGGAGTTCAGGCTTACCGTGGGCTCGATGGTCAGCTCGAAGGGGTACTCCGGGATGGTGGGGTCGGTCCGACGCAGAGCCTCGATCTCGCGCACGGCTTGCACGAAGTCGCGGAGAAGCTCGTTGCAGCGGCGCTCGATGGCCCGGGACGCGGCCCGCTGCGCCGGAGAGCTTCCCAGCAGCGGCACGACGATCTTGACCTTGGCCCGCAGGCCGTGAGGGGGCTCTAGCCTCTTGAAGCGAACCGGATCCTCCGCGCCGTGGGTCAGAGCCGCGAGAGCGAGGAGCGCGATCAGGAGAGCCCTTCCCATGGCCCCATTGTGGTGCGAGCCGGTGGGAAAGCGATCAGGACCTCGCGATCGGTTCCATCTCCAGCCAGTTCGGCCCGATCTTCGCGTCGGCCTCCACGGGCACGCGCAGCTCCACCGCCTGCTCCATCGCCCTGCGGATCGGTTCGATCAGGTCCTCGTCGCCTTCGGGCATCTCGAACACCAGCTCGTCGTGCACCTGCAGCAGCAAGCGGGTTCGGCGCCCCTCCAGCAGACGGTCCACATCGATCATGGCCTTCTTGATCAGGTCGGCGGACGATCCTTGGATCGGCGCGTTCACGGCCTGGCGTTCGGCGGCCTGGCGCACGTTCCAGTTCGGCGCGTTGATCTCCGGGAAGTACCGGCGCCGGCCGAAGATCGTGCGGGTGAACCCCTTCTGGCGGGCCTCGGAGACCGTCTGCTCGACGAACCGGCGGACGCTGGGGAAGCGCTCGAAGTATTGGTCGATCAGCGCCTTGGCCTCGGCGGCGCTGATCACGCCGCCCATCTGTTGCGCCAGACCGAAGTTGGACACGCCGTACAGCACCGCGTAGTTCAGCAGTTTGGCCCGGTTGCGCTGGTCCTTGGTGACCGCCTCGACGGGCACGCCGAACGTGAGCGCCGCGGTGGCCGCGTGGATGTCCCGTCCCTCCTCGAACGCCCGGACCAAGTTCTCGTCGCCGCACAGGTGGGCGAGCAAGCGCAGCTCGATCTGCGAGTAGTCGAACGACACCAGGCGGGTTCCCTGCTCGGCCACGAACGCCCTGCGGATCTGGCGTCCCAGCTCGGTGCGCACGGGGATGTTCTGCAGGTTCGGATCGTTGCTGCTCAGCCTCCCCGTGGCGGCCACCGTCTGGTTGAACGTCGTGTGGATCCGTCCGTCCTCTGCCACCAGCTTCGGCAGCGTCTCGGCGTAGGTGGACCGCAGCTTGGTCAGCTCGCGCCAGGCGAGCACGTCGGCGACGATCTCGTGCTGGCCGGCCAGGTCCTGCAGCACCTCGACGCCGGTTGCCCAGCCGGTCTTGGTGCGCTTTCCCGGCAGCCCTAGCTTGTCGAACAGAACCTCGCCCAGCTGCTTGGGCGAGCCGATGTTGAACTTCTGCCCTGCAGCCTGATGGATGCGCTCCTCGGTCTGCTGGATCTGCACCGCCAGCGACTTGCTGAACTCGCGCAGCAGGTCGGTGTCCAGCCGGATTCCGGCCTGTTCCATCGAGGCGAGGATCGGGGTGAGCGGCTGTTCCAGGTCGCGCCAAACCTGCTCCTGCTCCTCGGCCTGGAGCCGACGGACCATCGGCTCCTCCAGCAGGTCCAGGGCGGCGGCCAGAGACGCAGGCTCCCGTTCGAAGCGCACCTCGAGATACCCCTCGGCGAGGTCCTCCAAGCGGTAGGCGCTGCGGTCGGAGTTCAGCACGTACCCTGCGAGGAGGGCGTCGAACCGTACGGGGGACTTGCACCCGGTGCGTCGGAAGAACGGCTTGGCGTCGTGCAGCCTGGCCCGCTCGGGGTGCTCGGCGACCAGCCGGTCGGTCCAGGCGGCGGGCACCTCGGCAACCCTGCCGCCGACCGCGACGAACGAACGCAGCCGCCGCTGGTCGAACATCGATTGCTGCTCGCCCTCCTCCACCCACAGCGCGGCGAAGGGGCCTTCCCCCACCAGCTCGCGCAGCTCGTCCTCGGTTCGAACCTCCCGACGCTCGACGGCGAGCGCCTCGTGCACCTCCTCAACCGAGGGCACTTCGGGAGCCTCGCCGTCCACGTACGGTGCCAGCACGGCTGGCAGGCGCCGCATCAGCGTGCGGAACTCGAACTCCTCCATCACGCGCAGCGCCTCCTTCAGGCGCTGGGGATCGATGCGGAACGGTCGGAAATCCACCTCGAGCGGCACGTTCCGATCGATCGTGGCGAGCCGCTTGTAGAAAAGCATCTTTTCCCGCACCGGGTCGATCTTCTTCTGGTACTTGGGCGGGAGCTCGCCGAACCGCTCCAGGATCTCCTCGGCGCTGCCGAAGCGCTGCACCAGCTCGGTGGCGCCCTTCTCGCCGATGCCTGGCACGCCGGGAATGTTGTCGCTGGAGTCCCCGGCGATGGCCTTGAAGTCCACGACCCGCTCCGGGCCGAAGCCATAGCGCTCGCGCACCTCGTCCGGGGTGTAGGTGCGCATCTCGCTGACCCCTTTGGTGGGCCGGACCACGGTGACCCAGTCGTCCACCAGCTGCAGGGCGTCGCCGTCTCCGGTGACCACGGTGGTGTGGTAGCCGTGCTCGCGGGCGATGCGCGTGACGGTGCCGATCACGTCGTCCGCCTCGTAGCCGGTCAGCTCGAGGGTGGGGATGCCCAAGGCCTGCACCACCCGACGGGCCTCGGGCAGCTGGAGCTGCAGCGCCTCCGGAGTCTCGCTGCGGGTGGCCTTATACTCCGCGTAGTCGGCGTGGCGGAACGTCTTGCCGGGCGCGTCGAACGCGACGAGGATCGAGTCCGGCCGCTGCCGTTCGAGGATCTGCACCAGCATGTTCAGGAAGCCGAACAGGGCGTTGGTGGGCTTGCCGGCGGCGGTGCTCAGCGGGGTGGTGCCGTAGTACGCTCGGAACAACAGGCTGTAGCCGTCGAGGATCACCAAGCGCTTGTCGGCCATGCGCCCAAGTTACCCCGGGGGCGTGAAATTGCCCGAGGCCCGGCAAGATGTTGGTACAATAAGACACCAGGAGGGGCGATGGTATTCAGGCCGGCCAAGGAGGCCCGGTCGTTTTCATCGAGAGGAAGCCAATGATCTATCGTCCTTTGCGCTACGAGCAGATGATGCGTGCGGCGGAGCACCTCGACGTCCGAGCGCGCCGCATGTCGACGGGGATGGGCGTCTTCACGGGCGAGAAGATGTTCGCCTTCCTCTACGGAGAGGACATCGGCCTGAAACTGTCGCCCGAGGATCTGAGCGAGGCGATGAAGCTTCCGGGCGCGGGGCCGGTGCAGCCCGACCCGAGCGCCGAGCCGATGCGGGAGTACGTCAAGCTGCCCAAGGAGATCCTGGACAACTTCGACCAGTTCCGCGCCTGGGTCGAGAAGAGCGCCAACTACGCGCGGCGGCGGATGAGCCACTGAGCGCGGGCGCCTGACTCCGCGGACCCTCCGGACGGATCCGGTTCGAAGGTATCCTAGATCGGTTCGTCCGAGGCGGATCCAACGTGCCCGATCAGCCCGTTTCCTTGGCCGTCGTCGCTGAGCCGGCAAAGACGCTGCTGGCCCCCCCTTCGGCACTGATGCGCGCGCTCGGGTCCCTCGGCACCCCCCAGGAGCAGGAGCAACCCATGTCCAACGGTCAGTTCGATGCGGACGTCATCGTCATCGGCGCGGGGCCCGGCGGCTACGTGGCGGCCATCCGCGCGGCCCAGCTCGGCGCGCAGGTGGTGTGCGTCGAAAAGGAGTACCTGGGCGGCACGTGCCTCAACTGGGGATGCATCCCCAGCAAGGCGATGATCGCCCCGGTCGAGCGGCTGCAGCACGTGCGGCACGCCGACGCCATGGGCATCCAGCTGCCCGGCGAGCCGCAGTTCGACTTCGCCAAGATGATGGCCCGCAAAGACAAGATCGTCCAGACGCTGCGCGGGGGCATCGGCAGCCTGTTCAAGAAGAACAAGATCCGCCACGTGGAGGGCTTCGCGCGCTTCGTGGACCCCCACACCATCGAGGTGGAGAAGGACGGCCAGAAGACGTGCCTCAGCGGCAAGAGCTTCATCTTGGCGATGGGATCGTCCGTGATCCGGCTGAACATCCCCGGCCTGGAGGGAGGTCGGGACGAGGGGGTCTGGACGTCCGACGATGCGGTGACCGCGCCGTTCGTGCCCGAGAGCATGCTCGTGCTGGGCGGCGGGGCCGTGGGCTGCGAGTTCTCCTACGTGTTCAACGGCCTGGGCACCAAGGTGACGCTGGTCGAGATGATGCCCAACCTGCTGCCGCTGATGGACACCGATCTGGGCACCGAGCTGGGTCGGGTGCTCGGCAAGCAGGGGATCAAGGTGAGGACCGGAGCGACCTTGGAGAAGGCCGAGAAGACCGCCAAAGGCTGGAAGTGCTTCGTGAAGAAGGGCACCGAGACCGAAGAGGTGGAGGTGCAGGTGGTGCTGCTCGGCGTCGGCCGCAAGGCCAACACCGAGGGGATGGATCTGGAAAAGATCGGGGTTCGGCTTCATCGGCGAGGCGTGGAGGTCGTCGACGACACCCTGCGCACGCACGTCCCCCACATCTACGCGATCGGCGACGTCACCGGCCGCATCCAGCTGGCGCACGTCGCCTCGGCCGAGGGAATCCTGGCGGCCACGAACGCCGCGACCGGCTCCAGCCGCAAGATGGACTACAAGTGCGTGCCGAACTGCGTGTACACCGTGCCCGAAGTGGCGTCGGTCGGTCTGACGCAGGCGGAGGCCGAGGCCCAAGGGTACGACGTGGCGGTCGGCAAGTTCCAGTTCCGCGCGCTCGGCAAGGCCATGGCCACGGGCGACGTGGACGGGTTCGTGAAGGTCGTCGCGGAGAAGAAGTACGGCGAGGTGCTCGGCGTGCACATGATCGGCTCGCACGTGACCGACATGATCCACGAGGGCGTGGTCGCTCTGAAGCTGGAGGCCACGCTGGAGTCGATGGCCGAGACGATCCACGCGCACCCGACGCTCTCCGAGGCGATGCTCGAGGCGTTCGAGGACGCGCTGGGGCACGCCATCCACAAGTGAGCCGCCGAGGCGGCTAGCCTCCCACCTGGCTCTTCAGCAGCTCCGGCGCCTTCTGGAGGGCCAGGTCGGCCGCCTGAGGGTTCTTCCCTCCGGCGGTCGCGAAATCGGGCCTGCCCCCGCCACCGCCGCCGGCCAGCTTGGCCACCTCGCGCACCAGGTTGCCGGCGTGCGCCCCGGCCTTCAGCGCGTCGGGACCGACCTTGCACACGAACGCCACCTTGCCGTCGCCTACGACCGCCACCAGGGCGACTCGGTCGGGGCGGTTCTCCACCAGCCGGTCGGCGGCCGCCGCCGCCTCCGCCTGCTCGCCACCGTCGATGCGCTGGGTGGCCAGCTCCACCGGCCCTACGGCTACCGTGGACGCGGACGCGCCCTTCAGCGACTGGGTCCGCAGCCGCTCCACCCGGCGCCGCTCCTCGCGCAGCGCCTCCAGGGTCTTCTCGATCGCCTGCACCAGCTCGCCCGCCGGCGCCTTCAACAGCGACGCGGCCTGCTGGATCGTGCGCTGCTGCGCCAGCACCCAGTCGTAGGCCCGCTCGCCGGTCACGGCCTCGATGCGCCGCACGCCGCTGGCCGCCGACCCCTCGGACACGATCTTGATCAGTCCGATCTCGCCCGTGCGGCCCACGTGGCAACCGCCGCACAGCTCCCGACTGAACCCCTCCACCTCAACCATCCGCACGCGCTCGCCGTACTTCTCGCCGAACAGCGCCATCGCGCCCTTGGCCCGCGCTTCGGCCAGAGGCAGGTCCTCGAACACGTTCACGGGCCGGTCCTCCCACACCTGGCGGTTGGCCAGGCGCTCGACGGCCTCGAGCTCCTCGGGGGTCATGGCTTGGCTGTGCGTGAAGTCGAAGCGCAGGTAGTCCGGGTGGACCAGCGACCCGGCTTGGGCGACGTGCGTGCCCAGAACCGTCCGCAGCGCCGCGTGCAGCAGGTGCGTGGCGGTGTGGTTCCGCGTGATGGCCCTCCGGCGGTCCTCGGGAACCTCGGCATGCACGACCCGACCGACGAGAGCGTCGCGGAGCAGCGCCGAGGCCTCCTCCTCGGGCAGGCCCTTGGGGTCGGGGCCGTCCTCCACCTCGACGTCGTGCCAAACGGTGCCGTCCACCTTCCAGGTGCGCAGGACCGCCAGCCGAAGGCCCTCGGCGGAGATCGTGCCCACGTCGGCGACCTGGCCTCCGCTCTCGGCGTAGAAGGGCGTCTCCTCCAGGGCCACGCGCAGGCGGCCCCTCGCCGCGCCCTGCTCGTCCAGGTCCGCCTCGGCCCGGACGACCCGGGACGCGTGCCGCAGCGTGCGGTACCCGACGAAGCGGGTGTCCCTGGGCGCGTCGTCCACCGCCACCGAGAGCTTTCGCGCCGTCCCCTCGGCGTACACCGCCTCCATGCCGTCCGAGGAGCGCGACCGGCGCTGGGCCTCCGCCATCGCCTGTTCGAACCCCGCCGTGTCCACCGACACACCGGCCTCCTCGCAGATCTCCCGCGTCACCTCCAGCGGGAAGCCGTAGGTGTCGTACAGGCGGAAGGCGGTTTCGCCGTCCAGCGTTCCGCCCTCGGGCAGGTCCCTCAGGTGCTCGGCGAGCATTTGGCTGCCTTGGGCCAGCGTGCGCCGGAACAGGCGCTCCTCGCTGAGCAAGGTGCGCACGATGGTCTCGCGGCGGTCGGCCAGCTCGGGATAGGCGTCGGCCATCGCTTCGGCAACGCCCTCGTACACCAGGTGGAAGAACGGCTCTTGGAACCCCAGCACGCGCTGGCCCTTGAGGACCGCGCGGCGGATGAGCCGCCGCAGCACGTAGCCCCGACCGGAGTTGCCGGGAAGGATCCCGTCGGCGATGCAGAACACCGCGGTGCGGATGTGGTCGGCGATGATCCGGGCGGCGGTGTCCTCGGGGCCGTCGCCGCCCCCGTAGCGGTAGCGTCCGCCGGCCGCCTCCTCCAGCTTGCGGAAGATCGGCTGGAACACGTCGGTGGCGTACACGCTGGCGTGCCCGGCCAGCACGGCGGCGGTTCGCTCCAGGCCCATGCCGGTGTCCACGCTCTGGAACGGCAGGGGGTCCATGCCCTCCTTCTCGTAGCCGTCCGCAGGGCGCTCGGGGTTGCGCAGCTTGCCCCGCCACTCGAACTGGATGAACACGTCGTTCCAGATCTCCAGCCACCGTCCGGCCTTCTCGTCGCGCAGGTAGTCGTCCCGGGTGTACGCGCCTTGGGGCGGGTCGCCCGCGCCCTCGACCCAGTAGAACATCTCGGTGTTGGGCCCGCAGGGGCCGGGGGGGCCGGAGCTGAACGCCCCCGCCGGCCAGTAGTTGGTCTCCTCGCCCAGGCGGAACACGCGCGCAGCCGGGTCGATGCCGACCGACCTCAGGTGCCGCGACCACAGCTCGAAGGCCTCGTCGTCCTCCTCGAACACGGTGAACGCCAGCCGCCGGGGGTCCAAGCCGAGCCACTCCGGCGACGTGAGGAACTCCCACGACAGCGCGATCGCCTCCTCCTTGAAGTAGTCGCCGAAGCTGAAGTTGCCCAGCATCTCGAAGAAGGTGAGGTGCGAGTGGTCTCCCACCGACTCGATGTCGCCGGTGCGCACGCACTTCTGGGCGGTGGTCAGGCGGCGGCACGAGGGCTCGGCCGCGCCGCGGAAGAACGGCTTGAACTGCACCATGCCGGCGCCGTTGAACAGCAGCGACTCGTCCAGCTTGCCGGTCACGTCGTAGGGGATGAGCGAACCCGAGGGGTAGCGCTGGTGGCCCTTGGACTCGAAGAACCGGAGGTATTTCTCGCGAAGCTCGCGCGCGGTCATGCCGATTCGGAAGGGTACCCGCCCGCCGGATCGCCGGTTTCGGACGGCACGTTCTCTTGCGAACCGGACGTTGGGTTATAATCCACCCAGCCCCCTTGGGAGGAGTCCGTTGGCTGGAGTCTCATTTCGCAACGTCACGAAGGTTTTTGGCAAAGACGTCAAGGCCGTCAACAACCTGACGCTCGACATCAGGGACCAGGAGTTCATGGTTCTGGTCGGGCCGTCCGGCTGCGGCAAGACCACCGCCCTGCGCATGATCGCCGGCCTGGAGGAGGCCACCGAGGGGGACATCCTCATCGGCGACGTCCGCGTCAACGACGTGCCTCCGAAGGATCGCGACATCGCGATGGTGTTCCAGAACTACGCGCTGTACCCGCACATGAACGTGTACGACAACATCGCGTTCGGTCTGCGGCTGCGCGAGCTGAAGGGCTTCGTGTGGCAGCTCACGCACTGGAACGAGGCCCGCGAGATCAAGAAGGACATCGACCGGCGCGTGCGCGAGACGGCGGCGATGCTCGGCATCGAGAGCTACCTCAACCGCAGGCCGAAGGAGCTTTCGGGCGGCCAGCGGCAGCGCGTGGCCCTGGGGCGGGCGATCGTCCGCAAGCCCAAGGTGTTCCTGATGGACGAGCCGCTGTCGAACCTCGACGCGAAGCTGCGCGTGCAGACGCGCGCCGAGCTCATCCGGCTGCACCGGTCGCTGGGGATCACCACCATCTACGTGACCCACGACCAGGTGGAGGCGATGACCATGGGCCAGCGCATCGCGATCATGCGCGACGGCGTGCTGCAGCAGTGCGACAAGCCGGAGGTGGTGTACCAGAAGCCGGCGAACCGCTTCGTGGCGGGATTCATCGGATCCCCGCCCATGAACTTCCTGGACGCGAAGGTGGTGGAGGAGGGCGGCCAGGTGATGGTGGACGCCGGCGAGATCAAGTTCCCCGTGGTCGGGAACGCCGCCGCCAAGGACGCCGTGGGCAAGGACGTTCTGCTCGGCATCCGCCCGGAGTCGATCTTCGACGCCAGCCTGGAGAGCCACGTGAAGCCGAACGACTTCAACACGTTCGTCGCCAAAGTGGACGTGCTGGAGCCGCTGGGTCACGAGTACGTCGCCTACCTCAAGTGCGGCAAGCACACGCTGCTGGCGTCGATCGAGACGGGCACGAGGATCGCGATCGATCAGGAGGCCCGCTTCGTGGTGAACCTGGAGCAGATCCATATCTTCGACAAGGAGACCGAGGTCGCGATCCGCTGAGCCGGCTCTTCCAGCCTCAGGCGCCTTGCAGTAGACTGCCTGCATGGATCCGGTTCTTTTCGAGGAAAGCGCCGTATCGACTCTGGACCAATCCCGGCGCCAACTTCTGAGGCATCTGAAAGGGGTCACGGAAGAGCAGATCGACTGGAAGCCCTACGCCGAGTGCAAGTCGATTCGAGAAACGATCGGGCACCTGATCGTCGACGATTTGGCGGCGGTGCACAGCCTGCAGACCGGCACGGAGCCGGACTACGCCTCGTTCGGGTCGCCCGAGGGGACGTTCCAAGAGCTGCTGCAACGCTTGGACCAGACGCATCGGGACGTGTTGGACGCCGTGGCCCAGGCTCTCCGCAAGTCGGGTGCCCGGGGGTCGATCTGCGTGTTCGGGCACTGGACCCACCCCTGCAACGCCATCGCGACGTTGGTGTCCGAGGACGCCTACCACGCGGGGCAGATCGCCTTCGTCCGGATGGCGACCGACCCGGGCTGGGACTACTACGCCACGGTGTATGGAGACTGAGCGCTTCGCCCGCGTGCGGGCCGTCTTCTTCGATCTGGACGACACGCTCTGCGGGTACTGGGACGCCGCCAAGGCCGGTCTGCGGCGAACGTTCGAGGCCATGCCCCTGCCGGGCCTCGACGCCGATCGGTCCGTGCTCGAGTGGGCCGCCGCCTTTCGAGAGTTCTGCCCCTCGCTGAAGCGCTCGGAGTGGTACGAGCGGTACCTGATCAACGGGCGGACCACCCGCGTCGAGCTGATGCGCCGCACGCTGCTGCGGGTGGGTGTCGACGACCCGGCGAGGGCCGAGGCCCTGGCGGACCGTTACGGTGCCGAGCGCAGGGCGGCCCTGCGGCTGTTCCCGGGCACTCGGGACGTGCTCGAGCAGCTGGCGGCGCGGTTTCCGTTGGGTCTGATCACCAACGGTCCGGCGGACGTGCAGCGCGAGGAGATCTCCGACCTGGAGCTGGAGCCTCTCTTTCGGTGGGTGTTCATCGAGGGCGAGCTGGGCTTCGGCAAGCCGGACGAGAGGGTGTTCCGGCTGGCGGAAGAGGCCTCCGGCTGCTCCGGCCCCGAGATCGCCTTCGTCGGCAACAGCTATCGGCACGACGTCAGCCCGGCCCTGCAGGCGGGATGGCGGACCGTATGGATCCGCAGGCCGAGCGACGTGCCGCCCAGCGCCGACCCTTCGGCGAAGCCCGAGGGCAAGCCGGACGGCGCCCCCGACGCGGACGCGGAGATCGCCGACCTGCGGGAGCTGCCGGCGCTGCTGCCCTAGAGCGCCGAGCCGCGCACCTCGTCCAGCGAGCGCGCCCCCTCCCTGTCCATGCGCTCCACCAGACCGTTCAGGATGCGGGCGACGGTCTTGGGTCCGCCGTACACCCATCCGGTGTACAGCTGGACCAGGTGCGCGCCGAGCGCGATCTTGCGCCAGGCGTCGTCGGCATCGAACACGCCGCCCACGCCGATCAGCGCCAGCCTGCCCGCGGCACCCCGCGCCAAGCGGGCCAAAGCGGCGTCCGCCAATGGCTGCAGGGGCTTTCCCGACAGGCCTCCCTCCAGGCCGGGGTCCCGGCTCAGCCCCGCCCGCGAGACGGTGGTGTTCGTGGCCACGATGCCGTCGAGCCCCTCGTCGAGAGCGATCTGGAGAACGGCGTCCAGACCGGCCTCTTCCAGATCCGGCGCCACCTTGACCAGCAGCGGCTTGCGGGGCTTCTGGGCGCGGATCGCCTGCAGGATCTCTCGCAGGGCCTCCGGCTCCTGGAGGCTCCTCAGGCCCGGCGTGTTCGGCGACGAAACGTTGACCACGAAGTAGGCGCCCAGCGGCGCGAGGGTGCGGTACAGCGCGGCGTACTCCTTCGGGGCATCCTGCAGGGGCGTATCGCGGTTCTTGCCGAGGTTGACTCCGATGGGCAGGTGCGGCCAGGACCCCTCGAGGCGGACGCGCAGCGCGTGCGCACCCGCGTTGTTGAAGCCCATGCGGTTGATCAGCGCGCGGTCCTTCGCCAGCCGGTGCAGGCGTGGCTTGGGGTTCCCGGCCTGCGGCCGCAGCGTGACGGTGCCCACCTCGCAGTGGCCGAAACCCAGCGCGTCCCACCACTCGACCGCCACGGCATCCTTGTCGAAGCCGGCGGCCAGTCCGATCGGGTTGGGGAACGCCACGCCGAACGCCTCCACGGCGAGACGGGGGTCCGCCGGAACCCGGCACTCGAACATCCCCGACCCGACCCAGGTGAGAGCGAGCTCGTGGGCGACCTCGGGGCTGAGCAGGAACGCGAGCGGCCGAACCAGCTTCTCGTACAAGTTCACGGCCCATTGTAGAACGGCGGGCTGCTCCCGCGGATTCCGGTAGACGCAGGGTAACCTGTTTCCGTGATCGCGCGACTCCGCGGGGAGCTGCTGGAGGTGGGAGACGGCGTGGTGGTCGTGGAGGCCGGCGGCGTCGGCTACGAGGTGATGGTGCCCGACAGCGTGCTGCTCGCCCTGCCGCCGGTCGGGGAGAGGGTGGACCTGACGATCCGCCAGGTTTTCCGAGAGGACGGGGTCGCGCTGTACGGGTTCGCGGAGCCGTTCGAGCGGCGTCTGTTCGACCTGTTGCTGGAGGTGAAGGGCTGCGGACCGAAGATCGGGCTGGCTCTCCTGGGTCAGCTGGGCGCGGACGCCGTGGCCGGCGCGATCCAGGCGCAGGACACCCGCGCCCTGTGCCGCGCGACCGGCGTCGGCCCGCGCCTGGCGGAGCGCATCGCCCTGGAGCTGCGCGACAAGATCCAAGAGGAGGCGCTGGCCCGCAAGGCGAGGACGGCCTCCCGCAGGCCCACTGCCGCCCCGGACGACGAGCTGGTGGACGCCCTGCTCAGCCTCGGGTACCGCAGGGCGGAGGCCGAGGCCGCCGCCGAGCAGGCGCGGGCCCAGGCTGAAGGCGTCGAGGAGCAGCTGAGGATCGCCCTGAGGAGCCTTGCCCGATGAGCCGCAACGCGGACCTGCAGCCAGAACCCCAACCGGGCGAGCTTCCGCTGGAGCAGTCGCTGCGTCCGCGGCGGTTGGCGGAATTCATCGGGCAGCAGCGGCTGAAGGACAACCTGGCGGTGTTCTTGGAGGCGGCTCGCCAACGGCGCGAGGCGCTCGACCACCTGCTGCTGTACGGCCCGCCCGGGCTGGGCAAGACCACGGTGGCGCACATCGTCGCCAACGAGCTGGGGGCGACGATCCACGTGACCAGCGGGCCGGCCATCGAGAGGCCGGGCGACCTGGTGGGCATCCTGACCAACCTCGACGACGGCGCCGTGCTGTTCATCGACGAGATCCACCGCCTGAGCCGCCCCGTGGAGGAGATCCTCTATCCCGCCATGGAGGACCGCAAGGTGGACATCCTGATCGGGAAGGGCCCGGCGGCCCGGTCAATCCGTCTGGACGTGCCCCCGTTCCCGGTGGTCGGCGCGACCACCCGACAGGGCCTCCTCACCGGGCCGCTCCGCGACCGTTTCGGCATCGTCCTGCATTTCGGGTTCTACGGCCCCGACGCGCTGCTGGCGATCATCCAGCGCTCCTCGCGGATCCTCGGCTACGCGATCGAGCAGGAGGGAGCCGAGGAGATCGCTCGGCGGTCCAGGGGTACTCCGCGCATCGCCAATCGGCTGCTGCGGCGGGTGCGCGACTTCGCGCAGGTCGCCGGGTCCGAGACGATCACCCTGGAGATCGCGCGCAGGGCTTTGGAGGCGCTGGAGGTGGACCACCTCGGCCTCGACCGTGTGGACAGGACTCTGCTGGAGGCGATGATCCGCAAGTACGGCGGCGGCCCGGTCGGACTCGACACGCTCGCGGCCAGCACGGGAGAGGACGCCGGCACCATCGAGGACGTGTACGAGCCGTACCTTCTGCAGCAGGGGCTTATCCAGCGAACCCCGAGGGGGCGCTGCGCCACGAGCCTGGCCTACCGGCACCTCGGGATCGCCGAGCCGAAGAGGGCGGAGGCCCCCGGGCTGTTCGACGAGTGACCGCTCAGTCGATCTTCAGCAGCCCCTCGTAGGCGTCGCGGGCGTAGTCGCGGTCGTCGGCCGCTAGCTCGTCGAACGGGGTCGGCTTGTCTTGGGGACGCAGGCCCTTCTGGTTCAGCCGATTCATCAGGCTCCAGTCGCGCTGCGGCCGGTCGGGTTCCTGGGCGGGCAGGTCGTATCGGGTGAGGTCGATCACCTTCCAGGGCGTGCGCTCGGTCCAGTCGCGCAGGATCGCCAAGCGCAGCCGGCGGTCCATGTGCCAGCGGATCTCCAGCTCGGCGTCGGACCCGAACACGCCGGTGCCTCGCTGGAGGAACCGGTAGGTCAGGCGGGAGTTGTCGGGGTGCTCGCGTCGGAACGCCTCTGCGAACTCTCCCATCGACACCACGCGCAGCCCGTCCCAACGGGAGGCCGCCTCGCGGAGGAACCGTTCGAACTCCGGGGTTCGGTCGCCGAACTGGCCGATCAGGGAGACCTCCCACGCGAGCGTGCACCAGCCGAAGCCGTTCAGCTGGAAACCGCGATCGAAGTGCGTCGAGGCGGTCTCCATCATCTCGAACAGGCCCTGAGCAATCGGCATGTTGCCTTGGTAGAGCGCCTCGATGGGCCCGATGCCCAGGCGGCTGTTGAAGCCGGGTCCCGTGCCGGCGCGGCGGGCCGCCAAGAAGTCCACCGTCCAGCCGTCCAGATTGAGGCAATCGACCTTGTCCTTCTCGCCTTGGGCCGGCTTCAGCGCGTGCTCGGCGGAGGGGTAGTAGGGGTAGGCGATCGAGCCGTCGCTGTCCCCTAGGTCGATCGCGTGCTGGCTCCACATGTGGCCTTGGCAGGCCCGCACGCCGTGCTTCTCGGCGAGCGTCCTGAGGTTCGCGGCCGAGAGGAACCCGGCGATCGCGAACCTCGGCCTGTACGCTCCCCCGACCCACTCGGCCAGGGCTGCCAGGCCGTCGGCGATGTCCCGATCGACCTCCTCGCGCGTGTTGTGCATGTTCGCGAAGAACCCGCCGATCGTCAGCGTCGGCTCGTCGCCCTTGTCGGCGTGGCACTCGAGAACGTAGTCGCGGATGGCGCGGTAGTTGTCGCGCGGGTCGGTCAGCGCCAGCGGACTGAACCCCCAGCCCACTTTGGCGCCGGGCGCGGCCCGAGCGATCGCCTCCCTGAGCTTGCGGACGTTCTCCAGCGTGTGCCAACGGCTCTCGTCCTCTCCGAGGTTCTTGCCGCGCCCCGCCTCGATCTGGTTCACACGGACCAGCAGGTTGATGGTCAGGAACCTGCCGCCGCTCACACCGTTCACCGGCTTGGGACGGCTCTGGGAGCCGGGGCTCGGCAGCCGCGAGCCCAGACCGAGAGTGAACGCCTGTCGGAAGAACTCGCGGCGGTTCATGGTTCTCGCAGCGGCAGCTCGATGCGGTGCCGGCCGGAGCCGAGCGTCAGGACCGGACCCGTTCCGGCTGGCACAGCCTTGCCGTTCAGGCGCACCGCGGAGGCGTCGGCGGGCAGCGGGAACTCGGCCTGCACGTTCGGCGGCACCGAGAGTTCCACCGTCAGCTTCTTGCCGCGCTTGCGCCAGGACACTCCTATCGGCCCGCGGATGCTGTCGTAGGAGGCCTCGACCCACGCCAGACCGCGAACCGGCAGAGGCTCGATCCGCACGCGTCGGAATCCCGGCTCGGCGGGCCGGATGCCCGCCACCGACTCGAACAGGAACTGGCCGACCGACCCGAACGCGTAGTGGTTGAACGAGTTCATGCCGGGGTCTTGGAACCCGCGGTCGGGCAGCCAGCCGTCCCACCGCTCCCAGATCGTCGTGGCGCCCAGCTTCACCGGCAGCAACCAGCTGGGGAACTCCTCCTGCAGCAGGACCTTCTGCGCGACGTCCTCCAGCCCGGCCTTCTGCAGCGCGGGAAGCAGGATCGGCGTGCCGATGAACCCGGTGGCGTTCTTGAACCCGTGCTTCGCCATCTCCTCTCGGAACTTCTCGGCGGTCTTCGCGCGCCGATCGTCCGGCACGAGGTCGAACGCGAACGCCAGTGCGTATCCGGTCTGGCTGCTCTCGACGATCGAGCCGTCCGGGGCGACGAACAGCTCTTGGAAGCGACGCTTCACGCGGTCGGCGCGCTCGGCCCACGCGCTCGCCTGCTCGGCGTGCCCGAGTTGCTGGTGCATCTCCGCGATCAGGCGCAGCATCTGGGCGTGGTAGGCGGTGCCGATCACCTCGGCCTTGGCTCCGCCTCCGAGGTTCAGCCAGTCCCCGTAGGCTCCGTAGCCGCGCACGCCGTCGTCGCTGCGCTGGGCCATGTATTCGGCGTACCTCTCGAAGGCGGGCAGGTACCTCTCGAGCACGCGTCGGTCGCCGTACACCCGGTGGATGCGCTCGGTGCAGACCAGCGCGGCGTCGCCCCAAGCGACGTTGCCCGTGCCCAGGTTCAGGTTCGGGGCGATGTCGGGGAAGGCGCCTTCGGCATCCTGCCCGTCGGTGATCAGGTCCTCCAGCCACTTGGCGAAGAACGGCGCCACGTCCATCATGAAGGCGGCGGTTCCCATGAAGAACTGGGCGTCTCCGGTCCAGCCGGCCCGTTCGTCGCGCTGCGGGCAGTCGGTGGGCACGTCCAGGTAGTTGCCCTTCTGGCCCCACAGGATGTTGTGCACCAGTTGGTTCACCAGCGGGTGGGAGCAACGGAATCGGCCGGTGGTGTCCAGATCCGAGTTCAGCACGACGCCCACCACGTCCGACGGCTTCGGGCGGTGCGTCAGGCCGGCGACCTCGACGTACCGGAAGCCGTGGAACGTGAACGCCGGCTCCAGCGTCTGCGGCCCTCCGGCCAGGATGAACTCGTCGACCGCGCGCGCCGCCCGCAGGTTGGTGGTGTAGACCGTTCGGTCGGGGTTGAGCATCTCGGCGTGCCGCAGACGCACGACCTGGCCCGGCTGGCCCTGCACCCGCAGCTGCACCCAGCCGACCATGTTCTGGCCGAGGTCGAACGTCCAGACGCCGGGTGCGACCTGCCAGCAGTCCTGCGCGGTGATCCGCTCCTGCCGCCGGATCGGCTCGCCGGGGTGGCACCGGAACACAGGGACGCCCGGAGAGTCCGCGACCTCGGGCGTTCGCCACGAACGGTCATCGTAGCCCCACCGGGTCCACTCGCCGAGATCGATCCGCGTGTCGGTGCGGGTTCCCATCAGCAGGTCGGCGTACTGCCTGGGGCCGGTGGAGGCCCTCCAGGTTCCGTCGGTGACCAGCCTGTCCTTGGAGCCGTCCTCGTACTCGATCTCCACCTGCACGAACAACTTCGGCGCGCCTCCGAACCAGCGGTCCTTGCCCGTGAAGCACAGGTAGCTGCCGAACCACCCCTCGGCGAGCTGCGCGCCGATCGCGTTCGGCCCCTCGCGGAGGAACGGCGTCACGTCGTAGGCCAGCGCGTACACCCGTTTGCGGAAATCGACGTAGCCGGGCATCAGCTCGTCGTCGTGGATGCGGCGGCCGTTGACCCACACCCGGTAGGTTCCGAGCGCCGAGACGAACGCCGTGGCCCGGGCGACGCGCTTCGGCAGGGTGAAGTCCTTGCGCAGGTGCACGGGCGGGCCGATTCGGTGGAAGGGCACCGGCGTCAGGCCGTACCACGGGTTTTCCCCGGTGGCCGGGCCCTCGGTGGCGGCGGCCCACTTCGAGTCGTCGAAGGAGGGCGTGAACCAGCCTTCCGGAAGCTTGTTCGACGCCTTCCACTCGCCGTTCGTGGCCACGGTCTTCAGCCCGCCGGGCGTGCGCAGCGCGAGGATCGCGGCCACCGCGCTGGGGCTCTTGGAGTAGTTGACCACCTCGATGGCGAGGGTGTGGAAGCCGCCCGCGATCGTGCCCAGGTCGATTTTGGTGACGGCCTTGTGGCTGTCTCCCAGCTGCACGAAGTTCCCGTCCAGATACACCCGGAAGGCGTCGTCGGCCGAGAGGTACAGGAAGCCGCGGCAGTCACCCTCGGCCACGAAGGTCCGCCGGAAGCCGAAGGTGCCCGCGCCCGCGTTCAACGGGTCGCCGCAACCGATCCAGAGGGCGCCCTTGAGCGCCGCGAGCTGGTCCTCCTCGGGGCCGGGGGCGGGCTTGGTGTCCAAGCCGATCCACTTGGCCTTGGCGTTTTCGGGCGCCAGGAGGCCCATGCCCCACGACGCCGCACGGCTCCATGGGCCTTCGCGGTCGGCCTCGTCCCAGACCTTCGCCTTCCAGTAGGCGCGCTCCGCCATGCCTAGGGGCTTTCCTCCGTAGAGGATGTGCGCCGTCTCGTGCGACGCGACCTTGCCGGAGTCCCAGAGGTCGAACTCCCCTTGGGCCAGCTTGGTCTCGGAGCTGGCGACGACGATCCGGTAGGCGGTCTGGCGGCGGTCGCGGCTGTCCGGCGGCGTAGCCTCCAGTCGGAACGACAGGCGGGGCTGGGCTTCCTCGATGCCCAGCGGCTCGCGGCGGTACTCGCAGCGCAGGTCGATCGGAGTGAGATGCATCGGTGCGTTCTCCAGTGCCAGGACGGCTAGGATCGGAATCATGGTTTCGGGGAGGCGTAGACGAAGTCGGCGATTCCGCGGGAGACCTCTCCCTCTCGGCCGACCATCACGACGGTGAGCACCGGCTCGCCGGTGCGCTCGCGGATTCTGCCGTTGATGCCGAGGCCGTACATCGCGTGTCCCGAGCCGGCCAGGATCACCATGACCGCGCGGGGGCTGCGGCGCCACCGTTCCATGGCCTTCAGAGCCGTGTCCGCCATGCCGACGTCCCACAGCACCTGGGCGGCGTAGATGTTCTCGCCCTGCGCCCCGGTGACCGGGTGCCCGCCCATCATGGCCTCGAACAGGGTGCGGTGCTCCTTCCACCCCAAGTCGATCCGCTCGGGCAGCTGCGCCCGCTGGTCGGGCTGGAGGGCCTGCAGGCCGCCCCGTCCAACAGCCCGCACCCATTCGCGAGGAACGTTCAGGGCGACCATCGGGAGCCGGTTGCGGCGCACCGCCTCGAACACGGGCCGGTACAGGGCGAAGTCGAAGCCCCACTGGGTCTTCCACTCCGACTCTTGGATGAACTCCTCCTCGGTCTTCCAGCCCAACGTCCAGGGGTTCAGGCGGTCTTGCACCGGGCGGGTGAACATCTCCAGGCCGACGATCACCTGCCTGCCGGCCTTCGCCAAGGCTTCGATCACCTCGGCCTGAAAGCGGTGGTGGGCCGCGTCGTCGTGCGACTCGCCGAGGATCACGAACCGCGTGCCGTCGGCCGCCCGCACGATGGCCTCCAGCCCCACCGCCTTGCCGGATGAAGTTTCGACGATCTGCCCGGCCTCCACGCGAACCGCGCCCGGCGGGCCGATCGGCAGGCGGAGCGGGTTGGGCGCATCCTGCGGCAGCGAGGCGGCGACGAGCATCGGCAGGCCGAACATGGCCCAGTATCCCATACGCGCCGGCCTCTGGGAAGGGGTAGCCTTCCGCAGGGATGACGCTCGCGGTTCGGTGGCTGGCCCTGTTGGCTGTGCTCGGTTCGGCCTGCGCGCGTCCCGGACAGCCGTCGGGCTCCGCTCCCGCCCGCGCCGGTTCGGCCGAGTACCAGAGGCTCCAGGAGTTGGCCTTTGGCTTCGGTGCGGTCACCTCCCTGCTCGTGGACTGCGTGGAGTCGGCCGACGCGGCGATCCGGCTGGCGAAAGGCAAGCCCGCGACGACCACCGCTCTGCAGGACCTGAGGGCACTGCTGGACGACGCCGGGCGAACGCTCGCGGAGCACGCGGACGACCCGCCGCCGCCCGACGAGATTGAGCGGGCAGATGGCGGAGTTCGCGGCGCGCTGGACCGAGCGCTGGAGGCGCTGGAAGACGCGGCAGCCAACTTGGAGGAGGCTCGAAACCAGGTGCTCGACCTGCAGGAGGTGGCGCCGCCGAGCCTTTCGGACGCGTTGGAGGACCTCCGGCAACGGATCGAGGGGTGCCTCACCGAGCTGACGGACCTCCGCGACCAGGTTCAGCCGTCCCCGCAGGCTCCCGGGGAGTAGCGCCTCGGAACGGTTCAGGGCCGCACGGCAAACGGCCAGTTGGCCATGGCCGCCTTGCCCTTGCCATCGCGCACCACCATGTAGAGGCGGTACCGACCGGGGTCGCGCGGGGCCTTCAGCCGCACAGAGGAGCCCTGCGCATCGTCGGCCTCGGTCGGCACCGGCTCGTCGAACTTGGCGTCGGCCCGGTCCGGAAGGACGAACCAGCGGAAGTCGAGGCGATCCCGGTCCGGCTCGGACGCGGACACCCGCGCCGAGATCGGCGCTCCGGGCGCTAGTTCCTGCCCGGAGGCGTCGCACTCCGCCCCCAGGATCCTCGGCGCACGGTTGGCGGGGGGCTTGCCCGTCCACGCGGCGGTCATCGCGTCGACGGCCCCGAGCATCTCCCCCGACGGCAGCACCATGCCGAACCACGTCGGCGTCCCCTCGGGCTTGTGGCCCCAGAGGAACGCGTACGACCCCAGGCACCTTCCCTTGGCCCTCTCGACGGCTTCCCGGTACCCGGCGGCGTACCGTTCGGCCTTTTCGGTGGAGTTCGCCTCGACCGCCTCGCCATAGGGCGTCTTGGGGGACTCCCAAGGCCCCGTCGGGCCGAACTCGGTGACCACGTAGGGCTTGGTCCAGCCTGCTTTGGCGAGGCGCGCCGGCAGACTCTGCAACCCCCCGTACGAGTTCACGCCGAGGATGTCGATGTCGGGCGCGTGCTTGCGGATCGCCGCGATCTTCGCGTCGTCGATCTCCGCCACCACGGTCATCGTCGGGTGGTTCGGGTCCAGGCGCTTGACGGTGCGGGCGATGTCGCCTACGGCCTTCCAGACCAGCTCGGGGTCGGCGCCGTTCTCCATCTCGTTTCCGAGTCCCCACATCAGCAGGGCGGGGTGATCCCTGTAGCGGAGGACGTCCCGCTCCACGCGGCGCAACTGATCCGCCACCTGCTCCGGGTTCGCATAGTCGAACCCGTGCTCCCGGTGGCCCAGCCAGATGCCGATGGTGACCGTCATGCCAAGGCGGTGCGCCTGGTCCAGAAGAGCGAACTGGTTGTCCGCTCCCCACGTCCGGACGCTGTTGGCGCCCTGGGCTTTGGCCAAAGGAAGGCTGAAGCTGCCGCCCACGCCACGGATGAAGTAGGGCTGACCGCCTCGCTCCAGGCGCCAATTGCCGGGCTCGCCCGCGACCCGCACCGGAACGGCGCCGGAGGGTTGCAGGCTGACCACCGCGACCAGAAGGCTCGCAAGCATCGCGCCGCTAAGTTACCCGTTCCTTCCGCCGCGCTTGGATCGCCGCCTTGCGCAGAGCCTGCGCCCGCGCGGCCAGATCCTTGGGCTGGTCCGAGGAAGACCCCGGCGGGGCGTAGAGCAGCCTCTCCAAAGCCTCGGCCAGACCGATAGCCTCCTCGGCCTCCTCGCCGAGCCTCTCGCCGGCGCTCGCGGCATACGCCGAGAGCGTCTCGCTGGAACGCCGCTGCCTTCCGACCGCCGCACACACGGCTCCCTCGAAGGCCGCCACCGCCTTGGACAGCTCGCGGTCGATCACCGGTCCTGCCGGAGCCTTCGGTCGCGGGCGCATCACCAGGCCGAACACGAGCCCGAGCAGTGCGGCACCGACCAGTCCGCCAACCACGGCCTTGCGGAACCGCTCCGTACGCCACCAAGGTCCCGCCTCCCGGTCCGCGGAGGTGTCGCTGTTCTTGACCCGAGCGTATCCGGTGGGGTCGAAGGGGACCCAGCCGACTCCATCGAAGTACACCTCGGCCCAAGCATGCGCGTCGGACTCCCGCACGACCAGCCAGCCGCTCTCGTCGCGCGAGTCCTCCTCCTGGCCCGCCAAGAAGCCGCTCACGTAGCGGGCTGGAAGGCCGAGCGACCGGGCACCGACCACCATCGCGGTGGCGTACAGGTCGCAATAGCCTTCTCTGGACTCGAACAGGAACCAGTCGACGGCGTTCTCGCCGCTCGGCACGGCGGGGGCGTCCGTGTTGTAAAGGGCCCGCTCGCCGATGGCGCGCTCCAGCCGGCGGGCGGCGTCGTAGTCGTTCTTGGCCCCGCGAGTGACCGACCGGGCGAACTGCCGAACCCGATCGGTGGCCTCGTCCCGCCGACCGTAGACTCCGCGGAAGACGTCTTCGGGCAGGAAGCGAGGGGAGTCGGTCGGCTGGAACTCGGGGTCTGGGGCCAGAGCCTTCGCGCGGAAGGTGAGGGTGCCGGGCGAGATGTCCGATGCCCTCCAGCGCTGGCCCCGGGCGAGCAGCGGCTGCAGCTCGACCATCGCGCCGGGCGCGGGGAACGCTCCGCGCAGCATGCCCGTCACACGGAATCGGTAGGTGATCTCCCGAAGGTGCACGGCCGCCTCGCCGAGGTCGGGGTTGCGCTCCCGGCCGGCCTGACTGAACGGGTTCCACCTACCGAAACCGCCCGCGGGGTACAGCTGGCCCAGATCCTTGGACCATCGGTTCCCGTCGAACACCTCGTAGGAGAACGCTCGCAGATAGACGGGCATCGGCTCGGAGAGGCCGAGCCGCATCAGCTCGTCCTTGCTGAGGAACACCGGACCCTTTCCCACGCGGTATTCGCTGGATTCCGACTGCGAGCTGGAGCTGGCCAGCGACGGGGACGGGGTCACGGCCGCCTTGGGGAGCGTGACGCCGAGGTTGCGGGTCACCGGCTCCACGGTCTGCTGGATGACGGGCGCCCCGAACAAGCCCGTGACCAGCACGCCGCCCGCCATCGCGGCGAACCACACGGGGCCCGCCTTGCCGCGCCAAGGCCCCATCTCGAGTCGGCGTTCGCTGTCGATTCCCGCCTCCTGCGCGTACCGCAGCATCAGTCGGCGCTGGGCCCGCGCCAGCAGCGCGGCCGTCAGCACGATGTACAGGTAGAACAGCCACTTCGCGCCCGCGAACGTGTCCCACGCCCCGACCATGCCGAAGAGGGCGACCGACGGCACCGACTGGAACATCAGCGACGACTCGTTCCAAGCGAAGAACGAGCCAAGGATGGCCATCCAGATCAGCACCGCCGCGATCACCAGCATGTCGGGGAACCCGCCACCGGGAAGCAGGTCGTTGAGGGGCGGCGCAAGGATCACCCCGCCGGCAACGGCGCACACGTACAGGAAGCTCCCGCCGGAGCGGAGCGCGGGCACCAGGCTGGACAGGATGTAGGCCACCAGGGTTCCCACGGCCACCCCGCCAACGGCGAACAGAGCGATCGCCGGCTTGTAGACGCCCATGCCTGCCGCGTAGACGGCGCACGCCGCCGCGAGGGCGGAAAGGAGGAAGTCGCCGGGACCCGCTTGGAGGGCCTTCTGCTTCATGGTTCGGTCACCTCGGGAAGGTAGGCGGCGTCGGCTCCCGCTTGCCGCAGGCGGCCGAGGACGGAGGCGTCGCACGCCTCGAACTTCGCGCCGGGGACGGGCGGCAGGGCGAGCGCAAAGACGGAGCAGCCGCGGCCCTGCAGCAGCCTGATCGCATGGGGCAGCGTGTCGTCGGCCTCGGCCAGGAACAGGTACACGGAGGAGCCTGGGCGGACCGAGCCGATGCGCGAGGCCACCACCGTGCCCATCGTTTCCGTGGAGGGCTGGAGGGCCGACAGCTCGCGAAGCGCCTCCATCAGCCGCATCTGCGGCGGCGTCTTGCGGTTCTCAGGGTCCAAGCCTGGCAGCCGAACCTCGAGTCCCTGGCCGAGGAACGACTCGACCAGATACGCCGCGAAGCCGCACAGGAGGTCCAGCGCGAAGTGCCCGTTGACCTCGGCCCTCGTTCCCGCGGAGTTCTGCACGAACACCGTCGCCTCGGCGTACAATCCGACCTCGAACTCCTTGACCAGCAGCCTGCCCGAGCGGGCGGACGACCGCCAATGCACGTGCCGAAGGCTGTCGCCGTGCTGGTAGTCGCGGATGCCGCGGGGGTCGACGCCTGAGCCCTTCGAGGGCCCGTGGTCCGCCTCGCCGCCGCCCCAGCCCGCCGAGCGGGGCAGGCGGAGGGGAAAGGGAATCGGGGCGGGCAGCACGGTGAGCGTCTCCGGCTCGACCCTGACCTGCTTGGTGGTCCGAATGAGTCCCAAAGGGTCGCTTCCGGTCACGTCCACGGTGGACCACCGGAACACTCCCCGGCGCATCGGTCGCAGGCGGTAGCTCGTCACCGACTTCTCGCCGGGAGCCGGCGCCACGGGGACGCTGGGACTGACGTTCGTGGCTCGGAGACCCTCCGGCAGCCGGTCCTGGACCATCACCAGCGGCCGGCGCATGTTCCGGTCGGACCACACCTCGATCTCGACCTGCACGCTCTCGCCTTGGCGGACCGTGGGCATCGGCCGGCGGCGGAACCGGAGGCCCATGACCGATAGTCGTGCCTGAACGTGCGCCACTGCGAGAAGACCGAGCATCGCCGACGCCATCGAGAACAGCACCGGCGAATTCAGGGCGATCGCCACGACGATGAGGAACATCGCCGAAGTGGTCAGCGCGATGTTCGAGATGTTCCTTAATTCGGAGGTCATGCCAGTGTCCGGGCAACGGGGACGGGCACCGAATCGAGGGCCTCGAGCACCGCCTCTTCGGCGCTGGATCCGCGCAGGGCGAGGTCGGGCTGGCCCAGCACGCGGTGGGCGAGAACCGGCACGGCCATCGCCTTCACGTCCTCGGGCCGCACGTGCTCGCTGCCCTCCATGGCGGCGCGGGCCTGAGCCGCGCGCATCAGGTGCAGCGACCCGCGCGGGGACGCGCCCATCATCAGCCGGGAAGACTCTCGGGTGGCCTGCACCACGTCGACGATGTACGAGCGGACCGACAACGCCACATACACGTCGCGGACGGCTTCCTGCAGCTCCAGCAGCTCCTCAGGGCCGATCGCCTGTCGGACGGTTTCCAACGGATGGGCGTTGCGCTGCTCGCCGAGGATCCGCACCTCGCTCTCGCGGTCCGGGTAGCCCAACGAGATCCTCGCGAAGAACCGGTCGAGCTGGGCCTCGGGCAACGGATAGGTGCCGGTCATCTCGATGGTGTTCTGGGTGGCGATCACGAAGAACGGAACGGGCAGCGGGCGCGTCTCGCCGTCCACGGTAACTTGGCGCTCCTCCATCGACTCGAGCAGCGCCGACTGCGTCTTGGGCGTCGCGCGGTTGATCTCGTCGGCCAGGATGACGTTGCCGAACACCGGTCCGGGCCGGAACTCGAAGGTTGCCTCTCGCTGGTTCCACACGGAGGACCCGGTGATGTCGGAGGGCAGGAGGTCCGGGGTGAACTGGATCCTTCGGAACTCCCCGCCGATGGCCAGCGCGATCGCCTTGGCGAGCGTCGTCTTGCCGACTCCTGGGATGTCCTCGATCAAAAGGTGGCCGTTGCTCAGGAGCGCGGCGATGGCCGTCCGCACGGTGTCGTGCTTGCCGACGATCGCCTTCTCCACTTCCTCCACGATGCGGTTGGCCTTGGCCGCGACGTCTGATGACTGCATGCACCCCTCCTCCCGCGCTCTGAACCGCGGATAAATCCCAGTACGCTGCCCGGGGCGGGCAGGTCGCTGGGCCGGGGCCGTAGTGCCCATCCCGACCCTGCAACCGGGAGACGCCCCGGGCCGCGCGGAACGTTCGTCGGCGGGGCATACTGCCGCACGGATGGATCGGCGGTCTCTGGTGGAGGCATGGCGGCGTCTGGGGATCGCCCCCGGGGACACGGTGCTGGTGCACACGGCGCTGTCCGAGGTCGGTTGGGTGGAGGGCGGCCCTGAGGCGTTCGCGGGGTCGTTGGTCGACGCCGTGGCTCCCGGGGGCCTGGCGCTGTTTCCCACGCTGTCGGACACGGGCTGGGCCACCGCGGCGAACCCGCCGTTGTTCCGAGTCACGGACCCCCCGGCGCCGTGGGTGGGCGTGGTGCCGCGCGCGGCGCTGACGCTGCCGGGCGTAGTGCGCAGCCTGCATCCGACGCACTCCGTGGCGGCCATCGGCGGCGGCGCCCAGGCGATGGTGGCCGGGCACGAGAGGTGCGCGACGCCCTGCGCGTGGCAGAGCCCCTTTGGAGAGCTGGTCCGACGAGGGGGCAAGGTGCTACTGGTGGGTTGCGACCACGAGTCGAACACCTCGCTGCACATGGTCGAGGAGGTCGCGGGAGTCCCGTACCACCTGCTGCCCGGTGTCGCGGAGTGTTCGGTGGAGGGCCCGGACGGTCGGCGGCTGACCGTGCGCACCCGCCTGCATCGGTGGGGTGTTCCCAGGCGCTTCCAGAGGGTGGACTCGGCGCTGGACTTCCACGGGGCGCAGAGGCGCGGATGGGTGGGCAGGGCGGAGGTTCGGCTGGTGGATGCCAACCGGCTGTTCGCCTATGGCGTGTGGCTGCTCTCTCGCGACCCCCGCGCGCTGCTGGCGTGACCCGCCGAGGAGGGAAGGGGATTCGAACCCCTGGACCCTTGCGGGTCTGCGGTTTTCAAGACCGCCGCAATCGACCGCTCTGCCATCCCTCCGCGCCGGGGTTCCGATTCAGTTTACCAGAGGGCCTCGCGGCTGCCCCGGCGAGGCGATGGGCTAGAACGGCAGCGGGCTGAACGCGTAAGACCACGCCTCGGGCGTGAGGGCCTTCAGATCGGCCCGATCCGCGGCCTGCGGCCAAGCCCGCGCCGGCTCGGCGCCCTTGCTGCCCCAGCAGAACGCGGAGAAGCCTCCGAAGCTCGGGACGATCGCGTGGTAATGGCCCGAATGCGGGAAGATCCTCTGGAAGATCGTCTGCGTGGTGTGCAAGGAGTACGGGCAGAACACCGGGTTGTCGGCCTGCGTCACGACGATCCCGCCGTCGGTCAGCAGGCGAAGGATGTCGCGGTAGAACTCGTCGCTGAACAGGGGCTCGCTGAGCGATCCCCGCTCATCCTCGTACACGTCCGTGCAGTCGACCACGATCAGGTCGTAAGGCTCCAAGCCGCCCTTGACGAAGGGGAACGCGTCGGCGATGTGCACCCTCACCCGGGGGTCGTCGAACGCGCCCGCGTTCAGCGAAGGCAGGTGCTCGCGGCACACCTCGATGACCTCGCCGTCGATCTCCACCAAGTCCACGTGCTCGATGTTGCGGCTCTTGCAGATCTCCCGGAGGACGCCCCCATCGCCGCCGCCTACGACGAGCGCCCGGCGCGGCCGATCCAGCGACAGGAGCGGAATCTGGACGAGTGCCTCGTGGTAGGAGCGCTCGTCCAGCTCGGTGAGCTGGATGTGGCCGTCGAGCAGCAACAGACGGCCGAAGCACGCGGTGTCGATGACCTCGATCGTCTGGTACTTGGACCGCCTGCGGTGAACCGGCTTGCCGGCCCGCATGCGGAACTCCAGGTGGTTCGCGCGGATGGGGAACGTGAGCGTCTCGCCCTGGATCACAAAGCGACAGAGTACCCCGAGGCGCCGGATGGCCGGGGGCATGTGGTTGCGCGAGCCGCCTGCTTCGGCCTAAAGTGTGGGCATGAAGTTCACCCAAGGCGAGTGGTTGCTGCGACCGGGCGTCAAGGTCGCCTACGCGACGGAGATCTGGGACTGGGAGGCGAGGGACGGCCAACTGGACGCGTTGGCCACCACCAAGCCAATCCGCCACCGGGGCGACACGCTGGACGGCCCGGCTCTCCGGGTGAGGATCGGCTCGCCGATGCCGGACGTCGTGTCGGTGAGGATCGACCACTTCGACGGAGAGCCGGAGCGAGGTCCACAGTTCGAGCTGTTCGGCCAGCCGGGGTTCGCGCCGCAGATCGAGCTGGGCGAGGACCGGGCGCGGGTGGCTGCCGGCAAGCTGGAGGCGCGCCTGGACCGCAAGAGCTGGAGGCTGGAGTTCCTGGGCGAAGGCCGGCCGCTGACGCGCAGCGGCTGGAAGCACCTGGGCTACGCGCAGGTCGAGGGGCAGGGGGCTTTCCTTCACGAGGGGCTCGGGCTGTCGGTGGGCGAGAGCGTGTACGGCCTGGGTGAGCGGTTCACCGCCTTCGTGAAGAACGGCCAGGTGGTCGACATCTGGCAGGAGGACGGGGGCACCGGCAGCGAGCACGCCTACAAGAACGTGCCCTTCTACCTGACCGACCGTGGGTACGGCGTGCTGGTGAGGCACCCGGGCCGCGTGTCGTTCGAGGTGGCGAGCGAGCGCGTCTCGCGCGTTCAGTTCAGCGTTCCGGGCGAGTGGATCGAATACCTGGTGATCTACGGCCCGACTCCCAAGGAGATTCTGGCCAAGTACACGGCCCTGACCGGCCGCCCCGCGCTGCCGCCGGCCTGGTCGTTCGGCCTGTGGCTGACCACCTCGTTCACCACGAGCTACGACGAGGCGACGGTGTCGTCGTTCGTGCAGGGCATGGCGGACCGCGGCATCCCGTTGCACGTGTTCCACTTCGACTGCTTCTGGATGCGCGGCTTCCGGTGGTGCGACTTCCAGTGGGACCCGGAGGCCTTCCCCGACCCAGAGGGCTTCCTGGGTCGGCTGAAGGGGCGCGGGTTGAGGCTGTGCGCGTGGATCAACCCCTACATCGCCCAGCGGTCCGATCTGTTCGAGGAGGGCAAGCGCGGAGGTTACCTGCTGCAGAGGCCGGACGGCTCCGTGTGGCAGACCGACCAGTGGCAGGCCGGCATGGGCATCGTCGACTTCACCAACCCGGCGGCCCGCGAGTGGTTCGCGAGCCATCTCGAGCGGTTGATGGACCAGGGCATCGACTGCTTCAAGACCGACTTCGGCGAGCGCATCCCCACGGACGTCCGGTGGCACGACGGGTCGGATCCGGAGCGGATGCACAACTACTACACCCACCTGTACAACCGCACCGTCTTCGAGGCCTTGGAGCGGAAGCGGGGCCGGGGCGAGGCGGTGCTGTTCGCGAGGTCCGGCACCGCAGGCACGCAGCGCTACCCCGTGCACTGGGGCGGCGACTGCTGGTCCACGTTCGAGTCGATGGCCGAGACGCTGCGGGGCGGGCTGTCGCTGGCGCTCTCGGGCTACGGGTTCTGGAGCCACGACATCGGCGGGTTCGAGGGCAAGCCGCCCGCCGCGGTGTACAAGCGGTGGGTGCAGTTCGGTCTGCTCTCCAGCCACAGCCGGCTGCACGGCAGCAGCTCCTACCGGGTTCCGTGGGAGATCGACGAGGAGGCGGTGGACGTGCTGCGCTTCTTCGTGCGGCTGAAGTGCCGACTGATGCCGTACCTGTTCGCCAAGGCGGTGGAGGCGCACCTGAGCGGCGTGCCGGTGCTCCGCCCGATGCTGCTGGAGTTCCCTGAGGACCCGACCTGCCGCCTGCTGGACCGCCAGTACATGCTGGGCGACGCGCTGCTGGTCGCGCCGGTGTTCCGCGAGGACGGCGAGGTGGAGTACTACCTTCCCGAGGGCTGGTGGACGAGCCTGTTGGACGGGCGCCGGGTGGAGGGCGGCCGGTGGGTGCGCGAGAAGCACGGCTTCCTGAGCCTGCCCCTGATGGTCCGCGACGGCACGGTGCTGCCCGTCGGAGCCGTGGAGGACCGGCCCGACTACGACTACGCCCAAGGGCTGACGCTGGAGGTCTACGGGCGCCCGCATGCGGCCACCGTCGAGGTGCCGAACCTGGACGGTTCCACCAGCGTGCTGGCCTCGGTCTGGCACCGGGACGGCGTCGGGGTGGTGCAGGTGGATCGCCCGCTGGACGGCTGGTCGGTGCTGCTGGTCGGGGTGGAGAGCGCCGAGGACGTCGGCGGGGCGGAGGCCGAGACGACGCCCAGGGGCCTCCTCCTGCGGGCCACGCCGGGGTCTCAGCGCATCGTCGCCCGCTGGTAGCCCTGTCCGAGGCAGGTTCGAACCGGTGCCAAAGGCCTTGGTCCGTTGCGGCCAAGTGACGCAGACGCCGATCGTTTCCTGTCCGACGATGGAGGGACGATGGAGCAACGAGGCTTCCAGCTCGACGATCGAGCGATCGCCGAGCGATTGCAGATCAACCGGATTCACGACGGCGACCGGCGGGCCCTGACCGAACTGCGCGCGGTTCTGGAACCCTATCTCCCGAAGGTCGTGGACGAGTTCTACGCGCACATCCAGCGGTTCCCGGAGGCCATGGCCGTGATCGGCGGCGCGGGCTCGAGCATCGACCGCCTGAAAAAGACCAACCCGAAGTACTTCGAGCAGATCTTCCGGGCGAGGTTCGACCGCGAGTACTTCGAAAGCCGGCTGACCATCGGGCGGATCCACGCGCAGATCGGCCTCGAGCCGAAGTGGTTCTACGCCGCGATGAGCACCTACTACGACCTGATCTACCCCCACCTTGTGGCCAAGCTGAAGTTCCGGCCCGCGAAGCTCGCGGCGATGCTCACCGCCTTCCAGAAGGCGATGAACCTGGACCAGGCTCTCGTGCTGGAGGCCTACGTGGAGCACGGCTTCGTCGCGGAGCTGCGCGATGTCGTGGGCAAGTCCACCGTCGTTGCCGAGAACCTGGCCGAGACAAGCCGGACGGTGCGGGAGTCGTCCGAGCAGAGCGGGAAGGCGTCGCAGGAAGTGGCTTCGGTGAGCGAGCAGCTGGCCCGGCTGGCGGCTACGCAGGCCGAGGCAGCCGAGGAGGCCGCGCAGGCCGCCGAGCGCGTGGTGCAGGCCATGGAGTGGCTGCGCGAAGGCGCGGGGAGGCAGACCGAGGCCGTGGAGCACGCCGACCAGGCCGCGACGGAGCTCCGGACCGCCCTTGAGCGAATCGCCGAGCAGGCGGCCGTGTGGACCAAGATTCGGGATCGCGTGCAGGCGATCGAGCGACTGCGCGGGGCGATGGCCGAGACCGGGCGACGTGTGGCGGAGATGGCCCAGCGGTCGGACGAGATCGGCAAGATCGTGCAGACGATCGACGACATCGCCGCCCAGACCAACCTGCTGGCCCTGAACGCGGCGATCGAGGCCGCCCGCGCCGGCGAGCACGGCCGAGGCTTCGCGGTGGTCGCGGAGGAGGTGCGCAAGCTTGCTGAGAACTCCTCGGAGGCGACCAAGGAGATCTCGAACCTGATCCGGGCGGTCCAGTCGGGCAGCCAGGCGGCGGCCGAGGCCATGAGCGAGGCCACGGCGGACGTGGAGGGCGCGGCGGAGGTGACGCTGGAGTCGGCCCAGGGGCTGGAGCGCATCGCCGACCTGGCGGCGCAGGCCAGCCGGCTGAGCGAGGCGTTCGGCGGCGCCATGGAGGCCGTCGGCGAGGCCGCCACCCAGGCGAACAGGGCCGTGGAGGAGGCTCGCGATCAGGTGGGCGTGGTGAGCGGCTCGATCCGAAGCATCGCGGCCTCCGCCCAGGAGAACTCGGCGTCCGCCCAGCAGGTCAGCGCGGCGGCGGAGGAGATGAACGCCCAGGTGGAGGAGCTGATGGCCGCCGTGCACGAGGTCGACCACCAAGCGGCCGTGCTGCGCGAGGTGGTGGGGGCCGCCCGCGAGGCCGTGGACAAGGCCAGCAAAGCCGCGGCCTAGCAGTTTCGTCAACCCAACCGGCCCAACCTCGAGGGGCCCTGCTGGCAGGGCCCCGCATCCTTTCGAGGGCCAAGGGAACGGCGCCGCGTGTTCCCATCTCGGCTAGCCGCTGGCGTCCTCGAACGGCAGATCGAGGCTGTCGGGCACCGCGCGGAACAACCCGTAGAGAATCCGAATCGGCTTCTCTCCCTCGTGGCGGATCGGCCGGCCCCAGCCGAGGCACCAGTACGGAGCCGTGCGGCCGTCCGCGTCCGTCTTGCTGGCGCGCACGAAGAACAGCTGCCGCCAGTTGGCGGGGTTGGTGATCCTCCTTCCCGTCTCGGAGACCAGGCTCGTGGTGGACTGGCTCTCCCACTGCAGCAGCACGGGGCTGAGGAGCACGTCCGCGTACCGGGTGGTCGGGGAGAACTCGCGATCGGACTTGTTGAGGGTGACGAGGTTGACGCCGATCCTCCGTTGCTTGTCGAAGAGCACCCCCTCGCGGAAGCTGGCGGGGTTGTCGCGGAACGGCGCCACGATCTCGTCCCGTGAATAGGCGCGGTGGAGGCAGAACGGCAGGTCCTCCAGACCGCTCGGATCGGGTGCTGACCGTCCGACCGGCTCGCTTGGCCCGGCGCTCTCGGTCAGGAAGCCGAGGAGCTCGTCCAGCTCCTGCACGGTCTCCTCGTCGAGCGCGAACGGGTCGGAGGCGTGGTCGTGGAACAGCGCGAGGAGCTGGCGGCGATAGACGTCGCTCCGCTCGCCCCGGGCGGCCTCGACGTAGGCGCGGGCGCGGAGGCGGTCGTTCACGTGCAGCAGCCGCTCCAGCCTCTCGTGCCGCTCGGGAAGGGGGCTGTCGTCACCCGTCGCCTTCCGGCGCACCAGGAGCAGCGTCCGTCGGTCCCGGTACAGGTCTCCCGGCTCGATGCCGGTCTCCTCGAGGAACCGCCGGAGCGGAACCGGTTGTCCCGAGGCTGAGAGCCGGCGGTATTCGTCGGCCAAATCCCGCAGGTTGCGGGGCACCGCCTGTCGGAGGGCTTCCAACACGCGCTCCTGGGTGATCCGGTCCAGCTGCACGTCGCAGCCGGGAGGGAGCTTGAGGAATCCTTCCCGGGCGCTCTCCTCCAGTCCCTTGCGCGTGAGTCCGGTCAGGGCGCGCAGGCGAAGGTCGTAGCGGAACTTCTGGTTCTGCCGGCCAACGAAGTCGAGCACGGTGAGCGCGCTCTTGTCCGGGTGCCGGCGCAGGCCTCGGCCCAGCTGCTGGGTGAAGAGCAGGGCGCTCTCGGTGGGACGGAGGAACAGCACGGTGTCGATCTCCGGCACGTCCACTCCCTCGTTGAACAGATCGACCGTGCAGACCAGGTTGAGGTCCCCGCTGCGGAACCTGCGCTCGGTTTGCTCGCGCAGGCCTGGCTCCAGGCTCGCGTGGAGCGCCGCGGCCCGGAGGCCGGCCTTGCGGAGCTCCTCGGCCATGAACTCGGCGTGGCGGACCGACACGCAGAACGCCACCGCGCGCATTCGGGAGGGGTCCTCCACCTTCTCCAGCAGGTTTCGGACGATGGTCTCCACGCGGGGCTGGCCGCGCTCCACGTACAGCCGCTCGAGCTGGCCGACGTCGTAGCGGCCGCGGTCCCAGGCGACGCCGGAGAGGTCGGTGCCGTCGTCGATGCCCCAGTAGCGGAAAGGGCAGAGCAGCCCGCGGTCCAGCGCATGCCACAGGCGCAGCTCGTAGGTGGGTCCGCCGAACCAGTCGGCCACGTTCACGCCGTCCGTTCGCTCGGGAGTGGCCGTGAGCGCGAGCAGCTCCTTGCGGCGCACGCGGTCGAGGATCCGCCGGTAGGTGGCGGCCTCGGCGTGGTGGAACTCGTCGATGACCAGGACCTCGGTGTCCAGACCGGCGAGCTGCTGATCGCTCCACTGGGAGAGCGACTGGACCGTGCCGAACACGTGCGTCCACGTGGCCGGCCTGTCCTGGCCCGAGAGCAACTCGCCGAAGCCGGAGTCGCGCAGCACGGCGCGGTAGGTGTCCCGGGACTGGCGGAGGATCTCGTGGCGGTGGGCCACGAAGAGCAGCTTCGGGCGGCGCCCGTACTCGCGCGCGAGGTTCGCGTAGTCCAAGGCGGCGACGACCGTCTTGCCCGTGCCGGTCGCGGCCACCAGCAGGTTCTCGCGTCGGCCCTCGATGCGGCTCAGCCGGAGGAGCTCCAGCGCCTCCTCCTGGTGGGGATAGGGGCGGATGTCGAAGAACGTGGGCTCGGGCGCGGCTCCGGAACGCTGGGCGTCGATGGAGCGCACGAGCCGCTCCATGTCCCGGTTGGGGTCGAAGGGCACGAACCGGTCCGGCTGGTTCCAAAGGCGCTCGAAGGTGTCGATCAGCCCTTGGATCACATAGGGCGCGTCCTTGGCTCCTAGCCGGACGTTCCACTCGAGGCCGTCGACCAGCGCCTTGGTGGACAGGTTCGAGGAGCCGATGGTGGCCGTGGTGAACCCTGTGTCGCGGTGGAAGACCCAGGCCTTGGCGTGCAAAGAGGTGTGCTGCTCGGCGCTCTCGTAGGCGATGCGGATCCGTGCGCCCAGCTCGGCCAGGAGGCGCAGCGCACGGGCGCTGGTTGCGCCGAGATAGGTGGTGGTCAGGATGCGCAGGTTCGGCCCGAGGCGCTCGCAGTGCCGGACGAGGCGGAGGACGCCCTGGTAGCCGATGAACGGACAAATGAGGTCCACCCGGTCCGCGCTGCGCAGCTCCGAGGCGACGACCTCCAGGTAGTTGAGCTGCCTGTCGTTGGTGACGAGCTGGCTGAACGAGAGCGGCAGCTCGGGGGGCTCCGGCGCCCCGAGGCCGGGCGGCGCAGGGTCGGGCAGAACGGCCTCGAGCAGTTCGAGCGTCGGCTCGTCGTGGGGGTCGGCCGCGTGCAGCAGGTGCGAGGCCGCTTCCAGCACCTTCGCAGCGTTCTCGGCTTCGGCCTCTCGGCGCAGGAGGTCGCGGGCGCGCTCGGCTACGTTCCGGGCGAGGTATTCGACCGCGTCCTGCGGGTCGAGCGTCCGAACGTCGGCGCGGACGCTCAGGCGGTTCAGCTCGTCGCGCAGCGCCTTGGTCAGCAGCAGGTCGTACACGCCCGGCGGGAAGGGACGCATGCTGCCAAAGTACCTGGAAGGGCGGCTCGGCGTCGACGGGCCTTCCACCGGGTAAGGTGCCGTCGATGAGCATCCGTTTCGGGGCGCTGCCGGCGGATTGGCCGGAGTCGGTCATCCCTTGGCTGGCGGATTCCCTTCCGCGAGAGGGCATCGACGCGGGAAGGTTCGCCCGGCAGGTGCTGTGCGACCCCAACTTCGACCCCGAGGGTTTGATCGTGGCCTTCGACGGGGACTCGCCGGTCGGGCTGGTTTGGGCCGTGCATCGGAGCGTGCCGCTGGAGAACGCCCCGCCGGACGGCGACCGCGGGTACCTGGTGCTGCTCGCGGTTCGTCGGGAATTCCGCCGTCGGGGCGTGGGCGCCGCGCTGGTGGAACGGGCCGAGGAGTATCTGCGGCGCCAGGGAGCGGCCACCGTGTGGGTGAGCGGCTACGCGCCGGGGTACTTTCTGCCGGGAGCGGACTTGGCCTACGACGGCGCAGAGGCGTTCTTCCAGAGCCGCGGATACCGCGAGGTATACCGGCCCATCGCCATGCAGGCCGATCTGTGGGACCTCCGGACTCCGGATTGGGTGGTTGAGCGGGCCGAGAGACTCCGCTCCGAGGGCGTGTTCGTCGAGCCTTTCCGCCCCGCCCTCACGCTGCCGACGCTGGATTTCGCCCGGGAGCACTTCCGTGGCGACTGGGTGCGGTGGGCGAAGGAGGCGATCCGCGACATCACGCTCGGGGACGACCCGAGGCGCCTGATGCTCGCCTGGACGAACCCAAACCGGCCGGAGGTGCTGGCCTATTCGCACTACGGCGGCGAGAGGTTCGGCCCGATCGGCGTGCGGGAGTCGGAGCGCGGCAGAGGCATCGGCCAGGTGTTGCTATACGAGACGCTACAGGCCCAGAAGGCTAGGGGTTATCGCTGCAGCTGGTTCCTGTGGTCGGACGACCGAACGGCGGATCGGCTGTACCGTGCGGCGGGCTTCCGGGAGATCCGGCGGTTCGCGTATCTGAAGAAGGAGATCTGATGGTCGACGTTCTTGCGATCGGCGCGCACATGGGGGACGAGGTGGCCTGGGGCATGGCCCTGGCGGCCCTGAAGAGGCAGGGGGCGAGCATCGGCCTGCTGCACCTCACTCCCGGAGAGAAGGGGCACAAGACGATGCCTCCCGAGGAGTACGCCCGGCAGAAGCGGGCCGAGGCGGAGGAGTGCGCACGGGAGCTCGGCGCGGAGATGTGGGAGCTCGACTACCGCGACGGCGAGCTGCCCGTGAACGATGAAGCCAAGCACCGGATCGCCAAGGTCCTGCGCGAGGCCCGGCCGAGGCTCGTGATCACGCACTGGGGCAGCAGCATCCACAAGGACCACGCGGCGGCGAACGAGCTGCTGCCCGACGCCCGCTTCTACGCCGGCCTGCCCGCCTTCGCATCCGACCTGCCGGCGCACTGGGTGCCCCGGGTGTTGTACGGCGAGAACTGGGAGGACAGCCGCGGCTTCCAGCCGGAGGTGTTCCTGGAGCTGATCGAGGAGGACCTGGAGGTGTGGGAGCGCGCCATGAGACGGTACGCCCTTTTCCGCGGCGAAGTCAGCCCGTTCCGATATATCGAATACTACAGAGCGTTGGCCAAGGCCCGAGGGCTCGAGGTGATGCGCGAGTTCGCCTGCGCGTTCGCCGTGCCTCCGGACCAGCGCCGCCGGGTGGTTCGAAGCCTGCTGGACTGAACAAGAGAAAAGGCCCGCCTTGCGGCGGGCCTGGATCGAGGGAGGAACGGAAGGAAGGTCAGTACGTCTTCTTCGCCTTGTCCTTCGCCTTGTCGAGGCCCAAAGCCTTCATGACCGACTTGGGCAGGATGACGGTGTCGATCACGTGGATGACGCCATTGGAGGCGCCGATGTCGGCCTTGGCGACCTTGGCGTTGTTGAACCGCACGTCGTTGCCCTTGATGGACACGCGGACCGTCTCGCCCTGCACGGTCTTGGACGCGATGCCGTTCTTCAGGTCGGTGGACATCACCTTGCCCGCGATCACGTGGTAGGTGAGCACCTGGGTCAGAAGCTTCTTGTCGGCCAGTAGCTTGTCGACGACCTCCTTCGGAACCTTCTTGAAGGCCTCGTCGGAGGGAGCGAGGACGGTGAACGGCCCCTTGCCCTTGAGGGTGTCCACGAGGCCGGCCTCCTGGACGAGCTTCACCAGCGTGGTGAACTGCCCGGCACCGACGGCGGTGTCGACGATGTCTTTGGTCTGGGCGCGGGCGCCGGTGAGGGCCAGCGCGAACAGTCCGAAAGCGAGCAGAGTCTTCTTCAGCATCGTTGTTTTCTCCGTAGCGAGACCCCGAGGTCTCTGCGACGGTCTACGAGGGCCTGCCCGGGCCGTCGGCAGGCCTTGGGTCTTCGGTAGGTCTTCGAGGCCGCTCAGAAGGAGATGCGGAGGGCAGGCCAGTCGGGGATCTCGTTCGCGGAGACCTCCAAGTGCCGGAGGACGGCGCTCTCGAAGTCCAGCGTCTTCTGCTCATCGACGGCCGCGACGCCGTGGGCCAGGATGCTGGCGTTCCGGTACTCGAGGTGGCCCTTCAGCGCCTCGTAGACGTCCGCGTACCGGCGAAGCTCCTGGGGGCCGTGGCGCAACAGGTTGAAGCTGTGCCGAAGCCCCAGCTTGAAGCAGCCCTTGTCATCCGGTGCGACGCCCTCGGCCTGGAGGCGCGAGGCGGCCTCGGGAGGGAGTTTGGCGGATTCGACCCGGCCGCGGTTCGCTTCGAACGCCTGCCACAGCAGGTCTTGGGCGAACATCTCGACGGCGCGGTAGAGGCACGCTACGGCGGTGTCGAACTCGCGCCGGGCTCTCCGCCGACGGGCGTTGGCGATGAGCTCCAGCATCAGCGGCCTGAGCGGACGATCCTGGGCCCGGTTGCCGGAGGCCACGATCTCCTCGCAGACCGCCCAGTGCTCCTTGAGTGCGGCGAGCCGCTCGAGGGCCTCCGTTCCGCCGATCACCGACGGCTCGAACTTGAGCCTGTCCAGCGCCTTGCCAAGGAGCCGCTTCACCTCGCGGAACGCGAACCGGTCGACCGATGCGAGGGCCCGCAACAGGTCGGCGATGGCCTGGATCTTGGCCCGCAGCTCGGGGGCGCATCGCGAGTCTAGGGACCCCTCGAGGATTCCCGCCGCAGCTCCAGGGTAGCCCTCGGCCAGCATCGCGGAGGCCTCCTCTCGGTGGAGGATGGCGTACACCTCGAACGGGTTGGCCTCGTCGACCAGGACCTCCGTGCCGGGATCCACGGCTCCCATTCCGCCGGGCCGGCCTCCAGCGACGTAGCGGGTGCGCAGCCCGAGCACCGCGGCGGCCAGCGCGAGCGCTCCGGCCATGGCCTTGGTGCCGCCGGTCAGGTCGGCGACCGTTTCGGAGGGCTGGACGCGCCAATCGCGCAGCTTGTCGCGGACCCGCTGGACGATGGCGTGGAACGCGTCGGCGAGGCGATCGTGGTCGACTTCCACCGTGTCGACGCGGTTGGGCTTGACCTGCAGGCTCGGCAGAATCTGCGCGTCGACGATCTCGAGGGTGTTGGGGGACACGACGAACAGCACGCCCTGCGGTTGGTCCCTTTGGAGGGAAAGCACGATCGGCTCCGGGGTTCCCCCGACGGTGCACACGATCATACGCACGTCGCTGTCGCCCATCCGGACCGGGGTTCGGTGTTCCTACCGGTTTTTCCTGCGGACTTGCGTAGGGCGTCCGATTCGCCCGGTTTGTGCGGAAGTCGGGGATAGGAGGTACGAAGATGTTGACTACGCTCGTCAGTCTCGCCGCTCTTCTGCCGATGCCGTTCCTCGGCTTGGCCCCGAATGGTCTGCCGGCGGTCTCGCTGGCCACGATGCCGTGCGTCCTGTCGTCCTTCAAGGCCGACGAGGAGGAGGACGACTCCTACCTGGATCTGTACGGTTGGGACGAAGTCACGCTGGTTGTCGAAGAGGTACCCGATCTGCTCGAGGGCGCGATCACCAAGTCGGACCTCGTCAGCTGGCTTTCGACTCCTCTGCGCCAAGCCGGCATCGAAGTGGTGGAGGACTTCGATCGAAGCATTGAGCGCTTCGCCACGCGGCTGAAGGACGGCACCGAGGCTTGGCAGAAGCTGATGGCGTGGGATCGGGCCTACTCTTGGCTCCAAGTCAGCCTATTGCCCGTGAAGACGCCGGACGGCTACCTCGTCGTCAGCGTGGATCTGTACGCGTTCCGATCCGGGATTCTCCACCCGTTCCGGGTCAGTCCTGTGGTGGTTTGGCAGTGTGGCCAGGTGCTCGTCGCCGAGGGCCGGTTCAGCTCCCGGAGCAAGATTCGGGACGCCATTCGGGACATGATGGAGCAGCTCGTGGCGGAGTGCCGCAAGGCGGCGAAGGTTCGACCAACCGATGAGCGCCTGTTCGTCAAGCTGCCGAATACTTCCCAGAACTCCAAGGCCCGTGACGGCAAGGACGACGGGTTCCGGTTCTAGGTCAGCCGCCGAACAGCTCGAGGAGCTTCTCGGTGCGGTAGGCGAAGATGCGGGCGACGTCGCGGCGGACGAACAGCCGGTCCGCGAGCCGCCCGCCCTTCGGCCAGTAGTGCACCACGTCGGTGGCCAGCGTGCCGCCGTCCAGCGGCTGGAACCCGTGCCGGTGGTGCCACAGGTGATAGGGACCCTTTCTCTGCTCGTCGACGAACCCGCGGGGCGGGTCCCACTCGGAGATCTCGGTGAGCCAGCCGAAGGGAACGCCCCGAACGCGGATCTGATAGCGGATGAGCGCCCCGGGGCGCATCTCGATGGGCAGCGGCGTTAGAATCCGGAAGTTCAGCCACGGAGGCGTGAGCGCCTCCAGGTTCGCTGCATCCGCGAAGAACGGGAACAGGTCCTGCGGCGGCAGGGGCAGCCACACCGAGGCGGACAGCCGAACGGCGGGTCCGGTGCGGCCGCCGCTGGAGAAGGTGGTCTCGTCGAACCGCAGCTCGGGCTTCAGCGCGTGCAGAGTCACAGCGGGATCTACGACGCGTGCGCCACGCCGGTTCGGATCGGATGGGTCGCTTGCCCCGGAACTGGAAGGAGAGGTATCCTTGACGATCGCGAGCCGACCAAGGCCGGACCAGAGATTTCCATGAGCGAAGACAAGAACCTGATCAACGGCGGTTACGACGCCAAGGACAAGGACGCCGCGCAGGGCGAGGGACGTCCCCGCGGTCGGCGTCGCCGGAAGGTCAGCTACCTGACCATCCAGAAGATCGACGTCATCGACTACAAGGACGTCGGCACCCTCAAGCGGTTCATCAACGACCGCGGCAAGATGCTGCCGCGCAGGCAGACCGGCAACACCGCCAGCCAGCAGCGGATGATCGCGCGGGCGATCAAGCGCGCCCGGGAGATGGCCCTTCTGCCGTTCGTGGTGACCGAGATGACCGCCGACCGCCGCGAGTTCCGCCGGGACCGGATGCCTACCTACCAGGAGCCCGCTCCCAAGGCCGTTGAGGAAAGCGCCGAAGAGGTCTGAGGCTCCACTCTGCTGAGCGCCCGGCCTTCCCCAGTCTTCCGATCCGGGGAAGGCCTTTTCCGTTCTGGCTCGGCGAACGGGCCTCGATGGGTCTTGAACGAAGGTGCGGTTCCTCTTAGGATGACTTCCGAGGAGGTTGCACTCTCATGGCTCGAAGAAGAGCATTCACGTTGATCGAGCTGCTGGTCGTCATCGCGATCATCGCCATCCTGGCGGCGATCCTGTTCCCCGTGTTCGCGCAGGCCAAGCAGGCCGCCAAGAAGGCGGTCGCCGTCTCGCACAACAAGCAGATCGGTCTGGCGGGGCTGATGTACACCGCGGACTACGACGACACGCTTCCGTTGGCGTACATGTATCCGCACGACGGACCGGGCGGGGGCTTCCCGTACGTGCTGCTCGTGTACCCGTACGTCAAGAACATCGACATCTACGTGACTCCCGCGGGCAAGCCGAACGCGGTCACCAACCCGGACTGGGACTACATCTGGTCGTACGGCGCGATCCCCGCGGCGGAGATCAAGCGCTATCCCTACTACTTCGTGGGGGACAACGTTCCCGGCCGCGTGTTCGGCATCGTCGGCGCGCGCTACAACGGTGTGCTGGGCATCGGCCAGTGGGGCAACGTCTGGGGATGCTGGGGAGACTACTGCTCGGTATGGCCGGGCCAGATCACGGTTCCCAGCCGCAGCCAGTCCGGCATCGCTCGCGTGGCGGAAATGGCGTTCATCTTCGACTCCAACGAGCCGTTCGCCGACCACCTGACCAGGAACTGGGACGGTGGCACGGACCCGATCCAGGATCCGCTGCTGCGGTGCGCGGCCCTGCGGCGCGGCTACAACCCCGGGTCCTGGTCGATCGGAGGCGCCACGCCTCGGTGGGGCGGACCTCAGAGCTGCACCAACTGGCTCCCGAGCTACCCCGGCTTCAGCGCGAACTACGCCGAGGAGAACGCCCGCAAGCTGCAGCAGGGTCTGGCGGTCGTGAACATGGCCGACGGCCACACGGTCACGATGAGCCTGAGCAAGCTGTACCAGCCGATGGACATCGCCGGCGGCGTGCGGGTGCTGAAGAACTTCTGGCCGGACGAGTGAGGAGGCCCCGATGAGCAGGCTCTGGGTTCTGGCCTTGGCCCTCGTGATCGCATCGTTCGTCGCCGGCTGCGGCGGGGGAAGCGAGGTCGGCAAGGCCACCGAGGAGGACAGGAAGAACATCGAGCGCCTGGCCCGCGAGGGCGTCGGCGCGCCGAGGGGCGCCGAGGAGGAGGGCAAGTAGCCCGCGGTTCGGCGGACGCGGGGGCCCGGCCGGACTCGTCCGGCCGGGCCCCTCTGCTTTCAACCCGGAAGTTCGCCGCCTTCCGCGGGCGGGTGGCCTCCCGGTTCCAGGCGAACGACCAGCTGGCCGCCGGAAGCTTGGATCGCCTGGATCGACCGGAGGAGGGCCAGGCTCTCGTTCCCATCGAGCATCCTTGCGGCGTTGGCCAGGCTGCGCAGGGCCGCCTGTTCGCCGCGGGCGCGCTCGAGGGCAGCCCGGGCCTCTTCCCGCGCCGCAGGCACCTGGGAGAAAGCCCTCTTCAGCTCGCCGGGGAGGGAGAGGTCCCTCAGGCGCAGGTCCTCCAGCCGCGCGCCGCAGCCTTGGACCCGGTCCGCGACGAGGGCGCGAATCTCCTGGACGAGGCCATCGCGATCGGCGAGGATCTGCTCGATGGTTCGCCGTCCGACGGCCTCGCGCACCGCTCCATGCGCGGCCTCGTAGACGGCGTTCCAGAGTCCAGACCAGGAGGCGACGTCCGCCCCCTTGGCTTGTTCCGGGGTCTGGTCTGTCTCGGTGGGTGGCGGGGCAAACGCGCGCAGCGCCGCCAGAGGCGATTCGATCCGCGCCGAAAGGGAGAGTCCCAGCCGGACCGGCACCGCGTCCGCCGTCAGTACCTCCTGTCCGCTCAGGCGCAGCAGAAAGGGACGCAGGTCGGCGACCACCAGAGTCGTCGTGGCCCGGCGGATGCGGTAACGGCCAGGCCCGTGCTCGGCCGCCAAGCGTCCGTTGACGAACCTCAAAGCCTTCTGGAATTCGTAGACGGTCACCGTCGGCCACGCGCCACCCACCAAGCGGACCAGATAGGCGGCCGCGAACCAGACGACGGCGAGCAGCAAGAGCAATGCGATCAGGTTTTCCATCGGGTCCCTTGGTCCGGTCCGGGCCGGGTCGGAGCCGCCGGTGGTTCGGGTGGGGGTCCGAAGCCCGCAGGACCCGTTCCTCCGTTCCCTTGCGCAGGGTGCGGCGCCACCCGCCCGGAACCGGGGTTGTGGCAACGTTCGCGACGCTGAAGACCACGGCCAAAAGCCCGCCTACGGAGGGCTTCGCCCCGTCTTCGCGGGCATTCTGCATGGTTGCGGCGGCGGACCGCAAGGTCAGGGATCGAGCTAGTCGGTTTCCAGGAGGATCTCCCTGACCACCAGCCAGAAGCCGGGATTGCGGAGGGAGCGCAGACGCACTCCTTCCACGGGGCTTCCGTCCAAGGCCGCCTCCGCGGACCCATCGACGAAGTCCGCAACCTTGCGCCAGGAGCCCCCCTGCAGGACCTCCACGACCCCCTGGTGCATGCGGTCGCCGGCGGGGTTCCAAGGTTGTCCCGTCAGCACGCGGATCCTGCGGACCCTTTGCGGCCGGAGGAACTCCGCCGTGACGTGCGCGCCGGGGGGCGGCGGGCCGAAGCTCCAGAAGAAGGTCTCCGGATCCCCGTCCAGCACATGGAACAGCACGTTTCCCTCGTAGGCCGCCAGGTCGGTGGACAGCCGGGCCGGCACCGTGGTGGTTCGGAACGTGGCCTGCGCCACCGGTCCGTCGCCGACCCTCCCCTTCACCGTGGTGGTCGCCGACAGCCGGATGGGCCCCGAGTAGGTGGGGGAGTTCTCATCGGGATCCGAGCCGTCCAGCGTGTAACGGATCGGCCCGCGGTGCTGGGCGGCGACGATCCGCACCTCCGTCTCTCCCAGGAACACCCGCTCGAACGGCAAAACGATCGGTCCCTCGAGCAGGGCGCGGAGGAAGCCCTCCGCCTGGTCGAACTTCGCCAGGTTGCGCTCGAGCCACCAGGGTCTGTTCTCCTCGGCCCAAAGGCTCGCGTATTCCTCGCGGAGCTTGTGCAGCTCCTGGAGGGTGGCCCGAACTTCGGCCAATGTAGCAGCGACCGCGGAAGGATCGTCCCGGAGCGCCTGCAGGTGGTCGGCCAGAGCCGCCGCGCGGGCGAGGTAGGCCGTCCTGCGAACGGCGTGCAGGGCAGCGCCCAAACCCGGCGTGCCGGGGGCACCGCGCCGGATGCTCTCCAAGGCCGCCTCCAGCGCTCCGCACTCCTTCAGGGCGGATCGGACCTCCTTCGGCGGGACCGTGCCGGCGGCGCTCTCGATCGGCTTCCAGAAGTTGCGATCGCTGAGGCTCCGGCTCGCGGGGTTCTTGCGGAGGTCGCTGACGCGGACGAGCAGCGGTCCAAGGTCGCGGGCTTCGGGGCCGCCCCAAGCAGGGCCGAACGACTCGAGAAAGCTGGCGAGGCGGGCCTTCCGGTCGGCATCGCGGGCGTCCGGCGGCAGGGGCGTCCAGGCCATCTCGGCACCCCACGCGAACGGCAGCCACGTGGCGTCGAAGAGGTTCTCGCCGGTGTCGTCCCAGGACGTGTTCAGCATCCCCAGCGCACCCATCGCGGCCCC
>FWWL01002108.1_pt1 | contig 43275 bp, 34 predicted proteins | sample 2228331 | NCBI WGS metagenome assembly FWWL01 (sample SAMEA103939775, study PRJEB20133) | metagenome | reverse complement strand
TCCCGCGCTCCTTCTGCGCCTGGGTCAAGGGGATCTACGGCGCGGCCCGGGAGATGGAGGACCTGGGCGCGGTGGTGGCGGTTACCCAGGGAGACTGCTCCAACACCCACGGGCTCATGGAGACACTGCAGTCGGAGGGGGTGGAGGTCATCCCCTTCGCCTATCCTTACGAGAGGGATTACGGCCTCCTGAAGGCCCAGGTGGAGGCCTTCATGCGCCGGTTCTCGGTGGGGTGGAAAGAGGTGGAGGAGGCCATGCGCATCCTGGACCGGGTGAGGCGCAAGGCTCACCGCTTGGACGACCTCACCTGGAGGGAAGGCCTGGTAACCGGCCTGGAGAACCACCTGGTCCTGGTGGGATGCAGCGACATGGAGGGCGACCCCGGGGCCTACGGCCGGAAGATCGAGGGGCTCCTGGAGCGCGTCCGCGAGAGGGAGGGGGATCCCGGATTCCCGCGCGCCGGGGAGATGGTGCGCCTGGGGTACCTGGGCGTCCCCCCCATGGCCCCGGAGCTCTACGACTACCTGGAGGGACTGGGGGCCAGGGTGGTGTACAACGAGGTCCAGCGCCAGTTCAGCCTGCCTTTTGGTACCCGGGACCTGGTGGAGAGGTACCGCCGCTACACCTATCCCTATTCCGTATTCCACCGCCTGCGGGACATCCGGAGGGAGGCGAGCCGCCGCAGGCTCGACGGGCTCATCCACTACGTGCAGAGTTTCTGCTTCCGGCAGGTGGAGGACATCATCCTGCGCCGCTACCTCTCCCTGCCCTTGCTCACCCTGGAGATGGACCGCTCCTCGCGGCTTGACGCCCGGACCAGGATGCGGCTGGAAAACTTCGTCTCCATGCTGCGGCGCGAGAAAGAGGGTGAGCCTCGCCGGGGAAAGGAGGGAGCGGTTTCGCAGTAGGCCTCCCCTCCCCGGAGACGAAGGGTTCCGAACGCCGGGAACCCGCACGGCCCGGCGGGACCCCCGGGCGGCGGGTGGGGTAACATGGGGTCGAGGGGCGGCGCGACCCGGGCTGGCGGGTGGAGAGGAGGATCGGAGACCTTGGACGAACGCTGCGGAGTGGACCTGGGGAGCCGTTTCGTGAAGATAGCCGTCGAGGAGGACGGAAAAAGGCGCTTCCTCGGACCTTTCGACACCGCGGAGTTCTACCGCAGGCACATAAGGGGAGGCAAGGACGGGGGAGTGCTGCGCACGGAGGGGCTGGGGCTGGGCGAGCCCCGGCGCCTGGGGGCCACCGGCTACGGCAGGGCCCGGCTGGGAGGGGGAGCGGTGATCTTCCCCGAGCTGGAGGCCATCGTCGCAGGGGTGGCCGAGCTCACCGGCCTGAGGGAAGGGGTGATCCTGGACGTGGGCGGCCAGGACTCCAAGGCCCTTCTGGTAAGAGATGGAAAACTGGTCGACTTCGCGGCCAACGACCGCTGCGCCGCCTCGGCCGGAAAGTTCCTGGAGAACATGGCCCGGGTGCTGGGGATGGACTGGGAGGAACTGGGAGATCACTGGGAGGATCCGGTGGAGCTCACCTCCACCTGCGCCGTCTACGGGGAGACGGAGCTGGTGGGCTTGCTGGGCGAGGGATGGCCGGTGGAGAGGTTGGCCGCGGGCGTCAACCGGGCCATCCTCGGACGCCTCCTCCCCCTCGTGGCCCGCTTCCCCCTTCGCAACCTCGTCCTCACCGGGGGCGTGGCCCGCAGCCGCGCCCTGAGGACCATGCTCGCCGAGCGGCTGGGCCTGGAGCCCGTCGTCCCCGAACCTCCCGATTTCGTGGCCGCCGTGGGCTGCTGCCGCCTGCTCCGGGAGGAGGTCTGAGTTGGCCGAGCGGTTCGAGATAGTGGTGGGGACCCATTTCGACGCCGCCCACCGTCTTCCCGGGTATCCCGGCCCCTGCGCCAGACTGCACGGACACCGCTGGAGGGTGGAGGCGGCGGTGGAGGGTAGCGGGACCGGGGATGACGGCATGGTGGTGGATTTCATGGTCCTCAAGCGGGTCATAGGCGAGATCGTGGACCGCTTCGACCACCGCTGCCTTAACGAGGTGGAGCCCTTCACGCGCGTCGTTCCCACCTCCGAGAACTTGGCCCGCCACATCTTCAGGGAGTTCGCCTCGCGGGTGGAGGGGCTGAGTGAAGGCATCCGCGTTTCCTGGGTGGCCGTCTCCGAGTCCCCGGACACCCGCGTGGTCTACAGGGAGGGCGGCTGAAACAGGTCTCCCGCGACGCCGGGCGGAGGGATGTCCGGGGACGCGTCAGCCGAGCGGGCGGCCGGGATGAAACGGGATTACCGTGAAACCGTGTATGGAAAGGGGGCGGATATGCCGCTCTATTCACCGGCCAGGACCCCGAGGCCAGCAGGGCATCGTGAAACCGTGTGTGGAGAGGGGGCGGAGATGCCGGCCGGGGAGGCGAAGAGCAACCTGGTCCTCCTTTCCGGAGGGCTGGATTCCGCGGTCAACCTCCTCCTGGCCCTGGAGAGGGGCGGCGTGGCCCTGGCGGTGACCGTGGATTACGGGCAGAGAGCCGCGCGCAGGGAGACGGAGGCGGCGGCCGCCCTTTCCCGCAGGCACGGCGTGAGGCACGAGGTGGTGCCGGCCCGCTGGGTGGCCAGTTACGCCAGGGACGCGCTCACCACCCCGGGGAAGGAACTGCCCCGGCCGGGAAGAGGGGAGCTGGAGGACCCGGCCTGGAGGGGTGAGGCGACGCGAGCGGTGTGGGTGCCCAACCGCAACGGGCTTCTGGTCAACATGGGGGCCTGCTTGGCCGAGTCTCTGGGCGTCCCCTACGTGGTCATGGGGCTGAACGCGGAGGAGGGGGCCTTTTTCCCGGACAACTCCCCGGGTTTCGTGAGGGAGACCAACCGCGCCCTTGGATACTCCACGCTCAGGAGGGTGCGACTTAGGAGCTTCACTCTGCAATGGGACAAGAGGGAGATCATGCGGGCCGCCCTCCGGCTCGGGCTGCCCCTGGAGCTTACCTGGCCGTGCTATAATGGGGGCGACCTTTGGTGCGGTGAATGCGAGTCCTGCCTGCGTTTTCGCGCTGCGGCGGAGGCCCTGGGTGAGGGGCACAGGTTGAAAGGCCTCTTCGCCCGGGGATGACCCCCGGGGCGCCTTCGGCGGGGGAGGTCCATGAAAGGCAAGTACATCAAGGGCAAGCGGATAACCTACGACGGGACTCAACTGCGCTCCCTGTACGCTTTCACCGAGCACGACGTGCAGGGGGACTCCGTGGTGGCATTCCGAGGTCCCTGCCGCGTGCCCGCGGAGAACCTGGTGGATGTGGAGGACCGCAAGAGGGGGTCGGAGATCTACAGCGAGGACATGGTCCATTTCATAATCGAGCTCTTCCATTCCGACCTTCCCCGCACCCTGGCCCTGCAGAGGCTCTTCCTCTGCGTGATCAAGGACGTCATCGAGGAGCTAAAGCCGGAGCTCTTCATAAGCAGGCGAGGGGACGACCTCTACATAGAGGTGGAGGTGGAGGAGGGCCAGGACGAGAACCGCAAGCTCACCGTCTCCGTGGCCACCGCCAGCCCGGTTTCCAACCTCATCCATATAGGCATCAACGTGTCCAGCCGCAACACTCCCGTGCCCACCCTGGGACTGGAGGACCTGGAGATACCCGTGGATGACTTCATTCTCAAAGTCCTGCAGGGTTTCATCAACGAGATGAAGGGCATGGACGCGGCCCGCTGCAAGGTCCGCGGCGTGAGCTGACTGCATCCCCTCCACGGTCTTCCCACGTTCTCAAGCGCAGTGGCGCGGGGTTGCGGAAAACACGCGGGGAAACCGCGAACCCGAGTTGGTCCGTGGGATGCGGATGAGGGCGTGCCGGATTCCGCCTTTCCGGTCTCCGGCGCATGGGGATGGGGTGGACGGCGCGAGGGGGACTCGCCGGCCGAGGAGCCGGAAAAGAAGGCAACGGGGTTTCGGGGGACGGAGGATGGGGACGGTAAAGGCCTTGGCCAAGAGGTTGCTCGGGGGGACCCCGGTTTGGAAAGCCCTACTGATAGCCAGGTACCACCTCTTGCAGTGGTGGGAGAAGGCGAGGGAAACGTACCGGTCCACCCGCCAACAACTCCGCGTCACCTACAGGAAAACGCTTCTACAGACGCTCCCCCGGGGAAGGGCCGTCCGCTGGGTGCAGTCCCGGATCCAGAACCAGGGGTTTTACGGTGTGGAGTATTTCGACCCCACCGTCAAGTCGGAAGACGATAGCGGCTATCTGGAGACCTACTCGGATATTGACGACTTCGGGGAAGTGGCCCTCCTGGCCGGTGAGCTTCTGGGGGTGAAAAGCGCCCTGGACGTGGGGTGCGCCAAGGGATTCCAGGTGCTGGCCCTGTGCCGGAAGGGGATAGACGCCTGGGGCATCGACCTGAGCGAGTACGCCGTGGCCGCGGCACCCGAGGAGGTGAGGGGACGGTTGAAGGTCTGCGCCGTGCAGGAGGCCGATTTCCCCCCCGGCTCTTTCGAGTTGGTCCTGGCCATGGAACTCCTGGAGCACGTCCCACTGCCCGACATAGAAGGGGTGATAGAGAAGCTCCACCTCTTCACCTCACGCTACCTCCTGGCCACCATCCCCTCCTTCGGACCCAACCCCTACGGGATGGACGGGTGGTTGGAGGGGAAGGTGAAACCGGAGAAGATCCCCCGTTACCGGGATCACCTGATCGACCTCGTGGACTTGAGGCATCTGGTCCTCGATTCCCAGGGGCTGCCCCAACACGGACACGTGCTCATGGCCAGCTACGAATGGTGGACGGCCGCCTTCACCCGGCACGGGTTCCTGAGGAGGGGGGACCTAGAGAGGGAGATCAACCGGAGGCTCTCCTCGTGCCGAAGGGGGGTCTGGTGCTGTTACCTTTTCCAGAAAGTGGGACCTTGCGGCGAAGAAGCGCGTCCGGTGGTCCTCGGGCGGGAGGATTTCCATATCCTGGGGGAGGGCTGGGAGGGCCTTGCCCACCTCCCCTCCCCGGGGGTCTATCGGCTGGACATGGATCTCGAGGTCTCCGGGGCCGGCCGCTTCCGTCCCGCCGCAGAACGGCTGCTCTCCATTACCTGCCGCTCCGGAGACGGCGAGAGGATCCACGGTCAACACCTGGTCACCCGGGGAGAGCTCCCCGGGAGGGCAAGGAGGGGCCCGGTGAGGGTTTCCCTGCCATGTGCCGTAGACCGAGAGGGGACGGTGTCCCTGCGCGCCTTTCCCGGACCCGGGACCGCCCTCCGCCCGGTGTCCGCCCTCTTCGCTCCGGCACGAGGGGGCGTGCGAGTATGAAGCCGGCATGTGTGCCGGGGACGTGCCGCGGGAGTGCCTGCGAGAAAGGGGAGGCGTGTTGGTCACGAGAAGCGCCTTGAAGGTCGTCGAGGTCTTCCCCTCCTTTCAGGGGGAGGGTCTTCTGGCGGGGGTCCCGCAGGTCTTTCTGCGTCTCGCCGGCTGCAACCTGGACTGCTCCTACTGCGATACCCCGGAGGCCCGGGGGGTGCCCCCGGAATGCCGCATCTGGAGCTGGGATGGGCCGCTGGAAAGTGTTGCCAACCCGTTGTCGATCGGGGACGTTCTGGAGACGGTCTCCGCCTTGTGGGGTCCGGCCATGCACTCCGTGAGCCTTACCGGCGGCGAACCCCTGCTCCAGGCCGACGCCCTGGCGGAGCTCCTCCCCGCTCTCCAAGAGAAGGTGAGGGGGGTATACCTGGAGACCAACGGGACACTGGGCGAGGGGTTGAGGAGGGTCCTCAGGTGGGTGGACTGGATAGCCATGGACCTGAAACTCCCCTCCGCCCTCCGGGGGAGGGAACTTGTGGAGGAACAGGCCGATTTCCTGGGCCAGGCCCTCTCCCGCCGCGTGTTCCTCAAGCTGGTGGTGGAGGCGGGGACCCCGGTAGGGGAGGTGGAGGACTACTGCCGCCGCCTGCTGCGGCTCCTGCCGGGCGCCTCGGACGTACCCCTGGTCCTGCAGCCGGCGAGCGTCCTTCCGGTACGCGGGGAGGCGCCCGCTGCGGCGCGGGATGGGGACGCCACGGGGGAGGGATTTGCGCCGCGGCCCGCTGCCGGGGCACGCCCTTCCGCCGGGGAGGGAAGCGGCTTGCGGATGGGGGTGTCCCTGGGGAGGATGGTGGAAGTGGCGGAGGCGGCGGCCGCTTTTTTCCGGGAGGTGCGGGTCATCCCCCAGCTCCACCGGTCCTGGGGTATGCGGTGACCGGCCCGCATCCGGGCCACGGTTCTGACCGTGCGAGGGGCGTCATGGGAAAGGCAGGGGATGCGTGGTATATTCCTCTCCGAGCGGTAGGAGGTGGAGGGAGATGGCCCTGGAGCATTCGCCGCAGGAGTTGAGGGAAGCGCGCCAGGCTGCGCTGCGCGGGTTCCGTCTGCTGGACCCCTCCTGGATGGCCTCCCGCTCGGGGACCTTCTATTCCTACCCGGGGAGGCGCTTCGTCGTGCCCTTCTTCGGGGAGAGATACACCGTCTCCTATCCCCAGGGTGAGGTCCTGCGCGAGGACGGGACCTCCGCCGGCGCGCGGGAGGCTCTCATCCTCCTTCACTACCTTACCCGTGCCGACGGGACCCCGGTGCGCGAACGGTGGGTCGCTTACCGGGATCTTCCAGGGGCCCGCTACCATGAGCCGGCCTTCGTGGCCGAGGTGGAGAGGCCCCTTTCCCTGGGGTTGGCCGGGAAGCTGGAAGCCCTCAGGGCGTGGGCGGAGAGGGCGGGCCGTCGGGTGGACCTCCCCGGGGACATCGCCGTGGCCTGGGACGTGCTGCCGCGGGTGCCCCTGCTTTTGGTCTTCAACGAGGCGGACGAGGAGTTCCCCGCATCGGCACGGGTCTTCTTCGAGGCCTCCGCCCCCAATTACCTGCCCACCGAGGACCTTTCCGTCCTGGCGGAGATAGCCGCCCTGCGCATCCTGGAGGAGCTGGGGGCGCTGGGAGGCGGGGAAGGGGCGAGGTAGCACGGCGAGGCCCGGCCGCACGTGCGGGATGACCCCCGGATGGGCCCTCGCCTTGGGCGGCTTTCGTCCGCGCTGACCGCCTAGGAGGGCGCGGCTCCTGAATGAGCTGGTGCGGTCGGGTGGCATTGGGCGGCTTTCGTCCGCGCCGACCGCCGCGGAGGGCGCGGCTCGGAGGGGGGACTTTCCACGGAGGGTGACGGTCCGGAGGGCAGCGCGGAGCCCGGAGGCGAGTGGTCCCCAACGCGGCGCGGCAGGGGGACGAGGCCCCGCCCCGCGGTTTGTTTTTTGACGGGGTCATCGAGTATTATTAAGGGCAAGTTATCATTTTCAAGAGCGCGCGGAGGAGGTCAGCGCCACACGGGGTACGGTAAAGATCGGTTTCGCTTGTGCGGCGGCAATGGAGAGCATGGCACGGGTACTGGTTCTCAACGCTTCTTATCAGCCCCTGAACCTGGTGAACCTCAGGAGGGCGGTGGTGCTGGTCCTCAAGAACAAGGCGGAGATCGTCGAGGAGGGAGAGGGGACGCTGCGCTCGGAGAAGTTCACCATGCCCTTCCCCACCGTCATCCGCCTCGCCTATTACGTGCGGGTGCCCTACCGCTCCGTGGCTTTGAGCCGCCGCGCCGTTTTCGCCCGCGATAACCACACCTGCCAGTACTGCGGAGGTAAGGCGGAGAGCATCGACCACGTCATCCCCCGCAGCCGCGGCGGAGAACACTGCTGGGAGAACGTGGTGGCCGCCTGCCGGAGATGCAATACCCGCAAGATGAACCGACTGCCCTCCGAGGCGGGCTTGAAGCTGCTGCGCAAGCCCTTCGAACCACAGGATCACATCTGGTTCCTGGCCCTGGCGGGAGACATCCATCCCTCCTGGGAACCCTATCTGGACGCCGCCGCGGTGGGATGACCCCTTCCGGCTTCGACTTCGGCAATCTGGTGAAGCCCCTGCGGGAGGACATACTCCACATCGACATCCCCATCCCCCACGTCCTCCGCAACGTGAACCTCTACCTGTTTCTGGGAAAGGAGCCGGCCCTCATCGACGCCGGCCCTTTCCACCCCGTGCTTGCGGAGGTGGTGGAGGGAGCTCTGGAGTATGCCGGCGCCAAACGGCTCTCCCGCCTTTACCTGACCCATTCCCACATCGACCACTTCGGCCTGGCGGACAGGATCCGGCGCAGCACCGGCGCGGTGGTGGCCGCGCACCGCGAGGAAGCGCCGCGCATCGAGAGGGTGCGCACCCGCCTGCAGCGCGAATACCGTTGCTACGCCGAGCTCGGCGAGGCACTCGGCTTCCCCAGGGATCTCTCTGAGGACATCTTCTCCCTGGCTCACCGCTGGATCGAGCTCTCCGAACCCTGCCCCCTGGGTCTGAAGCTCAGGGGAGGAGAGGTGGTCCCCGCGGGCGACCGGCTTCTCGAGGTGGTGCATACCCCGGGACACACCGCCGGCCACCTCTGTTTCTACGAGCGCGAGGAAGGGCTCCTCTTTTCGGGAGACCACCTCATGCGCTCCATCACCCCCAACCCGGAGCTCTACTGCCCGCCGCGCCGCGGTCGCCTCACCGGGCTCCCCGAGTTCATAGCCTCCCTGAAACGCCTGCGGGACCTCCCCGTGGACACCGCCTATCCCGGCCACGGCCGACCCATCGGTAAGGTGGGAAGGAGGATAGACTTCAACATCCTCCACCACCGAAAGAGGCTGGAGAAGACGGAGGAGGCGGTGCGGGAAGGAGGGCGCACGGTCTGGGAGGTGGCCCTGCGCCTCTTCCCGCAGGTGCGGGACAAGCCCCCGGACGTGGACCACTTCCTGGCCTTGAAGGAGGCCCTGGGCCACCTCCTCATCCTGGAGGAGGGAGGGAGGGTGGAGCGCCGGGTGGAGAACGGGGTGTGGAGGTTCGTGCCCGCCTCCACGGCGTGACCTTTCCGGGGACCGGCGGGCGGCGCCCGGGGAGCGGGCGGTGGTCTCGGAAGCGGGCCGGGGCATGGTATGGTGCGGGCGGACGCTGCGGAGCCGGGATAAACACAGGGCCCGATCGGCGTCCCGGCGATACCGAGCACCTCGGTGAAAAGGAAGGAAGCTCCATCTTCTCGGCAGGTGCTATCCGGGTTGGAATGGATCGAGAGACCACCCTGCCGTCACGGCAGGACAAGCAGTTCGATAAGATGAAAGGGTCGATCTCCAAAATGTTCGATCTGGGGACGCGAAGGCCGTTGAGCGGCGGCGGACCTTGTGCTATCATAACCACCGGAGTGAGTTGGGGGATCGTCTAATGGTAGGACGCGAGACTCTGGATCTCGTTGTGAGGGTTCGAATCCTTCTCCCCCAGCCAGAATCGAATATGGAATGCGTGGCGCATTAGTCTAGTTGGCCTAGGACGCCGCCCTCTCAAGGCGGAGATCGCGGGTTCGAATCCCGCATGCGCTACCAAGTCCAGGGCCCCGAAAGGGGCCTTTCTTTTTCTTTCCAGCCACGAAACCGGGGATATACGGCCTTCACGCGCCCGCGCCTGCGGCCTGCCGGCGCGGCCCCCTTCCTCACCGGGCCACTCCGGGTGGCATAGCCGCGTTTCCGTGGGCGGCACCGCGGAGCGACTTCATCCGGCTCATCCGGAGGACTCCCGCAGGGCGCGGCGGCGGCGCTCCCGGCTGAGGCGGTAATAAACCCGCCCCGCCGCCTCGACGAGGCGGAACTGGTTCATGGCCGGGTGGACAGGGAAGGCCCAGCGCCCCCTGAGGGGCGGGAGCTCCCTCTTGCGGCGCGAGGGGTCCAGCCTGACCTCCTCCACGACCACCCCTTCCTCGTCCCCCAGCTGCGCCCTGACCGAACCGTCGGAGTCGGCGATGCAGGTGTAGCCGGGGAACCTCGAGCGCTGGGTCAGGAATGGTAACCCCGGTATGGGGGATACCCAGGGGCCGCTCTTGTTGACCATGACCACCGGGACCCCCAGCAGGCGGGCATAGTGGGGGGCCAACTCCCTGAGCCGCCGCTCGTACTCCTCCACAGCCCGGCGGGGAAAGAGGGGATTGGGCATGGGAGAGGGGGCGGAGTGAGGCATGAGCAGGAGGTCCACCCCTCCCGCACACATCAAGCGGGGCAGATAGGAGAGCTGGTTCTCGTAGCATATGCCCACTCCCAGGCGGCCCAGGCCGGTCTCCACGACGTGGGGTCCGGCCTCGCCCCGCGTGAAGAAGGCCTCGGCGAAGGCGGGGGTCTGCTTGCGCACCCGTCCCGCCTCCTCCCCCTCCGGGTTCACGATCACGAAGCTGTTGTAGAAATCCTCCCCCTCCGCCTCCAGGTAGCTGGTGCCCAGCCAGATCCGCAGGCGGAGCGAGTTCTCGCGGAGCCAGCGCACGGTCGGACCCTCACGGGGCTCCGCGGCGTCCCATATCTCCTTCGTGTACACGTATCCGGTGGGCATGAACTCCGGAAGGACCACCAGCTCCGCCCCGCGCGACGCCGCTTCCTCCACCATTCGGGTGGCTCGCTCGAGGTTGCCCTCTATGTCCCCGTTGGCCGACACCATCTGCACCGCGCCCACGCGCACCGTCCTGGTCTCCGCTTCCATTCCCTTCCACCTCCGGATGACACCTCTGGTCCTTTAAGCTCTGGCTTAACCTGAGTCGGGTGTAGATATCTCTTCCATTCCCTTCCACCTCTGGATGAGCCTCCCGTCCTCGAGGGGACCGCTCTTCGGGAGAAGGTCCTCGCCTGGTCGGGACACCTGCCTTCGCCGCCCACCGCGGCAGGGCCTACCCTCGATCCCTGGTGGGGCCGTGGCCGGGAAAAGGGGAAGATGGCCCTCAATCGGTGGTTAGAGGTCCGCGTTGCCACACCGGCGCATCCCCCGCTTCGCACCGCCCCTCGTCTCCTCCGGGTGATCCTTCGCCTCCGGGAACATGATACCCGGTGGAGGCCGGAAGGTCTTCCCCGCCGGAGAATCTTGGTGTTCACACACTGCGCACGAGGGGCGGTGGCGGATGACGGTGACCGGCGGCTGAGCCGGTTGTCCGGACGGGCTGGTGGCCGCCGCCTGGGATGCGCATGCGGCGTAGAGGCCGGACATGGAGCCGGGTCTCGAGTGCACGGACCGGTGTGATCCCGTGTGCATTTTCCCAGAATATGCCATGATCGGTTGAAAGGACGGTTCGCTGTCGATGAAGCCCGGCGGGGGACGGGCGGCGGAGCGAGGCCTCCCCTCGGAACGGGGTGCTAAAATAGGCCTGGGGGGCCTGAGGGGGTGCCCTCCGCGTGGGCTGCGTGCATCACTCGACGGAAACCGCTCGTACCGCCCGGGGTGCGGAGTTCCCTTCGGCCCCGGGACCGCGGTCCGCGGGCGGCTGGCGAAGGGGGGAGGAGAGATGGCCGGTATCACCGGGGGAGAACTGCTGGTCAAGGCCCTGCTCCAGGAGGGGGTGAGGTACGTCTTCGGCATCCCGGGTGGACAGCTGACCACCTTCCTGGACGCCATACACCGGGTGGGAAGACCGCGGGGCATGGAGTTCATCATGACCCGCCACGAAGCGGCGGCGGCCTCCATGGCCGACGCCTACTGCCGGGTGACCGGGGAGGTGGGGGTGTGCTGCGGAACGGTGGGGCCCGGGGCCCTGAACCTGGCCGCCGGGGTGGCCGCCGCCCACAACGACGGCATCCCCATGGTGGTCATCACCCCCCAGGTGCACTCCAACCGCTGCTACCCCTTCAAGGGCAGCCAGCAGCAGCTTGACCAGTTGGGATTCTTCAAGCCCATCACCAAGTGGAACGCCCTGGTCCACTGCTGGGAGAGGATACCGGAGATGGTGCAGTGGGCCTTCCGCGTGGCCACCACCGGCAGGCCGGGCCCGGTTCACCTGGACATCTGCGTGGACACCCTCTTCCAAGGTGAGGAGGAGGGCGAGGTGAGGCTCGCCTCCCCGGAGAGGTACCGTCCTCTGGTCCAGCCTTCCGGGGACGAGGAGGCGGTGGAGAAGGCGGCGGAGCTCCTGGCCGGGGCGGAGAGGCCGTTGTTGCACGCCGGGGGAGGCGTGCTGCGTTCCGGGGCCTGGGAGGAGGTGCGGGAGCTGGCCGAGTATCTCCAGATGCCGGTGACCACCAGCGTCTCCTCGCGGGGCATCCTGCCCGAGGACCATCCCCTGCTGCTCCTACCCAAGGGGGCGGGAGCCATCTATGCCGAGTCCACCGCCGACGTGGTCCTGTGCGTGGGCTGCACCATGGCCGAGCTGGAGTACTGGGGAAGGCCTCCCCTGTGGGGGGATCCCTCGACCCAGAAGTTCATCCAGGTGGACATCGACCCGGAGATCGTGGGCCTCAACCGCGAGGTGGACGTGGCGGTGCTCGGCGACGCCCGCCGGGTCTTGAGGAAATTACTGGAAACGGTAAAGGAGATCACCGGCCCCTCGCCGGAGAGGGTCACCAACACCCAGTACCGCCAGGCGGAGAAGGACGCCCTGGCCTCCGTGGAGGAGGCGGCGCGTTCCGACGCCAGGCCCATCCATCCCGCGCGCCTGGTCAGGGAGGCGGTGGAGTTCTTCGGCCGCGAGGCCATAGTGGCCGTGGACGGCGGCAACATGGGGCTCTGGGCGGTCAACGGGGTGCGGGTGTACCGCCCGCGTTCCTTCCTGTGGTCCACGGACATGGGCATGCTGGGGACCGGCCTCCCCTTCGCCCTGGGGGCCAAGCTGGCCTTCCCCGACCGCCCGGTGTACGTGCTACATGGAGACGGGGCCTTCATGCTCAACAACCACGAGGTGGAGACCGCGGTGCGCTACAACCTGCCCGTGGTGGACATCATAGGCAACGACCGGGCCTGGGGCATGATCAAGGGAGCGCAGCACGCCGCCTTCGGCGACCGCTATATCGGTGTGGACTTCGGGGACACGCGCTACGACAGGATGGCCGAGGCCATGGGGGCCTTCGGGGTCAGGGTGGAGGACCCGGCGGATATCCGGCCCGCCCTGGAGGAGGCGGTGAGCTCGGGAAAGCCGGCGGTCATCGACGCGGTCATCGACTGCCAGGTGAACCTGGAGCCGCCGCTCTTCCAGACCTACCTGGAGGTGGCCCTAATGGGGTGCGACCTCTCCGGATGCAATCCCTGATCCCGACCCGGGCCCGAGTCGGTCGCCGTCCCGCTCGAGCGCAGCGGGGAGGGCGGGTATGGAGGCTTCGTCTCTGAGGCCGGCCTTCCTTCTCGCCCAAGCCCTGCTCGTGGAGCGGCGCGGGAGGCGGGGATAAAGGCTTCGGGAACGGCGCCGGGCTTCAGTCGATCAGCCTCAGTCGATCATGATCCCGCCGTCGATGACCAGGGTCTGGCCGGTCATGTAGGTGGCGTCCTCCACCAGGAAGGCCACCGCCCTGGCCACCTCCTCGCCCCTCCCGAAGCGGCGCATGGGTATGCGGGGGATCACCCTGGCCCTGTAGTCGTCGGGCATCCAGTCGATCATCTCCGTCTCGATGTATCCGGGGGCTATGGCGTTGACCCGGATGCCGTAACGGGCCACCTCCCGGGCCAGGCATACGGTGAGGCCGGTGACCCCGCCCTTGGAGGCGGCGTAGGCCGTCCCGCCGGCCATGCCGATCATGGAGACGATGGAGGAGATGTTCACCACGCACCCGGGGACCTGCCGGCGGATCATGTCCGCTATGCAGTGCTTGGCCATGTAGAAGTAGCTGAAGAGGTTGACGTGCAGTATCCTTTCCAGGTCCTGGTTTTCCATGGACTGGATGGGCGAGAGGTGGATCATCCCCGCGTTGTTCACCAGGATGTCCACGCCGCCCAACTCCTCCACGCAGCGCTCCACCACCAGGCGGGCCCCGTCCTCCGTGGCCAGGTCGGACTGGACCACCAGGGCCCGCACCCCGTTGGCCTCAGCCAGCCTCTGCACCTCCCGGGCCTCGTCCACCCGGGTCCGGCAGCAGATCACCACGTTGGCCCCCCGCTCCGCGAGGTGAAGGGCTATGGCCCTTCCGATGCCTCGCGACGAACCGGTTATCACCGCGTTGCTCCCCTTGATCATCCCTCCTCCTTTCCCGCCTGAAGACCCGGTGATGACCCTTTTCCTCCCGCCGCTCATCACCGGATACGGCCAATATAGGACTTGCAGCAACGGCGGACAATCCCGCGGATGGCCTCGCAGTCGCCGAATGGCGGGTGTGCTCTCAACACCGTGTGCCCTGGCCGACGGATGATCCCTTGAAGCCAGGGGAGAGTTCTGGACCCGGCGCGCTTCGGCGGCTACCGGAACCCTCTCTGACCTTTCCCGGCCGTGACCGGTTCAGGAAGCGGCTGATTACAGAGGGCGGCTGATGGGGCCGGTATCACCGGGGATCCCAACCGCCGGCGATCGGTCGGGCTCACGGCCTGCGAGAGAGGACGGTGAGGGAGCTGCCCAGGGGGAGACCGTGGTCGGCGGCCAAGCAGGCCTCCACTCGGAGGATGCGGATGAGAGCCCGGTTGACCGGCGGAGGTGGGAGTCGAAGGTCGGACACGGCCTCTTTCTCCTTTATCCTCCTGCTCCACAGGCGGAAGGCGGCGATGACGGGGAGCAACGTGAACACGAAGTAGGTGGCCCGGACCGGCTCCAGGCCGGCGCGGTCGAGCATTTCCAGGACCTGGGAGCGCAGGTAACGCCTGGCGCCTCCCACGGCCAGGTCGTGGCTCCCGCGCAGGAAGGGCAGGGCGGGTAGGTTGAGCAGGAGGTAACCTCCAGGGGCGAGGACCCGGGACATCTCCCGGAGGGCGGCGAGGTCGTCGGAGACGCCGCGGTGGTAGATGACGTTGAGGGAGAGGACCAGGTCGAAGGAGGCGTCGGGAAAGGGAAGGTACTCCACGGAGCAGCACAGGAGCTCCTCCAGACCGCGTTCGCCGCACAGCAGCAGGGCTTCCTGGCAGGCGTCCAGCGCCACCAGGCGACCGGGGTGGTAGCGGTCACGCAGCCACCGCGTGGTGCCCCCCGTGCCGCAGCCGGCATCGAGCACCCTTCCCCGCGCCGCCTGCGGGCAGAACCGGTCCAGGAGCCTGGCGTAGAGGGCGCGGTGTCCCAGGTACCACCAGTGCTCGTCCTCCACCCGGTAGAGGACCTCGTATTCCCTCTCCTTCACCGCCTCACCGCCGTTCGCGTATGAGATGCCCGTGGGAACACAGGCCTGCGTGCGTCCGGCACCGCGGTCATGTCCGGAACGCCGCGGTATGACTTATCCTGCTCCACCGGGTCCGTCCCGCCGCATAATGCACTCGGGAGGAAGCCGGCCCGGCTCCTCCTCCACCGCACGATGAGATATTCTTCCTGCGCCTACGCCTCAGAACCGTCTTCCGCGTGGCCCGGATCCCGAGGATGGGCGGGGAGCACAGGCCCATGAAACAGGAGGCCGTTTCTCCGGCGCCGGCGGGTTATGGAGCTCCCGGGGTCGGGGCCGGAGGCCGATCTTCGACCGGGAAAGAACCGCTCTTTTCCATCCCTTCCCGTCGCTCCGCACGGAGACTTTAACCCGTCTTTCCCATCGGGGATTCCATCCTTCCCCTCTCTCCCTTCCCGCCGCACCGTCCAAACACCCGTCTTCCACCCCGGCGAGGAGGCCGATCTCCAGCTTCAGTCAGGGTCGGCCTCTTTCACGGGAGTCCCCTGCCTTTCTCCCCGTCGACCACCGCCTGTTATATTTTAGTGAAGGCAGAGCTCCGGGGACACCGGCGGGCGGGACCTCGTTTCGTGCGCCATCCCCGAGGGGGGCGAGGAGAGAGGGGAAAGCGGTGTCCTATATCCTGGGATACGACGCGGGCAGCTCCTCCATCAAGGCCGCCCTGCTGGACGCGGAGACGGGGAGGCCAGTGGCCTCCGCCTCCTCGCCTGAGGAGGAGATGCCCATCTCCGCACCCCGTCCGGGTTGGGCGGAGCAGGACCCCGGCCTGTGGTGGGAGCACCTGAGAAGGGCCACCTACCTGTTGAAGGCGAAGGGTGGGGTGGACCTTAGAAGGGTGGAGGCCGTCGGAATATCCTATCAGATGCACGGCCTGGTGGTGGTGGACGGCGACCTGCGGCCACTGCGGCCCGCCATCATCTGGTGCGACTCCCGGGCGGTGCCCGTGGGCGACAGGGCCTTCCGCGACCTGGGAGGGGAGAGCTGCCTGGCGCGGCTCCTGAATTCCCCCGGGAACTTCACCGCCTGCCGCATGGGGTGGCTGAGGGAGAACGAACCCGAGACCTACCGGAAGGCTCGCTGGATGATGCTTCCAGGCGACTGGCTGGCGGCGCGCATGACCGGCGAGGCGACCACCACGGCCCCCGGCCTCTCGGAGATGATCCTATGGGATTTTGTGGAAGACAGGCCCGCCCTCCTGGTGATGGAGCGCCTCGGGCTGGAGGAAGACCTCATCCCCCCGCTGGTGCCTACCTTCTCCGTGCAGGGAGAGCTGCGCCAGGAGGCCGCCGGGGAACTGGGTCTCCGCCCGGGGATCCCGGTCTCCTACCGCGCCGGTGACCAGCCCAACAACGCCTTCGCCCTGCGCGTCCTCCACCCGGGGGAGGCGGCGGCCACCGCGGGCACTTCTGGGGTGGTCTTCGGGGTGACCGACCGGAGGGTGCACGATGCGCAGTCCCGGGTAAACGTGTTCCTGCACGTGAATCACGCTCCGGGCCTCCCCCGCTACGGCATCCTCCTCTGCGTGAACGGGACGGGCATCCTCTACCGGTGGTTGAAGAGGAGCCTGGGGGGAGCGGAGGGCTGGGGATATCCGCTTATGAACGAGCTGGCCGCCTCGGTCCCGGTGGGCGCGCAGGGGCTGGTGTTCCTTCCCTACGGAAACGGTGCGGAGCGCACCCTGAAAAACCGCGACCCGGGAGCATCGCTTCACGGTCTGGACCTCAACCTGCACGGGAGGGAGCACGTGCTGCGCGCCGCCCAGGAGGGGATAGCCTTCGCCCTGCGCTACGGGATGGAGATAATGGAGGGCATGGGTTTCCGCCTGGAGAGGGTGAGGGCCGGGCTCACCAACATGTTCCTGAGCCCCGTCTTCCGGGAGGCCTTCGCCGCCGTCTCCGGCGTGGAGCTGGAGCTCTACGAAACCGACGGCGCCCAGGGAGCAGCCCGCGGGGCGGGACTGGGGGCAGGGTTATACCGGGACGCGGAAGAGGCCTTTACCGGCCTGGTCAAGGCGGTGGAGGTGAGGAGCGACGGGAGCCTGGAGAAAGCCTATGTGGAGGCTTACGGGCGCTGGAGGAAGAAGCTGGAAGCGGTGCTGCAAGGTGGATGACCCGCGGTGTGCCCGGGGCATCTCGGCCACCGGCTGTGCGCGGGGACGGCGGGCTGTCCCGAAAGGCCGTTCGGACGCGAGAATATCACCCGCGGGATACGGACGGGCTCTTCAAGAGGTACGATGGGAGGCCGGAGAAGGCCGTCGACAGGGGCTTTCCCCTGCGGCGAGGGACGGGGCGTGTTGAAGGGAGGAAAGGATGGAAGCGGTTTCCCTGCACAGCGTGTGCCGTTGGACCTTCCACTCCGGTAAGGGCGGGTTCGTCCCCCCGGATTCCATACCGGAGTGGAGCGCGGAGCGCCTGGGCTCTCCCGAGGCGGTGGAGATGGTGGCCAGGGAGATCGCCCCCCGCCTGCCGGACCACGTCCGGCTGGGCATGGAGTTCCACTACGACTACGAGGTGGACGAGGAGAACGCCGCAGCGGTGGCCCAGGCCTTGGCGGAGAACGGGATGCACCTGGCCATGATAACCCCCGGAGCCCACCGCCGTTTCGCCTACGGCGGGATGGCCTCCCTGGACCCCGGGGAGAGGAGGGAGGCCGTGGAGTTCGCTCTGCGCACCGTGGACCTGGCCTACGGTCCCCTGCGCCGCGCCTGGCACCCCGACCCGGAGAGGTATCCCACCCTGGTGCTGTGGAACGGCTCCTGGGGCTACGACCTGGCCTCCCCGGCCCTGGCCGAGATGTACCGCAACCTCAAGGAAAGCGTGGCCTCTCTCTGCCGCTACGAGGAGGAAAAAGGAGGGGAGCTCTTCCTGGCCCTGGAGCCGAAGCCCAACGAGGGGCATCCGGCCATGCTCCTGCCCACCGTGGCCAGCGCCGTCCTCTTCTGGAAGAAGTTGGCAGACGAGCACGGCATAAGTCTGAGCCGCAAAGGGGTGAACAAGGAGTTCGGCCACTCGGAGATGATCGGCCTGGACCACGTCTACGACACGGTGGAGGAAACGGACCACGGCATGCTGGTGCACATGCACATCAACGGCCAGGGCTACAACGACGGCGTCGTCCTCGGCGGGCCGGGGCGTTTTGACATCGACCATGGGGCGCGCATCAACGGGATGAACCTGGCCGTGGCCCGCCTGGCCCAGGCGGTGGGGTTCGCGCGCTGGAAGGGCCACGACCTGCAGCCCCGTCCCTATGACGACCGGGAGCGGGCCCTGGACCGTGTGGTGCGCTCCATCCTCAGCTGGGAAGCCTGTGAACAGGCCGCACGGGAGCTGGACCTGGCCCACCTGCGTGAATGCCTCATCCGCCGGGAGACGGCGCGGGCGGAGGACCTCATCCGGGAGGCGGTGATGGACGCCTACCGGAGGTTCGATGCCATGTACCGTGCTTGAGGCGGGTCCGGCCAGGGAGGGCGAGGCGGGCACGGAACGGGTTTCGCCCCGCGGTCCGGGGTTCCCACGTCTCGGCGACTGTCCCGGGAAGGGTGCGCGAGCCCGCCGGCGCGGACCCGCGGAATAAAACGCCGCCTTCGCTGTGCGGGTGAAGGAGAGAGGCACGCAAGGCTCCTTCCGCCGATAGCCGGAGGGGAGAGGGACGGCCGGTGGACTCAGGAGGGGACGATGCGGAAGGAGCCCGTGAGGAAAAGGTCCTCGGGACGGGAGGAGGAGCCCACGTGCACCGTATATTCCGTCTCCTCCACCACCCACGTCCCCGCGTCCGCGTCGTAGTAGGCCAGGTCCGCCGCCCTCAGGGGGATGGACACCCTCTTGCTCTCGCCGGGTTCGAGGTGCACGCGGGCGAACCCCTTCAGTTCCCTGACCGGCCGGTCCACACGGGAGGAGGGATAGCCCACGTAGAGCTGGACGACCTCCTCCCCGGCCATGTCCCCGGTGTTGGCCACCTCCGCCTCCACCACCAGAGAGCCGTCACGGCCAATCTCACCCGCGCTCAGGCGGAGGCCGGAATACCGGTAAGTGGTGTAGCTCAAGCCGAAGCCGAAGGGGAAGGCGGGGCGCATGCCCCGCTTGTCGAAGAGGCGGTAGCCGTGGTAGTAGCCGTATTCCACGGATCGAGCCCTGGTGTCGAAGGGCGGGAGCTGGTCATTGGTCTCGGGGAAGGTCACCGGGAGCTTACCGCTGGGGTTCACCAGGCCGAAGATGACGTCGGCCACCGCGTTCCCTCCCTCCATCCCCGGATACCAGGCCATGAGGATGGCCGACACCCGGTCCCTCCATCCCGTGGTGAGCACCGCGGAACCCCCCTCCAGGACCACCACGCAGCGGCCGGTAGCTCTGGAAACCTCTTCCAGTAAGCGCACGTCCTGCGGGCGCAGGGAGAGGTCCTCCCGGTCCCCGCCCAGTTTCACCGGACCTGGCATGGCCTCCCCCTCGTCGTGCCCGGTGAGACCCACCACCACCACGCAGGCGTCGGCGGCGCGAGCCGCCCGGCAGGCGGCCTCCAGGTCGTTGCCCTCCAGGTGTTCTATCTCCACCACGTCGCCGGCCCGGTTGCGCAGCCCCTGGAGGACGGTGACCGCGTAGGGTGGACGCACCCGGCTGGAGCCGCGGTCGCCGAGGTTGGGGAGGTCGGCCAGCTCGCCGATGACCGCCAGCTTTCTCGTCTCGCCAGGGCGCAGGGGCAGCAGGCCGCCCTCGTTCTTCAGGAGCACGATGCTCTTGCGCGCCGCCTCCAGGGCCAGCTCCACGTGTTCGGGGCAGGCCACACGGTGCGGGCCGTAATCCCCGCCGCCCACGGAGGAAAAGCGTGCTTTCTGGCGGAGGATACGGGTGACCGCCTCGTCGATGAGCGACTCGGGGACCAGCCCCCGGCGGACCGCGCGCACCAGCTTCCTCCCGTAGAACCAGGCGTGGGGCATCTCCACGTCCAGGCCTCCTCGCGCCGCCTTCACCGTGTCCCGGGTGCCCAGGATGAAGTCGGACATCACCAGTCCCGGGAATCCCCACTCCCCCTTGAGGATGTCCCTCAGGAGGTGTGAGTTATGGGCACAGTACTCGCCGTTCACACGGTTATAGGCGCTCATCACCGCCGCCGCGCCCTCCTCCACGCAGCGGCGGAAGTGGGGGAGGTAGACCTCCCGCAGGGTCCTCTCGTCCACCCGCACGTCAACGTAGAAGCGGGAGTTCTCGATGCTGTTGCAGGCGAAGTGCTTCACGCAGGCCATGAGGTGCTTCTGGGCCCCGCGGACCATGGCCGCTCCCATCTCTCCCAGGAGGTAGGGGTCCTCGCCGAAGGTCTCCTGGGCTCGACCCCACCCCGGATGGCGCAGGAGGTTGATGCACACCCCGCCGAAGAAATCCGCACCCTGGGAACGGGCTTCCACGGCCATGGCCTCGGCCACCCGTTCCTCCAGCTCCACGTCCCAGGTGGCACCCCGGGCCATGGACACGGGGAAGCAGGTGGAGCGGTTCAAGGCCACGCCCCGTGGGCCGTCGGTGAAACGCAGGGGAGGGATGCCCAGCCTCCGGTCCTCCCCGGCCAGGAAGGGACGGAAGTTGTAGCGCACCAGGGATACCAGCATCTCCCACAGGCGCATCCGGCCGGCCATCTGGTTGACCTTCTGGCGGAGGGTCATGCCCCTTACCAGCTCGGCGATCAGGCGTTCCCTCTCCTCGCCCTCCGCGCGGAGGACGGATTCCCAGGTGGGCACGCCGTCTCCCGCGCTCCCCCGTCGGAGACCTCCTGCCCCTTTCCTCTCACCGGACATCGCACACCCCCTTCGGTCGACCTGACCGGCATGAAAAGAAAAGGCGACGTTTCTCTTGCGGATAAAGGATAGCAGACCCGGCGGGCCGTGGACAGAGTCCGGGAGAAGGAAGCCGGTGGGCGGGGGAACGGGCGGCACGTGGTTTTCGGCGTGCGTGGGGCGGCCTCCCCGAGGTAACCGTGCACCGGTAAGCGGAGGCCCGGAGCGGCATCGGGATGTCGGCTGGCCGTGGACGGAGTCCGGGAGGTGGAGATCGGCGGGCGAGCATGCCGTGGAGGGTGGGTTTCCGTAAGCGGGGGAGCGCCGTCCCCGGATAAGACGCCGTGCTCCGGTCGGCCGGAGCCCAGGGCTGCACAGGGTGCCGGCAGTCCGAGGGCAGCGAGCGGGAAGGTGAGAAACGTAGGCAGTGAGAACGGGGGTGCGGGACTTTCGGCTGGAGAGGGGCGGCGAACCCGGAGGGACGTCAGGGGACGCCGGCCTCCTGCGCAAGTGGGTCTGCGGACGCCGAAAACCCTGTTGTCATGGAGAATACATGGAGAATACGGCCCGTGCACAGCTCGGCGTGCCCTCGGATGCGGGTAAGCCGGGATTTATGTGCACATTTACTTAAATAAACCTTGACATTAAAAGTTCACAAAGACTAAAATAACCCCGGTTGTCTCGGAGCGTCGAACAACGAGGGGGAGGGGATGGGCATGTTCCGCGAAGACCACCTCGAGGCCATCGGCAGAGCCCGCCGGGAATGGGAGTTCACCGTGCTCAACCCGGTGATGGAGAGGTGGCCGGAGAGGAAGGAGGACTTCCGCACCCAGTCCGGCCATCCGGTGAAGAGGGTGTACACGCCGGAGGACATAGCGGACAAGGATTACCTGCGGGACATCTCCTTCCCCGGTTACTACCCCTTCACCCGCGGCGTCTTCCCCACCGGTTACCGGGGTCGGCTGTGGACCAGGCGCCTGATCACCGGCCTGGCCACCCCGGAGGAGACCAACAAAAGGCTCAAGTACCTCATCCAGCAGGGCCAGACGGGCCTCAACATCATCTTCGACAACCCCACCACCAACCTCTTCGATTCCGATAACCCCCTCTGCGAGGGGGAGGTAGGGAGGGACGGCGTCCCCTGCTGCACCCTGCGGGATATGGAAGTGATCATGGAGGGCATCGATATGCGCGAGGTCTCCACCTCCATCATCCACTCCGGGCCCTTCATCCTCTCCATGTACCTGGCCCTGGCGGAGAAGAGGGGCGTGCCCTTCGAGCAGCTGCGGGGGACCCTGCAGAACGACGTGCTAAGCCAGTATTACACGGTGAACATGTCCGTGGTCAGCCTCCGCGACGGTTTCCGCCTCTCCGCCGACGTGGTGGAGTACTGCCGCAAGCACGTGCCCCGGTGGAACCCCATCAGCTTCGTGGGTTACCAGATCCGGGAGGCGGGGAGCACCGCCGCCCAGGAGATCGCCTTTGCCCTGGGCAGCGCCATCGCCTACACCGAGGAGCTCCTGGGCAGGGGCATGGACGTGGACGACTTCGCCCCCCGCCTCTCCTTCATGTTCAACTGCCACAACGATTTCTTCGAGGAAATATGCAAGTTGCGGGCGGCGCGCCGTCTGTGGGCGCGGATCATGAAGGAGCGCTTCGGGGCCAGGAATCCCCTCTCCTGGCTGCTCCGCTTCCACGTGCAGACGGCGGGCAGTTCCCTCACCGCCCAGCAGCCGGTGAACAACGTGATCCGCACCACCATCCAGGCCCTTGCCGCAGTCCTCGGGGGGACCAACTCCCTGCACACCAACTCCATGGACGAATGTTACGGGCTGCCCTCGGAGTTCGCCGCCCGCACCGCGCTGCGCACCCAGCAGATCATCGCCTACGAGAGCGGGGTGGCCAACACCGTGGACCCACTGGCCGGCTCTTACTTCGTGGAGAAGCTGACCGACGAGATCGAGGAGGAGGCCCGGGGGATCATCGAGAAGCTCGACGAGCTGGGGGGCATGGTGGCCGCCCTGGAGGCGGGCTGGGTGCAGAGGGAGATCGTGCGCGCTTCCAACGAATACCATCGCAAGCTCAAGACCGGGGAGATAACCGTGGTGGGGGTCAACGCCTTCGCCGAGGAGGGGGACGAGGAGGTGCCCATCGAGATACTGCGCATCGATCCCGCCCACGAGGCGCATCAGGTGAGGATGCTGCGTGAGGTCAAGGAGCGCCGGGACGAGAGGAAGCTGCGGGAGGCCCTGGAGAGGATGAAGGAGGACGCCGCGGCACACCGCAACATCGTCCCCTCCTGCATGGAGGCGGTCAAGGCCTACGCCACCCTGGAGGACATGCGCCAGGCCCTACAGGAGGCGTTGGGGGCGGGACGGGAGAGCAAGGACGCCTTCATCTGCTGAGGGCCGGAGGTTGCGGGCAGGGAGGTAGCCATGGAGGAAGGGAGGCCGATCCGGGTCCTTCTGGCCAAGGCCGGCCTGGACGGGCACAACCGCGGCATACAGCTGGTGGGGAGGGCTCTCCGGGACGCGGGCATGGAGGTGGTCTACGGGGGACTGAGGATCACTCCCCAGGAGGTGGTGGAGATGTCCATCCAGGAGGACGTGGACGTGGTGGGCATCAGCATCTTCTCCGGGGGGCTCATGACCATCATTCCCAAGATATACCAGGCCATGCAGGAGAACGAGAACACGCGCGACCTGCCCCTGGTGGTGGGAGGCATCATCCCTCCCGCCGAGGCCGAGGAGCTCAAGAGGATGGGCGTCAAGGGGGTCTTCGGGCCGGGAAGCGACCTGGACGAGATCGTGGATTTCGTCCGCGCCCTGGCCCGATCCCGATCCTCCTGATGCCGCTTCCCGCCGATACGGCCGCCCGCATCCCCCGCGGGCGGCCCGCGGCTTTTCGGGAAAGGAGATCTTCCGGAGCACCTCGCCGCACGTCTGCCGTCGGCAGGGTCCCGATGGCCGCCCTCTGCTTCTCGAGAAGGGAATCCCCTGCGGAGCCGGGCCGGAGGCTAAAATGCGTTGGATATGAAGAGAGTGCGGCAATATCGCCGCGGCCTGCGCCTTCCCCTCCGGGGCCCCGCAGAGGGCTCGCGCGGGAGCTTTGGGCGGCAACCGCTGCAGCCGGGGACCGGCGAGGAGCGGGCAAGGTTGGCCCGGATGGGGTACGGCAGGGCCTCCTCGGCATGGAAACCCGGAGATCGCCGAGGACGGCATCCCCCTTCCCCCCTTCGGATGGGGTACGGCAGGGCCTCCTCGGCATGGAAACCGCGGTGGTGATTGTGGGATAATCCGGTAAACCGGGACGGCTGACCGACCTCCGCGGAGGACGGTGCGGTCCCGGAAGGGAGGGGGCGGAGCCGGATTGCGGGATGCGGAGAGGGGGCGGAAAAACCCCCGGGGTATGAGTAGCCGGTCGGAACCCCGTCTCGGGCGGCGGCTTGACGGCGGGAGGGTTCGGCGCCGGGAAGTGCAAGGGAGGCGAGGGAAGAAGCCCCTTTTGGAGCAGGGGACCTGCCGGCCCTCGGATCGAGAGTCGACTTTCACTAGGGGACGCGGCGGGGTCCGGATGCGGTAAGGGAAAAGCGGGATATGGTGATGAGCCGGAGGAGAGGGGAAGGGGGCGACGCCGTGCCGGCCGCAGCGCTGGTCCTCTCCGGACTCGCGGGAACGGCGGCCCTCGCCCTCCTGCGCTGGAGGAGGAGGGTCATGCCCCGCCGAGATCCTGGCCTGCCCTTCGAGGAGGTCTTCCTCCCCTCCGCCGACGGAACGCCGCTGTGCGTGCGGCGGATGGGCCGGGAATGCGGGGAGGCGGTCGTCGTGGCCCATCCGGCGGTCACCGGGCAGCGCTTCCTTCCGCTGGTGGAGCTCGCGGAGCTCCTGAGCTCCCGGTTTACCGTCTATACCTTCGATTTCCGTGGACACGGCCGGAGCGGAGGGCGCCTGGAGATGGACCTGTCCGGGCCGGTGGAGGACCTGGGCGCGGTGGTGGGGTACGCGCGCTCACGCGGTCATCGCTGGGTCGGGGTGGTGGGCTTCTCCCTGGGGGGCATGGCTGCCCTGGCGCGCGCCGCCCTGCGCGGGGACCTGGACGCCGTGGCCGCGGTGGGAGCCCCGCCCCGCTTCCCGGACGTGGAGCCCTACCGCAGGTGGCTTCCGCTATGGTCGCTCTTCCTGCGCTTCCTGGGGGCTCGTTTCCGGCCCGTCGGGAGAGGAGGCCCGACCCCCATGGAGGTGGCCGCTTCCCTGCCGGACATCCCCGTCCTGATGGTGCACGGCGAGTGGGAGGTATTCTATCCGCGGGAGGACCTGGACGAATTCCTGGAAAGGGCCGGGGGTCGGCCGGAGCTCTGGGTCCTGGAGGGAGCGGCGCACACCGAGCTGGTGGGACGGGAGAAGGATCTCCTGTTCTGGCTGGAGGAGAAGGCGGGCGTTTCCGCGCCGCCGCGCGATGGTCAATCCGCGCGCCACCTTGGTAGTATATAACCGTTCGGTGGAAGGAGGCCGCGGAGGGAAGCCCTTCCGCAGGGAGACGGAGACGCGGCCGGGAGGGCGGGAAAGAAGGGAGGTGATGAAGGTGATCCTGGAGAAGCCCTGGGGCACTATACGGGCCTATGCCCTGAACCAGCCGTGCACGGTGAAGCTCATCACCATCAACCCCGGCCAGGAGACCAGCCTTCATTACCACAAGCTGCGCGACGATGTGTGGATAATCCTGGATGGAGGTCTGGAGGTGACCATCGGCGATGAGACCTTCCACCCGGCCGAGGGGGAGGAGTTCATGATCCCCGCCGAGAGGAGGCACAAGATCAGAGCACCCGTGGAAAGGGGCCGGGTGCTGGAGATAGACATCGGTTTCACCAGCGAGGACGACACCTACCGCATAACCGACGCCTACGGTAGAGAGCTGGAGGAGAGGGAAGAACTGGGCCTCTGACCCACCTGGCGGGCGAGGAGCGGGTGACAGACCCGTCGCTTTACGGATTCCGCGGTGGGGGCGGCGGGGACGTCCGGCGGTGAGGACGCGCTGGCGGGGAGCGGGCCGCCGGCGGGGGAAGTCGGTCGGGAAGGACGGTCAAGGAGGGCAGGCGGTCCGGCGGGAGGAGAGGAGGCCGCCGACCTCTTTGTCGGAAAGCGGATACGGAGGAAAGGAAGGAGATGCTCAAGTTCGTCATCCCCAAAGGCAGCCTGGAGAGCACCACCATGGAGATCCTGGACGACGCCGACCTCACCGTCAAGCGCAGCGGGGACCGCGAATATCACGCCCGCATAGACGATCCGCGCATCGAGCAGGTGCGCATCCTGCGTCCCCAGGAGATCCCCAAGTACGTGGAGGATGGCTTCTTCGACCTGGGGATCACCGGTTACGACTGGATAAGGGAGACGGGGGCGCAGGTGGTGGAACTGGCCGACCTCCCCTACACCAAGACCGCGGTGGGGACCGTGGTCCGGGTGGTGCTGGCGGTGGCCGGCGACTCGCCTTACCACCGTCCCGAGGACCTCCCGGACGGGGTACGTGTGTCCACCGAGTATCCCAACCTGGTGGAGGAGTATTTCCGGCGCCTGGGAAAGCGGGCCAACGTCTATCTGTCCTACGGGGCCACGGAGGCCAAGGTGCCGGAGATGGCCGACGCGGTGGTGGAACTCACCGAGACCGGGGGCACCCTGCGCCGGCACGGCCTGCGCATCATCGACACCGTCCTGGAGTCGACCACCCGGTTGATCGCCAACCGCCAGAGCTACTCCGACCCCGAGAAGAGGCGGCTCATGGAGGAGATAAAGCTTCTCATCCTGGGGGCTCTGAACGCCAGGGGGAAGGTGCTCATCAAATTCAACGTGGCCGAGAAGGACCTGGAGGCGGTCATGGAGGTCCTCCCCTCCATGAAGGCGCCCACCCTTTCCAGGCTTTTCCAGAAAGATTACTACGCCGTGGAGAGCGTGGTGGAGAAGAAGGGCATCAACCTGCTCATCCCCGAGCTGGCCAGGCGGGGAGCCCAGGACATCGTGGAGGTGCCCATCACCAAGATCATACCCTGAGGAGGGGAGATGGCGGCTTTCAAGGACCGGGCACGGGAGCTCCTGGAGCGCTGGAAGGAGGAGATACAGCGCCTCCCGGTCCCCGCGCACATCCAGCTGGTGGACGGGGAGGCGGGTGATCACCTGGAGAGGCTGGCCGCCGCGATCATGGCCGTGGTGGAGAACGAGGAGGAGGCAGCGCAGTTCCAGCCGGGAGGGGAGATGTACCGCCTGGCCGGGGAGATGGGAAAGCTGCGCTTCCGGCAGGGGTTCTCCGTGGAGGAGCTGGTCCAGGAACACGTGGTCCTGCGCAACGAGTTCTGGAACCTCTTCCACCAGTCCGTGGACATGAAGCGGGTGGTGGATTTCCAGCTGGAGAAGAAGATAAACGCCTCCTTCGACAACCTGCTGCAGGCCGCGGCCGCCGCCTATCATTATCAGAGCTCGAAGGAGATCAGGGAGAACCCGCTGCGCGACCCGGTGACCGGCCTCTACAACCAGAGCTACTTCCACGGTCGCATGATGGAGGAGCTGCGGCGAGCCGTGCGCTACGGGCACGAGATAACCCTGGTCCTCTGCGAGGTGGGGAACTATCACCGCCTGCTGGAGAGCCACGGCAGGGAGAAGGTGGAGGAGGTGCTGCGCTACATCGCCTCGGTGCTCTCGCGCTTGACCCGCGACTGCGACGTCATCGCCCGCATGGGGGAGGCCAGCTTCGCCGCACTGCTGCCGGAGACGGGGTGGCGCGGGGGAAAGGTGATGGCCGAAAGGCTCTGTCGTTATCTGGAAAAGGACATGCCCGAAAAAGTGCCCCTGGAGGAGGCGGCGGAGCTTTACTGGGGGCTGGCCTCTTTCCCCGACGAGGTGCGCCTCCCGGAGACGCTCTACACCTGCGCGGTGGAAGCGCTGCGCGGCGCGCGGTCCATGGCCTGCGGGGAGGTCGCCGTATATCGCGGGGCGGGGGAAGGAGGGGGCGCCTGAGATGGCGGTGAAACTGGTTGCCGACCTGCACGGGCGCTACTCCGACCTGGCCGAGGAGGTCGGGGAGGGGGACGTCCTCCTGGTGCTGGGAGACATCCTGGACCTCATCGACTGGGCCGATCTTAGCGGGATCCTCCCCCAGGTGGTGGGCAGGGAGAGGCTGGTGGAAAAGCTCATGGAGGCTGCGCGAAAGGGTCCCCAGGCGGCGGTGGAACTCCGCGAGGAGATCATATCACCGCATGGCAGATATTACCATATGGTCAGAGAGCGCGCCGGGGAACAGTACGGGGAGTTCGCCGCCGCCCTGCGTCGGCTGGGATGCCCCGCCTACGTGATCTACGGGAACGGCGACCTGCCCGACCTCCTGTCCGAAGCCCTGAAGGAGGCGGAGAACGCGGTCCTGGCCGAGGGGAGGGCGGTCATAGACGGCACCCTGTTCGGGTTCGTCCCCGGCGCCGTATATTCCCCCTTCCGCATGCCGGCGGAGATGGAGGACGAGGAGTTCGCCGCGCGGCTGGAGAGGCTGGGAGCCGTGGAGGTGCTCTGCACCCACATCCCGCCTCGGGTGGAGGAGGCGGTGTTCGACGTGGTGGCGGGGAGGCCGGTGGAGGGGAGCGCCGCCCTCCTGCGCCACCTGGAGGAGCACGCCCCCGGTTACCTCTACCACGGGCACGTCCACCAGCCGGCGCAGCGGGAGCTGCGCATCGGGAGGACCAGGGTGATAAACGTGGCTTACTACAAGCGGGAAGGATACGTGCACCTGCACCGATGAACTTCGAGGTGGAACGTCTGCTGCGCCGGGAGGTCAGGGACCTCCCCGTCTACAGCCCGGGGAAGTCGCCGGAGGAGGTTGCCCGGGAGATGGGCATCCCCGACTGCGTGAAGATGGCCTCCAACGAGAACCCGCTGGGACCCAGCCCCATGGCCGTGGAGGCGGTCAGGCGATCTCTGTCCTCCGCGCACCTCTATCCCGACGCCCGGTCCCTTCGCCTGCGCGAGGCGCTGTCCCGCCGCCTGGGGGTGGATGCGGACCGCATACTTATCACCCATGGCGCGGACGAGGTCTTCGACCTCCTGGCATACGCCTTCCTGGACCGCGGGGACCGGGTGGTGGTGGGCGACCCCACCTTTTCCTCCTACGAGCTGGCGGCCAGGACCATGGGGGCGGAGGTGGTGAGGGTACCCCTGCGGGAATACCGCCAGGACATCCCGGCCATGCTGGGATCGGTGGACGCGAGGACCAAGATGATGGTCCTCTGTTCGCCCCTCAACCCCACCGGCACCACGGTCAGCGCGGCGGAGCTGGAGGAGGCCCTGGCCGGGCTGCCCGCCGAGACGCTCCTGGTCCTGGACGAGGCCTACCTGGAGTACGTGGACGACCCCGAGCACCCGGACTCCCTCCGTTACTTCGCCTCCGACCCCCGCCTGGTCATCGCCCGCACCTTCTCCAAGATCTACGGGCTGGCCGGCCTGCGCGTGGGCTACGCCCTGTGCTGGCCGCCGGTTAGGGAGGCCCTGGAGAAGGTGAAGCTGCCCTTCAACGTCAACCGGCTGGCCCAGGTGGCGGCGGAGGCGGCCCTGGAGGACGAGGAGCACCTGGAGAGGTCGCGGGAGTCGAACCGCCAGGGTAAAAGGAAGCTCTACCGCGTCCTGGAGGAGTGCGGGTTCCGCTACGTGCCCACCCAGGCCAACTTCATCCTGGTGCACAACGGCGAGCATCACGACCTGTTCACGGAGCTCCTGCGGCGGGGGATAATCGTCAGGGACGGGGCGGCGCTGGGGATCCCGGGCCACGTGCGCATCACCATAGGCGACGAGGAGCAGAACCGGAGGCTGGAGGCGGCCCTCCGGGAGATCGCCGGGGGAGGTTGAGAGCGGCCCATGCCCCTCCTGGGTGAGCGCCGGGGAAGAGGCCGGGATGCGCACAGGACTTTCGTCTTTTTGGACGGTCTGGAGTTCATCGCCGGGGAGGAGGGGTTCGAGAGGGTCCTGGAGCCCCTTCTGGAGTTCGGCTCCTACCGCTATTACAAGAACCGCCTGGAGGAGAGCCACCTGCTCCTGGAGCGCGTGCGCGACGCCCATGCCGTGTTCCTGGACTGGTCCCGGCTGGACGCGGAGGTGCTGGCCTCCTGCCGCCGATTGGAAATAGTTTCCTATATCGGCGTGGGAGCGGCCAGCTTCGTGGACATCCCGGAGGCCACCCGGCGGGGCATCGTGGTCACCAACACCCCGAACTACGGGAACCGTTCGGTCGCGGAGCACGCCCTGGGCCTCATCCTGGCCGTGGCCCGCCACATAGCCCGGGGGGACCGCGAACTGCGGGCGGGCCGCTGGACCTCGGCGGAGCGGGAGGGGATCCAGCTGGCCGGCCGCAGCATCGGGCTGGTGGGGCTGGGCGCGGTGGGACGGGAGATGGCCCGCCTCTGCCATTCCCTGGGCATGAGGGTCTTCTATCACGACCCCCGCCGCCAGCCGGAGATGGAGGACATCGCCGGATACCTGGGGCTCGACGAACTCCTCTCCCGCTGCGACGTGGTGAGCCTGCACGTGGCCTATACCCCGGAGACCTACAACCTCATCGGGGAGAGGGAGCTCGCCCTGATGAGACCGGGCTCCATCCTGGTGAACACCAGCCGGGGAGAGGTCCTGGACCTGAGGGCCCTGGCCGCCGCCCTGAGGGAGGGGCGGCTTTCGGGTGCGGGCCTGGACAATTACCCGGGCGAGCCGAACCCCGACCTCCGGGAGCTGGTGGCCCTGGAAAACGTGGTGCTCACCCCGCACATCGCCTTCAACACCCGCGAGGCCAAGGACCGCATGACGGCCATAGCCGTGGACAACGTGGTCTCCTTTTACCGGGGGGAGCCGCGCAACGTGATGAACCCGGAAGCGCTGGGGCAGCGCCGCCAGCCGCCCCCGCCGGGGTCGTGAGGGTTGGCCGCACCGGACGGTCCCGCGGGGTTGCATGCGCCATGGGGAGGAGGGCGGCACGCCCGGCAGGCCGGTTTTCGCCGCACGTCGCCGCGGACGTTCAAGGGCGGAGTGGAGACTGCCGATTATGCTTCATGCCCCCGGCGGGAGGGAGTCCGCGCGGGCGGATGGGGCGACGATCTCGGATGCCCTCCCGCCGGGGACGCGGGAGGGCCGCGGGTCGGCGTGCGAGCCCGCGGGCGCGAGGAAGGAGGAGGCGAGCGGGCGTGTCCGGAACCAAGTCCTTTACCCTGGTCATCCCCACCTACTGGGGGAGGAGGAGCGGCGAGCCCTTCAACCCCGAGGACGATGTCTACGACCACCCCACCCCGCTGGACACCGAGGGGACCCTGGCCCGTGCCCTGGAGAGCATCCGCCTGCTCCGCTACGAGGATTTCCGGGTGGTGGTGCTGGCCGCGGCCACCCATCCCGACCTGGAGGAGGAGGTGGAGGCGAAGCTGGAGAGGCTGGTGGCACCCTTCCGCGGATATTATCCCCTGGCCCTCTTCACCCACAGGAGGGAGAGGGAACTCCGGGAGATCCTGGCCCGGGGCCCGAAGAGGGAGCTGGCGGAGATGGTCTCCCTTCGGGGTTATTCCAACATCCGCAACCTGTGCCTGGTGGTGACCTGCCTCACCGGAGCGGACGCCGCGGTGCTCTTCGACGACGACGAGGTCTACGAGGACCCCCATTACCTGGAGAAGGTGGCCGAGAACATCGGCGGCACGCACCGGGGCAGCTTCGTGGGCGGGCTGGCCGGTTACTACGTCAACCGCGACGGCGGCTACCTCCTCCCCCCCAACGCCGAGCCGGCGCTGGCCGAGTGGCCCGCCGTGGAGTCCATGAACCGGGCCTTCGACATCATCGGGGGTGCGGAGAGGCTCCAGCCGACCTCCTGGGTGTTCGGGGGGAACATGGTGGTGCACCGCGAGCTGTACATGAAGGTGGCCTTCGACCCCCACGTCCCGAGGGGGGAGGACATAGATTACCTCATCAACGCCGCCTTCTTCGGGTACCGTTTCTTCCTGGACAACACCCTGTGGATACGCCACCTCCCGCCCCCCAAGACCGCGCCCCTCTGGCGCCGCTTCCGGGAGGACCTGGACCGCTTCGTGTACACCCGGGAGAAGCTGCGTTCCCAGGAGCCCCGGGCGGGATGCCGGCGGGTGGAGGTGGAGGAGCTGGACCCCTATCCGGGGCGTTTCCTTCGGGACGACCTGGAGGAGCTCATCTACCGGACCTGCGTGCTGATGGGTATGGAATATATTTCCAGAGGAGACGTGGAGGGATACCGGGAGAGCATGGCCAACCTGATGCGCTCCAAGGACCGGCGGCGTTTCCCGGCCTCGCCCTTCCGCTGGTATCTGGAGTGGAGGGAGCGGTGGGAGGAGCTGATGGCGTTCCTGGCCTCCGACCGGGAATCGCGGGAGTTCATGGAGGGCCTGTTCGAGGGAGGGAGCCGGGGGTGAGGCTCGCCGCGCCTCCTCGGAAGGACGACGGGGCGAAGACCCGCGGAGGTGGGCGCCGTGCAGCTTGACGAGGCGCGTTCGGTGCTCGACCCCCAGGTGATCGCGCGCTGCCGGGAGATCGGGAGCGCGGACATCCTGGTGGGCATACCCAGCTTCCGCAACGCGGAGACCATCTCCCACGTGGTGCGCACCGCGGCCGAGGGCATGGTGCGCTATTTCCCGGGGTTGAGGCCTGTGCTGGTCAATTCCGACGGCGGTTCCACCGACGACACCGTACGGGTGGTGCTGGAAACCCCCGTCCCCCCGGGGGTGGAGAAGATCGTCACTCCCTACAAGGGGCTGCCGGGAAAGGGATCCGCGTTCCACGCCATCTTCGAGATAGCCGTGCGTCTGGGTGCCCGCATCTGCGTGGTGGTGGACTCCGATCTACGCAGCATAACCCCGGAATGGATAAAACTCCTCGGGGAGCCGGTGTGGAAGGGGAGCTACGGCTTCGTGGCGCCCTATTACATACGCCACAAATACGACGGGACCATCACCAACAACCTGGCCTACCCCCTGACCAGGTGCCTTTACGGGAGGCGCATCCGGCAGCCGATCGGGGGGGATTTCGGTTTCACCGGTTCCCTGGCCCTCATCTATTCTCATATGGACGTCTGGCAGTCGGACATCGCCAAGTTCGGCATAGACATCTGGATGACCACCACGGCCATCACCGAGGGTTTCCGCATCTGCCAGTCGGCCATGGGGGTCAAGGTGCACAACGTGAAGGACCCGGGAAGCGACCTGGGTTCCATGTTCACCCAGGTGGCCTCGACCATCTTCTACCTCATGGGGGAGCACGAGGTGAAGTGGATGCAGGTGCGCGGCTCCACGTCCACGCGCATCTTCGGGGACCCACGTTACGTGGAACCGGCGGCCATGGAGATCAACGTGGAGAACCTCATCGACCACTTCCAGGCCGGTTTCCGCGAGTACCGGGAGGTGTGGGAGAGGGTCCTCGACCCTGCCGTTTTCATGGAGCTGGCCCTGGCCGCGCGCGCCCGGGAGGAGGATTTCTCCCTTCCCGAGGGGGTGTGGGCCAGGTCGGTATACGACTTCGCGGTGGCCTATAATTTCGACTGCACCCTCTCTCGCCGGGAAATGGTGGAGGCCCTGATACCCGTCTACTGCGGCCGCACCGCCGATTTCGCCATGCGCGCCCGCAACATGTCCAACCTGGAGGCCGAGCAGATGGTGGAGCGGCAGGCGGAGGCCTTCGAGCTCCTCAAGCCCTATCTGGTGGAGAGGTGGCTCAAGGCCAAGTCCTCCGCCGCCGGCGAGCAGCGGGGCCTCCTCCCCGTCTCCTGAGTGCTCCCCCTCTCCTGAGCCCCGCGTGGGCCCGCGGCTTCTTCCACATATCGTATTTTCCTGACCTTCGAGGATCCAACATATGGGATTTTCAGGAAATCCGCGCCCGGGGGGTTGATTTTTTTCGATTGGAGGTCGAAAATGGAAGCAAGTGGAGGAAAGTGGAGGAAAAGGGAGGCTTCTGGGGGATCCGGACGGCAGGTGGGGCAGCGGTGGTGGGAGGGGGACGTCATCGGCGGCCAGGAGGGACCGAGGTGGAGAGGCGGCGACGGAGGCCATGTTCCTGGGTACCTACGAACACAGCATAGACGACAAGGGGAGGGTGATCATGCCCGCCCGCTTCCGCTCCAGGCTGGAGGAGGGGGCGGTCATGGTCTTCTGGTTCGAGGAGTGCCTGGCCGTCTTTCCCCGCCAGGAGTTCGAGAAGCTCACGGCCAAGATGGAGGCGCTCCCGGAGGGCAGCCGCGAGAGGCGGCAGATGGCCCGGGTGCTCTTCGGAAACGCCGGGGAAGCGGTCCCCGACCGCCAGGGGAGGCTCACCATACCCCCCAGGCTCCGCCAGATGGCCGGCCTGGACCGCGAGGTGGTGGTGGTGGGGGTGATGAACCGCGTGGAGATCTGGGACCGGGAGCGCTGGGAGGAGTCCATGCGCGGAGGCATAGAGAAGCTGGAGCAGAGCGGGGAGCGGCTGGCGGAGTTCGGTTTCTGAGGCGCCGCGGCCCGGGAAAGGGGGGTCGGGAGTTGATGGAGATGATCGCGGCCGGCAGGAGGCAGTGGGTGCGCCGGGAAGGAGGGGCCTCCCGCTGCCTGCGCCGTTTACTGGAAATAAATGGGCGAAGGTGATGTGAGCCATGTTCCGGTCCTCTGCCGGGAGGTGGTGGGCTTCCTGCGGCCCCGCCCCGGGTGCGTCCTGGTGGACGCCACCGTGGGGGAGGGGGGGCACGCCCAGGCCCTTTTGCGGGAGACGGGGGGAGAGGGTTGCCTGATCGGGCTGGACGTGGACGAAGAGGCCTTGAGGCGGGCGCGGGAGCGCCTGAAGGAGTTCTCCTCCTCCGTGGTCCTGCGGCGCGCCAACTTCGCTTCCCTCCAGGAGGTGCTGGAGGGGCTGGGGGTCCCGGAGGTGGACGGGGTGCTCCTGGACCTGGGGGTCTCCTCCCTGCAGCTCGATTCCCCGGAAAGGGGTTTTTCCTACCGGCGGAGCGGACGGCTGGACATGCGTATGGACCGGGACCAGGAGCTGGACGCCTGGAAGGTGGTGAACGGCTATGAGGAGGGAGAGCTGGCGCGCATTATCCGCGAGTACGGCGAGGAGCGTTGGGCTTCCCGTATCGCTCGGAGCATCGTTGTCCAGAGAGAGCGCGCGCCCATCGACACCACGGATCGACTGGCTGAGATTGTGAAAGATTCCATCCCCGCCGCGGCGCGTCGGCGGGGTGGCCATCCGGCGCGGAGGACCTTTCAGGCCCTGCGCATCGAGGTGAACGGTGAGCTGCGCAACCTGCAGGCGGTCCTGCCGCAGGCGGTGCGGGTCTTGAGGAAAGGCGGGAGGCTGGTGGTCATCTCCTACCATTCCCTGGAAGACAGGGCGGTGAAGAGGTTCATGGCCGGAAAGGGCTCGCGGTGCGCCTGTGCCCCGGACCGGGAATGCCGGTGCGGGAAGCCGGAGGAGCTGCGCATCCTCACCCCCGGTCCGGTGAGGCCGGGGGCGGAGGAGAGGGAGGCCAACCCTCGTTCGAGGAGCGCCAAGCTGCGGGCGGCGGAGAAGAGGTGAGGAGCGGCATGTCCCTGGCCCTGGATTGGAAGTGCCTCTCCGACCCCGCGCTGAGGGAGGAAAGGCAGCGCCTGGAGCGGAGAAGGAGCCGGGAAAAGGCCGTCAGGAAGGAGATGGAAAGGGCCCGGAGGTCCAGGCTGGTCTTCTCCTCCTTCCTGGCCGTGGCTCTTTTGGCCTGCGGGATGCTGCTCCTGACCGTGGTCCTGCACGTGGGCGTGATGCAGAACGAGGTCCGGCTGAGGGAGTCCCAGAGGCAGATAGAGCTGGAGAGGCGCAGGCAGGACGCCGTGCGCCTGGAGATCGCCTCCCTGGAGTCCCCGGGGAGGATCGAACGGGAGGCCGCTCTCCGGCTGGGCATGGTACGCGCGGAAAGGGCGGAGTACCTCCAGACCCCGGCTTATCGCGCGGCGCTGGAGAGGATGCGCCGGGAGCGGGAGGCCGCGTTACCGGAGGCCCAGGCCAGGGCGGAGGGGATGGAGGAGGGGATGTAGCAGAAGATATAGACGGAGCAGTGCGAGCTTGAAGGTTTGAACGCACCCTGCGGCGAATTCACCATAAGGCGCAGGGCCCCGCCGATGAAGGCATCCAAGGAGGACGAGGTGTCGAAAGGAAAAAACAGGGATGCCAGGATAAACCTGGCAACCCTTATCCTGATGGCCGCCTTCGGTCTCATCGCCTACCGTCTGGTCTACCTGCAGGTCCTCAAGTCCGACCGCTATGAGGCTCTGGCGCGCGAGCAGAGGCAGCACCTGGCGGACCTCAAGCCCCGCCGCGGCTGCATCCTGGACCGCGACGGGGAGGTGCTGGCCATCAGCCAGGAAGCATATTCCATATACGCCATCCCTTACCTGGTGAAAGACCCAGCTGCGGCGGCCGCCGATCTCTCGCTGGCCCTGGGGATGCCCAGGCAGGAGATCGAGGAGAGGCTCCGTTCCGGTTCCGGTTTCGTCTATCTGATGAGGAAGGCCGATCCGGAAACGGCGGAGAAGGTGGAGGCCCTGGGCATACAGGGCATCGGCCTGGAAAAGGAGAGCAAGAGGTCCTATCCCCAGAAGGAGCTGGCCTGCCAGATCCTGGGATATGTGGGCACGGACAACGTGGGCCTGGCGGGTTTGGAGCTGCAGTACGAGGAGGTGCTTGCCGGGGAGGAGGGACAGGCGGAGCTGGAGGTGGATCCCAGGGGAGACCCCATTCCCGGGGTGACCAAGGTGATCAAAAGACCCGTGGACGGCTCCGACATCCAGTTGAGCCTGGATTCCGAGATACAGTTCAAGCTGCAGGAGCAGCTCGGGGTCTTCGTGGAGAGGAGCGGCGCTAAAAGCGGGACAGGCCTGGTCATGGACTGCCGCACGGGGGAGATCCTGGCCATGGCCACCTTCCCTCATTTCGACGTCAACGCCTATCCGGACACCGACCCCTGCCTGACCCGCAACCGCGCCGTCACCGACGCCTTCGAGCCGGGATCGGTGCTCAAGGTGGTGACGGCCATGGCCGCGCTGGAGGAACAGGTGGTCACGCCGGGGTCGGTCGTCCACATCCCGCCTTCCATCGAGGTGGGGAAATACGTGTTCAAGGACGACCACCCCATGCCCCGTAGCGACCTGACCTTCACCGAGGTTATCGCCCATTCCTCCAACCTGGGCACCATCAAGACCGCTTTGAGCCTGGGAAAGGAGGCCATGCTCGAGTATCTTCGCCGTTGCGGGCTGGGGGCCACCACCGGGGTGGACTTTCCGGGGGAGGCGGCGGGCAGGATCCCGGGGCCGGAAGCCTGGACGGCCACCACCCTGCACACCGTGGCCATCGGGCAGGGTATAGCCGTGACCCCTCTCCAGCTGGCGGTGGTCATGGCCGCGGTGGCCAACGGGGGGACCTTGGTCCGGCCGCACTTCCTGCGTTCGGTGATCCGTCCCGACGGCAGCAGAGAGGAGAACCGGTTGGAGGATGGGCCGCGGGTGATCTCCGAGAACACAGCCGCCTCGCTACGTCACATCCTGGGGGAGGTGGTCAGGATGGGGACGGGGACCCGCGCCTCCATGGCCCTCTACAACTGCGGAGGGAAGACGGGCACGGCCATGAAGCCCGATCCCCGCGGAGGCTACCGGCAGGCCTACGTCGCCAGCTTCGCCGGGTTCGCCCCCGCGGAGGACCCTCGGCTGGTGGTGGTGATCACCCTTGACGAGCCGGCGGAGATATACGGGGGTCTGGCCGCGGCCCCCTGCTTCTCGGCGGTCATGGAGTTCGCCCTCCAGCACCTGGGCATCGCTCCCAGCCCGGAGAAGAACAATACCAGCGACCTGGTGGTGACGCGATGAGGCTTTCCGTGCTTCTGGAGGGGATCGAGGGCCTGCGGTTCGTCGGGGGAGCCGACCCGGAGGTCGGCGGCATCGCCTACCACTCCGCCCGGGTGCGGCCGGGGGACCTCTTCGTCGCCGTTCGAGGGTTCCGCACCGACGGCCATCTCTACCTCCGGGAGGCCCTGGAAAGAGGGGCCGTGGGGCTGGTGGTGGAGGAGGGGCGGCGGATACCCGTCCCGGTCTCCCCGGAGACGGCCCTGGTGCGCGCCTCGGACACCCGCCTGGCGCTGGCCCTTCTGAGCGACCGTTTCTGGGGGCATCCCAGCGGGAAGCTGGCCCTGGTGGGGGTCACCGGGACCAACGGTAAGACCACCACCACCCACCTGGTGGAGGCGGCGGCCGCGCGCTGCGGGGTCAGGGCGGGGCTCATAGGGACGGTCACCTACCGGGTGGCGGGTCGGGAGTTGCCCGTGGAGCGCACCACGCCGGAGTCCGCTGATTTGCAGCGCATCCTGGCCGCCATGGTCGAGGAGGGCTGCGGCGTGGCGGCCATGGAGGTTTCCTCCCATGCCCTGGCCCTCCGCCGCGTGGAGGGCTGCGAGTTCCGGGTGGCGGTGTTCACCAACCTCAGCCAGGACCACCTGGATTTCCACCGGGACATGGAAGAATATTACAGGACAAAGGAGAGGCTCTTCCTGCCCCGCTCCCGGGGCGGCCTGGGAGCGGCCGCGGCGGCGGTGAACGTGGACGACCCCTACGGGCTCCGCCTGGCCGAGAGCCTGGAGGGGGAAGTGCTCACCTTCGGGACGGGGGATGGGGCCGCCCTCCGCGGTCGGCTCCTGGAGGCCGGACTGAAGTCCTCCCGGGTGAGGGTGCGCTACGGGGGATGGGAGGAGGAGGGGACCACGGCCCTCACCGGGACCTTCAACCTCCACAACATCCTCGCCGCTCTGGCGGCCTGCATCCTCCTGGGGCTGGACCGTTCCGCCAGCCTGGCCGGCATCCTATCCCACCCCGGCGTGCCCGGGCGGTTCCAGGCCGTGGAGGAAGGGCAGGATTTCGCGGTCCTGGTGGACTACGCTCACACCCCGGACTCCCTGCGCCGGGTGCTGGAGGCGGCGCGGGCCATCAGCCGGGGGAGGCTGATCGCCGTGTTCGGATGCGGAGGTGACCGGGACCGCGGAAAGCGGCCCCTAATGGGGGAGATTGCCGCCCGCCTGGCAGATCTGGCCATCATCACCTCTGACAATCCCCGCAGCGAAGACCCCCTGTCCATAATCGGGGAGATAGAGGAGGGAGCCCGACGTGCCGGGGAAGGGAGCTCCTGGCGGGTGGTCCCGGACCGCAGGGAAGCCATTGAGACGGCCATCATCGAGGCCGGCAGCGGCGACGTGGTGGTCATCGCCGGGAAGGGCCACGAGCGGGGGCAGATCTTCGCCGACCGCGTGGTCCCCTTCGACGACGTGGAGGAGGCCAGAAAGGCTCTGCGGAGGAGGCTGGGAGAGACATGATCCCCATGACCTTGGAGGAGGTAGCGCGGGCCCTGGGGGCGGAGACGGTTCTCCACGGCAGGGGCCGGAAGCCTTTGTCCCGGGTGTCCACGGACACCCGGACCCTTAGGAGGGGGGAGCTCTTCTTCGCCCTGCGCGGACGCAACTACGACGCTCACGATTTCCTCCTCCAGGCGCTGGAAAGGGGCGCGGCCGGGCTGGTGGTCTCCAGGGCGGACCCCGAGGTCCTGAGCGCCGCGGGGGAGGCGGGCGCGGCCGTGCTCAAGGTGAGGGACACCCTGAAGGCCCTCACCCGGCTGGCGGGGCGGCAGAGGGAGATGCTGGGATGCGCGGTCATCGGCATCACCGGTTCCACGGGCAAGACGCTGACCAAGGATTTCACGGCCGCCGTCCTCTCCCGGGCGGGAGAGGTCGTCTCCCCCCGGGGGAGTTACAACAACGAGGTGGGGGTGCCCCTGACCGTCCTGGAGGCCGGCCCACGGACCCGTTTCCTGGTCCTGGAGCTGGGCGCCAGGGGAAGGGGGCACATCCGCCACCTGTGCGCCTTTTCCCGGCCCCACATAGGCGTGATCACCAACATAGGGTATGCCCACCTCCGCTGGTTCCGCACCCGCGAGGCACTGGCGGAGGCCAAGGGGGAGCTACTCATGGCGCTGCCTGCGGAGGGCACGGCAGTACTCAACGCCGACGACGAGTTTTTCTCCCGCCTGCGGAGGATGGCCTCCTGCCCCGTGGTCGGGTTCGGGACAGGCCGGGGCGCGGAGGTGCGCGCGGAGAGGGTGACCCTGGACGAAGGGGGAAGGGCGAGGTTCATCCTGAGACTGAGGGGAGGTGATAGCTGTGAGGTGGGGCTACCTCTGCCTGGCCGCCACAACGTGGAGAACGCCCTGGCGGCGGCGGCGGTCGGGGAGGTCCTGGGGATGAAGGCGGAGGAGATCGCCGCCGGATTGCAGGAGGCGAGGGTGACTGGATGGAGGATGGAAATGATTACCAGACCGGACCAGATCACCATCATCAACGATGCCTACAACGCCAACCCGGTATCCATGCGCTCGGCCCTGATGGCCCTGGGGGACCTGGCCAGAGGAAAGAGGGCCATAGCCGTGCTGGGGGACATGGCCGAGCTGGGTCCCGTGTCGGAGAGGGCTCACATGGAGGTGGGCAGGATGGCCGTGGAGTACGGGGCGGACATCCTCATCACTGTGGGCCGCAAGGCGCGCAAGATAGCCCAGGCGGCGAGGGAGAGCGGGCTCCCGCGAGGGAGCGTCTTCTCCGTGGAGAGCGTGGACCGGGCTGCGGATATCCTGAGGGCCATCATGGAGCCCGGAGATGTGGTGCTCATAAAGGGCTCGCGGTTCCTGGGGCTGGAGAGGCTCCTGGAACTGGTGGCCTGAGGGCGGAAGGGTTAAAATCCACCCTGAGCCGTGGCGGGACCGAGGTCCCGGGCGGCGCGGAGACGGCGGAAAGGTAGGCTCCTTTGTACCGGGTGATGGGAGCGCTGCTGGTGAGCCTGGTGGTGTGCATCTTCGGCATGCCACTTTTCATCGGCTGGCTGCGCAGGAGAGGTATAGGACAGTTCATCAGGGAGGACGGCCCGCAGGCCCACCTGGCCAAGGAGGGGACGCCCACCATGGGAGGGGTGCTCATCACCCTCTCCACCCTGGCGGGCTTCCTGCTCATGGCGGTCAGGTTGACCACGGGGACCGGGTTCGCCCTGGGACTGGCCATGCTGGGCTGCGCGCTCCTGGGCTTCGCTGACGATTACACCAAGCTGCGTTACGCCCGCTCCCTGGGTCTGAAAGCCCGACACAAGCTGTTCTGGCAGCTCCTGCTCTCCGTGGCCCTGGCCTACCTGGCCACCAACCATTTCGGGGTGGACACCAAGCTTTACTTCTTCCGGGTGGATTCCGTGCTCTGCGACCTTGGGCCCTTCTATTTCCTTCTGGTCTATTTGATGATCATAGGTTTTTCCAACGCCGTGAACCTCACCGACGGACTGGACGGGCTGGCCTCGGGGGCCACCATCCTGGTGATGACCGCCTACGTGCTCATCGCCTTCATCCAGTTCCGCAACCATCATTTTCTCTATCCGCACGTGAAGGGTTCCCTGGACATCGCCATCTTCTCCGGGGCCATGATGGGGAGCTGCGTGGGCTTTCTGTGGTGGAACGCGCCCCCGGCCAAGATCTTCATGGGGGACACGGGGTCCCTGGCCCTGGGGGGGAGCCTGGCCACGGTGGCCATGCTCTCCAAGACCGAACTGCTCCTGCTGGTGCTGGGAGGGCTTTACGTCATGGAGGCGGCCTCGGTGGTCATCCAGGTGGCGGTGTTCAAGGCCACCAGGAAGCGGGTCTTCCGTATGGCGCCGCTGCATCACCACTTCGAGCTCAAGGGGTGGTCGGAGGTCACCACCCTCATCCGCCTGTGGATCGTGGCCGGATTCTGCGTGGGTATAGGATTTCTCCTCTTCTACATCAATTACGTGGGAGGCAAGTGAACGTGATGGAAGAAAGTTCCGGAAGCGCGGTGGCGAGGCGGGACCGGCCGGCGGTGGAGGCCGGGCTGGGAAAGGATCTCGGGTTCGGCGGCAGGGAAGGTCCGTGCCCACCCCGCCGGGGGGGAGGCAAGTGAACGTGATGGAAGACGGTGCCGGAAGCGCAAGGGCGAGGCGGGACCGGCCGGCGGTGGAGGCCGGGCTGGTTCTGGTGATCGGCCTCGGCGTCTCGGGCAGGGCGGTGGCGGACAAGCTCCTCCGGGAGGGGATAAGGGTGCGCGTCAACGACCTCTCGGAGTCCGAGGAGGTCCGCGAGGCGGCGCAAGCCCTCTCCGGGCGGGGCGCCGAGGTGGTGCTGGGACATCACCGGGAGGAGGTCCTGGAGGGGGTGGACCTGGTGGTGGTGAGCCCGGGGGTGCGTTCGCGCCTGCCTCTCCTGAGGGAGGCGGAGGCGCGGGGGATCCCCGTGTGGAGCGAGATCGAGCTGGCCTGGAGATACGCGCGCGGGCCGGTGGTGGCGGTCACCGGGACCAACGGTAAGACCACCACGGTGAGCATGATCGAGTCCGTGTTGAGGAAGGCGGGCATGCGGGCCAGGGCGGTGGGCAACATCGGCTACCCCATGGTCGCCGCCGTGGAGGAGACGGGGCCGGAGGACCCGCTGGTGGTGGAGGTCTCCAGCTTCCAGCTTTTCTACATCCGGGATTTCAGGCCCCGGGTAGCCGTGCTCCTCAACCTGGCGGAGGACCACTTCGACTGGCACCGCGACCTCCAGGAGTACGTGGAGGCCAAGAGCCGCATCTGGATGAACCAGGGCCCCGGCGACCACGCGGTCGTCAACCTCGACGACCCGCTTTGCGTACGGGCCTCGCGGAGCGCGCCGGCCGGGAGGTGTTTCTTCAGCCGGCGGGGGGCGGAAGGCGCGTGCGTCCTTCGGGAGGGGGACGAGGTCATCTTCCGCGACCCGGGGACCGGGAGGACGGTAAGGGTCATGGGGGTGGATGAGCTGGCCCTGCCGGGCGAGCACAACCTGGAGAACGCCCTGGCCACCACCGCCGCCTCGCTGCTCATGGGCGTCTCTCCGGATGCGGTGCGCGAGGCCCTGCGCGAATACCGGGGCCTTCCGCACCGCCTCCAGTGGGTGGGGGAAGGCGGGGGGGTCTCCTTCTACGACGATTCCAAGGCTACCAACCCCCATGCCGCCCTCCGAGCCCTGGACGCCTTCTCCGCCCCGGTCCTGCTCATCCTGGGCGGCCGCAACAAAGGGCTGCCCTTCCGGGAGCTGGCGGAGGCCGTGTCCCGGAGGAGCCGGAGCGGCGGCGTGCGCATGGTCTACCTCATAGGGGAGGCGGCGGAGGAGATAGAGGCCGCACTGAAGGAGGAGGACCCCTCGGTGCCGCGTATGGTGCTGCCGGGCCTGGAGGAGGTCTTCGAGGACCTGCCGCACCGGGCGAGACCGGGCGACGCGGTGGTCTTCAGCCCGGCCTGCGCATCTTTCGACCGGTATCGCGACTACCGGGAGAGGGGAGAGCACTTCCAGAAGTTGGTAAGGGATTACCTGGGGGGAGGCCAT
>FWWL01002107.1_pt1 | contig 43278 bp, 45 predicted proteins | sample 2228331 | NCBI WGS metagenome assembly FWWL01 (sample SAMEA103939775, study PRJEB20133) | metagenome | reverse complement strand
AGCGGGTGCGGCGGCGGGCTCGGGCTCGAGCATTGTGCGCTTGACGCGCTCGATCGTGAGGGCGAGCCGTTCGCGCGTCAGCGCGAGCGAACCATCGACGCGCACGGTCACCGCGTCGGGATGGCGGCGCAGATAGGCAGTGAGCGCGGTCGCTTTTTGCGAACCGATGTCGGCCGCCAAAGCGGCCGGGGTGACGCCGACCAGCGCCGCCAGATTGGGATATCGGGCGCGGATCGCCGCGTCCTCGCGCCACAACCGCTCGCCCTCGCGCGCCGCCGCTTCGGGATAGGCGATTTGGCCGGCATGGAAGGCCAGCGCCCAGCGATCGGCCTCGGGCAGCGCCGCGAAGCTCTGCATCGCCGTGCCGTCGAGGCCCTGGCTGATCACCTGATAGAGGCCGAACAGGCTGCGCTGATCGGCACGCGCCTTGTCGGTGAACGCGATCGGCGGGGGATCGAGCCCGGCTGCGTCGCGTCCATGGCCGTCGCCGTTCGCGCCATGGCAGGATGCGCAATTCTGCGCATACAGCGCGGCAGCGCGCGTGAGCTCGGGCGGAGAACTGGGCGCCAGCGGAACCGGATAGGCCGCGAGCAACGCGGCGGCGAGCGCCCGCGATTGCCCGGCCACCGCTTGCGGCGATTCCCTGGCGGCGATTGCGCTGCGCAGGGCGGCCGATCGACGGAGCAGATCGGTCCTGGCCGAGCCGGGTGCCAGCGTCTGGATACGCGTTTCGACCTGGCCCGCGAATTCGGTCATCTCGGCATATTCGGCGGCGCTGATGACCTTGCCGCCAGAGACCGCGCCCGAATAGTCGACGGCGATATAGTCGAGCAGCCGCCAGGTCGTCTGCACCTCGGCATCGCTGGCCCGCGCCGCGAGCGGCAGCGTCAGCATGGTCAGCGCCAACACCAACCACAGCAACAAGGGTCGGCGCGCATCGGCAGGGGTGGGAGCAGCAAGGTGGCCGGGGCGCATCGACGAGTCCCTTGTTAAGAATCGTTCGCGATCTGCACCCTCTAGCAGGTCGAGGGTCAAGGGCTATTTCCAAATTCGGCGATCGGATCGCCAACGGCTGGCCAGGCTTGGGCTCAAAGCCCTGGATCCGCTCAATGGCGCGCGGACAATGTACTGATCAGCGGGCACCCGACCTGATCGCCGGCGCTGCAGGCCCGAACGGTGTCGGCGAGCACCCGCTCCATGCGCTTCAAATCCACGATTCGCGCGCGAACCTGCTTGAGGTGCGAGGCCGCGATCTCGCGGGCATCGTCACAGGAGACAGTGTCGGCGGTGGCTATGCCGAGCAGCGCGCGGATCTCGTCCAGCGTGAAGCCCAGTTCGCGGGCGCGCCGGACGAAATTGAGCCGCGCGACATCGGCCGTGCCGAAACTGCGATAGCGGCCGCGTCGCGCGGCCTTGGGCAGGAGCCCGATACGCTCATAATAGCGGATCGTCTCGATATTGCAGCGGGTGCGCCGCGACAGCTCCCCGATTGCGATGGTCTCCGATGTCGTCATCTGCTGCTCGAAATTGGGGGTTGAGTCTGTAGCGGCTACAGACGGTAGGGTGCGATTCCGTTGATCGCAAGGAGTCGCCCATCGTGTCCGGACCGCCTGATTCCCGTCCGCCTTCGGGCGCGCGCGGCGCCGCCATTTTTACGGCCGGCGGCATCGCGGCAGCCTTTGGCGTCGCGTCGTGCTGCGCGCTGCCGATGTTGCTCGCCACCGCTGGCCTCGGCGCCGGTTGGCTCGGCGGTATCGCCATGGCTGCCAGCCCGTATCGGACGCTGCTGCTGTGCGTGAGCGCGCTTTTCCTGATCGGCGGCGCGGTCCTGCTCTGGCGGCAGCAGCGCATCGCGAGGGCCTGCGGCCCCGATGGTGCCTGTACGCCGCCTGGCGTGCGGGTGGTCCTCCTCATCGGCCTGCTGCTCGGCGCGATCCTCCTCTGGCTCGGCTATTCCTATGTCTGAGGGCTCGTTCATTCCCCAATCGACGCTCACCTGTCCGCTGTGCGGGGTGGCAAAGACCGAGACAATGCCGACGAGCGCCTGCCAGTATTTCTATGACTGCAGCGGGTGCGGGGCGGTGCTGCGGCCAAAGGCCGGCGATTGCTGCGTCTTCTGTTCCTATGGCACCGAGCCCTGTCCCCCGATCCAACTCGCGGGACCGGACGCCGCCTGCTGCCGCTAGCCGGACGAGGCCGGGGCGGGCCACCGCCTTAGCGGCGGCCCGGGAACAGGGTTTGGAACCGTGCCGGCTATTGCTTTGCGATCGCGGTCACCTCACCGGCATTGCCGCGAACGGTCAGGTCGAAGGCAATTTTGTCCCCGACAGCGACGCCGCCCAGCAGTTCGGGCTTTGCGGTGAACGCCATCGTCATCGCCGGCCAGCCGAGCTCTGGAATCGGGCCGTGATCGAGCGTGATCTCGCCGGCCGCCTTGTCGAGCGCGGTCACGGTGCCGACGCCCTTGCTCGACTTCGCCTCGGCGGGCATCGCCATATTGCCCGACATAGCGTCCGTGCCGCCGGGCGCGTCGGCCGTCGCGGTGTTGGCGGGTGCCGCCGTATCGCTCGCGGGCTTCTCGCCGCAGGCGGCGAGCAGCATGGCGAGGCCGAGTGCCGGGGTCAGGTAGAGTGGGTTCATTGGTCGTCTCCTTGCAGGTTGCGGGTTGAAGCGGGCGTCGCGCCGGGCCGGCGCATCAGGAGGTAGGCGGCGGGGATCACGAACATCGACAGGAGCGGCGCCGTGAGCATGCCGCCGATCATCGGCGCGGCGATCCGGCTCATGACCTCGGAGCCCGCGCCCGAGCCGACCAGGATCGGCAACAGGCCGGCGATGATCACCGCGACCGTCATCGCCTTGGGCCGGACGCGCAGCAGCGCGCCTTCGCGAACCGCGTGCTGGACCTCGTCGGCGGCGGGTTCGGGCCCGCGCGCCTCGAGCGCATGCTTGAGATAGATGAGCATCACCACGCCGAACTCGGCGGCGACCCCGGCCAGGGCGATGAACCCGACCCCGGTTGCGACCGACTGGTGATAGCCGAGCAGGTAGAGCAGCCAGAAGCCTCCCGTCATCGCGAACGGCAAGGTGCCCATGATCAGCGCCGCTTCGCCGACGCGCCGGAAGATCAGGAACAGCAGCAGGAAGATGATCGCCAGCGTGGCAGGCACCACCAGCATCAGCCGGTCGAGCGCGCGCTGCAGATATTCGAACTGTCCCGAATAGGCGATCGACACGCCCGGCGAGAGCTTGACCTGCCGCGCCACCGCCGCTTGCAGGTCGGACACCACCGAAGCGAGGTCGCGCCCGCGCACATCGACATAGACCCAGGTCGAGGGCCGCCCATTCTCGGTCTTGAGCATCGGCGGCCCGTCGGCGATCGCGACCTTGGCGACGGTGCCGAGCGTGATCTGCTGGCCCGAAGGGGTCAGCACCGGTAGCGCCCGCAAAGCCTCGGGGCTGTCGCGCAGCTCGCGCGGATAGCGCACGCTGATCGGATAGCGTGCCAGCCCCTCGACCGTCTGGCCGATCGTCTCGCCGCCGATCGCGCCGGCGACGATCGCCTGCACGTCGGCGATGTTGAGCCCGTATCGGGCCGCTGCGGCGCGATCGATGTCGATATCGACGTAACGCCCGCCGATCAGTCGTTCGGCGAGTGCCGAGCCGACGCCGGGGACGGCCTTGGCCACGCCCTCGACGTCGCGCGCGATGCGGTCGATCTCGGCAAGGTCGCTTCCCGATACCTTGACGCCGATCGGGCTCTTGATGCCGGTCGCGAGCATGTCGATGCGGTTGCGGATCGGGGGCACCCAGATATTGGCGAGTCCCGGCACCTTCACCGCGCGGTCGAGCTCCTCGACCAGCTTCTCCGGCGTCATGCCCGGCCGCCACTGGTCGCGAGGCTTGAAGCGGATCGTCGTCTCGAACATCTCGAGCGGTGCCGGGTCGGTCGCGCTCTCGGCACGCCCGGCCTTGCCGAACACGCTCTGCACCTCGGGGACGGTCTTGATCATCCGGTCGGTCTGCTGGAGCAGCTCGGACGCCTTGGCCGCCGACAGCCCGGGCAGTGCCGAGGGCATGTAGAGCAGGTCGCCCTCGTTCATCGCGGGCAGGAACTCGCCGCCGAGCCGCGACACCGGCCAGGCGGTGGTCGCGAACACGAGCAGCGCGATCACCAGCACCGTCTTCGGCCGCCGGAGCGTCCAGTCGATCGCGGGGCGGTACGCGGCGGTGAGCGCACGGTTGATCGGATTGGCCTGCTCGGACGGGATGCGGCCGCGGATCAGCCAGCCCATCAGCACGGGGACCAGCGTCACCGACAGGATCGCTGCCGCCGCCATGGTATAGGTCTTGGTGAAGGCGAGCGGCGCGAACAGCCGCCCTTCCTGCGCCTGAAGCGTAAACACGGGCACGAACGACAGCGTGATGATGAGCAGGCTGAAGAACAGTGCCGGCCCGACCTCGATCGCGGCCTGGGTGATCACCCGCCAGCGCTCGGTGCCTTCCAGCCGCTCGCCGGGATGATCATGCTCCCAGCGCTCCAGCGCCTTGTGCGCGTTCTCGATCATCACGATCGCCGCGTCGACCATGGCGCCGATCGCGATCGCGATGCCGCCCAGCGACATGATATTGGCGTTGACGCCCTGGAAGCGCATCACGACGAAGGCCGCGAGGATGCCGAGCGGCAGGGTCACGATCGCGACCAGCGCCGAGCGGACGTGCCAGAGGAACAGCGCGCAAACGAGCGCGACGACGATGAACTCCTCGATGAGCTTGTGGGTGAGGTTGTCGATCGACGCGTCGATCAGCTGCGAACGATCATAGGTCGGGACGATCGCCACCCCGGCAGGCAGGCTCTTCTTCAGTTCCTCGAGCTTGGTTTGCACGGCTGCGATGGTGGCGCGCGCATCGGCGCCCGAGCGCAGGATGACGACGCCGCCCGCCACCTCGCCATCGCCATCGAGCTCGGCGATGCCGCGCCGCATTTCGGGACCGACCTGGATAGTAGCGACTTCGCCCAGCGTCACCGGGACCCCGCCCGCGGCGGTCCTGAGCGGGATCGCGCGGAAATCGTCCAGCGACTTCAGATAGCCCGAGGCGCGGACCATATATTCGGCCTCGGCCAGCTCGACGACGGCGCCGCCGGCCTCCTGATTGGCGCGCTGGATCGCTTCGACGGCCTGGCTGTGGGTGACGCCGTAGCCGGCGAGCTTCACCGGATCGAGCACGACCTGGTACTGCCTGACCATGCCGCCGATGCTCGCGACCTCGGCGACGCCGGGCAGGCTCTTCAGCTCATAGCGCAGGAACCAGTCCTGCAGGGATCGTAGCTGCGACAGGTCATGGCCGCCGGTGCGGTCGACCAGCGCATATTCATAGACCCAGCCGACCCCCGTCGCATCCGGCCCGATCGCGCTCTTCGCCGCCTCGGGCATCCGGCCCTGCACCTGGTTGAGATATTCAAGGACACGGCTGCGCGCCCAATAGAGATCGGTGCCGTCGGCGAAGATCACGTAGACGAAGCTGTCGCCGAAGAAGCTGTAGCCGCGCACGGTCTTTGCACCCGGTACCGACAGCATCGTGGTTGCCAGCGGATAGGTGACCTGGTTCTCGACGATCTGCGGCGCCTGGCCCGGATAGCTGGTGCGGATGATCACCTGGGTGTCGGACAGGTCGGGCAGTGCGTCGATCGGCGTCACCCGCACCGCCCAGAGTCCGGCGGCGACCAGTGCCAGCGCACCCAGCACGACGAACAGCTTGTTCGCGACCGACCATAGGATGATGCGCGCGATCATTGCCCTGCCTCGCGCGTCATGCGGCGCAATGTCGGCCCTTCGGGCGGCTGGTCGAAGCCGAACCGCACCCGGTCGCCGACCTTGAACCCGCGCGCGAGCGCGGGCGAGCCGAGCCGGAACGTCATCGTCATCGCCGGCCATCTGAGCGCCGGTACAGGGCCATGATCGAGCGTCACGCCGCTGGCGTCGATCTTTCCGATCCTGCCGACCGCTTCATACAGCGCGGGCTGCGCGGCGGGTGGCCGAGCGGAACCCCCGATCGGCCGCGCGGGCACGCTCGACAGGCTCGCTTCGGAATCGAGCAGGAACTGGCCCGATGCGACAATCTTCTCGCCGTCGGAGAGACCCGCGAGGATCTCGGTCTTGCCGCCAGCTTCGCTGCCGGCCTGGACCTCGGCCGGCTGATAGCGGCCCCCCGCAAGTGCCAGCATGACGAGCGTGCGCTTGCCGGTACGGATCACCGCTTCGGATGGCACGAGCAGCGCGGAGCGGCTCGCGCCTCCAAAGTCCACGCTCGCGAACATACCCGGGCGCAAGCGTCCGCCGCGATTGGGCAACTCGATCCGTACCGTCAGCGTGCGGCTCTCGGCCTGGATGTCAGGCAGGATCGCGGCGACGCGGCCGGTGAACCGCTCGCCCGGCCAGGCGGAGAGCGTCGCCGTCGCGCTTTGGCCGGGGCGGAGCTGCCCCGCCAGCGCTTCGGGAACCGCGGCGTTGAGCCACACCGTTGCGAGTCCATTGACTTCGGCAAGGGTTTGTCCGGCGGTAACGGTCATGCCCTGGCGCACGCCGAGCGTCTTGATCGTGCCGCCGGCCGGTGTCGCGATCGTGATCACATTGTGCGGCCGGCCGCCGCGCTCGACCGCGGCGATCGTGCCGGGCGGCATGCCGAGCAGCGCGAGCCGCTGGCGCGCCGCCTGTGCCAGCGCCGGATTGCCGGTTCGGCGCACCGCAAGATACTCGGCCTGGGCGCCCGCCCATTCGGGAATGAGCAGGTCGGCAAGCGGCGCCCCCGCGCCGATCACATCGCCCGGCGCCCGGGCATAGACGCGTTGCACAAATCCGGCGGCGCGCGCCTGGACGATCGCCACGTCGCGCTGGTTGAAATCGATCGTGCCGGTGGCGGTGAGGCCGCTCGCCAATGCGCCGCGTTCGGCGGTGGCGACACGAAGCCCCAGGCTTTGCACCCGCGCCGGATCGATGGCCATGCCAGGCGCGCCCTGCGCGCCCTCATCGGCGTATTTGGGCACGAGCTGCATATCCATGAACGGCGACTTGCCCGGCTTGTCGAAATGCTGGCTCGGCACCATCGGGTCGTACCAGTAGAGGATCTTGCGGCCGTCCTGGCCGGCCTGTTGCGGCGGCGCATCGGTCCGGCCGAACTGGGCGATGCCGTAGCCGGCGGCGCCCGCGGCAAGCGCAAGAACGGCACCGGCAAGCCCGAGCCGGGCGCGGTGTGAAAGCTGGATGGTCATTGGTCACCCCCATAGGTCAGCACCAGCCGCGCGGCGTCGCGCGCGACGGTGGCTTCGCGGTCGAGCATCTGGAGCGCGGCACCGGCGAACATTGTCTGGGCCTGGATCAGGTCGAGCAGGGTCGCACGGCCGGCGGAATAGCTCACCGTCTCGAGATCGGCCCGCTGGCGGGCAAGCGGGAGCAGCGTGTCCTTCGCGCGCATCCATTGCCCATGGTGCATGACATGGTCGGCAAGGCCCGCTTCGAGCTCGGCGCGCAGGGCGCGCCGGACATCCTCACGCTGCGCCAGGACGGCCCCTTCGCTGGCGACCGCGGCGTCGATCCTGGGATCCTGACGCTTCCGGGTAAACAGCGGAAGGCTCATGGTCGCGCCCAACGAGACCATGTCGCCATAGCCACTGCCGCGCTTCTGATAGGCAAGCTCGAACCCCCAATCGGGACGCTTCTCGGCGCGTGCCAGCGAGACATCGGCCTCGGCGGCACGCACGCGCGCGATCACGGCTGCGAGATCGGGATGCCGGTCGATCGTGGCGCGCAGCGCCTCCGGCTCGATCGCGAAATTCGGGATCGCGCCCTCGATCTCAGGGCTGGGGTCGCCGGTCCAGCGCGACAGGATCGCGCGCGCGCGCGCCACTTCGGCGGCGACCTCGCTGCGCCGGTCCTCGAGCGCGGCGATCGCCTGGCGAATTTCGAGGGTCTGGGCCGGGCGCGCCGAGCCCGACGCGACGCTCGACGCTGCCGGCGCCACATATTGCGCGAGCTCGGCGAGCGCTTGGTCGAGCGCACCGAGCCGCCGTTGCGCATAGGCAAGGTCGATCCAGGCAAGCGCGGTCGCCACCCGCACCCGGCGCAACTCGGCCCCGGCATCGGCTTCGGCGACGCCGATATCCGCATCGGCCTTGCCGCTGCGCGCATGGCGCTTGGCGAGGTTCGGTACGTCCTGGCTGATACCGAGCCGTGCCATCGTCATCTCGTCACGACCAAAGCGAAAGGCGGGCGGCCCCGAGATCGGAACATTGTCGAGCCCGGCGCCGAGGCGGGGATCGGGCAGTTGGCCGGCGGCGGTCGCGGAGGAACGCCGCGCCTCGACGTCGAACGACCGCGCCTTGAGCGACGGCGCCTGCGCGGCCGCGACGGCCAGCGCGTCGTCAAAGGTCAGCGGGTCAGCGACGGCCGCGGTGGGAAGCGTCGCGAGCAGCGACGCCAGCAAGAAGGTGCGCATGGCGATCTCCTGACATGGAAGCCTGCGATGCCGGCGGGGCGCTGCCGCCCCGCCGGCATCGGACTCAGCTAGGCTCGCCGCGCGAGGGCGCCATGCAGCCGGTCGCGTGCGTCGCCATCATCGCGCAGTCGCACGATGCCGCCGGTGTGGCGTCGGCCACCCAGACACGGCGCGGCGGCGCAATCGGCGCGCGCGGCCCGAACTGGGGCTGGGGGCGCCATTCGTAATGACCGCAGGCGGCAGGCGGGTTCGCGGCCTGGGCGGCGGCGGGCAGGATCGTGGCCGCGGCGAGTGTCGCAGCGAGACAGGCAAATCGAGTCATCGGTGTTGTCCTTGAACTGAATTTCGGAGTGGCACGGCGCGGTGCGCGAAGGATCGAAACGATCCATTCAGGCGCGACGCGACGCGGGTCTCGAAGTCAGATCAGGACTGTGGGCGGCTCGGGTTCGGGGCCGTAGGACCGCCCGGCAAGCGGCGCGATATAGGTCGGCAGGAACGGGATCGGCATGGCCGGCGAGAGGGTGGCAGGCGCCGGGCCGTCGCCAAGCAGGACGGGGATGGTGCAGCCCATCTGTGCGATACAGGCGAGCGTCAGCCCCTTGCACGGCTGCGGTCCCTTTTCGGGGGGCTGCGGCTGGGCCGGTGTCATCATCTCGGCGCAGTCCATGCCAGCCATGGCATGGTCGGCCATCGCCATTGGCTGTTCGACCGCGGCCGGTTTTGCCAGCCCCAAACCGTAGGCGAACGCCGCCTGCGCACCGAACATGCCGGTCAGGGCTCCCGCGAGGAGTAGCAAGGCGAGCAAGCGTTTCACGCGATCAGATCCTAGTCGATCTCCGAGGCAGCGACAATCGGTATGACGACGGCCGCCCGGATTGTCCGATCCTCGACCGGTCGGGGAGCGCTTAGGCCCTTCGATCCCGACGCCATTTCGGCAATTGCAAATTCCATATTTCCACAATAGTGGAACTACAGAATCGATTCGCGTAAAGCTTCTTCACGCACGGGAGGATTGGATGACAGGGTTGATCGCGTCGACCGCATTCCTGCTGCTCGTCGCAGCGCCTGCACAATGGGAACCACCCGAGGAAGTGCTGCAAGTACGTATCAACGGCAAAGGCGATTGGGCGGTGCGTTGTGCGTTTCAGGACAGCAGGGGCAAGGCTGTGATCAAGGAAGCACGGCCGGGCACCGACAGGCTGCATCTGAACCGGCCCGCTAGCGGCACCTGCACCTATCGGGCAGCGCCTGACAGACCGATGACGATCCGCCTCAAAAGCGCGTTGTATCGGTGCTCCCTGCCCGGTCCCGAACCCAAGACCTGCCAGCAAACCTTCCCGGCAGGCACGTGGGGTCAATTTCAAATCCAGAGCCGGGACTGATCGCATGGTGGTGGCGGCGAACGGCGCGACGGAGATTTGTCGGATTCGACATTTCCGCTACAGGCGAAACATGGAACTGAAAAATGCCGTCGCCGCCCTGTCCGCGCTCGCCCATGAGGCGCGCCTCGCTGTCTTTCGCATGCTCGTTCAGGCAGGTCCCGAAGGGCTCGCCGCTGGCGAGATCGCGCGGCGGCTCGACGTGCCGCCGAACACGCTTTCGTCCAATCTCAACATCCTGTCGCACGCGGACCTGATCGAGAGCAGGCGCGATGGCCGTTCGATCATCTACACCGCGCGCTACGCCAACATGACCGAGCTGCTCGAGTTCCTGATGCAGGACTGTTGCGATGGTTCGCCTGAGATTTGCGCGCCACTCGCCAGCGTTGCGATCAGCAGCCGCTGCATTCCCGAAGGTCAAGCATGAGCGGGCGCATCTACAATGTCCTGTTCCTGTGCACCGGCAATTCGGCGCGCTCGGTTTTAGCCGAAAGCGCCCTGAATAAGCTCGGGGCTGGACGCTTCCGGGGCTTTTCGGCCGGCAGCCATCCCAAGGGCGAGGTTCATCCTGCCGCTCTCGAATTGCTGCAATCGATCGATTATCCGGTCGAGGGATTACGCTCGAAGAGCTGGGACGAATTCGCCGGGCCCGGCGCGCCCGAGATCGATTTCATCTTCACCGTCTGCGACAATGCCGCAGGTGAAATCTGCCCGGTCTGGCCGGGGCATCCGATCACCGCGCATTGGGGAATCGACGATCCGGCGCTTGTCGAGGGCGATGGCCAGCGCGACGCGTTCAGGCAGGCACTCTATTATCTTTCCAACCGCATCTCGCTGTTCCTCGCGCTGCCGCACGAAAGCCATGACCGCATGGCGCTAACCGGAAAACTCCGCGCGATCGGGCGCGGCGAAGGCGCAACCAAGGCGAGTAGACATGGCGACTGACATCATCATCTATCACAATCCCGAATGCGGGACGTCGCGCAACACGCTGGCGATGATCCGCAATGCCGGCATCGAGCCGCATGTGATCAAATATCTGAAGACCCCGCCCGCGCGCGCCTTGCTCGAGCAGTTGATCGATCGGGCCGGGCTGACGCCGCGCGCGCTGCTGCGCGAGAAAGGCACGCCCTATGCCGAGCTGGGCCTGGGTGACGGGGCGCTGTCGGACGAAATCCTTGTCGATGCGATGATGGCGCATCCGATCCTGATCAACCGCCCGCTCGTGGTGAGCCCGCTCGGGGTCCGGCTGTGCCGCCCCTCCGAGGCAGTGCTCGACATTCTGCCGGCGCCGCAGCAGGGCGCCTTCGCCAAGGAAGATGGTGAGCGGGTCGTCGACGAAGCCGGCAATCGGATCCCGGCATGAGTAGCGGCATTGTGGCGGACGCGCCGGCCGCAGCACCGGCGCGCGCCGGCATCGGCTTCTTCGAGCGCTGGCTGACACTTTGGGTTGCGCTCTGCATCGTTGCAGGAATCGCGCTCGGCGCATGGGTGCCGGGTGTGTTCGCGCGGATCGCGGCGGCCGAGGTCGCACGGGTCAACCTCGTCGTCGCAGTGCTGATCTGGCTGATGATCGTACCGATGCTGCTCAAGATCGACTTCGGTGCGTTGGGTTCGGTGAAACAGCATTGGAAGGGCGTCGGCGTCACCCTGTTCATCAACTGGGCGGTCAAACCCTTCTCCATGGCACTGCTCGGCGCTGTCTTCATCGGCTGGCTGTTCGCGCCGCTGCTGCCGGGTAGCCCGTCCGACTATATCGCAGGCCTGATCCTGCTCGCCGCCGCGCCGTGCACCGCAATGGTGTTTGTCTGGTCGAATCTGTGCGACGGCGAGCCCAATTATACGCTGAGCCAGGTCGCGCTCAACGATCTCATCATGGTGTTCGCCTTCGCGCCGCTGGTCGGACTGCTGCTCGGCGTCGCCTCGATCACGGTACCCTGGGACACATTGTTGCTCTCGGTCGTACTCTACATCGTCCTGCCGGTGATCGCGGCGCAGTTGCTGCGCCGGGCCTTGCTGACAAGCGGCGGCCAGCCTGCGCTCGACAAGCTGCTCAGGGCGCTGGGGCCCATCTCGCTCTCGGCCCTGCTCGCGACGCTGGTGCTGCTGTTCGGCTTTCAGGGCGAGCAGATCCTGTCGAGGCCGCTGGTGATCGTGCTGCTCGCGGTACCGATCATCATCCAGGTCTATTTCAATGCCGGGCTCGCCTATTGGCTGAGCAAGAAGCTCGGAGTCGCCTGGTGCGTCGCTGCGCCAGCGGCATTGATCGGCGCCTCCAACTTCTTCGAGCTGGCGGTGGCTGCGGCGATTTCGCTGTTCGGACTCAACTCGGGCGCGGCGCTCGCGACCGTGGTTGGGGTGCTCGTCGAAGTGCCGGTCATGCTTTCGGTCGTCGGCATCGTGAAGCGCACGCGCGGGTGGTATGAGGCGGGCGCCGCGGCATGACCGACCTGGTGTTCTTCGCGGTACCGCGCGGCGGCTACGACATTTTGCGCAGGGCGCTCGAAGAGGCTGAGCTTCCCACAATCGACCTCGAGCAGCCCGGCCGCCTGTTCTTCGGCCTGTCCGACGCGGCAGGCCCGATCGGCTATGTCGGGCTGGAAGGCGACAGCGCCGACCGGCTACTGCGCTCGCTGGTGGTGCTGCCCAGCCGCCGCGGCGCAGGGCACGGTACAACGCTCGTCCGCGAGCTCGAGACGATCCTGCCTGGGGAGGTGACGCGCCTCCATTTGCTCACCGACTCGGCCGCCCCCTTCTTCCGGCGGCTCGGCTTTGCCGATGCCGACCGAGCCGAGGCGCCGCCCGGCATCGCCGCCACTGAACAACTCGCCTCGCTCTGCCCAGCGAGCGCTTCGTATCTCGTGAAGGACATGCAATGAGCCGGGTTCGCGTACTCTGTGATGCCGATCGTTTCCCCGCCCTCGATCCATCCTATGTGATCGCCCGGCCGGCACTGGGTCTCGGTGCCGACCAGTCGCCGCCGCGCATCCTGTTGCTCTACGGATCGCTGCGCGAGCGCTCCTTCTCGCGCTTCGCAGTCGAGGAAGCCGCGCGCCTGCTCCAGCTGTTCGGCGCTGAGACGCGGATCTTCGACCCCTCCGATCTGCCGCTGCCCGATCAGGTCCAGGGTGACGACCATCCCGCTGTCCATGAGCTGCGCGAACTGTCGATGTGGTCCGAAGGGCAGGTCTGGTGCAGTCCCGAACGCCATGGGCAGGTCTCGGGCATCATGAAGGCGCAGGTCGATCATTTGCCGCTGAACATGGGCGGCATGCGCCCAACCCAGGGCCGCACCCTCGCCGTCATGCAGGTATCGGGCGGCTCGCAGTCGTTCAATGCTGTCAACACGCTGCGCCTGCTCGGCCGCTGGATGCGGATGTTCACCATCCCCAACCAGTCGAGCGTGGCGATGGCGTACAAGGAGTTCGACGAGGCGGGCCGGATGAAGCCGTCGAGCTATTACGACCGGATCGTCGACGTGATGGAGGAGTTGGTCCGCTTCACGGTGCTGCTCCGGCCGCAGGCCGACCAGCTCGTTGACCGCTATTCCGAGCGCAAGCAGGCCGACCGGGTGATCGATCCGGCCACCGACCTCTCGGCGATCGCACTCGGCCAGGGTTGTGGCCGCCTGGGGGATAAGGCGCTCGATCTTTCGTGCGGGGCCGGCAAGCCGGTCGGCTAGCGCTTACGGTGCGGCATGGAGATGGGCCGCGAGATCGATCGGCGTCGGTGGGATCGATCGGCGCGCTTTGGTCGAGCGCGTGCCTGCCGGCTTCCATCTTCGTTGGCATGCCGGTGCCGTGCGAGCATGGCGATGCGGTATGACGCGTCTGGCGGCTGGCCGTCCTATGCCTGTCTCATGCCGCGATCGGCATCAGCGGCACCACCGCTCGCGCGACCAGTTCGTCGAGCCCCTCGGTGATCCAGCGCGAATAATGCCGCTCGATCATCGCGACCGAGGTGTCGTGGAGAGCGGCGACCAGCCGGATCGGCAGCCCGGCGCGCAGGCCGCGCACGATCGAGGAGTGACGCAGGCCATAGGGGATGGTCGCGGCGGGTAGTCCGGCCGCTGTGACGGTGCGCTTCCACATCCGGGTCATCTCGGACGGCGCGCTCCAGGGGCCGCGATCGACGCGCACCCATTCCATCGGGCCGGTCTGCCTGTGGCGCCAATGCTCGAGCAGCGGCGCCGAGAGCGTCCTGCCCTCGGTCACCGGCCGGAGTGCGGCGAGGATGTCCTGCCCGACCTGGACACGGATATATTGGAGCTGGCGCTTTCTGCCCTTGAACGACTGCGGGATCATCAGCCGCGCTTGTTCGGCCTGGACGTCGCCGACGGTCATGCGGGCAAGCTGCGAGAAGCGCGCGCCGGTGGCGGCCAGCAGCGCGACCAGCCGCCCGAAATCCTCCTCGAGGCGAAGCGCCGCGGCGACGATGCGGCGGACTTCGTCGTCGCTGAGGATCTGGTTGTCGCGCGCGACGGTGATCAGCACTTCGGGCGCATCGATCTTGAGCCCGTATTTGATCGTGGTGGGCAGGTCGGCGGGCAGTGCCTTGCGGTGCTCGACGAACGCGGCATTGAGCGCGGCTTTCAGATCGTTGACGACGCGCTGGATGCTCGCGGGTTTCTTGCGGGCAAGGCGCAGCTGCCAGGCGCGCAGGTCGCTTTCGCTGAGGCAGGCAAGGGTGACCGAGGAGAGCTTCTCATCCTCGAGCACGAAGCGGTTGAGCTTGTAATGCGCGTCGGAATTGAGGGTGCGGCCGGCCTGGCTCGAGCGGCGAGCGTCGCGCATGGCGACATAGGTGCGGGTCGCGTCGCCGACGGTCATGGCGGGATCGCTCGCGCTGGAAGCGGGTCCGTTGGTCTCGATCTCGATCCAGTGCAGCGCCGCGTCGAAGGCCTGTTTGTAGCTGAGGATGTCGCGGCCATTGGCGTCGCGCAGGTCGTCGGCTTCGCCAAGCGTGCCGGTGACATAGGCTTGCGTGTCGGCGCAGTGATAGCGGGCGATCCAGGCGCCTTTCAATTTGCCGCGATAATAGCCGAGAAACTGGCCTTGCGAGAGCTGGCGCCAATAGGGGCGCTTGCGGGGCAAGAGCCGCGCGCGGGCGGTGCGGTCCTGTATCCGGACTTCGACGGCGGTACGGGCCATAAGACAAGCGGGACTCGATTATTTCTCTCTTATCCTAGCCGGATTTGCCGGGATCGGCAAGGACGACTTATCTCTAACTATCTGTAATCATTGACGTCCAGGAACGTCCGAACACGTTTTGTTCTATGGCTTTCACGGCTGAAACACGGGTTCGATTCCCGTAGGGGTCACCAATCTGCTTAAAATCGGCAGCATTGGCGGTTTTCCGAACATTTAAGTCTCTGTGGGTACACCTGATGAGTACACCGGAGACGTTCGATGACCAAGATCAAAGGCCTATGGCAGGATCCCCGCAGCGGCATCTTCTACCTTCGCCGCAAGGTGCCCGAGGCGCTGCGGCCGATGTTCAATTGCGGCGAGCTCTACAAGGTGACGCTCGGCACGTCGGATGCGCGTGAGGCCGGGAAGAAGCTGGCGATCGCCAATGGCGAGTTCGAGAAGAAGCTCGAGACCTTCCGTGAGACGCTGAAGAACCAGGGCGGTGGCGCCCTGTCGCCTGAGGAGGCTCAGGCGTTGGTCGAGCGGCACCTTACCCGACGATCGGGAGGCGGCTTCGCTTCGGGCGGGGTGGACGTCGCATTTCTGCTGCGCGAACTCGACGACGCGGTAGCGGATCTCGCGGGCGAGCGCTTGCCGACTGCTCAATCGATGCCGCCCGCAGAATGGATTGCCTATCGCAAGCGCGTCGCGGGCAGCGATACCGATGACGAACTGTCCGATGAGACCATCGCAAGGCTGGAGGCGGAAATGGCGACTCGTCATCGCCCACCCGGCGAGCTCTGGTTCGACTATCAACGCCGGACGCCGCGCCGGCGCTGGCGGGCGCTGATGACCGAACCGGTCGCTGCGCTCAAGCGCCAGATCGGTCTGGCAGAAGGCAACATACCGGGCATCGACGAACCGCTGGCCGACGCGATCGCTGCGGCACTGGCATCGCCGCAAGTGCGTGAACAAGTGCCGCAGGTCCAATCATCTCGCCGTCGTCCCAACGCGACCCGCGCGCGCCCGGACATGAAGCTCGGCGACCTCGCCAAGGAATGGAAGGCGGCACGCAAGCCGGGCAAGAAGGCCGTCGCGGCAGCCGACAAGGCGGTCGAGGACTTCACCAGCTTCATCGGCGACATCGGCATTGGCGAGATCACGGCCGATGACTGTTTCGAGTTCCGGGATGCAGTAGCCAAGATGCCGGCAAGCATGTCCCGCGCGCATCGCAGCCTCGCATTCGTCGATCAATACGCACTCTACGCCCGGCGCGAGGATCTCGAGCGGGTCAAACCCGCATCGGTCAAGAAATATCTGGGCGCGATCCAGGCGATGCTGGGGTTCGCCTTCCAGGAGCGCTTCATTCCCGCCAACGTCTCGGCCGGGATCAAGGTCGAGGGCTATTCCAAATCCAGCGACCGGCGGCCGTTCACCCATGACGAGCTCTCGAAGTTATTCGCGCTCCCGCTGTTCACCCAATCCTGGTCGATCGCGCACAGCAAGGCGGCCGTCTCGGATCTGACGTTGCGTTGGCTGTTTCTGCTCGCGCTGTTCACCGGCGGACGAATCGAGGAACTTGGACAGATCCTGCTCGCCGACATCAAGCAAGAGGGACAGGTCTGGTATGTCGATATCGACGACTACATCGACCCTGCCAACCTGGAGGCGACTAAGCGGGTCAAGACCGAGGCGTCGATCCGCCTGCTGCCGCTCCACCCCCGACTGGTTTCGCTCGGGCTCATCGAGCGCGTCGAGGCGCTGCGGGCGGCCGGCGAAACCAAGCTGTTTCCCGATCTCACCCCCGATTCGCTCGACGTCCAGACTAAGGAAGCCAGCCGGCGCGCCGGCCGGATCATCGACAAGGTCAGCGTCGATCCACGTCTCGTGTTCCATAGCTTCCGGCACACGTTCAAGGATTTGTGCCGCGACGCTGATATCCCGATCGATGTGCATGATCAGCTCAGCGGCCACGCGCCAGCTAATACGGGTGGTCGCTACGGGTTCGGGCGTGCGGTTGCCAAGCTCGCCCAGCACCTAGCGAAGCTGAAGCTGGAGATGATCGACTGGGCGGCGATCGAGACCGCGGCAGCGGCGCGCGCTAGCTGATCTTGTGCCGACCGCCTATGCAACCAGGCTGGCGAGACCTAAGATGCATGATCGTTACCTGTCCGATCCGCTCGACGACCTCTTGCAGCGCGCAGGTTTGTCGCCCGAAAAAGTCGATATGGCGCTTGAACGACTGGCGCGGCTCTGGCAGCCCACCGTCCTCAAGCCCGGCAATGTGTATCTGCGCCAAATTCGGGAACGAACCGATATCAACGTAGTCGGCATTTCGCGCCGCTACCGGCGGCTGCTCGTCGAGATCGAGCAGTTCAGGGATAAGCAGTTGCTCTGGCGCTATCATGAACGGAGCCGATCGGACTGCGCCTTCTCCTGCGCAGGGCAGATCCCGCACACAGTGGGAGACGCACTGCTCGGTCAGCCGCTGCGAACGCTCGTCGTACCTACGCCGGCGATCGGCGCCGTAATCGTCGATCGCCTGTCGCGAGACCGTGACGGCTGGCTGGACCTCAAAGTCACCCCTGAATGGCGGTCGTTCTGACTCTGGCTACCCTCGCTCTTCCCGGATGCATGCCCGCGCCCTAGCATCGGCGCATGGCAGATACTTCGCATCACCGTCTCAGCGCAGCTCATCTCGACGATCTGGCGATCGTCATTCTCACCACGCCCCCCGGATCAGACCCGACCGCCACCCATCCGGAACTCGATGAGGATTCGCGCGCCCGTCTGCGCACGCGGCTCAAGCTGATCAGCCGGCACGACTGGCCAGCCAACATGAAGGAGGATCCGGCGATCCGCCGCGGCTATACGCTGCGGCAGTGCTTTCGGCTTATGACCGTATTGCTCCTGCTCGACGCACATGTACCGCCTAGCGTCGCCGTCCCGATAGCCCGAAGCAATGAGCTGCTCTTCCTCCGCACGATTGCGCCGCGCCTAACCAGCAAGCAACCGAGCGCCGTCGACGACTCAATCGCGGTCGTCGTGCTCGGCCAATTATGGGAATGGGTCGATGTGATCGCGTCGGCAGCCGCAGATCCTTATCGCGTCCGCACGATCGCACGTGCCGAACTGAGCACCCTATGGTCAAGCGATCAGGCTCTCGGCTCGGCAGGCCAGCGACTCGTCATTGATGTCGGCGGTGCCGGCCGGACGATGTGGCATTGGATACGCGTGCGCGGCCTGATGCCGGAAGACGCGTTGACCGACCTGTTTACGGAGATCGAGAATGCGTCGGCTGAACCGCCTTATCGATCTGCCGGTGAACGATCCAAACGGCGGTGACGATAACCGAAGATCTTTTCGGGGTCTCGTGACCCCGAGAACTTGACATCGCTTTGCGATCTGGATATTCCTGCCCCAACGCAGGAGGTCCGCCATGTCGCATGAACTCGTTTTGGCGCAGGTGCGCCCTTGGGGCAGCACGCTGCAGCCCGTCACCATCGGGCGGTCGCACGTCGTGCTGCAGGCGCCGGACGGGCACCTTTGGGACAGTGTGCGCGACGCGTTCTGGGGACATCATCTCGACATGTGTATGTGCGAGGACCAGACCGATCAGCTCGAGCTGATGCGCGCTACCTTGCGCTGCGTCGCAGAAGAGATGCACAGGATCGACCCGCAAGCGATGATCCGGCACCTGTTCGATGGCAGCGATCTGTTCTTCCGCTGCTACATGCTCGACCTCTCCAATCGCGACCTGCTCGAGCATCAGGGTACAGTGTTCAAGCACGCCCAGCTCTCGAGCCTGGGTTGGTCGGTACTTGCGATGCTCGAGGCCACCAAACCCGTCCTCATCGATCATGACGATGCAACCCAGCAGCGCTCCGCCGCCATCCAGCGCGGCGAGCAGCGCATCCTCGCCCGCTAAGGAGAAAAGACATGCCCGGTAACACCTTCAATCGCGGCGCCACGCCGGTAGCTGGCGGCACCCTGTTCGAGCGCATGCGGCGCACGACCCAAATGCCGGTGGCCGACTTAGAGGGCGACATTCCGCGGTTCTTACACGAACCGGCGACCGGCACGCGCGATCTCGTGGTGGTCGAGACGGCGGCACCGCAGAGTGACGGCGCGGTGCGCTTCACGCGCGGCGAGATTGATGGTCAGCCGGCGGTGCTGATGCAGGAGCGCGGCGCCGACGGCGCCTGGACCGATAGCTGGTCGCTGCCCACCGACTCCATCGACGCGCGCGAAGGCATGATCGGCTGGCTCAACACCCAGAGCCACCGCTGGGAGCGGTTCGCGACCATGCTCCAACGCCGGGGCCCGGACGAACTCACCCACTGGATCTTCGAGCTGATGGTGGTTCCCAGCACCGGTCACGCCACTCCGCCCCGGTTTGAACCGCAACGCTGGACCACGCTCCAGCAATATGCCGCCCCGTCCTTCCGGCAGTCGAGCCGCGTGTCGAGGATCATTGACGATTGCGCGTGCCGCCCTGGCAGCGTGCAATCGACTCGCGATTTCTGATCGCCCCCATGTTTCACGATCGCGACTGGTTCTTCACCGACGAGCCGACCGTCATGTGGGGGCGGCAGCTCGAATATGTCGATGGCAAGGACGATCCCGATTACGTCGTCACGCCCGACCGCAGACGCTTTACGACGCTCAGGCGTGCGTTCGCTTTCTACCGTGTCGGCACGGGCTTGCGCGGGCCGGGCGACGCGCAGCTCGAAGTCATGCGCCGGACGATGTCGTGGCTGCATTCCGGCCGCTACGAGCAGCCGATCTTCAAGGCCGGCGCCAAGTGCCCGGCATCGTCGCGCCACCTGAAGGTCGATGACCGCCGGGCGGTCTGCGACATCTTCGGCGGCTCGACCGCGCTGTTTGAGCATTATCTTCTTCATCTCGAGATGCTCGGCCTTGCCACCGTGATCGATAGGCACGGCTATGTTCTCACCCGTGAGGGCCAGGCGGCGCTCATTATGCTGGAACTCACCCGTCCGGGGTCAGGGATTGCAACCCATGTCGGCTGGCTTGAATTTCTGCACAGCTACAATCGCTGGCCAAGCGTTGATCCCAATCAGTGGGCCAGCGGCATCATCGTCGCGTCGGACGAGAACGACGACGCCAGCACCGATTGATCGCAACACCGATTAGGATTGCGGCAGCCGTTATCAGGGCACCAGTCGGTTCGCCCAGGTCTCAGCTCGCGCCACTGTCGTCGGAAACAGGCTCTTGAGCTCAGCCTGATCGAGCGCGAGCTTCAGGCCCTGCTTCAACAGTCGGCGCTCGGCGCGGCTGGGCTTGCGATCGCACCGGGAATTTCGCTGTCCGATGCCACGGCTGAGAATGTCGCCAGCGTTGCGCCGCGACCGGATGACGAGCGCTGCACCCAAGAGCGTTGCGATGGCTGCGACCAGCAGCCGCGCCATCAGCGGGATTGCCAGGATTGCCGCGGAGAGTGCGATGATGGTGATCATGATATTACCTTTTTCCTTATCCTGAACGCCTGCCCACTCCTCTCCCCCTCCCCTTTCCTCGACCTTCCTTGATGACCAACGAGGTGGCATCGATGCCGAGGCGAAGGTCGCCGAGCGCGAGGTCACGTTCGGCATGGGTCACGACCTCCTCGCGGATCGGATGGCGCGAGAGCAGCCGGTGATCGATCAGCTCGCGGATGCGGCGTCCCGGGGCCGCAGCGATGATCGTCTCGGGCACGTTCAATTCCACGCACAATGTGCCCGGAAAGATGATGCAGTGATCGATCTTCAGTGACGCGGTCGCTCTGAAATCGGGCGCAAGCGGCTCCAGTCCCGCACAGCCGATGAGGTCGACCGGACCGTGACAAACCCTGATCGGAGCAATGGATTTTAGCGCCGTACATCCTTCCGCGCTGAAGCGGTTCACCTCATGCAAACCAGAAGGCAGACATTTGAGGCTGACACACCGGTCATGGTCAGCGCGCCTCTGACGATCAGCCGCTCGGGGAGCGCTTCAAGACGCGTGCAGCCGGACAGGTCGAGGTCGCCATCGACCCGCAGGGCATTGCACAGATATTGAATGGTCGGGTCCGATATCGTGAGATCGCCGGGCACATGGATCGCTTCCTGGAACCTCAATCGCCCGAGCCGCAGCCGCGAATGAACGCTCTCCGCGGCCATGCGCATGAACTTTCCAGCCATTGTCGTCCTCCCGGGCAGCGCGACCGGATCGGACGGTCGCAGCATAGCATGTGGATCGCGGCGCCCTCAGAGCGGCGCGATGTCCAGTTCCTGCGAAGGGATACCGAACCCCAAGCTTATAGGCGGATGAACGGCTAGAACGAAGCCGATCGGGCTGGATCACGCCGCAAGCGCATAGCTGCGCGGCGCAATTCCGCTATACGCCCACCATTTTTCGGTGAGCGCCTTGCGCGCCTTCTCGGTGCGCAACCAGTTCTGCCGGATGCGACCGACATCGGGATGCGCAGGATCGAACACCCTCATGGCGATCAACATGTGAACATGCGGCAGGATCTCGGGCTTGTCGTCGCCCGCCGGCCGGTAGTGGATCGCCCAATCGACCACCATGCCCTGCGAGGTCAGATGGTCTTCGGCGAACCCTTCGATCAGATTGCGCCAGCCGGCCACATCGTCGCCGATCGGCAGCGACCCCACCGCATGCGCGCATGCCGGCTCATCGGGGCGGATGCTCGCGGCGTGACGGTCGGCCTGTTCCCACAGCCCGACGCCGTCGAGCGAGGAGTGGTTTGCCCGCGCCGGAGCGCTACGGCCATGCGCCGTCAGATCGTCGCGCCGCGACCAGTCCGGCGTCGGGCCGAACGTATCGACCCCGTGCTGGCGATGAATATAGAGCCACGACGCGCGTGCGGTGCGGTGCGTGCGCAGCAGCTCGGGCGTGTATCGGCCGCTGTGCTGGTGAACGGCATAGCGGACGTTGAACGGGCGGTCGTGATAGAGGCTATACATGGTATTCTCCCTTGTGTGTTGGTCGCAAGCGGCCATGCTCGGCGGCGGACGCCGCTCGAATTTCGTGCAATCGAGATAAGAGGCTCAGGTGCGATGGCGCTGGTGCCAGGTGATCTCGCGCAGCGTTGGTCGGTGGCAGCCCGCTTCGGCAGCGAGCCATGCACGCTCGTCGTCGGTCGCGCTTCTGGCAACCTCGATCCACCAGCAGCGGATTATCGGATTCCACCGATACCCTCGTGCCTTCAGCCGGTCCTTGACCTCGAACGGCGCGCCATTAGCGATGAGCCGCACGGTCGGGCGTTGCGCCGAGAGGATCATCTCGCTGCAGGCTGTCCTCCCCGATGGCAGCGTCGTGGCGAGCAGCGCGACCAACGCGGCGACATCGGCATCGGCGCGGTGACGGGTATTGAAGAACCCGGCCACCTCGCCGAGCAGCGCGCCGAGCTGGCGGCCCTCATAGCCATGAGCGCGCCAGTCGATGTCCTTGAGCGAGCACACCCATGGCTTGCCTGCCACTGAAGGATAGCGCCGCTCTATCCAGGCGGCATCGAAGCTCGCGTTGTGCGCAACGATCAGGTCGGCGGCCGACAGCAGGTCGAGCGCTGCCGCATCGTCAATCCGCCTGCCGGCGAGGTCTGCGTCGGTGAGCCCGGTCAGCGCCGCGATCTGCGGTGACAGCGGGTAGCCTGGATCCTCTAGCCAGTCATGCACCCGCCTGACCCCAACGACGCGGCCGCGTCCGTCGAACGAGACGTGGCAGATCGCCAGCTCGATGATATGCCCGGTCGTCGGATCGAGCGAGGTGGTCTCGGTGTCCAGAACTGCTGCAGTGCGGACCCGGCCTTCAGGCGCGGGTAGCGGTAGCAGATCGAGCGGAGGCAGCGAGCGCAGAATGCGATAGTCGGGATGCGCTTCAAGCAACGCTGCCGCGCGTTCGGTATCAGGTGACAGCCATTGTCGCATGATCTCGTCTCCTCAAACGACAAGGCCCCGCGTGAGCGGGGCCTTGTGGAAGTTGGTGCAGATGAGCAGATTCAGACGTAGGAGAGGCCTTCCTCGAAGGTCAGCCAGCGCACATCCTCTTCGCCGGCATCGCGCCTGACGCGGTACTCGCGATAGTAGCTCGCGAACGAGCCGGCCCGGCCGAACGATCGCGAGGCCAGGACCACCTTCACCTCCGGGCGAGTCGCTTCGAGCTCGATCAGCTTCTCGCGCAACGGCAATAGCGTCTCGAAGAAGGCATCAGGCTTTCCGGTTAGGAACGATGCGCCATGCGCCCACAGCATCAGCCGCGACGCGGCGCTGGCCAGTGCCACGTCTTCAGCGGCAGCGGGCGCATCACGGCGCCACAACCGCGCGACATCCCGGTCGGCAACCAAGCTGCCCGCGATACCGAGGCGACGGCACAGCGCCAACTCGTCGTGCCCGGAGCCGAACATCGCCACCGGGTCCACCCGCCCCTGCCCGCTCGCCAATGCGCCGAGCTTGGGCTCGACGAAGAACCGGCGGGCGGCCGCCTCGATACTCAGCACGTCGCAATCAGGCTCGGTCATGATGGTCGGCGCGCCAGCGACCAGCGCGTCCTCCACCAGCACCGGCAGCGGGAATTCGAGGTCACGCGCGTCCGACATGCAGGCAACGGTCACATCGCGGTGCCCGTCATCGCGTTCGTGCAGCGTTACCACCGCAGCTGCGACCGGCTTGCGCGCCAGCGCGGTGCCGGGCGGCATATCATCGACCGGCACGCATGCCATGCCGATGGCCTGAACGACCGGCGGGATGTGAAGCCTATTCATGAGTATTCTCCTTGGAAGGAGAACCAGGAAGCCAAGAGCCAGATATCAGCTCTTTTCCTCTACTTCTTAGTTCTCACTCCCAAGCGCTCAGCGCTCCCTCATCGCAGCCGGAACGATGGTCGATCGGATGCGATAGCCAACTGCGGTCTCCGGCAGTGGGCTGGTTTGTCCACGGCCAAGCAAAGGATTTTTCGTCGGCGGAATGACTGAGGCTGGGCCGTGAGCGAGCTGACCGGTATCGGTCGACACGAGCCCGAAGCTGCCCTTTCGGTGATCTTCAACGGTTCGGTATTGCTATGGCCGGCGCGTTCATGTGCAGAAAACGCCAAGATGACCCCATAAAAAAGGGGTCGAGCGCTTTGCCATAAGCCTGATTCACGCAGACAAGGCCCTCACAAATGTCTCGAGGCTGCCCCGAGTCGTGCGATAAGCCCCGACTCCGATCGACTTTCTGTGGAATACGTCACTTGGAACTGATCGATGTTAGAATTCGAGCATCTTCGGGTCCGTGAAGCCGACAAGTGTCGCGACCCGGTTATTGGGAAGGGTGAAGGTTTGTTCCGTCACCGTGAAGCGCTCGGCAGCGGCGGTGTCGAACCAACAAGATGCCTTGACCGTCAATGGACGCTTGCTTTCCGGGGCGCCGTTGAAGAGCATCCTAAACGTCGGGCTTTCGGGCAGCAGGTCCGGTCGCGGAAACCAGCGATCCGGGACTATGGGTGGCCGCCGAAACCACCGCATACCCTCCTGTGAATGGCAGACCAGCAGCGTCGGGAAACGATTCGTCCCCAGTGCGCGGATGGCCGTGGCCGTGATGCTCGTGTTGAACAGGTCGGCGAGGGATTTAACGGATTCCAGCGTTAGCCACTCAATATCGCCGGCGAGGGGGCGGAATATGTAGCCCGGGAGCAACAGGTCCGACGCATAGGCGTCCGCTTGAAGCTCGGCCGTTGGCGGTGTTCGCCGACCATCGCTGGTCTGCCGTCCAATATCCGTGCTTCGGCACTTCAGACACAGACCCCGGTGTCGATGCCAGTGGCCGAGCTCATGCCCGATTGAGAAGCGACGCCGCCGCAGTTTCTTAGCGCTGTCGACGGTGATGATCGCATGACCGTTCTGTCCCACGATCCGCGCTTCGCATGACTTGAGCGGACGATATTTCACCTTGGCCCCGAGTGAACGTGCGACAACCTCGACGTCGATCTCCCCGGGTTCGGTGATCCCAAGCGCAATCAGAGCCTGCTCGGCAGCAGTGAAAGGCGCCGTCATTCCTTCCTCGATGCCTCGTCCCGCTCGAGTTCGGCAAGGTCTTCCAGCAGTCCTTCCTCTTCGTCGTCGCCACTCTCGACGGCGTTGCGGGCAGCGAGCGTCATCTTCATCTCAGGATCGTTGGCCGCTGCGCGCAGCTTCTCACGCATGCGATCGGCATCAACACGGATCACGACCGGATTTCTGCGCTCGCCGTCGATCTCAGCCCTGATTTGAGCCATGCGGCGCTTGCGCAAAGCGAGTTCGGCACCGTCGAGGCTTTTTTTCATCGCCTCGACAGCACCCTCCTCGATGTCATCGTCGTCGGCGAATATTTCCTCGAGCATCAGATCATCGATGAGCGACAAGCGCTCCGCATCCTTGCCGATCATAGTCCCAATCCTTTCGGAAAGGCGCTCTGCAGCCGACGCGTTAGCCTCTTGCGTGCGGCGGCGAGGCCCTGGACGCCTACCCCCAGCAACTCCTGCAACGCTTCACCCTTCATCTTGTCGCATATCCCCTCGACCAGCAGCTGAAGCTCCTCGTCTCCCTCGATGAGCCGGCCAATCGTGGCCAGCATGGCCCCGTCGTCGCGCGCCGAGAGCACCAAGGCCTCGGGCGACGGCGACGGATCTGCAAGATCAGGCCCGGAAATGCCGTCCGGTGGCGGCAGGACTTCCCTTCTGCCGGCTTTGACCGCCACGATCTCGTCCCATGCGATGCTCTTGATGATTCCGCCGATCACCTTGGCAAAATCAACGTTCCGGCGGACACGTCGTTCGCCGGCAAGCAGGCGTGTCAGTGCTTCCTGACGCAGGTCCTCGTCCGGAATGCCGCAACGGGCGGAGAACCAGCGTGCCACCTTGATGATCCGCGAGGCATCAACGGGAGCAAGCTGACAGATCATCACCCGGACTTCCTCCACCGAGAGATAGTCCGCTTCCTCATCCTCGATCACTTCCGCGGTCGTCTGCACCAGGATCAATTCCCCTCCAGAGCATATGCGGCCGAGATCGGAAACTCGGACAAGCAAAAAACCGCGTCCGAATCTTCGAGGTGAACCGCATTTATGATTGGAAGATGATGTTGCGGCGCTTGCAAGCCTGAACAACGAGGTGCGGCCCGAAATGGAGCAGAATACATGACCAAGAGCTGGAAGCACGATCGGGCCGCGGACCACATCGCGAGTAAGCTGAAGGACGTCGAGAGCGTCACGATCCTCGACTACCGGCGTGACATGTCGCTTGAGAACATCCCGAGCAGCAAGGCGTATCGCGTTGACGGAGTACATCTCTACGCGGACATCCTGAATCTGTCGGACATGCTGAATGTGACTGCCGACGAGGGTGTCACCTGCCATCGTCGCACGCTCCGCTTCCTCAACCTGCACTATCGCGCCGTCCATCGCATCCTGGACCGTTGCGACACGCGCCGCGTCGATTTCCACAATCAGCGCCTGCACTCCGTCCTGACCAAGCCCTACAACACGGAAGCGGATGCCGAGGCCAAGCGCGTCAGGCGCGCCGTCGCTATCGCGCAGCTCATCATCGACGTGCTGCAGGAGACGGGGGACGCTGACGAGAACATCCCCAACGCGCAGGTGCGTGTGGGGATCGACACGGGCACAGCTCTGGCTGTGAACAACGGGCGGCGCGGTGGTCGCGAGCCGTTGTTCCTGGGCGCTCCGGCCAACCATGCCGCCAAGATGTCGGGCGGTGGGACGAAGGCCGGCATCTACCTGACCAACGACGCACGCGAGGCGATCGGTCTCGGCGCCGTGGACAAGCCGGCAGGGACCGCGCTCACCTCGGCGGAGATCGAGGACTGTCAGCAGAAGGCAGCCCTTGAGGTTTCCAAGGACAAGATCGTCAAGGAGTGGCAGGAGGATCTCGAGAAGAACCCGATCGGGTCGTTCAACTTCTCCCGTCACACCCCGCCGCTGCGCACGCTCGATATCACCGCTCTGACGCCAGCCAACTCGCGTCGGCAAGAGGCGGCTTCCGTCTATGCCGACATCGACGGCTTCACCGCCTATGTCGCTAAGCACATTGAGGATGCCGCCGAGGACGTGGTGCGCGTCTTCCATGTTATCCGTGCCGAGCTCGATCGCGTTCTCACCTGCGACTTCGATGGCCGGCGCATCCGGTTCATTGGGGACTGTCTGCACGGCCTTCTTTGCGACGGCACCGTCCAAACCACCGACGATGCCGCGACGGTGAGCACCGCAACCCTCTGCGCCGGCGCGCTCCGTTCAAGCTTCGAGCTGTGTCTGGAAAAGCTGGAGGAAGAAGGGATCGATACGGACGAGCTGGGCCTGGCGATCGGCTTTGAGTTCGGTCCGATGACGGTGACGCGCCTCGGCATGCATGGCGACCGCGTGCGATGCTCGGTTAGCCGGGGCGTGCTGGCATCGGAAAAGGAGCAGACGCGCTGTGCCGGTAGCGACACCGCCATCGGCTCGTTCGCTTACGAAGCCGGGACGCAGGCTGTCCGTGACCTGTTTGGGTCCAAGCGCAAGGTGAGCGGCCTCGATTATAATGAGGCGGTCGAGGCGCTGTCCGAGAAGGGCGATGAGACCGCCAAGGCGGTCAAGAAGGCGGCGTTCGCAACGGTTGCTCCGGCGATCGCCGCCGCCTCCGATCGCACCGTCCGCCCCTACTGGGAGAACAAGTGAGCACGGTGGCGTTGGCCTGTCCGATCGATCTGATTGCGGCCTGCCTTGCTGACTTCGGTGCCGCCGAGCTCGAGCGTGGTACAGGCAGCATCCGCATGTCACTGCCTGTACCGCTGACTGACGGACGCCAGCCGGTGTTCGTCCTGGACGTCACCGTCACGGGCGCGGAGGAGGTCACGGTGCGTGAAGCCGTGCCCACGCTCCTGCCGTCCTCCTGTCCTGACCGGCACATCAACCCCGATGGCAGTTTCTGCCTCTTCTGGCGCGCGGTCGACGACATCGAGATCACGGGACCCGATACCGCACGCGACTGGATGGAGACATTGGTGCGTTTCCTGCAGTTGCAATTCCGTGCCGCCCGCTTGCGTCGCTGGCCGGACGGCCGCGGCCGAGCCCACAGCTTCGCCGTCATCCACCAATATCGCGCGGAGGCTGCAGCGGCGCTTCTCGGCGAGCCGTTCGTCACCGACATCCTGGAGGGCCGGCTGACGATCAGCCGCAAGGGCGGAAGCGCGGAAGGAACGGCTATTCGGGTCCTGAAGGACGGCCGGCGTATTTTCTCAGTGTGGGAGCGCAGCCGCCGCGTGGTGAACCTGCGGCAGCCATGTCTCTGTCCCGCAGGAGCTCGCCGACCTCCAATCGTGCTCAAATCCTGCGGGGATCACGCCACCGCCGCAGCGGATCTCGCGATGGAGATGAACGAGATGGTGATCGCCGAGAAGCGCTTCTGGAAATCCGTTCAGGGGTCGCCGTGCTGCGGCACGATGGATGAGTGCCCGCTGGCCAGGGCTTCGTAACCGAGACCATCGAGCCAACGAGAGATGCAGGCAATTGCTGGAGGTTTTGAATATGACGGGATTGAGTGAACGCTTCGATCGTGCCGGCATTATCGACGCGCTGTTGCGGCAGCAGCTGATCGGCCGCGACAAGGTCTTGGCGGAGAAGTTCGCGGACGTTGGCCGGCCCAAAGAACTGGCGCCCGACGAAGTACTGGTGGAGCAGGGAGACTGGGCCAAGGACCTGTATTTCATTCTCGCAGGCGAGTTCGACGCAATCGTGCATGGCCAGACGAAGCAGACTCGTTTCGCCGGAGAGGCGGTCGGTGAATTGGCCGGGCTCAGTCCATCGCGTCCCCGAACGGCGACACTTAAGGCGACCAAGGCCAGTTTCGTGTTGGCGGTGAGCTATTCGGACCTGCAGGAGATCGTCGGCTCCGACGTCAATTTCTGGAAGGCAGCCGCCGATGCCGTGGCCGACCAGCTTGACCACCGTAACCGTGAGGTCGGTGCAGTGAACGAGCAGCCGAAGATTTTCGTGATATCCTCGAAGGAGAGCATCGAGGTCGCGCGCGAAGTGCGCAAAAACCTAGATGGCGAGGACATGCAGGTCCACCTTTGGGACCACGACACCTTCATGATTTCCGACTATCCACTGAGCTCGCTCGAGGATGCAATCGAACGCTGCGACTTCACCATCGCGGTAGCTCAGGCCGACGATGTATTGATCACGCGGGAGGAAACCCACAAGGTACCCCGTGACAACGTGCATTTCGAGTACGGCATCTCGATTGGAAGACTGGGGCGGGATCGCTCGTTTCTGCTCGTCCAGGCCGACACCAAGGTGAAGCTGGCCTCGGACCTCGCCGGTCTCACCACGCTCCGGTACCAAGGGGATGAAAAAGACAAAATGAAGCGCACGGTTGCCAAGGCCTGCGATGTCGCGCGTGAGCGGATCGAATTCATCGGCGTCCGTCGCGATCGGAGGGCATGCTAACCGGCAACGCGCGCTCTTTGAAACTTGCGAATAGCCGCGCGCGTGGTCGCTTCGCGATGACCGCTTTAGGGTTCCAAGTGAGCGCTGCCGAACGGCGGATATTGGGGCGCATTCCCGACCGGCCGGTAATGCCAATAGCGGCCTGGCTGCTCATGGGCCGTCTGCAGACTGACCGCTTCTGGCCGGCAGGTAGCGAGAGCAGACTTCGCCCACAATCGAAAGCCCTTCCGCTCGCTGATGTTCAAGAACCAGACTCAAGGTCAGCGGGCCGTCAGCCTCCTACCAACCCAAGCTGACCGGTGAACCCGGCGAATATTTTCACGGTAATGTCGCGGACCTGATAGGCTGTCTCCACCAGCCCGGAGCCGGGCATGCGGGTCGGTACTGGCTCCGGCAGGACGATCCGCTACGATGGCGCGATGGAATTTCTCGCGCAGCAGATCAATCCGCCGGCATCTTGGGAGACGTTCGAAGAACTGTGCCGGGCGCTGTTCGCCGCGATCTGGAACGATCCGCTGGCGCAGCGCCATGGCCGAAGCGGGCAGGCGCAGCATGGCGTGGACATCCACGGTGCGCGGCCCGAGCGCCCCGGCGAGACGCTCGGCGTCCAGTGTAAGGGCAAGGATCGGAATTTCGGCAAGAAGGCGACGACCCGCGAATTCGATGCCGAGCTCGCCAAGGCGGAGGGCTTCGTACCGACCTTGGCGGGCTGGACCTTTGCCACGACCTTTGCCGACGACGCTAAGCTGCAGGCGCATGCGCTGGCGGTGTCACGGCAGCGCATCGCCGACGGCAAATTCCCGGTGAATGCGCTCGGTTGGAACAGTCTGGTGTCGCAGCTGGCCCAGCACCCGGCGGTTATCGAGCAATTCTATCCCGGGCTTGGCGTCCAGCTGCCCCAATTGATGGCGACGCTCGCCGCGTTGCCCGATCGGTTGGTCGGGGCGCTCGGAACAGCGCTGCCAGACCAAGCCCGGGAAGCGTGGATCGAGGAGCGCTTCGATCAGGCACGCGATCTTGGCCCTGCGCTGCTCGGACGGCCGCTCGGGGCTGCCGATGTGAGCGCCTGTCCCGAATTGCCACAAGTCGACCGGCTGTGGCGCGAACTCGAAGCAGGGTTCAGCGCGCGGCTTGTAGCGACGGCGGGCGCCGGCAAGTCGGTGTGCGCATTGCAGCTAGCGAAGCGTGCGCATGACAAGGGCTGGCGGGTGCTGCGGCTCAAGGATTCCGCGGTTGGCGCCCTCGCGCTTGCACCCGGCGACCAGCCGATCCTGCACATTATCGACGATGCCCATCTGATGGACCCACAATTGCTGCGCCGCGCCGAAGAAGCGGCCGGGGCGACGCAGTGGCTGTTGAGCGCTCACACGATCGCGGACAACAATGCACCGCTCCCCGGCGCGATCCGTATCGATCCCGCACAGGCCGTGGCAGTCATCTCCGCCGCGCTGCGCGCCGATCTCCCGGCGACGGCGCGCGCCGTCAAGCGTATCGACGACCGGGTCGGCGATGCCATCGGCGACGAGGCGATCGAAGACCGGCTGGCCGCGGCGGCGACGGCGCAGCGGCCGTGGCAATTCTGCTTTATCCTCGGCGGCGGTTGGCGTCGGGCGCAGCAATCGGCGGAGGACGCGCGCGCCGCCGATGCGGACCTGGTTCTCGCTGCGGCGGCGATCCGTCAGCTGGCGACACGCGATGCCCGCGCCCAGCAAGACGATCTAACGGGATTGTTCGATGCCGGCGGCGTTGCCGACCAGCAGCGGCGCCAAGCGACTACCTGGCTGATCGAGCGGCGCCTATTGCTGGCGGAGGACGATCTGCGCTGCCCGCATCAGAGGCTTGCCACCGTGCTGATCGCGCGAGTGCTGGAGGGACAAACCAAGGAAGGGCGTGCCGCGATCGGCGCGATGGTCGATCACGCCATTGCGGCAGGCACCTATCCGCTCTCGGGCATCTCGGCGCTGCTAACCGAGCTGCGCATGATGGGCAATTCCTCAACGCGCTGGACGCACTTGGTCGATCGATCGCGGCTACCCGCGCTGATCGCGCGCTGTTGGGGTGCCAAGAGCCCGGAGGCGCGGCGCGGCGCCGCCTGGCTCCTGTCCGAGCTGCAAAGCTATGTCGACGATTGGGCGGCGACGATCACGCAAGGCTACGCGGAGGTAGCAGCCGACTGGTTCAGTTCGCCGCTGCCCGGCACCGGCTATGGTATCGGCCACCTGATCGGACAGATTGGAATGAAAGACAAGGACTTGGCGAAATCGCTGATCGCGCGAGCCGACCCGGCCAAGGTGGCGGCAGCGGTAAGCCAGCGCGATGCCGTGCTTGCGTGCGAAGCCGCCGGCATGATGAAATCCTGCATGGGGTATCGGCCCGATGACTGGACCGCACGCTTTCTTGCCGCCATCGACCGGCCATCATGCCTCGCGACGATGCGCGATTGGCCGCGCGAGCATTATCTTTCGTACGCTGGCAGCTTTTGCCAGCTATTCGCCTGGGACGATGAAGAATTCGGGCTCGACCTGATCGAGGCGCTGCTCCCCGCAATCGGCGAGGAGCTGCGCGCGCGTCCCTTCCACAGCTTCCACGAGCTGCACGACATGGTGTGGCACGCGCTGCGGCTATCGGACACGCTCGGTATTTATCGGAACAAGGGGCCGAGCGCTCGCATGCGCGCGGTCGCACGCATGCTAGCGGCGAGCTGGACGCCCGAAGGCCTTGCCGCCCAGTTGAGCGCGATCCACCGACGCGACTTCCAGCCTGCCGCCTGGCTACTGGATTTCATCCGCGAAGTCTCGAAGCGCCAGTTCGAAGCCACTATCGCCCTGATCGACTGGGATCGGATCGACCGGACGATCGGCGACGCGTGGAGCGCCATGTATCATGAGATCGAAGTCTTCCTGCAGGTCTGCTTTCAGGCAGTGTCCGCCAAGGCGCCGATCCGCGCGCTGGTGGATCGCAACCTCGACCGGGCAGACACGCTGCCGATCCGCCTAGCGATGCTCGCACCCGATGCTGCGGTCACCAAGCTCAAGGCCGGCAAGCAGGTGGGCCTTTCTTCCTATGGGCATTTCCACTGGCGCATGGGCGCCGCTGTCGTCGCTCAGCTTGCCGAGGCACATCGCGACCTGCTCGGTCCGATGATCGCGCCGCACGCAAAGACCGCCAGCGAGCAATTGTCGCGCACGTCCCAGCCCTTCTTCGATGAACCGCTGCTGTTCCTGCGCCTCATCTGGCAGCTCGCGCCGGATGCGTTCGAGCAGATCTTGGCGGGCGTCCATGCCGCCGGCGCCGAAGCCGGTTGGGCAGCGGCGCTGAGTGGCGGCGACGCGAAGCTGCACGCGCCGACCGGCGACCGAACGCAGCGGCGGGTCGACAGGGAGACGGCGGCGTGGCTGGTCGAACGCACGCTCGGCAGAGGCGACGACCTGGGCGCTGCGGCCCGCCGCTTGCGGGAACGCTTTCCGAAGCGCTCGCTGCCGACACGGAAATCGCTGGAGCCATTCACCTAGGCGCCGCAAGGTGCCCTATCAGCCTAGCCGCGCTAGCCGCGCATAGTGTCTAGCTCCGCGAGCTCCGCCAACAGATAGCCGATATAGCTGCGCGTGAGGTTGCAGTAGAGATGGGCCTCCCTCAGAGTCGGCGAGACATCGGCGGCAAGCTGCGTGCCGTGGCGCACGCCGCCGCCCGAGGGCGAGGACAGGAACCCGTGCATCTTGGTCATCCAGCCGAGCGTTTCGGCCAGTGTGCGGCTGTGGTGCTTGCCGCGCATGTCCCGGATGATCTCGTTGAAATATTTTCCTGCGACGGTGCCCGTGCCGGTGCCGATCCCCTGGAAGGCGGTTGACACGGTCTCGAGCAGCCACAGGATTTCCTGCACCGCCTGGCGTGGGCGCTGCTCGAGGAGCAGCCGGTCGGCCTGGTCGAGCGAGGCATGGACCAGCTCGACGGACCGCTCACCGATCGACTTCTCCGGCGCCTGGACCGGGATCGGGGTCTGAGGGTTGCGCGCGAGCAGTTCGGGCGGGCGGATCTCGTAGGGCACGCCGTGGTCGAACAGGATGCCATTTACGATATCGACATCGGGTAGGCCGACCTCGGGATATTGGCCCCGCACCTCCTCGCAGCCGTCCCAGAGCGCCGCAATGAAGGCCGGCGCGTTGTCCGCCGCGCCGGCCATCATGCTGTGCAGGTCACTGATTGCCCAGCTCTCGCTCGAGCTCCAGCCGCCACCGCCGAACTTCGACTTGAACAGTTCGAAGATACCCCAGGAGGATTCGCTTTGGCTGGCGATGGTATGGACCAGCGAGTTGAAGGCGTTCATCGCCAGCATGTCGATCGGCCCGGGCGAGCGAAAGCGCCACTGCGCGGGCATCTGTAGTCCCAAAAGCTCAGTCCTTCCAACAAGGCGACCAAGATGAGCGCGCTCCCGGCACCGCGCGCATCTGGCCGACGCACCGCTTGATATTCGGCGCGATAGTTTCGATCTTGGTATCATGGCGGGGATCGGCCGAAACAAGCCTTGTCCGTGCAACAGCGGCAAGAAATACAAGAAGTGTTGCGGCGATCCGCGCAACGCGCCGGCGGACCGCGCCCCCCCCTCCGACATCGCCGCCATCGATCGCGCGCGGCGCCAGGCCGAGGCGCTGCGCACGCGCCGGCTGCAACAGCAGGGGCTCGGGCGCCCGATCCTGTCCGCGCCCGTAAGCGGGGAACGCGTCGTGGTCGTCGGCAAGCGCTTCTACCATTCGCGCAAATGGGTGACGTTCCACGACTTCCTGCGCGATTATCTGCTCGGCAGCCTCGGCGCGGACTGGTCCAATGCCGAGCAGGCCAAGCCGCTCGATCAGCGCCACCAGATCCTGCGCTGGTACGCGCAGGCGGTCGCCGACGCCAAGCCGTTCACCAACCCGGACGGCGTCACCAGCGGGCCAATGACCGGCGCGATCCAGGCGTTCCTCAACCTCGCCTACAATATCTACCTGATCGCGCATCATGGCGACGGCCAGGCGATGGCCGACATCTATCTCCAGCGGCTGAGCAGCACGCGCGACGATGCGTTCATCGGCGCGCTGTTCGAGACCTATGCCGCCGCAGCGTTCCTCAAGGCCGGCTTCACGCTCAGCTATGAGGAGACCAAGCCCAAATCGCATTCTAGCGTCGAGTTCGTCGCGACCTGGCCGAAGACCGGCGAGCAATTCTCGGTCGAAGTGAAATCGCGCGTCCACACCGCCGACCCCGAAGGTTCCGAAGGACCGGTCGACGAGGTCAAGCGGCTGCGCGTCGGCGCCAAGCTCGCCAAGGCGCTCGGCAAAGCCGCCGCCCATACCCGCGTGGTGATGATCGAGATCAACGTCCCGGACCAGCTCAAGGCCAGCGGCACGCTAGAGGGTTGGCCGGCCGCCGCGCTCAAGCAGATCCGCGACAATGAAGGCGCGACCGACAAGGACGGCGCGCCGCTGCCGCCGGCTTATGTGTTCGTCACCAATCACGCTTTTCACAACGATCTTGCCGGGACCGGCGGCAATATCCAGGCGCTCGCCGCCGGCTTTCGCATCCCGGACTTCGGCCCCGATGTCCGCTACCAGGGCTATGCCGGGGTGATGGCAGCGCGCGCCAAGCATGCGCCGATGACGGCGCTGATCGAGTCGATGAAGACGCATTATCAGATCCCCGCCACCTTTGACGGGGATTTGCCCAGCACGCTCGCACCCGGCGGTGGGCCGCCCCGCCTCAAATTCGGCGAGCGCTACGCTATACCGGACGAGAACGGTGCGCTGCAGGTGGGGCGTTTCTACAATGCCAGCGTCGATCCCAAGTCCGGCACGATGCACGGCGCCTTCGAACTCGACGATGGCCGCCACATCATCGCGGCCGACGCGCTCAGCCCCGACGAGCTGGCCGAGTATCGCCAATATCCGGACACCTATTTCGGCGAGGTGCTGAAGCCCGGCGGCAAGTGCGAGAGCTTCGTCGATTGGTGCGACTGGCTCTTCGAGACCTACCAGCACACGCCGCGCGAGAAGCTGCTCGAATTCATGGCCAATGCCAAAGACCTCGAGCAGCTCAAAACACTCGACCAGCGCGACCTTGCCATCGCCTATTCGGAGCGACTGGCCAGCGCCATCCATAAGCCGAAGGGCGTCGGAACACCGGAAAGCGCCGTCAAATAGGGGAGCCCCTTTAAGACGACGAGTTGCTAACGGATGACCGCTTCCGGACTCGCTAGATGAAACAGCGAACGGTAGCATAGAGGGCGCGTGGTAGTCGGCACTGCTAACCCGAGATCCAACGATCGCAAACGACCCCATTGCGGTCATCGCCAACGTTAACGTTCAAATGGTCAGCTTCCCGAACATTGCCCTGATCATCGGCATGGCTACCTGTAAGGGGCCGCCGCGAGCGCCGCCGGGGATGAGTTTGCGGGCCACGTGGAGCGGGATGATACCCTTGAACGTGTTGCGCGTCATCGCGACTGACCAGGTCCGATAGGTGAACCGGATTTGACCCTGCTTATCCATACGGACGCGCCGTCAGTCAGGCTGGCCGGCGAACAGGCGGTCGGCGGCGCTCTGAAAGCATGGTATAGTTGAGATGGTCATTCCGCTTCATAGGTGGAATGCCCTGCAGGCACGACATTCACGGCGCGCGCATGGCTTGGTCCGGCGCGATTCATTGTAGCGGCTATTCCTCGCTGTCCGGCGGGACCAGCAGTGCTTCGCGCTCGGCGCAAGCCCGGACGGCTGCCGCACGGCCGCCCCAGGTGTCGTCCTTCCTCACCTTGCAGAAGCAGGCGAGCTCTTGGTCAAGATACCAAAGCGAAGCGGGGCAAGTGGCGCACGCCGGAAAGGGTACGAGCGGCTTGCGTTCGTGCATAACCGCGACCAGGTCGTTCATGATCCCCGGGCGCTGCTCGAACGCGGCGAGAACGTCCGCCACGTTCGTATCATCTTTTTCCAACTGCCATCTCCTTTCTTCGCTCTTCCCGTGCGCAAGCGGTCGTTTTGCTAATCACCGCCCCCTCCCCGTTGCCTCAGCGCGGGCTTGATGCGCTGGGGATGAGGAGCGCGTTGGTTCGGCAGCGTCCCGCCGACGCTCTCCATCCTGGCGCTTGCCGCCCTTGGCGGCGCGGTGGTACTCGCGCGGGTCCCAATCATGCTCGGCAAGCTGGCGAGCGACCCTGGCGAGGATGGCGCGACGCTGTTGCTCCGGCATTGAGCCGCCACTTGCGCGGTGCGGCACAGCATTCGCCTGGTCCGCAGAGGCGTGGCGTTCAGCTGTGGCGCTCGCGACCTCGGGCAGCGCCTGCGGGTGACCAGCGGCGGCATTTGAACGCCGAACTGCATCCCGCCGCTGTTTGATACGGGGCGATCGCTCTCGTGCGGGCGGAACGGGCGTAGCGGCGCCTTCCTGAACCTCGATACCAAGCTCCCGCCCCAGCCGCCGTGCCTTGGCGACGAAGGCGGGATCACCGTGAGCTGCCACAACACCGTAGCGAGCTTGGGCAACAATCAGCGCGGCACGGACAACGTCATCGGCGCTGTCGTTGATCCAGATGCGGTCGGCCCGCTCGACAAAGGCGGGTGCGTTGCCACGCAGGTCATCTCGCCAGTATTGAACCGACGCACCCACCGAAACGGCGACGAACCCCGTCGGCGCGATGCGATCTGCCGGGCACGTCGCCCAATCGATAACAAGCGAGCAGTCCTGAGCCGCCAGATCGTTCAGCCCAAAGACGTCGAGATCGTCCACTTCGTCAATCTCACCGCGCAACTCGCGAAGTGCTGAGATGCGGTCGTGATACTCGGCGTCAATTGCGCTGATCCTGCGACGAGCCATTGCGGCAAGCCCCACACGCAGCATCGCGAGATCTGAGGGATTGCCGGCCAGCCCGCCAAGTTCGGCCCGCTTCGCGGCAATGTCGGCCTTAAGGTCGTTCAGCAGCGACTTGCGCTCGAGCCTTAGCCGATCAATCCTGCCCTGTACCGCCGCGTGCAGTGACTCGGCTTTCGCATCGCGCTCCACCCAGCGGCGCGCGCGCTCGAGATCGAGGATCCGCGGCTCGTAGGGCGCCGGCTCGCTTGTAGGCCGCGACCATTCGCCCCAGCGCTGCGTCAGCTTCGCCCAGCTCAGCGCCCGATCGACCTTGGTCAGGTTGACGTGGTGTAGGCCATCGCCGGTTTGAAGTTGGCCGCCGCTGCCGGTCTTGATGACCTGAGCGCCAAGCGGCGCGAGCAAGGCCTGCGCTTCATCCCAGGATGCCGCGCGCTCGAGTTGCGGCGCGAGCAGCTCCTGTGCGTAGCGGGTGAAGCTCTCGACACCCGTCTCTTCCTCCGATTGAAGAACATAAGGGCCGATCGGCGCACGCTTCTTTGCGCGCGGCGGCATCGAGGCCGTCCGCTCGACCCTGCCGTTGCGGACCTGATATCTGGCGCCGGCCTCCCGCGCGAACCCATGCGCGTGCTCGATCCGGGCAATCGCCCGCTGCATCGCCTCATGCGACTGGCCACCGCGACCGAACGGGGTAGTCGCGCCATGCTCATCGAGCGTCAGCACCAGAAAATGTATGTGACGATTGTCGGTGTCGCCGTGCAGCGCCCACAAGACGGTGCCGGCTTCACAGCCAAGTTCATGGGCGAGGGTCGCCGCCATGTCAGCGCATGCTTCCGGGATGATGTCCTCGTCGGCGTGAACCGATCCGATCAGATGACGCGCAGGCTTTTTCGATCGGCTCGACCGCTTGGCCATCCGCTGCTCGAGCTGCTGTAACGCCGCCTCCCAGGCGACCACCTGGCCGCCGACTAGACCGCCGGTCGCCAGCACGCGCTCGGCGTCTTGATCCCGCGCAGCCTCCCTGTCGGTCGCCATATAGCGCGACAGGGTCAGTCCATATTCCTCGGCAAGCGTGCTGCGTTTTGCAGTCTCCATATAGCAGGCCAGCGATCGCGCGTAGCGCGACCCATTGCGTTCCCCTTCTTTTGCCGGCTTTTCGACGATGACCATGCGGGGACATTATTCGAGCGCAATCGACTGCCCAATGTGATCTTGCGTAAACTTGCATGACCCGGACGAACAGACAGGGACAGCCCGTAACAAGCGCGATAGCGTGTAACCGGCTGCAAGAAGCGATAGCGCCGAGCGGCCGATCGACGGCTTCACCCTGGTGAAGCCCCATCCTGTGTCAAAAATCTCCCCCTGAGAGACTTTCCAGCACGTCATGTGATGCAAGACGATCGAACGGTATGTGGCACGATCGGACCACACTCGACATTGCGCGCGCCAACATGTCGTGACCTGACATAACAGCTCGATGCGCTATGCGCTCAGGTCGATCTCCGGCACCGGCTCAGCCGGTCGCAGCGATGGCCGGAGCGCATTGGCTAGCCGAGGTTGTTTGAACTTGGTCGCGATCCTGTCCAGCCAAGGCGTCGCGTCCCTGGCCTCAAGGAAGGCGAACATATCGTCAGCGTCTTCAAACCCCAGTGCAGTGGCATAACGCTCGCCGACGCGATCATGCCGGACGCCGAGAATGTCTGGATAATAAAGCACGTGCCGCTCGAAGTCGGACAGCGTGGCGATGCTGCAGCCAACCTTTTCGGCGACCTGTTCGAGCGTCTGGCCCGACGCGCGCCGCGCCAGGCGGGCGAGAAAGCCCCACGGCAGAGCATCGCGCGCAGGGAGATCCCAATCGAGGCCGGGCAAACGGCCGAAGACCGTCGGATGCGTGAGCGCGCGCACGAGCTCCACGCCTGGGGTCGTGCGCCCTTCCTCAAGGCGAATGATCGTCTGGCGGGTCACGCCCACGCGGCGCGCAAGTCCCGTCCGCGTCCACTTCTTATCGTTGCGAGCTTGCTTAACCGCCTCCCCGAATGAGGCGGTCACGTCAGTTCGGGGGAAGCGCGCTGGCGGACACGGCATGACACCGCGATAACAGCGCGGGTCGAAAAGTGTAACATATTTCTACAGATTTAGATGTGCCATCCCAAAACGTCGGGATGAGCAATCCAACGCCGCCTTCATCCCCGCGATCGCACTTGTCGAAGCGCCGGCACCTCGACGGCGCCGCGCTCGAAGCCGCGCTGCGTGCCCAGCACCAACGCGATGCGACTGAGGAGCCGGCCTCGCTGCTCACGACGATGGGCGCGGTCAGACTGCTCAAACCACTCATCCTCGACCGCCGCATGCGCAAATGGACCGATCCAATGATCGCGGCATTGCTCGCCGAGCTGGGCGTCGAGATCAGCGCCGAGACCTTGCGGACCTATCGCAGCCGTCTCGCTCGCGAAGCTGGCGCCGTTGAACCGGCAATTGCGCCGTTCGAGGCGGCCGGACCCGCTGAGACGGCTGCGGCCGCAGCACCAGCGGCCGCGCCACTTCCCGCAGAGTCAGCTGCGCCGACCGTTGATCCGACGCCGGCGCCATCCCCCTCGCCCACCCCGCCGCCGGTGAAAGCCGCGGCGGACGCCGAGACCGGCGCGACCCCGCCCCGGTTCAATCCCGCAGTCGATCTCGATGACTGCGTCTGAACACCGCAAGGAGAAGTAAGTTGTTAAAATACGAACAGCGCAAGGCCATCATCGGCCTCAAGGACAAAGGAGGCGCCAAGCTGTCGACGTCGCTCATCGCAATGGCGACGGTGCTCCGCGCCACGGCCGGCGACAAGTTCCGGGTCCACGTCATCGATGCCGACGGGTTCAATTCGACGCTCACCCAGCGATTGGGTGAGCGCGACGAAGCAGGCCGGCTTTTGTCCGAGCAGGACGCCGGGCGGGGCGTGTTGAAGGCCGACCTGTTCCGGCCGGAGGGCGTCGCTCCCCTGTTCGAAGCCGTTGAATCCGACGCGCGCTTCGTCATGATCGACACCCCCGCCGGCGGCCTCACGAAGATCGACGAACTCAGCGAAAATCTCGGTGCCAGTCAGTTCATCCAGCACATCGTCGATTGCGGGCGGCAGCCGATCGTCATGGTGCCCTTCTCGCCCGACGTGGCTTCGATCAGGGGCGTCGCCAAGGCGGTGGAGCGGTTCGGTGCCAGCGCGCCGATCGTTGCCATGCGCAGCATGGTTGGCGTCAAGGAGAGCGACTACCGTCTGTGGTCGGCTGAGGACTTCCAGGACCAGTACGGGCGTCAGGTCGGCGGCCGCACCCGGGCAGCGTTTGAAGCGGTCGGCGGGCGGATGATCGACATCCCGGCCTTGACCCCCGGCTCCAACGCCATGGCTGAGGCATTGAGCCTCACCTACGCTCAGGCGGCTGCCTACGCCGGTGGCAGCTGGCAGACCTATGACCGCCTGAATGTCCAGCAGTGGCTGCGTGGGTGGGTGTCCGAACTGCAGAAGGTTGCCGACCTCCTCGGGCTGGAAGACGCCGATTGGAGGGCATTCTGATGAGCACGCCGATTTCCGACAGCTCCGATGACGGGGCCCCCTCTGCCCGCGTCTTGCTCGAGCGCTATTGCTATGGGCACACACCCGATGTGGAGGCGATCCTGCGTTTCGCGCACGATCATCGCCTTACGGAAGACAACCTCGTCTTCCTCCTGGTCGCCATTCTGAAGGTCAATGAGGGGATCGTCGGAAATCTGCTGACGGCGATCACGAGCGCCGATCATGTGATCGACAATGCCAAGCATGCAGGACAGGCTCTGCGCACTTTGTCTCAGACCGAGATCGCGCAGATCGAGGCAGCGGGCATTCGTGCCGCCGGTCACCTCAATGTCGCGGCCGATCGGCTGATGCGAACGGCGGCGGAAGCTGAACAGCTGGGCGAGCGTATGCTGGCGGCGAGCGGCGATCTCATAGCGGCTCGTGGCGCGTTCGAACACGCCACCGAGCTCATCCATGGCCGTCGGGCGCTCGACAGCATGATTGAGACGATCCGCAGGCAGGCTCAGGCCGACCTCCGCGGATACCATAGCGAGATCATCGAAGGGCTGCAAAGCGACATACGCCGTGAACTCCGGGGGATCCATGCTTACGGGTTGATCGGGCTTGGCGGCTGGCTCGTCAGCGCCCTCGTCTGGTTGTGGGCCTAACAACCGCTCAGGCCCCGCGTACCCGCGGAACCCTCTTCCGCATCAGTCCGGCCACCCTTCGCACTTCCTTCGTTCCAGCCAATGCCTGGGCCTGTGCACTTCAATAATTGGGATAATGAATGACTGAACAATTTGCACGTAACGAAATCGACGCAGAAATCTCGTTCTCACCCGCTGAGAATCGTAGCGGGTCGGCCGTGCAGGCGGCGGTCAACGACAATCGCGCCGCCGACATCTTGCTCGATCAATACTATACCCGGAAGGACGTCGCAGATCACTTCTACGACGTATTTCAGGAGCATTACGATCCGGCGAATTTCATTATGGTTGAACCGAGCGCCGGCACCGGATCATTCTACAAGCTTTTGCCGCCGGAGCGCCTCGGCTATGATGTCGAGCCCAAATATCCGGGCGTGGCGACGGCCGATTTTCTGACGGTCGAACTTTCATGCGATCGCCCTGTCACGATCATCGGCAATCCGCCGTTCGGCAAAAATGCCAGCATGGCTGTTCGCTTCTTCAACCATGCGGCCCGCCAATCGAGCGTGATCGCTCTAATCCTGCCACGGAGGTTTCGAAAGGCATCCATCGAAAATCGTCTGAACCGCAACTTCCACCTGGTTCGTGAGCAGTTGGTTCCCGACGATGCATTTCTGTTCCGGTCGAAGCCGTACAATGTTCCCGCGATCTTCCAGATCTGGGAACGGCGACCTGAAAAGCGCGAGCTACGCCAAGTCGAGTTACGACATCCGGACTTCGAGTTCGTCACGCCGGACCTCGCGGACTTCGTGATCCAACGCGTCGGTGCTCGAGCAGGTCGGGTGCATCGTGATTTCACCGCCAGTCCGTCGTCGCATTACTTTATCTGCGGCAACGTCGAACAGATTATGGTCCAGCTCGACTTCTCAACCGTGACGGGCAACGTCGCCGGCAACCCAAGCCTCTCGAAGTCAGAGATCATTTCGATCTATCGCGCATTCATCGGTCAGTAGATTGCAAGCGGTACGCGGCCACGCGCATCGGGTAAGCGGTCGTTAGTATGGTGGGGATAGTCTTTGATTATGCACAAGTACCGCACCCGCCGCACCATGCCAGTGCTTCACCCCTGATGACGTGACCCCGTTTCTTTATCCACTTGGAGCTAGAGATCGGCCCCCGAAGGGATGGACGGAATGAAGCGGAAGCAGTTTTCGGAAGAGCAGATCATCGGCATCCTGAAGAAGGCCGATGCTGCCAGGCGGGTTGCACAACCCCACCCGCCAAGGCTCCCAGGCAAACCCGGACTCTACTTATGAGTGGAGGAGAAAAGGGGAGCACGTCACTATGCTCACGTTGGTTGGGCAGATCCGCTAGAGCCACTCCTACAAGGCGTATGAACGCGGCTTTTATCCCAGACCAGAATCTCTCTGTTCATCACGCCGACCAATGGCTGAACGAGGGCAACTTGATCGTGAATGACTTTCGCGATGGCAGAATTGCGTTCCCTATCGGGATTGGCGATCATGCCGCTGAACGAACCGTGCATGTCGCCGGTAAATGCGGTCCATTCCCTGCGCCCAGCGGATCTGATGCAGACCGGATACAGCGCAGCTACATCCCGGGACGCAAGCTGAAGGAGCGGCTCGATCGCGGCTGATGGCTGAATAGCACGGAAACGATGCTGCTCTAGGGTCAGGATCTGTAATTTGCAGTTGCTTGGCGGTTGTCCCTTGAGGGTCTCAAGGATCTGTCCGCACTCGCCGGCCGATGGGTCGGTGGTGCTGTATCGGGTCTCACAAGGCCGGGCGT